>ENA-ORIT01000554-ORIT01000554.1-human-gut-metagenome-genome-assembly--contig:-NODE-554-length-9375-cov-6.41813_pt1 | contig 9375 bp, 5 predicted proteins | sample MGYA00243032_ERZ508750 | MGnify/ENA primary metagenome ERZ508750 (study PRJEB26277, sample SAMN04329802) | human gut metagenome | biome: human-associated habitat | host: Homo sapiens | place: USA... | reverse complement strand
AGTAGACCGCCTTGGGGAACTGCTCGTCGTCCCCACACTTCTCCTGGTTGGCAACGAACCTGCCCGCGAGCTTCTCCACATCGCGGAACATGATCTGCGCAAACTCTTCACGCGAAACCTGTCCGGCGACCGCATAGCTTTTAAGCACCGTATGCATCGGGATCACCTTCTCGCTCTCCTTGGTCGGGATGACCAGTTCCTTGGCGTCGATCGCCTCCCCGAACATCTTTTCGGTAATACCGGCAGCCGGATCGACGTAGACCGTCACATCCACCGGACAGGCGAACTCCGACGTGAAGCCGTAGACTCCCTCGATCTTCTGGAGCACCATGCCGAAATAGATCATATCCATCCGGTCGTGGAGCCCTTCGACGCCGAGCTTCACCATGTCGAGCATCGGCACCTGCTCGCCCGGCATGGCATATTTGCGCAGCGTCGGCGCAAAGATCGCAGCCTGTATCTTCAGCGTATCGGTGGCAGCCGGGTCGTAAAGCACCTCGACACCATGGCGGCGTACGAAGGTCTTGACGCCGTATACGCCCTGCACGGCCTGCATCTTGGCCGAAAAAGCCTTCGACGAACCGAAGCACTTGATCGTCTGCAAGCCCTCCATCTCGAACGTCTGCAGGTTCTCGACCTTCTCGTAGTCGCCCCACTTCTCGTCGATCGTCGGCAGTTCCATGGTGGAACCCAGCCATATGGCCAGGAAGAAGAGCACCACGGCCAGCAACCCGGGCACCCAGCGCAGCGAACGGCGGCCGTTGACCTGCAAGGCATCCTTGGCACACGCACCGATGCAGTTGCCGCACAACGTACAGTCGACATGCTTCACCTTCACATAGTCATGGATCGGAAGCTGGTAGGGACATTTCTTTTCGCACAGTCCGCAATTATTGCAGGTGTTCAAATCCCGCCTGATGTACATCAGGGGGAAGGTGCAGCTGCGCATCTTGGCGATCTCGACGATATAGGCGGCAAGACATGCGCCGCCGATCGTCCAGACCCACGCGTTCGCAACGCCCAGCGCACCGAGCGCCCAGCCGCCGAGGGCGGCGATCACGAACAGCAGCGTGAATTTGAAAATGTTGCTGACAGCTCCCAGCGGACAGATGTACTTGCACCAGAACATCTTTACCACGAAGCCGCCCAAGAGCAGCAGCGTAAGGCTCGTGAGCGACATCCAAAGCACGATTTCGCCCTTGAAACCCGTAGCCACGGCATAGAACGGGTCGAGTTTCTTGCAGAACAGCTCGCTCGACGAGAGCGTGAAATAGAGGATCGTGAAGAGCAGCACGTACTTCACCACGCGCAGCAGCTTGTCGACGACGCTCCCCGAAGGGACATCGACCTGCAGGTGCAGTTTTTTCCCGGCACGCCCCATCCACTCGCCGACGGTGCCCAGCGGACAGAGGTACCCGCAGAAAAGTTTGCTGAAGAGAATCACTCCCACGGCGAGCACGAGGCCCATCATGATCTGGAGCATCGACATCGAACAGGCCAGCGAATTGTTCACCAGATAGGTACCGAAGGCCTGCAACCCGCCGAAAGGACAATTAGCCTCGACAGCGACAGGTTTGTCGCTGAATTTGGCCCAAAGCACCGTGCCGACGATGGCGGCAAGTACGCCCCATTGCAGCAGGTGTTTCAGATAATTAGGTTTACGTTTCATCTATTGTTTGTGTTATGTGTGTTCGTGTGTGCCGGGGGGAGGGTCACTCCTTGTCCTTGATACAGCGGACGGGGGCGGCGCAATAACCGCCCTGGTAAGCGATCGTCATACGGTTATAATTCTTATTGTAAGTTATCATACCGGCATAATACTGGATGTTCTTGATGCCGCTTTCCGGATCGTCGGCCGTATTGTAAGTAACCTTGTAGCCGGTCGAGCTGGGGAAATATCCCATACCGAACGCCGAGGCGTCGGCTTGTGACACCGTCGCCATATAGGCCGGGATCGCCGTGGCGTTCGCCGCATTGATATAGCCGCAGCCCGCAATATTGAAACCGTCCTTGTTGAGCGCGGCAATCGAACCGCCGCTTTGCGTTTCGTCCAAATAGGGCGACGTCGGGTCGGACAGGCTGCCGCTGCCGACACCCGCCAGCTTGAGCCACTCGTCCCTCGTCGGGATATGCCACCCGTCGGGGCAGATGCCCTGCGCACCCTCGTATTGGTCGAAATTGGTGCCCGTCATCTCGCCGGTCATTCCCAGCATCACGGGATAGCTGTACAGCAGGCCCGCGGTCTCAGTCAACGACGGGTCGGCGGCTTTCGAGAGGTTGCAGGGGTACCACACCCCGTTGCCGTCCTTCGGATCGTTCGATATGGTTTTGCCTTCGGGCACATAGCGCAGGTTCTCGGCCATCCACGTACGGCCGTCCTTGAGCGTGACGATCTTGTACTTCACGCCGCCCCACTCGACGGTCGGGGTCTCCACCTCACCCCCGCCGTCCGGCAGCAGGTCGTCTCCGTCGACCCAGCCCGCGATCGGGCCGCTGAATTTCACCTGAATGTCAGCCGGCTGCACGTTGCAGTCCATGCGGCGGTTCTCACCCGACTTGAGGTCGGTCGTGCCGAGCGTCTGCGTACGCATCTTACCATCGGCCGTGGTGACCGTAACCTTGAGCTGCACACCGTTCTGCGGCACCAGCAGCGCGTAGTAAACTTTCTCGGCAGTGGCCGTATTGGCGGTCACGTCGGATGCCTCGGCACCCGCCTTGGCCGTAATATCACCCGTGGCCGGATCGAGCACCCCGGTGCCGACTGCACGCTTGATGACGATGTCCCGGATGTCGAATCCGGATTCGTTCGTCACGCTGATGACGATCCGCGACATTTTGTGCTTGAAGGTCATCTGCGTGGCCGACAGCGTAGGCTTGACCCCCGTCTTCACGGCCACGATCAGGTCGGAGGCCGTGTAATTCGCGCCGCTCTGATCCGCCTTCACCGAGAATTCCGCGGGCGCCGCGGCACCGGCCTGGTAGGGATAATAGGCAAAAAGCGTCGAAGTGGCGTCGACATCTTCGTACCAGAGGAAACCCTCGGTCTTGAAATCCGTTCCGTCGAACGACATCTCCTTGTTCGCCACGAACGCCGAACCGTCCGCCGTCATCGTGATCGTGAGGCCGACCTTATCGTTCAGCTCGAAATCGGTGTCCGTCGCACGCGTACCGGACGACATGCTTGCCGGCGTCAGCGCCGTATTGGCGATCGTCGGGGTGATGCGCAACTGCTTGTCGCCCGTCCAGGTGCTTTCCTCCTTCGAGCAGGCGGTGAAAACCATCGCCGCGACTGCCGTCAATGTCAAAATCCTTTTCATAATCCTATCCTTTAAATTAAAAATTATATCCTACACTCAGCGTCGCCGCGACCCGGTTGGGCTGCGCGACGTATTCCAGACCGAAGCCGTGTTCGTAACGCGCGAATACGTCGATATAGAACCGTTTGATATTGCGCCGCAGCCCGAGCGCCGCCCCCAGCCGTTTGGCCGTGAGGTATTCGTTTTCGTAATCGTAATAAGCGGTCAGCTGTCCGGGATACTCGCCCGGCTGCACGCCGGGGGTCTCGAACCGCTTTTCGCGCTCCGTGAAACCGCCCAGGCGATAATCCGCCGCGAGGGTCAGCTCCCAGAGGCCGAACGTGCGGATCAGCGAGGCATATATCTTCGTAAAGTGGAGCTTCTGCCCCTTGACATAGGGGTACATCAGCGTCGATTCGCGGTTGAGCTGCGAATAACCGACCCCGGCACGCAAATCCGTATGCGGAGCCACGAACTCGTATTCGCCTCCCAGGTCGAGTCCCTTGCGCCCAAAAGTCGGCGTCGAACCGTGTATGGTGATGATCTGCACGCCGTTGATGGTCTCGGTGGTGATGATGTTCTCGTCGGTGCCGAGCGTCTGCCAGTCGAGGTTCACACGCACGAAATGCCTGCGCAGTGCCGTCCCCAGCGACAGGGCGGCATTGGCCGTCACCTGGTGCGTTTCGAACAGGTGCCAGATAATCCGGCTCTCGCCCGTCTCGCCCTGCCTGTTGCGGTAGGCGACGTCGGCATAGAACGGCCCGTATTGCAACTGGACGCACCCCCCCTGCGTATTCTCCCGGACGGGGAATCCCGAAACGCCGTTGGTCGAGAGGTGTATGTCGGTGCTCCCCCACTTCTCCAGCGACCCGTAGAGCAATCCCCGGTCGAAGAATGCCTCGTACAAGTCGGCACCGGGGCCCACCCCTTCGGCAGCAACCTTCTCGCTGTTCGTACCCACGATATAGACCGCCCCTACGGCAAAGCGTCCCGCATGGTACATCACGCCGGGCGAAAATTCGAAATCCAGCCGTGTATTCTTGTGGCGCAGGTCTTTGCGCTTGGCATAGTTGCGGGCTTCGAACTCCACGCGCAGGCCACCCGTCCACCGGTTGCCCAGCACGGCCGATACGCCGCCCGTGAACGTGTAATCCTCGCGCACCTTGCGCCCCGGCGTAAATTCGAGGATGTCTACCGGATAATACCCCGGCTCGGTGAACATCGAGCCGCACATGTTGCGGCCGTCGAAATAGTCGTAGCCGAAACCGCCCGAGAACGAGACCTTCTTCAGGTGGCGCACCGACTCGGTTTTCGCCCCGGCATTCCAACTGTCGTCCGACGCGGAGTGGCCCGCAAGCCCGCCGTTCTCCTTGGTGAAATAGATCTCGGCATAAGAACGGCTCAGGGAGTCCTGCCGGATACCCGCAGCGTTCAGGCCGCCGTTCCAGGGATTGCGGCGGAAGATATAGTCGAAACGCTCCTGCGCCGTGGCAGCAGAGACGGCGGCCAACATCAGTATCGTTAAAATCCGTCTCATAGGCTAATCTCGCAAAGATTGTGTCTCACGCTCATAAAAATCGTTCGACGAGTTATTGGTATCCACGTACCTTTCGAAGCCGGCAGCCGCCGTGGCCGCTTCATCCAGCTTCCGGTGCAGGGTATGTCCCTGCGCCTTGGCCGAGAAGCCGACGTAACCGGCATCCACATCGGTGTGCAGGCGTTTGTGCTTGGTCGCCTCGGTCATGTTGCATACCTCGACGCCGTCCACGATCCAGTCGTCCCACGGGATCTTCGAATAGGTGATGCTGCCGCTCTGAACCGTCGACTGGAGGTCGTCGGCCAGATAGGCATCCAGATCGAACCCTTCGGGCGCCCGGAAAAGGATCACGGCGGGCGAATTCTGCGAGATCACGTAGACGACGGCCGTATTCGTCCCGGTCTTTTTCAGCACCTTCATGTAATGCGCCTGGTCGATCTGGTCGCCCGGGACAGGCGTGGGGTGCAACTTGTTGCCGGGATAGTATACCATGTCGTAGAGCACGAAACAGCCCTTGCGGTTGAGGTTCACCGACTGGGAATAGGTCTGCGTATGGTCGACGCCATGGTAGGCCACCACGGCATCCTCGCCGGGTTGCAGCGGGAAATCCGTCCCCGAGCCCGGGAACATCCAGATACAGTCGGGTACGGCGGCGTAATCACGGAAAACGATGTTGCCCGAAGGGTCGGTGCTCGTCCAGGGATTGGCGGCCTGCGAGTTGTAGGGGGCGACCATCGCCAGGCACAGCCCGTCAAGGTAATAGGTCTCGAAACCGTTGTTGTGCAGGATGATATATTTGTCGTCGGCATAAGTCCCCGTCGCCGGCGGATCCTGCATGCAGCCGCCCGAGTAGATCTCCTTGATGAGGATCGTACCCGGCTTGGAAAATTTCAGCGCCACGTCGACTTCCTTGTCCTCGCCGACAAGGTCGACCTGCTCGATCGTACCGTTGAATACCGCCGAATCGTCGGGCAGGTCGAGCACCGAGAGACGGTAATGCCCGGCAGCGACGCGGAACCCGGCGTGGCCCTGCGCATCGGTCAGGGCGGTATAAACATTGCCCGTATTGCGGTCGGAGAGTTTCACCGCGACGCCTTCGCGCAGATAGCCGGCGTACCCCTCGGGATACACGGCCGTCACACGGAGTTCGCGCAGCGCACCGTCGTAAGGGTTCCTGTCGAACGACGTGCAACCGGCCACCAGCAGACAGGACAATATGCAAAATATCTTTCTCATCGTTTTCAGAATTTAAGGCGTACCGTAAGTCCGTAATAGAAATCGGGTGTGAAGACCGCCTTGACACCCGTGGCATACGAAGCGACGAAAGGCCGCGAATTGGTGAAGTTATTGGCGTAGAACGAGACGGAGACATGGTCGCCGATCTCCTTCGTGATGCTCAGGTTGGCCGAAAAATAGGGGTCGTAACCGTCGCCGTTGAAAGAGTAGGCATTGCCCGAACGCAACAGCAGGGAGGAGAAGGCCGGGTCGTTCTTCTCGGCATCGGTAAAGGGATGACGATTGCCATCGAGGTCGATGTAGGCCACAGGCCAGATCGCCGTATAGCTGTCGCCGTCGTAGATGCTCCCGCCGGTGGGGTTACGGTCTTCGTCGACGTTGAAGGCATACTCGCGTCCCTTGTACTCCGAAAGGTTCTGCGAGCGCTTCACGAGCGAGGCTTCGAGCCGCAGCGAGATGACCATGCGGATCGAGGGCACGTGCGTCGTGGCCGTGAGATTCATATCCAGCGCATGCAGCTTCCGGCCGTTGTAGGTGACGTTGGAGCTGCCCCCGTTATCGAGATAAACCCCCACATAGGGGTAGAACTCGCCGCCGGTCGAGGTCGAGGGATAGTAACATGCCTCACCCTCGTTGACGTATTTGGTATAGCCGTAAGCCCCATCGAGCCGCAGCTGCGTGCGGATGGGGTTGATCTGCGGGAACTCCACGACGAACTCCAGCCCCATGCGATCCACGGGCGAACCGTTGTTCTGGTAGGTATTCTTGACGAACGTCCGCTTGGTGGAAGTGGGCTGCATGGCGATCCAGCCGGCCGAAGGGTTGTCCTTGTCGCGGACGAAGATTTCGCCTGTCTGGCTGTCGACGCGGAATGCCGGGTTCGCCGGCATCGTGTAGGCCGTCCCGTCGGGCAGCGTGGACGGCACGCCCATCATGTTATAGGAGAACGGCTCGAAGGAGGCGCTCAGCTTGTAGGGATATTTCGTGCGATTGAAATAGCCGACCAGCGAGACCGAGGTGCCCCCGATACGCAGGTCGACGCCGACCTCTGAATTGCGGTTGCGCTGCCACTTCAGGTTGTCGTTGTAGAGTATCTGGTAAGGCTGCGTGTGATAAACATAGGCGCTCTGCCCCGAGCCATAGGTGGTTGCGAACACGGGCGTATCGCGGTATTCGGGCAGCGGATAAAGCACGTTGAACGACGGCAGCTTCTCGGTGATGCCCCAGCCTCCGCGGACAGTCAGATGGTCGTTGATGCGGAATTTCAGATTGAAGCGTGGCGAGAGGCTCGACGTATTCTCGTATTGCGTATTCTTGATAAAGGTCTTTTCGGCACGCAGGCCCGCCATCAGTTGCAGCGTGGTCGCCCCCAGCGGCACAGTCAGCGTCTCCTCCACGTAGGCCGCGAGGTTATGCATATAGGGGATGTCCGTATACGGACGGGGGCGGTAACCGTTAGGCGCGAGGGAGGGAGTCGCATAGTACTCCCCGTCCCCGACATTACCGTTGGCCCGCCACGAAGCGCCGACCTTGGCATTGCTGTGCACGTCGCCCCAGCTGCGCACCCACGTGGCCTTGAGGTTGGCCGCATAGTCGAGCTGCTTGGAATCGACGTATTTGGTCGAATAATAGACCGGAGGGAGCATCTCGGCGATGTAATACCCTTCCTGTTCGGCATGGACGGCCGGAAGGGAGGTCGAATTGAGGTTATAGGTGCGCTTGCGTGCAAGGTTGTCGGTATAGTTGAGCGACGCGTCGAAGTCCAGGCTCGTGATCCACGACCTGTTCAGCAGCCATTTGAGCGAGGTGTTGGCACGCAGCACATTGTCACGCACCTTCTCCCACTCGCCTTTCTGGGCATCGGGGTCGTCCTCGGTATTCATACCGCCGATATTGGCCGTTACGCCGAAATTGAAACGCAGAACCTAGGCGAAGGTATTCTGGTAGTTGAGCGCCAGCCCCGTGCGGGAATAGGAGGTGTAGGGCGACGTGGGGTTCTTCGTGGCCCGCGTATACTCGACGTTGCTGTTCAGCACCCCGTGGTTCCGCCCCAGGTCGAAGCCCTTCGAGGCGGCGATCTGTTTGGTGCGCGGATTGGTGGAGAGCGTCACCGTATAGGGCGTCTTGCCCTTGCGGGTCGAGATTTTCACCACACCCGACGAAATGTCGCCGTATTCGGCCGAAGGTACTCCGGTCACCACCTCGACCGACTCGATGTTGGTCGCCGACAGGTTGCGTGTGCTGGCACCCGTCGGGTCGCCCAGCGAAGCATTGGTGGAAAGGCGTACGCCGTCGACCTCGACGGCCGTACCGAACGCCGCATTGCCGGCCGTGCTCCCGCCGCTGCGCAGCGAAAAGACATTGTCCTTCATCAGGTCGGGATTAACCGTTTTGCCACCCGGCAGCAGTGCCGAGATGTCCGACGCATTGACCATTTGCAGGTGGTCGATGGCATTGCCGCCGATCGTACGCGACGTAGCCATGGCGTTGGGCGCCTCCTTGGCCGTCACCACGACGCTCTCCAGTTTCAGGTTATCCTCGGGGGCATAAAGCCTGACCGGCCCCATCCCCGTACGCACGTCGACCTCGGCTTCGGTGGTAACGAACCCCAGGCAGGAAACGACAAAACGCGTTTCCCCGGCCGGGACTCCCTTCACCGTGAAGTTTCCGTCGGCATCGGCCACGGCCCACAATCCGGACTGCGGCAATTCGACGACTGCTTGTCCGATCGGCTTGCCGGTATCCTTTACAAGCACCCGTCCCGTAACGTCGAGACGCTGCGCCGACACGACAGCCGGGACAATCGTGCATAAAAACAGTAGTAAAAGTTTCCTCATATGCTTGACCTAACGCAACAAATATAACGAAAAAGCATTACCCATAAACCGTTTATGTTATTTTTTTAACATATAACGTAATTTTTGCCTGCAAAAATAGCGATTCGGGCCTCAGGCGGCAATCGCCATTTATGGGGATTTTCACCGGCCACCCTACCGGGATATGCGCATAAAACGGGGTTTTCCCACCTTTATATTATATAGGTCGGAAAGATTAATATATGATTTTTAGTACTCTGTATTGCATAGTATGTATTTTTTGCTTACATTTGCCGATATTATAACCACATTTATTGGTGTTTGGTAATTTTTTATTGATTTTCGATAAAAATAAATTGTTTTTCAAGATTATATTATTACCTTTGTCCCAAGCGCATCTCACACAGCTTACAGATTTTAACCCTCAACATCGCAAACCTCTTTATAACGGCAGACTGAATATGATAAAGCTGGAAAACAACAACAAGAC
>ENA-ORIT01000553-ORIT01000553.1-human-gut-metagenome-genome-assembly--contig:-NODE-553-length-9386-cov-6.97364_pt1 | contig 9386 bp, 10 predicted proteins | sample MGYA00243032_ERZ508750 | MGnify/ENA primary metagenome ERZ508750 (study PRJEB26277, sample SAMN04329802) | human gut metagenome | biome: human-associated habitat | host: Homo sapiens | place: USA... | reverse complement strand
GCGAGAGAGGATAGACGGGATTGGGCTTGGCAACCACCTTCTTGGGGGTCTGATGGTACTGCTCAATAACCGTGCGGCGGGTCAGTTCGGACACGCACATGATGCAGTCGGCATAATCCATACCGTTCTTCTCCATAGAATAGACGGTAGGATTGACTTTTCCGCGCGAACGGTCAAAGTCCGTAGCATGGACATGGATACAGAGCGGCTTTCCGCTCACCATCTTGGCATGCACTCCGGCAGGATACGTCAGCCAGTCGTGGGCATGAATAATATCAAATTCCTGCTGGCGAGCCACTACTCCGGCAATCACCGAGAAGTTGTTTATCTCTTCGTGCAGGTTGCCGGGATAACCGCCGGCAAAGTCCATGCAGCCTATGTCATTGACGTGCATATAAGAGAAATCCGAATAAATATGGTCGCGGAAAGAATAATAATCTTCCGGCGTCATGTTGCGCGTCAGCCTCGACTTCAAATAATTGTAATCGACATCACGCCACACGATAGGCACCTGGTTCATGCCCACTATCTTCAAGAAGTCCTCTTCTTCGCCCGTCGGCTTGGGCATGCAGAAAGTAGTTTCCACATCACCCTGCAAACTCAATCCCTTAGTTATTCCATAAGAAGCAACCGCAAGACCACCATATATTTTGGGAGGAAATTCCCATCCAAACATTAAAACTTTCATCTTCGTTCCTCCTTTTATAAATTATACTTAGACAATAACTTCAAGATACGCAGGATTTCCGCCGTATTCATGGCAAATGACACCGCCCCTCTTCCAACAAACGGAGGATTACCATCGAAGAGTTCGGGCAATGCGCCAATACAGTGGGAAGTCATTTCATCTTCCATACCGATGAGGTATCTCTCTACAAACGACACGCCACTCACTTTATAGATACGCAGATATGCTTCCATGTAGAAGCCCAGCAGCCATGGCCACGCTGTTCCCTGATGGTAGGCATAGTCTCTCTGTATCTGAGGGCCGACATAATTCGGATTGTATCCGCCACTCTTGGGGCTCAGTGTACGCAAGCCCTTCGGAGTCAACAGTTCTTTCGTCACAATATCGAGTACCTGTTTCTTTTGGGCCCTATCCAACGGAGAATAGTCAAAGGCAACGGTAAATATCATGTTGGGACGTACACTCCAGTCCATCATATAACCATCCACATAGTCAAACAGATAGCCATACTCATTGCGGAAGACATCTACAAAAGACTTTCCGGTGATTTCTGCCTGAGCGTCCAGTGTATCGGCAAGAATTTCATTGCCTCCCTCCCGAACCATATCGGCTACAAAACGCAGGGCATTGTACCATAGTGCATTCACTTCCACAATGTAGCCCGTACGCGGAATAACCGGGCGGCCATTGGCGGTAGAGTTCATCCAGGTAACCGCTTTCTCGGTGCCATTGGTATACAACAGTCCGTTTTCGTGCAGGAAGAGATTGTCATGCCTGCGTTCACGGATATAGCCAACAATCTCCTCAAGGAGATTACCGTACATCTGCCGGCAATTTTCACGCGAAGTCTCCTTGGCATACTGCTGTAAAGCCCAGACAGCCCACAGCAGCACATCCGGATGCTCCATCTCGTATATCTTATAAGAGGAAGGCTCTCCATTGATAAACTCACGGATAGCCTTTTCGGCTGTTTTCATCACGTCTTCAAATTCATCTTGCTCGCCTAAGGCCAAAGTAAGACCCGGCAGGGAGATGAACAAGTCACGGGCACGACACTTGAACCAGGGATAGCCTGCAAGCACATAATGCTCCTCGCCCTGCTTGTTGTGGAACTGGTGCGCCGAGTTTTTCAGACAGTGGTAGAAACTGTCACGCGGAGTGCGGTCGGCCACCTCGGACTCAAAAGTCTGCTTCAGCTTGCGGGGAGAAATCTCGGAGATACCGGCGGAGAAGACAACGCTTTCCCCTTTCTTTATATCCACTTCAAAATATCCCGGCACATAAAGGTCTTCGTTGAAGTCATATCCGCGTTCCTGTTCTTTGGGATACTCGATACCACGATACCAGTCAGGCTGGAAGTGGAACTCATTCTTTTTGTTGAGCTGCATGAACAACTCCGGATAACCGGGATACATGCAGGTTTTAATGCCATTCTCTACCAACTGGTAGTCGCGGCTTGCCTGCGCATTTTCGTGCGTGTACTCGCGCACACTGCGGAATGCCAGGAAAGGGCGGAAACGAAGTGTGGTTGCCGAATGGGCATCGACCAAGGTATAACGAATCAGAATCCGATTTTCATGGTGTACGAAAATCTTTTCCTTACGAAGGATGACGCCTCCTACACGATAGGTAGTTGTGGGGATATTTTCACAGTCGAACTCTCGGATATACTTGTGCCCGTTAGGACTGAAGTGGTTTCCTTGATACTTATGCAACCCCAGGTTGAACTCCGCACCGTGCTGAATTACAGTTTCATCCAAAGAAGACAGCAGCACATGGTTTTCATCATCGAGGTTGGGGACCGGTATCACCAACAGACCGTGATATTTGCGTGTGTTACAATCTACAATTGTTGTACAATGATAGGCTCCCGACCTATTCGTCCGCAATATCTCCCTTGGCAAAGATTCTTGCAGATTAATCATCAGGGTCTTGTCAAATCGTAAATAACTCATAGTTGTGCATTATTTAAAGGTTAATTATTTCGGTATATGCGCTACAAGCCATGTAGCGATGCCCAAAAATACGAATTAAAGCTTATAGGCAAAATAAAAAGTCAGTTTTTTTTCGGTTTTCGTCAAATATTCCGTAGTATTGTACAAAAATAGCAATCACTGTACGAAATATGAAGCATGATATACGCAGAATGGCATTGGCGGCGGTTATACCCCTATTCTTGCTATTCATTTTATACATCTTGAAGTTTTTGGAGACAGGCATGGATTGGAACTTCACACGACTGGGAGTATATCCGATGGAACAGCGGGGCGTGTTCGGAATTTTCGCACATCCACTGGTACACAGCAGTTTCAAGCATCTGTTCGCCAATACGATTCCACTCTTTTTCCTGATGTGGTGTCTGTTCTATTTCTACCGGCACATAGCCCCCTACATCTTCTTTGCCATTTGGATAGGATGCGGTGCGCTTACCTTTCTTATAGGGAAACCGGGATGGCATATCGGAGCCAGCGGCATCATATACGGACTGGCTTTCTTTCTGTTCTTCAGCGGCATTCTGCGCAAACATGTACCGCTTATCGCCATTTCACTGTTGATAACGTTCCTATATGGCGGCCTGGTATGGAATATGTTCCCACAATTTGCCAAGGCCACCACTTCCTGGGAAGGACACCTTAGCGGAGCCATAGCAGGCACGCTATGCGCCATAGGCTTTATGGGATACGGTCCCCAACGGCCCGATCCGTTTGCCGGAGAGGAAGACGAGGAGGAAGACGAAGATGAGGAAAACAATGAGGATGAGGACGATAAGAAGGAAGAGGAGAAGGATGAGGATTCGTCTACAAGGATTGAATAGCACGTTTAAGAAACAATAAAAAAAACAAAAAGAGAGGCAAAGAGTTTACAGTACACCTTGATAATATCTACTTTTGTTTCAAAACAAGAAGAAAAAGCATTATGAATACAATGTTTGATACATTACTGCAACTGCCACTCTTTCAAGGACTCGCACAAGAAGACTTTACCAATATCCTGGGGAAAGTCAAGCTGAGCTTTACAAAGCATAAAGCCGGCGAAGTTATCGTGAAAGCCGGTGACACATGCAGTCAACTGATATTCGTATTGAAAGGTGAAATCTCCTCATGTACTTCATCTGCGAATACATCATACAGCTTCACGGAATATTTTCAGGCACCTTACGTCATCGAGCCACAATCTCTGTTCGGGATGAGCACCTCCTACGTCTCAGCCTATACCGCCCAAACCGAGACCCACACAGTGAGCATCAGCAAGGCTTTCGTCATGAGCGAATTGTTCAAATATGACATATTCCGCCTGAATTACATGAATATCATCAGCAACCGCGCCCAAAGCCTGAACAGCCGTCTTTGGGCAGAAAGCACCGACAACCTTGAGAAACGTATCGGCAACTTTATCCTGACACATATCGAACGTCCGTCAGGCAGGAAAATACTGAAAATAAAAATGGAAGAATTGGCTCAGGTGGTCAATGATACCCGTATGGGAGTATCGAGAGCGTTGAACAGCATGCAGGAGAAAGGCCTGCTCGAACTGCACAGAGGCGAGATGATGATTCCCGACGCAAAAAAGCTCTTATAGGCCACCTGAACCGGAATTTCCTACAACACCTTGTCTATCGCTTTCTTTATCAAGGCTTCCATCACTTTATACCCTTCCAGAGTGGGGTGTACCCCATCCCGGGTATACGAGAAGTTCAAAGCCTTATTGTCGCCTTCCACCATCTCACTGTAATAGTCGACATAAGGAATCTTGTTTTCCTGGGCATACTTCCGGATTCTGGCATTCAGCTGCATTATCTTTTGCGGAGCATCCTTCACCGAAGGGTTCCAGCCAAAGGCAGCTGCAGGCAACACAGACGTCAAAATCACTTTTATCTTATTGCCCCGTGCCAGCTCTACCATAGACACTATATTTCCAAAAGTGTATTCTTCATTATAAGCGCCTGCATTTTCTGCAATGTCATTGGTACCTGCATTTATCACGACCAGCGCCGGAGCAAGCTTGATGACATCTTCGCGAAAACGGAGCAGGAAATGGGAAGAAGTCTGTCCGCCTATACCACGGCCCACATAACCGTTGTCTTCAAAGAAAGCGGCATCGTTTGCCACCCATCCTTCCGTGATGGAGTTGCCCATAAAAACCACCCGGTCCTTCTGTTTTCCCTTCCGTACCAGTTCCTTGTTTGCCTCTGCATAGCGTTTCAAATTTCCCCAGTCCTGCTTCTGTGCATCAGAGGCTACCCAGGGGATGCACAAAAAGACAGCAATCATACATAAAAGTTTCATTGTTCTATTCTTTGTTGTTTTGTTATAAAAAAAACAGCCCCACCGTTTTTAAGGTGAGGCTATCATTATCATTGGTCAATCTCACTCCCACTCGATAGTCGCATTGGGTTTCGGAGACATATCATAACAAACGCGATTGACGGTTTTCACTTCCTTGAGAATACGGTCGGTAATCTTCATTAGGATGGGCCAGTCCACCGGCTCAATGGTAGCGGTCATGGCATCCACTGTGTTGACGGCACGGATAATGACGGGCCAGTCGAACGAACGTGCATTGTCGCGTACACCCACAGATTTGAAATCGGGCACCACAGTGAAATACTGCCATACCTTCTTATCCAGGCCTGCCAGTTGGAATTCCTCACGCAGAATGGCATCCGACTCGCGTACAGCCTCCAAGCGGTCGCGGGTAATGGCTCCCAGACAACGTACTCCCAATCCGGGACCGGGGAACGGCTGACGGTAAACCATCTCGTACGGCAATCCAAGCTCTACACCGCATGCACGTACTTCGTCCTTGAACAGCTGGCGCAACGGCTCCACCAATTCAAACTGCAAATCCTCGGGCAGACCGCCTACGTTGTGATGAGACTTCACCATCTTGGCTGTTTTTGTGCCACTCTCTACAATATCGGGATAGATGGTACCTTGTCCCAGGAAGTCGATACCGTCCAGCTTGCGGGCTTCTTCCTCAAAGACACGGATAAACTCTCCGCCGATAATCTTGCGCTTTTCTTCCGGGTCAGCCACGTTTTCCAGCTTGGAGAGGAAACGGTCTGTAGCATCCACGTATATCAAGTTAGCTTTCAGCTCCTTGCCAAAGATTTCCACCACGGCTTCCGATTCGCCCTTACGCATCAGCCCGTGGTTCACGTGTACGCAAACCAGCTTGTCGCCGATGGCTTTCAGCAGCAAAGCGGCCACTACGGAGCTATCCACACCACCGGACAGTGCCAGCAGCACCTTACGGTCGCCCACCTGACGACGTATCAACTCCACCTGGTCGTTGACGAAATTCGTCATGTTCCAGTTCGCCTCAGCCTTGCAAGTATCGAATACGAAAGATTTCACAGCCTCCTTGATGGCTTCCACATCATCCGTAAACTGCGGCAGCTTCACTTCGCACAGCGCCTTGTCGTGTCCGGCAGCCATTACGGGGAATCCTGCTTCATAAATCTCGGGCAACACGTCGATGGACACCCCGTCAACCACATTGTTGGGGCCGCCGTTGATGATGATGCCTTTCACATTCGGCAAGGCCTTCAGTTCGGCGGCAGTAATGTCGTGCGGGTAGATTTCGCTATATACTCCCAACGCACGAATCGCCCGGGCAAGCACTGTGTTCTCATGGCTTCCCAAATCCAGAATCACAATCATATCCTGCTTCATTCTTCTATATTGTTTTTAAGTTAATAATTTCAGTCGGTCTTATTCCCATTCTATTGTGCTGGGTGGTTTTGAAGAGATGTCATAGGTCACGCGGTTCACACCTTTCACCTTATTTATAATGTCGTTGGACACCTTACCCAGGAATTCGTAGGGCAGATGCGCCCAGTCGGCTGTCATGGCATCGGTGGAAGTAACGGCACGCAAGGCCACTGCACGTTCATAGGTGCGTTCGTCACCCATCACGCCCACACTCTGTACGGGCAGAAGAATGACGCCCGCCTGCCAGACCTGATGGTAGAGCGATGTCTCGTTGCCGTCGGCATCCTGCACTTTCCAGTCACGCAAGCCCTGAATGAAAATATCGTCGGCGTTGCCGGCGGCATCCTGCACTTTCCAGTCCCGCTAGCCCTGAATGAATATATCGTCGTCTTCCTGCAATGTATGCAACTTCTCCGGTGTTATATCCCCCAGGATGCGGACAGCCAGTCCCGGACCGGGGAAAGGATGACGGGTAATCAGATGTTCGGGCATTCCCAATTCGCGTCCCACGCGGCGGACTTCGTCCTTGAACAGCCACTGCAACGGCTCGCACAGACGGAGGTTCATCTCCTCGGGCAGACCGCCCACATTGTGATGGCTCTTGATGGTCTTGCCCGTAATGTTCAGGCTCTCGATGCGGTCGGGATAAATGGTGCCTTGCGCCAACCAGCGGGCATCGGTTATCTTGTGCGCTTCGGCATCGAAGACCTCGATAAAATCGCGGCCGATGATTTTACGTTTCTGCTCAGGCTCGGTCACTCCCTCCAAATCCTTGAAGAACTTCTCACTGGCATCCACGCCAATCACGTTCAGCCCCAGACACTCGTAGTCGTGCATCACATTCCTGAACTCATTCTTACGAAGCAGCCCGTGGTCCACAAAGATACAGGTCAGGTTCTTGCCGATGGCACGATGCAGCAGCACGGCGGCTACCGAAGAATCCACACCGCCACTCAGTCCCAGGATAACGCGGTCGTTGCCAAGCTGCTCCTTCAGTTCTGCCACAGTAGTATCTACAAACGAGGCGGCGCTCCAGCTCTGGCTGCAACCGCAAACGTCTACCACGAAGTTGCGCAGCATCTGCGTACCGTCCTCGCTGTGGAACACTTCCGGATGGAACTGCACACCCCACATCTTCTCACCCGTCACCTGGTAAGCGGCAATCGCCACCTTGTCCGTAGAAGCTATAGTCTTGAAGTTATCGGGAATGGCGGTAATCGTGTCTCCGTGGCTCATCCACACCTGGCTATTTTCCCTTACCCCCTTGAAAAGGACGTTCTCCGAATCGAAGGAACCGAGATGGGCACGTCCGTACTCGCGAGTACCGGCGGGTTCCACCCGTCCACCGTTGCTGTAGGAGATAAACTGCGCACCGTAGCAGATACCCAGAATGGGGTATTTTCCACGAATCCCGCTCAAATCTACCTTGAATGCACTCTTATCATAAACAGAAAAGGGACTACCCGAAAGGATAACTCCTTTTACACTCTCATCTCCGTGTGGAAATTTGTTGTAAGGTACAATCTCGCAATAGACATTCAGTTCGCGCAGCCGGCGGCCGATGAGCTGCGTGGTTTGCGAACCGAAATCAAGAATAATAATCTTCTCTTGCATATAAATCCGTATAGACTTTAATAAATGATTTGCAAAAGTAGAAAAAGTAAAGGAATTATCAGGGATAATGTGACAGAAAAACGTTTTTTTTCAAAAAACAGCTTTAAATTCAGGCTAGAACTATCCACAAGGATACTAAAAGCTATTCTTACCACAACCGTGCTGTTTTCTTACCACAGCTATGCAACTTGCTTACCACAGCAATGTTATTTTCTTACCACAGCTGTGGTAAGATTACTGCTTAGTATAAAAATGGACAGTTTCCAGCGGTACCAGCAATGTTATTTTCTTACCACAGCTGTGGTAAGATTACTGCTTAGTATAAAAAGGGACAGTTTCCAGCGGTACCGGGGAGAGTTAAATGCATTAGGGGATGTATCAAAAGCCATGAACGCTTTCATCATGTTATAATATTAGGCGCGGATTACGCGGAATAACGCGGATTCAGTAAAATAAATCCGTGAAATCCACGTAATCCGCGCCTAAAAAAAGCGTCAAGAGGGTTTTGACATCCCCTATGAAGTTCCGCTTCGATATTACTTTTCTTTCAGCAAATCACGGATTTCGGTCAGCAGCACCTCTTCCTTGCTCGGGGTAGGGGGAGCCGGAGGAGCGGCAGGCGCCTCTTCTTTCTTCTTTTCAGTCAGCTTGGTCAACAACTTTATGAACATGAAGATAGAGAATGCTATAATCAGGAAGTCGAAGGTGACCTGCAAGAAATTACCGTAATTCAGGGTCACGGCAGCAATTTCTTTTCCGTCCACCATTTCGGCAGGTTTCAGCACCCACTTCAAGTCTGTAAAGTTGACACCGCCCACCAGTAGCCCGATAGGAGGCATAATCACATCTGCCACGATGGAAGAGACAATTTTTCCAAACGCACCGCCGATAATCACACCGACAGCCATGTCTATCACGTTGCCTTTCATGGCAAAAGCCTTAAATTCCTGTAAAAATGAACTTTTTCCCATCTTTTCAATTATTTAATTATGATTTTGGCTACGAATATAAAAACATTTTCTTACTTTTGCACCGCAATTCGATAAAGAAATGCAATTTATAGGCGAAAGTTTATTTTTAAACATTATAAAACCCTTAAAAGTTTAAACAAAATGATTAAAGTAGGTATTAATGGATTCGGACGTATCGGACGTTTCGTATTCCGCGCTGCAATGAAGAGAAACGATATTCAGATCGTAGGTATCAACGACCTTTGCCCGGTAGATTACTTGGCTTACATGCTGAAGTATGACACTATGCACGGCCAGTTCGACGGTACTATCGAAGCTGATGTTGAAAACAGCAAATTGATCGTTAACGGTCAGGCTATCCGCATCACTGCAGAAAGAAACCCGGCTGACTTGAAATGG
>ENA-ORIT01000552-ORIT01000552.1-human-gut-metagenome-genome-assembly--contig:-NODE-552-length-9397-cov-5.5912_pt1 | contig 9397 bp, 13 predicted proteins | sample MGYA00243032_ERZ508750 | MGnify/ENA primary metagenome ERZ508750 (study PRJEB26277, sample SAMN04329802) | human gut metagenome | biome: human-associated habitat | host: Homo sapiens | place: USA... | reverse complement strand
GCTGGGAATCAGACGACGCCGGTGGCCCCCTCCTGGTTGGCCTGGAGGTTCACGCCCACGAGCGGAGCGCTCTCGTCGAGAGGCGTGCAGTCCACCGTGCGGGCCTTCTCGTCCACGCTATCCACGGTGCAAACCTTACAATAGATTTCGGAACCCGTCATGGCGAGCCTTCGTATGGCTTCTGCGAGTGTCATTCTGCGACTTTTTGTCCTATGGTTATTTCTTGTCGGAATCCTCCGGTTCCGTACTTGATCACGTTCTTCTGCACTTGATAGATTCCACGGCGCACGCCATCGATCTTGATTCCGATATGGTCGAGTTTGTCGATCAGCACGGCCCCGAATGTGGTAAAGGTTCCTTTAAGACCATCGCGTTTGAGGCGGCGAAGCTCCTGTTCCGCCCATGCCTTGAGTTCTTGCTCGGTCTTGTTGTAGGTGTGCAGCGTCCGCTTCTCTCCGTCGGCATCCCCCACGTCGATACGGATTCGTTTGTTGTCCGGTTGCAGGGATATGGCCCGCACCTTGATCTTCACGTCTGCCGCTGTCTGTGTGTCGAGTTGTGTGTCGTCGATCAGGTTCACTCCGGTAGCGAACACCTGACGGCAGGCCGCCTCCCGCTCGAACAGCACGCCGCAATACAATACGGGGGTGTCGTTCTCGATGAGGAAGAAGGAGCGAATACCGCCCTGATCCTTGAGCTGCCCGAGCAGTTCAGTCACGGTATTCGCTGTCACGCGGTATTGTCCGATGTGCTGCTCGCCGAATACCCTGAACTGCACGCCGAGTTCTTGATCCCGGAGTATCTGTTCCACCGTGGCCGACTTATAGGAGAGTTTTTTCGCCTCTTTCTGCTTGAGTTGGAACATATAATCTTCGCAATGAATTTCGATCGGGGTTTTCAGCCCTATCGTGGTGACGAATCCCCGAAAGGCAAGCTCCAGTTCGTCATCATATCCCAGCCATACGGTCACTTCGTCGCCTCGCTTGATCGGGATGCGCTCTTCGTTCTGCCAACGCACCTTCTTCGGGAGCTTCAGCACGCACGTATCCGTGAGCGTGTCCGTGTCGCGGGTAATCTCCACTTCGGCGACCTTATCGAACTCCCACTTCTTGCCCGTGCCTTTGATTTCGATTTTGGCGGTCAGTTTGAACATCGTTTGAATGACGGTTAAACGGCGTTTAATACTCGGTACATTTGATTACATAATCTTCATCGGAGAAGGCCCGCACGTCGATCGTCTGGCGGTTCGACCATGTTTCCTGGTTGAGCGAGAACCTCGACACTACGAAGCGCGAAATGCCGAACAACTCGAAGAAGGTGCTCGATACTTTCACGGCTTGATTTTCGTCGAGAAACTTCTTTACCTCCCTGATCCCCGCTTCGGGATATTCGTCCACGATCACCCCGTCGCGCACGGCCACGATACCCACTGAAAGCGATATCGAATAATCGCCCAGACAAATGTATTCCTTGATCGTGCCGCCCAGTCCCACGAGCTGCGTGCGGATGATGTGTTTCTCCTGCGAGATGTTCACCGTGGCGTCGTTGATGACCAACGTGCTTTTATCTTCGCGGGTCAATACGAGTTTAGTCAGGGCATAACGCGATTCCCAATATTTGGATTCGGTAATCGGTAAAGAGAGTCCCTTTCCTGCGATTTCACCGCCGTGTCCCTCCCAGGAAGGTTTTTTTGCATTTTCCTGCGATGGCTGGAATCGACACAAGGCCAGACGTGCCTGTTGTGCGACACCTGCGGCGACGAACGCAAAACTTATCGGTTGGAACGTTCCCATCATCCTGCAAAGTTTATATCGTTTACGGCGGCTACCACGGTCTCGGTAATCATATCTTTCACCCGGCCGACATCCTCGCGCAAGTTCGTCGTGTGGATTTCGAAACGGTCGATCAGCTTGTCGATATGTACGGTGATGTTGCGTATTTTGTCGGTCTTCGGCGCTGCGGCCGCAACGGTGGCTCCGGAGGTCTGCAACCCTGCGGCAAGCGGATCAGGCGTCGGCAGTACACCATCCGAGGACGGTTCTCCTGCAGATGCCTTTTCTTTGGCTGCGGCCTCGGCCTTCGAGCGGGCGATTTCCTCGTCGTAGGCTTTGGTGAAGGCGGAGCCGACCTCGGCCCCGAACTGGGAAAATCCGCCCTTCATACGCTGAATTGCCTCCCGGATGCCCTTGCCGTCGAACTTGAACGCCGCGACGATCAGGTCGCCGATCCCGCCGAAAACGTTTTTCGCAAGCTCCCAAATACCCGAAAATACAGCTTTGAACGAAGCCCACATCCCCTTGAGCGTTGCGCGGAATTTGACCGAAGTATTCCAAATATGAATGCCGATTGCCGCAAGCGCAGCGATGGCCGCTGCGATCCAGCCGACGAGCGGGAGGCTCATGATCGCAACGCTCACGGCCCGACATGCCGTTACGGCCGCCAGTTTGAACGTCGCAAAGCCCGCCGAGGCGATCCCTGCGAATGTCGCCGAGGCCGTACCGCCTGTTACCAGCGAAAGGATATACGCGCCGAGGGCCTTGATTCCCGACCAAAGTCCGACGGTAGCGAACCGCACTGCGGCGACAGTGGCCTGGAGGATATTCCTCCCGAATCCCAGCGCCTGAACCTTGCCGATACTCAAATAGCCGTTATACATCTGAAGTGAGAGGATCGCGCCGCTCATGGCTCCGATCGTGCTGCGCCACATCCCCGCGAAATTCAGCGTCCGGATGAAGGCGATACCCTTACCAATCCCGATGAGTAGCGGCGTGATCTGTGCCAGCGGCACGAGCGAGCTGACGACGCCCTCGGCCCAACTGCCCCAGTCGCCCGAGGCGTTGAACAGCGAGATTTTAAGGTCGTCGAACCGCGCACGGACACGCGAGAGCCGTTCGTTGTAGCTCTCCATGATGATCCCGGCCTGCTCGACGGCCGTGTTCGTCCCGGTGATGGCTCCTTCGTAGCGGCGGATTTCGTCGATACCCTGCACGAGAGCCATCGCCGCGTTGCTGTTCTCCATGCCGAAAAGCTGAGAGAAAAGCGCCGAATCCTTGAGGACGACTTTCAGCGGCTCGAGGCGCTCGGCCAGCGTCCGCGTCTTGTCCGTCAGCAGCCCGACGTCCACCCCTGCGACCTGCAGCTCTTTGAGCGTCTCCTTCGGAAGGAACCGCCCGCGGCTCAGGATCATCATGACGTTGCGCAGCGCAACGCCGCCTTCGGCGCCTTTCTTTCCGGCCTTGTCGAGCACCTGGATCGCAGCGTTGGTCTCCTCGAACGACACTCCGGCGCCTTTGGCTGCCATGCCGCATTGCTCGAGGGCCACCTTGATGGCCGGAAGCTCGGCGGAACCCTCCTTGCCCGCGGCGGCCATGACGTTCATCATCTCGGCCATGCGGCGTGCTGCCTCCATCGGGTCGGCCAGCGAGACGCCGTACTGGTTCATCGCCGTGGTCAGCACCTCGGCGGCGGCCGTGGCATCACCGCCCATCGTCTTGCTCAGGATGGCGATGTTGTCGCCCATCGCGCGGAGCGCATCGGGGTATTTCGCCAGCTCGGGAGACAGTTGCGAAAGCAGCAACTTGTAGGACTCGATCGATTGCGCTGCCGAGCCGCCGAAGGTCTTGGCCGTTTCGCGGGCATACCCCTCGATCCGGCGGAGGCTCTCGCCTGTTTCGCCCGATATGGCCGAAAGATCGGCCAGCGATGCGTTGAGCGCGGCGCCTGGCTGCAGGGTCTCCTGCATCGTGCGGCCCACGCCCTCGACGTACTGCGTGAACTGGTTCAACGCGAGCAGCTTGCCCTCGAAGCTGTCCCACTACCCCGCGGACTTGCGGATGTTGTCGTTGAGCTTCTCCACGTTCTGGGAGATGCCCTGCACGACGACATCGCAGTTGCCCGTGATGTTGAAGGAGTAGTTGAAAGAATAGTTGCTCATCGTTTACCCGGCTCCTCGTCCGAGGAGAATAGACGTCCTAAAAGTTCTGCGAAATTGCGCAGCCGTCGGCGCTCCAGCCATACGGCCTGCTGGTACAATGCGGCCCACTCTTCATAGGAGAGCGTGCCGGGGTCGATATGAAACGCGGCCCGGATCAGGGCGCACCCCTTCGGGATGGACTGTTCGTCGTCGTCCGAAAGGGCGTGCGCCCCTACAAGTTTTTTAACTCCGTATGACAGGTAGCGAACAGCTCACCCAGCGCCCCGAGTGCCGAGGTCTTGAGGATCGCGTCGTTCTGCACAAGCGGGCTGCCGCCGAGCCAGCAGTTCTTGAACATCACCTCGGCGCCCTTGAGTTCATCCTGTCGGCTCACGGCGCTGACGGCCGACATGGTATCCATCGACGGACGGCGGAAATAGCCGATGTGGCGTTCCCCGGCCATGTCGTCGTAGATATCTACAGCCACGACGCGGCCGTGGGCCTGCTTCCAAGACTGCCTCACTTCGTCCGTCACACCTCCGTCGAAGACGGGATACCCGGCACGCACGGTGGCCAATTCTTTCTGCTCTTGCTGTTGTTTGTTTTCCATAGTCGAAAAAAATAGGTCGTTTGTTAGGCTTTCGGCTGGCCCCACTCAATATGAGAGGGGATCAGCGTGAGTTCGATCTGCAGGTTCAGGTCGCCCTCCTTCCAGTCCACCTTGTTCTCGGTGAACTGGCAGTTGCGGATTTTGTCCGTCGAGATGATGCCGCTCTCGGGCAGATACGACACCGTGATGTCGAAAGGCGCGATGTCCTGCAGGCGGCCGTTCGGCGCCTGCCGCTGCAGGGCCACGACCTCGCTCTTGTAGAGGGTGATCGACGCCGAGGGCGTGATGCGCCCTTTCGAACGGGACACCGGATGCCGTCCGGCGCCGTAGTTGTTCTGCACGTCCTGGCTGTCGCCGTACTTGATCGCCGTGATACCGACGAACGGCACGCCGTTGGCCGCAGCGACGATGTCGCCCCAGGCGTATTCCACGCCGTTGATCAGCGGAATAGAGGTTGTAACGCTCATTGTATTCTGATTTTAGCGGTTAGACACTCTCGGCATAACCGATTTTCACTTTGATACGTCGCACGACACCGACGCCGACAGGACGGATGACGATCTCGATTTCGGAGGTGGCGAGCACGTTCTGATCCGGGTCGATTTCGACGACATAGCCGCTCAGCTCGCCCGCCTTCTCCATATCCTCGAGGGCCTTCTGCGCCGTGGTCTGCAGGAACTCTACGCTGTGCGTCTGGAGCTGCCCCGTCGATTTATCTATATAGACGTTTCCGCCCAGTTTCGGCAGCAGGTAGGTGCGGATGCCCCGCACGACCTTGTCCATCGTGCGGACGTTCTCGATGTAGGCGTAGTCGCTCGTGGCATCGTCCATCGTGTGCGAATCGTTCAGGTACGAGCCCGACAGTCCGGAGTAGGTCACGAAGAACAGGTAGCGGGCCGCATCGAGCGATTCGACCACAGCGCGGTCGAGTGCCGTAAGCAGCGTGCCGTCTCCGAAGGCGGGGACGTCGATGCCCGCGGGGAACTTCTCGATCCAGGCGGGGGATTCCTGCACGGAGGCGCTGGAGACGATGCCGAGCAGGACGCCCAGCCCCGAGACGGAGGCTTTCGCCGTCGCGTTGTCTTCGTCAGCATAGAGCGCCGCGCCCGTGGAGCTCCCGGCCTGGCCGATGATGACCGACACGCGCTCCTTGTCCCCGGCGGCATCCGTCGGAAGGGACGCGACGGCCGCGACTTTCGGGGCGTAGAGAATACTCAGCGGCATGTCCTGCCCCTCGAGCGTCGCGGCGACACCCTGCAGGGCCGTGAGGTTCTCCTTCGAGAACGCCACGTCGCCCTCCCAGACGCCTATCTGCCGGAGGCGGCCTCCGGCGAAGTTCTGCATCTTCTTCACGTCGGCATAGGTGTTGGCGCCTTCGGCTTTCGGGAAGATGCCCACATAGAGGCTGATGCCCGGGTTGAGCCGGAATATTTCCGAGAGCTGGTAGTGCATGAGACGGATGATCCACTCCTCGGCGTCAGCGGTGATTCTGAGCTTCTCGGCCGTCTCGATCTGGGAGACGGCCTTGATACGCTCCGTCTCGGAGAATCCCGACGGCAGCGTGTCTGTGTAGAACATGATCCCCGAGATATGGTCTTCGCCCGCCAGCTTGCGGGGGATGTTGCCGTTCGTGCGTTCGAATGTTAAGGACTGCATCAGGCTTTGAGGTTTTGATTGGTTACTTCGACGACGGTCGTGTCCTTGAGCGTGCGTCCGTAATTGACGGCGTCGCAGCGGTTGAAGAAGGCCGTGCCGTCCGAGGCCACATGTACGGCCTTGCGGTCGGGGTAGCTGCGGAACACTTCGCGGGCGATGCGCTGCGCGGCACTCTCCCGCACGGTTCCGGACCCTCTGGCCGGAGATTTCGTCGTGCAGGCCGGATCTTTTGCCGTAGCTGCCGGCTTTTTGTCCGAGGTTCTGTCGGAGGCTTCCGGGGCTTCGGAGCCCGAGAAGGACGCTCCGGCCTCCTCACCGGAGATATCGGTGGCGGGCGCCGTTTCAGCGGCAGAGGCCGCAGGTTCCGAAACAGCGTCGGCAGGAGCTTCAACGGTGCCGTTTCGATCGGTCTGTACGCCTTCCTGCGACACTTCGGTCGTGGCGGCGTTTTTCTTATTTTTCTGTGTCATTGTGAAATGTGGGTTTCTCGTTTCTTGAAAATACGATGCAGGCCATAGGCCATAGTCAATAGCCCGACGACGCACAAAACATACTGCCACCATGCGAGACCTCTGCGGGTCTTGATTTCGGTCGTCGCAGCAAGGCTCCCCTCACGGATGGAATCCGCACGGACGCGGAGGACTGTATCATTCCGGACCATCGCGCCCGCTGTTTCTCCGGCCGTGTGTGCTTCCTCCTGCCGGAACCGGTTCGTTTCTTTCTCGGAGTCGGCGGCAATCCGGCGTTCGGTAGTTTCGCACATCAAGGGCGGTTTGCCCGTCAGCGTGTCAGCCGGACGACTGGTATCGTACACCCGCATAACGATCTCCACATTCTCGGTACGTTCCCGCTCCCGCATCCGTTCGGCGGCCAGTTCGCAGCTGAGCGCCTCGTATAACCGTCGAAAAGCGAGACTGTCGTGAACTGCGGTCTGTTCGGCGAAGAATCGCTTCTGTGAGTTACTGTGCAGCTGTTCCGTCCTCGTCTCCATCCGCTTCATCGGCGAGCAGCTCATGGCTGACAGGACAATCGGCAGAGTGAGGACAGGCAGGAATTTTCTCCACAGCCCGGCGGAATTTATTGACATCATGGCGTAGGTTTTTGATCTCCGTTTTCAATGGTTTGACAATCTGTTCCAACAGAATTTCATTTCCCTGACGGACATTGTCGAGTTCTACACCCTGGTTGTCGGCCTGCTTCTTCGCTACGTCAGCCCGCAGGCTCTTGACTTCGGCCGCATATTTCTGTCGCGTGAATATCGAACCGAGCCACGCGCTCAACGGAGTGGCGACAATCGCCACAAGGGCAAGGATTACTTCTGTTGTCATAGCTCGATTCCGATAGTTTCCAGCCAGGTCCCGACGTCGACCGACGGGCAGGCTTTATGGACGGACGGAAGGTCGCGGTGGCCGACGCTCCGCACCCCGGGGTGTGCCCCGTGGAAGTCGATAACGTAGCGTGCGAGCGCCTCTCTCTGCGCGTGCGTCCGGGTATCTTTCGGCGTCTTGCCGTCAGAAGCCACTCCTCCGGCGTAGACGATGTGCCGGGATACTCCGTTGTAGCCAGCCGCGCCATTCGTTATTTCCCACGGGTCCACGAAAGCGTCTTCGTTGTTCCCGACCAGCCGCTCTACCGTCCCGTCCAGGTGGATAAGGTCCGTATATCCTACCTGCTTCCAGCCCCGGCCTCCCTCCGAGGGCGGGGAGGTGTGCCACCGCCGGATGTCGGCGGCCGACACCTCGCGCCCTTCGGGGGTTGCGGTGCAATGGATAACCAGATATTGCAGAGCCTTTTTCATTGTGAAATTCTTTCGTAGATGCCTATTCCGTTTTTGCGCTTACGATCGCACCGAAACCCTCGTTGCGCAGCGGCAGACAGATCGTATAGGTGCGCATCGAGAAGAGATTGCGCTGATTCTCCGGGTCGCTTGACGCCTCGCGCAGGTAGGACTTCGTCGAGCCGTCGGCACGCATCGCACGCTTGGTGGTGAAGGCTACGGACGACTGGCGGTCGCTTTCGCCCACGACGGCGCCGTATGCTTTCTTCTTGAGCGTCGTCGTGTCGTAGTAAGGGCACTCGTCGTACTCGTAAACGTCGAAGCCGTACATCTTGGCGATCTTGCCTGTGGTGTAGTCGTACACCTGCTTCTCGAAGCGCTGATCGGTTTCCAGCAAGTCGGCAACGTGATCCGCGCATAGGACGAGAATGCGGCCCTCTTTGGGGATTTTCAGCTTGTCGAACTTCTTCTTGAGCGCCACGATGTCCGCGCGGGTCAGCTTCTTGCGTCCGTCGGCCGTAGCTTCTCCCGTCGTCACGAGAACCGGAGTCTTGTCCGTGTTCTCCGCAGGAGCCAGCGAGTGAATCGCCCGCGAATACTTCTTCTCGAAGAACTGATCCTTGTGCTTCTCGATCACCAGAGCCATCTTATCATAACTGATCGCATGGAGTTCGTCGTCGGTGATAGGCGTAGGACGCGACTGAAACTTGTCGAGTTCGACGGCCTTATCGCCATCCGGAAGGTCCTGCACCGTCAGCGGATAAGTCGAGTTATTGACCAAAATCTCGGGATCGGCACCCACATCGACGAAGTGGATCACGTCGTGCTTCACATAGGCGTCGTAGGAGCGGATGGCCTGATACCAGCCGATGCTCTCGGCCGACGTGCGGAACGCCTTGATAAGCTCCCCGGTCCACACCTCGGTGTAGATGCCGGCGCCCAGAGCACCCGAGGGCAGCAGGCCGCCGCAAAGCCCCGATGCCAGAGCAACGCCATTCACGGTTGCAACACCCGCAAGCGGGGTGAAGTCGAGGGCGCAGGCAAGCGTCGCTCCGATCGCGGAGTTGATGCCTATCGCCGTAAAGAGGCCCAGGAGGGCCAAAAGGATTTTTCTCATTCGTGGAAAAAATTAGAGTTAGTCGTTCATGAAGTCCGGGGCCACGCCGTAGTGGGCCTTGAACGCTTGGACGTACTGCGTGGGGTTCTCACGGCGCAGGGTCATCTTCTCCTCGTCGGAGAGCTTGTCCCAGGCGAGCGTCTGGTGTCCGTTTCCGGAACCCTTTTCGTCAATGAAGTCCGAAGGGCGTCGGGCGGGAGTCATCATCGAGAGCGTGTCGCGCAGCGTCTCGATGCCCGCCTTCTGGCCCAGCTCGAGCATCTTCGGTTCCTGGGCCTCGGTGAACAAACCTATCTCGCATGCTGCGGTGACGGCATCCGTGAT
>ENA-ORIT01000549-ORIT01000549.1-human-gut-metagenome-genome-assembly--contig:-NODE-549-length-9478-cov-5.10188_pt1 | contig 9478 bp, 9 predicted proteins | sample MGYA00243032_ERZ508750 | MGnify/ENA primary metagenome ERZ508750 (study PRJEB26277, sample SAMN04329802) | human gut metagenome | biome: human-associated habitat | host: Homo sapiens | place: USA... | reverse complement strand
GGTTACCGTTGTGGGCCTGATATTTACGATCGGATGCAGCCTTTCATTTATTCCCCGCTGGGGATACTACGGAGCAGCCTGGGCCCGTTTAGTCAGCGAAGCGGCGATGGTTGCGGTAAGTTTTTGGCTCAACCGCCGTTTTTATCCCATGCCTTACCAGACCGGACGGATTTTGGGATATGTGGCGTTGGCGCTGGTTCTATACGGCGTGAGTGTCGTCGTGGATGACCAAGTCGCTCCGGCTGTACCCAGATATGCTTGCTACGCGGCCTTGTTGCTGCTCTACTTTTACTATGCCGTGCGGCGGGAGAAGATCGACCTTCGGGCACTGGTCCGTTCCGCAATGCACCGGGGGCACAAATAGCAACGAAAGATGAGTGAAAAATTGATTATATTGCTGCTCAGCGGCACGCTGCTCATGACCGGAGTCATGGCCCTTTCGTGGGAACCCGGCCGCGATCGCACGCTGACGCTGGGACTGGTTCTGGTGGCGATGCTATGCATCGCGGTCCGGCAGCGGCTCCGGCGGATGCAGCGGAACAGGGAGTAAAATGCGGTTTTCGGAGGTCATCGGTCAGCGGGAGCTGAAACGTCATCTGGTGCGCGGGGTCGATGCCGGACGGGTGAGCCATGCCCAGCTCTTCACGGGACGTCCCGGAGCCGGGGCTCTTCCGCTGGCATTGGCTTATGTACAGTACCTCAACTGTACGAACCGCCGCGACGGTGATTCGTGCGGCGAATGTCCCAACTGCCGGCAGATCGCCGGTCTGGCGCACCCCGACCTGCACTTCGTCTTCCCGGTCAATAAACAGGGCAAAAAATCGGGAGAAGCGGTTTTGAGCGATGACTTCATGCCGCTCTGGCGGCAGGTCGTCAGCGAGCGAAACGGTTATTTCTCGCCGCAGGAGTGGTACGACCGCCTCGACCTGGGCCGGACTCTCAAAGGGGCGATTTCGGCCCGCGAAGCCGACGGTATCATCCGCAAGCTCTCGTTCAAGAGCTTTGCCGCCAAGTACAAGTGCGTGATCGTATGGCTTCCGGAAACGATGAACGAGGAGGCGGCCAACAAGATTCTGAAAATTCTCGAAGAGCCGTGGGAAAAGACGCTCTTCGTGCTGGTGAGCGAGCGTCCCGACTTGTTGCTGCCCACGATTCTGTCACGAACGCAGGAGGTGGTCGTACCCCGGCTGACCGATGAAGAGGTTCGTGCGGAGCTCGAACGCCGTGGGGAGCGCGATCCGGAGAAAATTCGTACCTTTACCCGGCTGGCTGCGGGCGACCTGATCGAACTGGAGCATCTGCTGCGCGGCGAAGGGGACGAACTCCGCAAAGACGATTTCGAATTTTTCTGTTCGCTCATGCGGTTGAGCTACAACGACAAGCACCTCGAATTGATGGCCTGGGCCGAAGAGGTCGCCCAACTTTCGCGGGAGCAGCAGCGGGCTTTCCTGACCGATGCGGTGCGTCTTTTGCGGGAGAGCTACCTGCTGCATGCGGGACTGGGCGAAATCTCCTGCCTGTGGGGTGAGGAGGCGAAGTTCTGCCGCAATTTCGCTCCGTTCATCGGAAACCAGAACATCGAATCGCTGGTCGCGGAGGCCGAATCGGCGATGGCCCAGATCCGGCAAAACGGGAACCCGACCATCGTGTTCACCCATTTCGCATTGAGCGTGAGTAAGATGATTAAAAAATTGTAATTATGGCAAGAGCGATCATACTGACCGGAGGAAACGTGGGCGACGTAAAGACCCGCCTGCAAAACGCACAGCGGCTGATCAACCAGCACGCCGGACCCGTCATGCGCTGTTCGCACCGTTACAAGAGCCGAGCATGGGGTTTCGATGCCGAAGAGGAGTTTTCCAACCAGGTCCTCGAGGTGGATACCGACCTGACGCCCGAACAGTTGCTCGACGCTTTACAGGCGATCGAGCGGGAACTGGGGCGCGACCGCGAGGCAGAACAGTCGCTCAAACAAAGGACCGGTGCCCGATATACGTCGCGCCCGAGCGACATCGACATACTCTTCTACGACGACCGCGTGATTCGCACCGAGCGGCTGACCGTTCCCCATCCGTTGATCCAGGAGCGCGAATTCGTGCTCGTCCCCCTGTGCGAATGGATGCGCGACTACCGCCATCCGGTGTTGGGGAAAACGGTCGGAGAGCTGCTCGAAGAGCTGAAAAATCGGAATGAAACCCATGAAAAAGCATAAGTTCAAGATACTGACTTTCGTCGCGGTGGCCGCAGCCCTGGCGGGGACGGGATGTTTCAAGTCGATCGGTTACGAAACATTCTACGTGCTCCGGCCTTGGGCGCAGGAAGGTACCGTCAAGACCCCCATCCCCCGGGAAGATATGCTGGCCTATGCCTTCGACGCGGACACAACCGAATGGAGCGTGCTCTCTTACGAGGACGCCGTGGCCGGAATAATCACCTCCCGGAGAACCGGCGAGAAGCTGCGGCCGATCGCCCAGGGCGAGCCGTACGAGATCGACGGCAACGAAAACAGGCTGGCGATGCAGCTCAACGGCCCCCGGTTTCTCATCCTGGCCGTGGACCAGTCGAATCGGCTTTACGGATTCACCGAGCAGGCCATCGGGGAGAATCTTCCGCAGATGCACGTGAGCGTAACCTTTTACCCGAAAGAAAAAGGCAAACGTTTCCTGAAGGGCAAGTGGATCATGTGCAACGACTTTTATACGGAACCCGAGCCGGAACCGGATCCTGATCCTGAAAATCCCGACACGCCCGATAACCCGGACAATCCGAACAATCCGGGAACGGAAGACCCGAATCCCGACGATCCCGGTACGCCTGACGACCCGGATACCCCGGACACACCAGCTCCGGACGATCCCGATACGCCCGAAAATCCCGACACCCCGGAAAACCCGGATGTGCCCGATAATCCGAATCCGGACACTCCCGACGAACCGGCAGTTTCCGGCGCCCGCTCGTCCTTGTTTCGATAACAGAAAAACGATATGAAACGACAAAACCATAAAGCGATCGTCTGGCTTCGGGTCTGCGTCCTTGCGATGTTCTGCCCGGCGTTCCTGTGGCGCTGCGCGACCGTCATGAACCTCGAAGGCGGCCCGATCGACACCCTTCCCCCGGTGATCGTGTCGATGTTGCCGGACAACTTCACGACCAACTTCACCGCCAGGAAGATTTACGTCACTTTCGACGAATTCGTGCAGCTCAAGGACCAGCAAAAAGAGTTTTTCACGTCGCCCCAGATGAAGAAGAAACCCCAGCTTTCGATCCGGGGCCGGGGCATCCTGATCCAGATCAAGGATACGCTCAAGGAGAACACGACCTACGCGCTGAATTTCGGCAGTGCCGTGCGCGACAACAACGAGGGCAATCCGCTCTACTCGATGCGTTACGTCTTCTCGACCGGCCCGGAGGTGGATTCGATGGTCGTTTCGGGATATACGGCCGACAGCTACACGGCCGACAGCGTAGCCAAAAGTTTCATTTGCTTCTTTCCGGCCGATTCGGTGGAGGATGTTCCCGAATACGACTCGACGATGTTCAAATACCAGCCTGCGGTGATCGCCCGTGCGGAAACCAACGGTATTTTCATCGCCCAGAACCTCAAGCCGATTCCCTACCGGGTCTATGCCTTCGAAGATAAGAACAACAACCAGATTTACGAACCTTCGGTCGATCAGGTAGGCTTTCTCACGGGAACGTACAACCCCGCTGAGCTGCCCGACTTCGGCATCTGGTACGACTCGATCCGCCGCTACGTGACGGCCGACCCGCAGCTTTACTTCCGAATGTTTACCGACGAGGCTTTCGGTCGGCAATACCTGCGCGAATCGGAACGTCCGGTGCAGCACAAGGCGCTCCTCTATTTCAATGCGGGCCATCCCCGGATCGACAGCATCGTGTTCGACAGCATCCCTGCCGACCGCGTAATCATTGAGCCTCAATCACGCAACCGCGATACGATCGCGTTGTGGTTCGACGTTCCTTCGGCCAGTCTGCCCGATACCATCCGGGGAGAAATTACCTACATGAAGCACGACTCCCTCGACCGGCTGCTTCCCTCGACCGAGAAGTTGAAACTGGCCTGGCGGTATATCGAATCGAAAGAGGAGGCCAAAGAGCGAGAGCAGCTCGAAAAGGAGAAAGAGAAGACACTGGCTGCCGGCGAAGAGTGGGTCGAACCGGAGAAGCCGAGTACGTTTACCTACAAGTTTTCCACGACCGGTTCCGTTACCCCCGAAACCAAGCTGTACGTCGAATTCGACTACCCGCTGGTCCGGTTCGACTCGGCTGCCGTCGTGCTGACAGAACAGATGGAGAAGGAGGAACCGCGTCCGATCCGGATCCGATGGCAGCAGGATACGGCCAACATGCGGCGCTGGTGGCTGGATGCTCCCTGGCAATTGAAAAACAATTATGCCCTGACCATCCCCAAAGGAGCGTTGGCAGATGTGGCGGAGCAGCAAAACGATTCGATCGCAGTCAATTACACGGGTGTCGATCCCGAGAAATTCGCTACGTTCATCGTCAATGTGGTCGGTAAAAGCGACGAGGCGAGCTACATCGTGCAGTTGCTGAACGAATCGGGAAAACTCCTTCAGGAAAAAACCGGCGTGCACAGCGGAGTATGCCGTTTCAATTACGTACCGGCCGGCAACGTGAAGTTCCGCATCATCGAGGACATGAACGATAACGGTCGCTGGGACACGGGCAATCTGGTGGAACGGCGGCAGCCCGAGCGGGCCGAATACTATATGGACGATAAAAACATCGATACCTTCGCGGCGAAGGAGAACTGGGAAGTGGAGCTTACTATCGATATGAACAAGGTATTCGCGCCGGTAACGATGCAATCCCTCGCCGAGCTGCTCGAAAAACGCGAAGCCCTGCGCTTGCAAAAGGTGCTGGAAGAGCGGGCCAAGAATCCCAGGCGGAACACCAACAGCAATACCTCGAACACGACGAGCACCATGGGCGGAGGATTCAACAGCGGTATGAACACGATGATGAACGGATTGAGATGATGAGGCGTTTAGGAATGATATGCCTGTTCCTCGGAGCGGTGCTGTGCGGCGGCACAGCGGCGGCACAGCATACGCTGGGCGTAACGGGCGGTTACGGCTACGGCAATGCCCGGTTTTATCCCGACCAGGAAACCCGGGCGGTCTGGGGATGCTACACGGCGGGCGTAACGTGGCGCTATTACGGACCCCAGCGTTTCGTAGGCGGTTTCGGCATCGATTTCGAATATCTGCAACGGGGATTCTCGTTTCTTCAGAATCCGACCGAAGAGGACCCGGCCAAATACCAATGGTACACGCGCCGCGTCAAGTCGCTGATGCTGCCGATCGTCTGGCAGCCGCACATCTACCTGTTCAAAAACCGGATGCGCGTCTATCTCGATGCGGCGGTCTTTTTCTCCTACAACATCTCCTCGACATTCATCAACGAACAAGGTTCGACGGTATCTCCGGAGCAGTCCAAAGGTCCTTGGCGGGGAGAATATGATTTCAAAGTGGTCCGCGACAACCGGTGGGGGTACGGTCTGGCGGGCGGCGGCGGTGTCGCCGTACTGGTGAAGCAACTGGAGTTCAGCGTTCGGGTGCGATACTACTTCGGCTATTCGGACCTGCTGCGCAATCACAACAAGTATGCGGGAAATACGACGGACGGCTACGAAAATCCATTCTATACTACCCCCCAGCGATCCCCGCTCGATAACCTGACCTTCAGCATCGGCGTCAGCTACCGTTTCAACAAGTCCGGTTTCACGGAGTGGAACAACCGTCCGCCCAAGCGGGACAAGAACAAGGAGGTTTTCAATTACAAAGGAGTCACAAAATAACCGAAATATGGAAACTACACGCCAGCAAAAGATCGCCAAACAGATTCAGCGCGACATGGCCGAAATCTTCCAGAAGGAGGGGGCCGAAATCGTACGGGGAGTGCTCGTGACGGTAACCGCCGTGCGGGTTTCGCCCGATTTTTCATACGCCAAGATCTACGTCAGCGTCTTTCCCTTCGAACAGAATGCCGCTGTCATGGCCACGCTGGAGCAGCACAATTGGTTCCTGCGCCGGGCATTGGGTCAGCGGATTCGGAACCAGCTCAAGACGGTCCCCGAAATCCAGTTCTTCCTGGACGATTCGCTGGAGTACATCGAGCAGATCGACCGGGCGATGCACCGCGAGGAGTAACCTGCGATCCGCCGAAGGCCGATGCTCACCCGATTCTTTGCCCGCCGCTATCTATTTTCACCGAAATCCCGTTCGGTGATCAACGTTATTGCGGGTGTGAGCGTTCTTTCGTTCGCCATGCCCGTTGCGGCGATGATCGTGCTGCTGTCCGTGCTGAACGGTTTCGGAGATTTCGCCAAGTCCATGTCTTCGGCCTTCGATGCCGATCTGACCGTTGCCCCCCGTGAAGGGCAGACCTTCGCATCTGCGGAAATCGACAGTCTGGCGCTGACCCGCGTGAAAGGGGTCGGGGTCGTTTCGTACCTGCTCGAACAGCAGGTTTTGCTCGAACGGGACGGTTTGCAGACGATGGCCACGTTGCGAGGCGTGGACGACCGTTATACAGAAGTGTTCCCGATCGAGGAAACGATCCCGCTGGGCAGTTGGAGCGTTCGCACGGGCGATCTCGACCGACTGGTGCTGGGACGCGACATGGCCCGCACGCTCGGAATCCGGTCTTTGGTCCGTGCCGAAGTCGCCGTCTATGCCCTGCGGCGCGGCAGTTTCTCGTCGTTGCTTCCCGTCGATGGATATTCGGTGCGGCGGCTCGACGTCGGAGGACTCTTCTTTCTTGTTTTGGATTGCGATAATGAATTCGCACTTACCTCGCTGCGTGCAGCCCAGTATCTTTTCGATCGTCCGGGACGCATATCGGCGATCTCGGTGCGCGTAGCCGACGGTGCGGACGCGGAAAAGGTCCGGCGTGAAATCGCCGGAATCGTCGGCGACGATTTCACGGTGCGCACCCGCGACGAGATGAACGCCCTCTTCTTCCGACTGGTTGCCTACGAGAAATGGGGCGTTTTCTTCATTTCGCTGCTGGTCCTGGTGCTCGCCTCGTTCTCGGTAGTCGGGACCCTCGTGATGCTGATGATCGAGAAACGGGACGATGTGGCCACGCTGCGTGCCCTGGGCGCCGATACGAAGCTCATTCGTTCGATCTTCGTCGGCGAAGGACTCCTGATCGGCGGTCTGGGGGCGTCGATAGGAGCCGTGCTGGGCGTAGGCTTCTGCCTGGCACAGCAACATTTCGGAATGATTCGCATCCCGGTCGATACGTTGTTGTTATACAGCTATCCCGTAGAGATGCGCTGGAGCGATTTGCTGATCGTTGCGGCGGCTTTCGGGGCGGTAATTCTGGCGATTTCGGAGATGACCGTGCGGAGCGTGATGAAACACATCATACATTGATATGAAACGAGTGATCCGTCTGGTTTGTCTGATCGCGGCGGCATCCGCCCTCGGTTCCTGCGCCCGGGACAAGGTGATCCCCGACGAGGAGCTGGCCCGGATTTTCCGGGATGCCTACCTCATCAACGCCTACGTTTCGGACCGGGGAGTGAAGCTCGACTCGCTCGAACTTTACGAACCGGTTTTCAGCCGTTACGGTTACACGGCCGAAGATGTCCGCTATACTATCGGCAACTTCTCACGGCGCAAAAGCGCCAAGCTGAGCGACGTGGTCGAACAATCCATCCGGCTGCTCGAAGAGGAGAGCGCCTACTACAAGTACGAAGTCGGCGTACTCGATACGATCGACAACGTGGCCCGTCGCCGTTTCACCCGCACGGTCTATTCCGACTCGCTGATCCGGGTCACCCGGATCAAGGACACCGCACGGCTTCGGGTTCGGATTCCCGACACACGTCCCGGCGAATACCGTGTGTCGTTCGACTACCTGATCGACTCGCTCGATGAGAACCTCGCGCCCCGTATGCGGGTATGGCTGGTGGAGGCCGACAGTTCCCGCAAGGGCGAATCCTCCTCGATCCTGCGGAAGTCGAGCCGGGAGCGTGTTTCCCGGATACTCCAGGCGGACAGTTCGGCCCGTTCGCTCGTACTCTCCCTGTACGGGACCCGCGAAAAGTTCAGGCGTCCCGACGTGACGATATACGACCTGAAAGTATCCTATACGCCCGAAACCGCAGAGGCCGTGGACAGCCTCTACATCGACCAGTTGGGTCTTAAAATCTTCGCCGATGAATTCTTCTCCGTCTTTTCGCCGGATAGCCTCCAACTACCTCTTCACGGGGAGGCATCTCGTTAAACACCCGCTGGTGACGGTTCGGGCCGACGGACGCATCGAATCCGTCGAAACGTGCGCCGCGCCGGACGGCAGACCCGGTGTCGAATTTTACGCGGGAGTCTTGGTTCCGGGACTTATCAATGTCCATTGCCACCTGGAACTCTCCTACCTGCGGGGCGCTATTGCCCAGGACGGCGGCTTCGCCGCTTTCGCCCGGTCGATGGGCCGGGTGCGGGGACAGTTCAGCGAACAGGAGCGGGCTGCGGCCATCGCTGCGGCCGACGCCCGGATGTGGGCGGAGGGGATGCAGGCCGTAGGCGATGTAGCCAACGGAGATTCGGCCTTTGCCGTAAAAGCCCGCAGCCGCCTGTCGTACCGTACTTTCGCCGAAGTCTTCGGGCTGCATACCGACTCGACGGACGAACAGCGGCGTCTGCTCCGCTATCCCGAAACTTCGCTGACCCCTCACTCGATCTACTCCGTGCAGGATGCCCTTTTCCGGGAGATCTGCGCGGAGGGCGACGAACCGCTTTCGATCCATTTCATGGAAACGCCGGCTGAAGCCGAACTCTTCGAACAGCGCGGCGAGTTGTGGGAGTGGTACCGAAAGGCGGGTTTTACGTGCGATTTCCTGCATTACGGCTCTCCGGCAAGGCGGATCGTGGAGAGCGTTCCGGCCGACCGGAGCGTTATTCTGATTCACAACTGCTGCGTGAATCAGCAAGATATCGATTTGATAATGAATCATTTCACGGCTCCGGTCTGGTGGTGCCTGTGTCCCGGCTCGAATCGTTACATTTCGCGGCTGGTTCCCCCGGTGGAATTGTTGCGCCGCAACGGGCTGAATATCTGCCTCGGAACCGATTCGCTGGCGTCCAATACGGCGCTTTCGCTGCTCGGCGAGATGCAGCATCTCGGGAAGATACCTCTTGCGGAACTCCTGACCTGGGCCGCACCGAACGGAGCGCGTGCACTGGGTTTTTCCGAGCTGGGCGAGGTCGCTGCGGGCAAACGGCCAGGGCTGGCGGTGCTGTCCGGACTGGATTACGACTCGATGACGCGCACGCCCGCATCGTGCATCGCACGGATTCTCTGATCGGGCGAATGCAGGCCTCTATTTCCGTCGGCAAACGCTCCGAATCATACCGTGAAAAGGAGCGACTCCCGATATAAGACATTAACGATAACGGACTGAATTCCTCCGTCCCTTAGCGTTACT
>ENA-ORIT01000532-ORIT01000532.1-human-gut-metagenome-genome-assembly--contig:-NODE-532-length-9608-cov-8.557_pt1 | contig 9608 bp, 7 predicted proteins | sample MGYA00243032_ERZ508750 | MGnify/ENA primary metagenome ERZ508750 (study PRJEB26277, sample SAMN04329802) | human gut metagenome | biome: human-associated habitat | host: Homo sapiens | place: USA | collected... | reverse complement strand
AGAATCGCGGAGACGCTTACGCTGTCATGAAGAATAGATGAAGGATATCTATAGCGATCCTTCATTGCAACTTATTTATATTCAGCAAGTAATGCGCTGATGAAGGATTTGAAGGAAATAATTCCTTCATTGTATCTTGACGTGTGGTTGAGATGGGTGCTAAAACTATCTGTCGGATAAATAGATCAATGTACTAGAATTGACAATTTCCTGATCACTATTTGCGCAAATAACTATCGCTTGTTGTCTGTATGCTTTTCGCACGTTTTACTTTTACTTTCTTGCCAAAGTCAAACTTATATATAAGGTTTAAGCACGCTCCTTGATAAGGGGGTTTATTATTTTCTTCTATTCTGCTTAGATTGTTATTGGTAATTGTGGTCAGATTTCTTCTTTTATTCAAAATAGCGTAAACTGATAAATTTATGCAGAACTTTTGATCCAGGAAATATTTGTAAAGGCCGGCATTCATATTGTATACACTGTGATATATTGTTTCGCTTCTACGTGTTCTTCTTTCTGCCATCCTTCTCCACTCTGATATGCGTAATACATTTGGTTGTTGGTATGGTTATTATAATAGTCGCCACCCCATTTCAACCTGGAATGTTTGTTGAGCAAGAAGATATAATTTATTTCTGCTTTCCATAAATCAGAAACAGTTCCGGTGTTGCTACATTTATTATCCTCTTCGTTTTTCTCCGGATACTGATAAAGATAATGGTGATTCAGTTCTTTCGTTTCATCACTTCTCAAATAATCAAGAACTGTTTGCAAAGTATTCTTTCCGTTTTTTGATTTCCAATTATAGTTCAAACTAGCCTGATATATTTTGTCATCCCCTTTCCCTTTACTATGGTAGGAAGAGGTATATTCCTTTTCTGTTTCTTGTGTTTCGGAAAAAGAAGAAGATTTTAGTGTGCTTCCAGCCTGTTTTACCATACAGTTAAGTCCGATGCTTTGCAGGGTAGTTATATCATATAACATGCTGAATGTTTCATTGATTCTTCTTATATTTTTACGGTCTATATTTTGATTTACAATATGGATATTCTGGTGGCTGTTATGGGTTATATTTTCCGTGATGTAAGGATCTCCTGCATTAGAAAGGACCAGATTGTTGTAAAAGTTCCATTTCCCAAGCCGAAGGCTTAATGGAAGGCCCAAACGTTCCCAATGACTATTTCTTTTTCTCATCTCTCCTAGCAAAGAGGGTGAACCATTGCCTCCGCCATCTGCATTTGGTGGAAATATAGGGTATGATACTCATTTCTATACTCATCAGCATGGAAAGGGCTCTCTTTATGTTAATCTTAATACGTATGGACATTATAAAAGATTGTCATGGAATCTTTATGGGAATTATCGGCCTTTCAGCTATGGTGTGAATAACAAACGGAAACATTATGGGTCTGAATCGGAACTGACGGTAACTTGGCGTGTGAACAAACATTTGGGAATTACTGGAAATATGAGGTATTTGTTGGGCACTTTGGGGTATGATTCCACTACGCACGAAGGAACTTATTACAATTTCTCATCCGGCAGGATGAAGGACCGAAGTTTCTGCTTTTCATTAGGATTCAATTATTATATGCAAGGAAAGAATTTCAAATATAGGAATAAGAAGAGTTTGCAGAGTACGGAGCAGGGGATAAAGTTGTGAAATAATTTTTGTTTGATATGTTGCAGGCACGGGATGCGTATGATATTAGAATCGCGGAAACGTTTACGAAGAGCGCATGTGGAATGCGCGAAACTTGAGAGTGTCATCTGATGTCATAGTACAGGCTACAGGGCCTCCTGAAGAAGAAATAAAAGCCCTTTAATTGGATTGCAAAGGGTTTGGCCGGAAAGAATAGTTTCTATTCGTATTCGTGTTTCCGTTTCGGATTCATCGGAAACCAGCCTTTCAGCACGCGTTCGCGTTGCTCGAATATCTCCTTGATAGTCCAGAAAGAAGAGAAGGAGAAGACACCCAATAAAGAGGAAATCAGGATGTCACTGATAAGCACAGTCCCTATAATGCCTGCTATGCCCAGTACCAAAAATATCCACCAGCACCGTGTACCCCAATAATATTCGGCCTTGACCACGATGGGGTGGAAAAGACCGATTATTAAAAAGGTACAAATGCCGATGGCAATACCGCCTAAATGGTATTCATTCAGACATTCCATTCTTTCTTAGCTTTGATTGGGTATTTCTTTTTTGATGCTCTGCTCCAGAGAGATCAGGGTCTCGGTAGCCGTAACGCCGGGAATTTCCTGAATCTTTGAGTTCAGCAAGTCCATCAAATGCTCGTTATCGCGTGAATAAAGTTTGGTCAGCATGGTATAGGGACCTGTAGTGAAGTGGCACTCCACAATTTCGGGAATCTTCTTCAGTTCTGCCACTACGTTTTTGTACATGGAACCTTTTTCCAGCTTGATTCCTACGTATGTACAGGTTCTATACCCTAAACTCTTAGGGTTCACATGATATCCTGAACCGATAATAACTCCCAAATCAATTAATCTTTGCACACGCTGATGAATGGCTGCGCGTGAAACTCCACATTCTGCTGCGACATCTTTAAACGGGATGCGGGCATTTTGGGATATAATTTCTAGAATTTGTCTGTCGAGACTATCAATTTTCTCCATAATATACCGATTTTAATGTTATCAATCTGTAAGCAAATATAGGAATACTTTTTAATTTATCTACTATTTTGCAAGAAAAAACAGGATTTCTTTGAAAAAAAGTGCAATAAGAGGAGCTAATCACCTATTTTCTTCTCTATTTCGCCGATTTTCCCTCTTCTTTCAAATGAGAAGGTATCGCTATGTGTATCTAAATAGTTCAACAGGAATAGCGATTTTCTTAACAAATATTTTTGTTCTTCGGACTCTTTCAACAAAGCATCCTGATAGAGCAGTTCGGATAACATGTCGATGCGCGTGAGCAATTCCTCGCCACCATAGTTCTGTCCCATCTCGTTCAGTATATATTCCGCATCTTGATCATAATAGAAGGTGGAAGGATGATTGAAGTAGGCACGATAAATGCTTTGAAGTTGCAATTGCAGCTCGGGACCGTCCTTTTTATCTCTTTCTTCTACCAACTTTTCCAATGCTTCGAAAAATTGTTGAAGCAACCGCATAATGTAATCTCTTTGCAGCATGTTAATTGTCCTCTTCGTTTTTATGGGTTAGTGTTACTAATACTTTATCTATCCGGGCTCCGTCCATGTCGACTATTTCCAGTGTGAAGTCATTCCATTCCATGGATTCACCGGTCTTGGGAATGTGGCCTAGTTGTTGCAGGATGAGGCCGCTCAACGTGTTGTAATTATAATCGGGGTATAAATCCTCCATTTCGAAATGACTCAGAAAGTCATAGAAAGAACATTGGCCGTCTATCAACCAGCTTCCGTCCTTGCGGGGAACGATATCGGGGTCTTCCGAGTCACTGGGCAAGGTGCCTACCAGGGCTTCCAGAATGTCCTTCATGGTGATGATGCCTTGCAGACTGCCGAATTCATCACAGATTAATCCGTATTTGATGTTGTGCTGGCGTATTTGTTCCAATACTTTATATACATCCATGTTTTCGTGGAAGTATTGTGCCGGACGGATCACATCACGCAGATTGAATTCGCAACTGTTCAGCTTCCCGAAGAGGTCTTTCAGGTAAACTACTCCGATGATGTTGTCCAGGGTGTTTCCTTGAGTTACAGGGTAAACTTGGTACAGGTGTTGGCATACGATGTCATACAGCTGCTTGTTGTTCATGTCTATGTCAATGGATACGATGTCGCTGCGATAGGTCATGATGGTGTTGATACTGCGGTCGCCAAGAGAGAAGACGCGGTCCACAATATCCTGTTCCACTTCCTGCACTTCACCGTTCTCGGTTCCTTCGTCTATCATGGATTTGATTTCCTCTTCAGTCACTTTTTCTTCCGCTGTGTTGATATGCAGCAGGTTGAAGATAAGTGAAGTGCTTTTGGCAAGTATCCATACAAAAGGAGAGGCGATGACGGACAGCCAGTACATGGGACGTGCCAATAGCTTGGCAGCACGGGTGGAGGCACTCATGCCAATGCGTTTGGGCACCAGCTCGCCAAAGATAATAGTGAGGTAAGTGACCAGGATGACAATCAGGGTTTGAGCCAATAAATAGGCATATGTGGCGGGTACGCCGGCGTCAGTCAGTATGTTCCCAAAATCGGTGGCCAGCACGTCGCCGGAGTAAATACCGGTCAATATACCAATCAGGGTGATTCCGATTTGGATGGTGGATAAAAACTTGTCCGGGTCATTGGCAAGCTTTAAAGCGATACGCGCTGTAGAGCTTCCATGACGGATATCATTGGACAAACTACTTTTACGCGCTGAGATCAGGGCGATTTCGGACATAGCGAATACCCCGTTTAATAAGATAAGTGCGATAATAATGGCAATTTCCATGTAAGAATTTACGTTTTGTTTTGCTAACAAATGTACTAAGAATTGTGTTTTCTCTTTCTTCTTTTAGATTTAATTAATGAATTATCTGTCATTTGCGCTATCTTTGCGGTGTCTATACTTAGAAAGGAGTAATTATGCATCCGTTGGAACTATTCAAATATTGTCCGAAGTGTGGTTCGCCGCACTTTGAAGTGAACAATGAGAAATCAAAGCGTTGTGCCGATTGTGGCTTTGTGTATTATTTTAATTCCAGTGCCGCTACTGTAGCTTTTATCTTGAATGATAAGAATGAGTTGTTGGTGTGCCGCAGGGGAAAAGAACCGGCGAAGGGAACATTGGACCTGTCCGGCGGGTTTATTGATATGCATGAGACCGGCGAGGAAGGTGTGGCACGCGAGGTGTTGGAAGAAACCGGTTTGCAGGTGGAGGAGGCTGTTTATCAGTTCTCATTGCCCAACACTTATCTTTATTCAGGATTTCTGGTACATACATTGGATCAGTTCTTTCTTTGTAAGGTGAAAGATACCAGCCGGATAAAGGCGATGGATGATGTGGCGGAGTCTTTCTGGCTTCCCTTGAATGAAGTGAATCCCGAAGAATTCGGGCTGGATTCTGTGCGTGAAGGAGTCCGGCGTTTTTTGAAAGAACATAAACTTTAATGATAAGATATGAAAAGAAAAACCTTATTGATGGCCGCATTGATGGGAGGCTGTTCCTTGCAGGGAATGGCGCAGCAGATCACTCCCAAGGATGTGGCAGGTGACAAGGAATATAACCGGGTATGCCGGGAATATGAGTTGAAAGGCGGGGACAGCATGGAGCTGTTACAGGCTTATTTGGACAAATATCCTGATTCCCGCCATAAAAACAGGGTGCTGTCACTGATTGCCTCTGCTTATTTTATGGAGGGAAAATACAAGGAGGCCATTGCCCTGTTCCGGTCGTGTGATCTGGAGGCTTTGCCTGATAAGGAAAGAGATGATTGTGCCATGCGTCTGGCCACCTCTTATCTGAAAGAAGACAATCTGCGTGAAGCGGCTGTATGGTTTACCTTGCTGAAAGAGGTAAGCCCATTGTATCAGGATGACGCTGTCTATAATCTGGCTTATATTGATTATGTGGAGAAACGCTATGACAAGGCGCTGAAAAGTTTCCAGTCTTTGCAGAATGATGCCGTATATGCAGCATTGGTTCCTTATTATATAGGAGAGATTTATTTGGTGAAAGGAAATTATCAGCAGGCCCGTACTGTGGCAAAAGCGTATCTGGAGCAATATCCGGCTAAAAAGGATGTGCCTCAGATGGTACGGATTTGGGGAGAGGCTTGTTTCGGATTGAATGATTACCAAGCGGCGATACCTCCTTTGGAAAGATACCGTGAAAGTGTTTCCCACCCGCAGCGTAAGCCTTTGTATGAACTCGGTATGAGTTATTATTATACTGGTGTTTATTCCAAGGCTGCCGCTACTTTGGGGGAAATGGCTTCGGTACATGATGCCTTGTCACAGAATGCTTATCTACACATGGGGCTGGCTTATTTGAACTTGAAGGAGAGGAACAGGGCACGCATGGCATTCGAGCAGGCTGCCAATTTCAGTTTTGATCCGAAAGTAAAGGAACAGGCTCTTTATAATTATGCTTTGTGTATTCATGAAACCTCTTATTCTCCATTTGCCGAATCGGTTACCGTGTTTGAGCGTTTTCTGAATGAGTTCCCGAATTCACCTTATACGGAGCGTGTCAATGATTATTTGATAGAGGTGTATATGAATACCCGCAGTTATGAAGCTGCTTTAAAATCTATAGCAAAGATTGAGCATCCGGGCACACGCATTATGGAGGCCAAGCAGAAGATTTTGTTCCGGCTGGGCACACAGGCATTTGCGAATGCCCGTTTCCAGGAGGCTCTGGAGTTCTTCAACCAATCGCTTGCTGTGGGGCAATACAATCAGGCGACAAAGGCGGACGCTTATTTCTGGAGGGGGGAATCCAATTATCGTCTGGACCGTTTTCCGCAGGCGGGTAACGATTACCGCTTGTATCTGGAATTAGCCACCAGCAAGAACGGACAGGAATATGGTTTGGCGCTCTATAACTTGGGATATACTTATTTCAAACAGAAAAATTATGGAAATGCGGGCACTTGGTTTACCCGTTTTGTGGACAGGGGAAGTATCAATGAACGCACCATGCAGGCAGATGCCTATAACCGCATAGGTGACTGCAACTTCTATGACCGCCGTTTTGAACAGGCTCGTCAGGATTATGCCCGTGCGGTGGAGATTGATCCGTCACTGGGGGATTACTCTTTGTATCAGGAGGCGTTTGTGCGTGGTTTGCAACGTGATTACAATGGAAAAGTGCAGACGTTGAACCGCTTGATTTCGGATTATCCGGAATCACAATACATGGATGATGCCCTTTACGAGCAGGGACGTGCTTTTGTGCAGATGGAGGATAATGCCAATGCCATTGCCCGTTTCAATATTCTGGTGAAGAAATTTCCGGAGAGCAATGTCGCACGGCGGGCGGCTAACGAGATCGGTTTGCTATACTATCAGGATGACAAGTATCCTGAAGCCATCCAGGCTTATAAGCAGGTCATAGCCGGTTATCCGGGCAGTGAGGAGGCGCGTTTGGCGCAGCGTGACTTGAAATCGATCTATATTGATTTGAATAAGGTGGATGAGTATGCCAATTTTGCTTCAACTATCCCCGGCGGTGCCAACTTTGATGTGAATGAGCGTGACTCATTGACCTATGTGGCTGCCGAAAGGGTATATATGCGGGGTGAGGTCGCCGAGGCCCGCAACAGCTTTACCCGTTATTTACAGACTTTCCCCGAAGGTGCTTTCAGTCTGAATGCCAACTATTATATCGGTTTGATAGACTATAATCAGAAAGCTTATGAAAGTGCAGCCCGGCATTTGGATAAAGTATTGGAATATCCCAACAACAAATATTCTGAAGATGCCATGTTGATGGGGGCCGAAATGGCTTATACGGCGAAGGATTATGAAAAAGCCTTGCATATTTACAAGCAATTGAAAGATAAAGCCGCTTCTATGGAGCGTCGCCGGCTTGCAAAAACCGGAATGTTACGCAGTGCGCATATGCTGGGAAATGAGGAAGAGATTATCTTTGCCGCAACAGATTTGCTGGCCGATACTAAACTGGCGCCGGAATTGTCTAACGAGGCACATTATTACCGTGCAAAAGCTTATTTGGATGCCGGCAAGACGGATGGAGCTATGGAAGATTTGAAGGTCTTGGCGAAAGACACCCGTAATGTATATGGAGCGGAGGCCAAATATAAAGTCGCCCAGATTTACTTTGACGGCGGACAAACGGATAAGGCGGAGCAGGAGGTGCTGAATTACATTGAGGTAAGTACACCGCATACCTATTGGCTGGCACGCAGCTTTGTGTTATTGGCTGATGTGTATATGAAGTTGGGGCGTAACTTGGATGCTAAACAATATTTGCTTTCATTGAAGCAGAACTATCAGGCCGATGATGATATTGCCGGAATGATTGAAAGCAGACTGGAGAAATTGAAAACAGAGAATTAAAAATTAAAAAATAAGTGCTGAATATGATAAGTAAGAAATTGTCAATTGTCCATTGTCAATTGTCCATTATATTGGCTTTTTTGCCTCTGTCTGTTGCATATGCGCAGCAAGATAGTACGTTGAACCGCACTGTGGTGGTAGAGAATGAGTATAATCCCAATATCATGGATGCCTCAAAGATTAATGTCCTGCCTAGGGTGGAGGAGCCGGCTGTAATGAAGAAAGGCATAGAATATGCTACAGCCTTGCGCCCTGTTTCGGCCTGGACGTATGAAAGTATGTCTCCTATAACCCGTGAATGGGCTATGAACCGCGCGAAACGTGGATATGTTCGTGCCGGATATGGAAATTATGGGAATGTGGATTTTAAGGCTGGGTATCTGTGGGATATCACCGGAAAGGACCGTCTGAAAGTCGGGGTATCTCTGGATGGCATGAACGGAAAGCTGAAGCATTGGAATGCTGAGGATTGGAAATCACGTTTTTATTCTACTGAGTTCCGTTTGGACTATTCTCATGATTTCAGCAAGGTAACTTTGAATTTAGGTGGCGGCCTGCAATCACAAGTGTTTAACTATATGCCTGATTCCGAAATGCATACGGCTTCTGCCAGAGCTACTGATAAACAGCATCATACTTTAGGCGATTTTCACATAGGTGTTTCTTCCAGAGATGAATCGCTTCCTTTGCAATTCACTTTGCAGACCGGATTGAAGTATTTTGGTATCAAATATCCGCTGGATTATTCAGGCAATGCATCTACAGGTAAGGAGAAGATTGTCCACACCGAAGGAGATGTATGGGGCAAGCTGGATAATGAGCAACGGGTAGGCATCCGTTTCGAGATGGATAACCTGTTTTATTCTTCGGACAGTTTAATGGGCAACTATACTTCACTGGGTTTGAATCCTTATTATATGTTGGAAAGTGATGACTGGCGGGTCCGTGTCGGTGCTCATGTGGATTGGCAGTCGGGAGAGGACAGTGGTATTGATGTGTCTCCTGACGTGAAAGCCGAATACTTGTTCTCGGAGAGTTATGTGCTTTATTTACATGCGCTGGGAGGGCGTGAACTGAATGATTATCGCCGGTTGAATGCTTTTTCACCTTATTGGTCTTTAAACGCCCGGATGCCTTCTACCTATGTGCCACTGAATGCTACATTGGGTTTTAAAGCATCTCCGGTAAATGGTTTGTGGTTTAATGTCTTTGGTGGATATCGGATCAGTAAAGATGAGTTGTTTTGCAATCTGGTGGATGCGGACGGGTATTATTTTACTCATTTCTTGCAGGATAAAGCGAAAACCGCGTATGGAGGTGCTGAATTGAAATACGGTTATAAGGACTGGTTTGACGCTTCATTGAAAGGTACATTTTATAGCTGGAAGACAGACAATGAAAATGAAGAGCTGTATTTAGTGACCAAGCCCAAGTTTGAATTGAATTTCTATGCTGAGGCTAAGGTGTTTGAAGGATTGAAGGTTAATTTGGGCTATGAATATGTACAGCGGAAAGAATATGTGATAGAAGAAGGGAATAGCAGCAGGGATTTTGGTTTGGGCATTATAAGCAATTTGAGTGT
>ENA-ORIT01000531-ORIT01000531.1-human-gut-metagenome-genome-assembly--contig:-NODE-531-length-9609-cov-5.15721_pt1 | contig 9609 bp, 5 predicted proteins | sample MGYA00243032_ERZ508750 | MGnify/ENA primary metagenome ERZ508750 (study PRJEB26277, sample SAMN04329802) | human gut metagenome | biome: human-associated habitat | host: Homo sapiens | place: USA... | reverse complement strand
GCAAAAATGAAGCAACAGTATCACGATGTTGTACCAATGAGTCTCAACCGTCTATCGAAACGTTATTCAAGATTGCTAAAATATTGGATGTTAATGTGCGGAGGTTATTAACAGAGTCCAAGAAAGAATAGATTATGAGAGATACAATTTTTATAAGCCACGCAACACCTGCAGATAATGAGTTCTCCATATGGATTGCGTCTCGATTGGAGATGTTAGGGTACAAAGTCTGGATAGATAAAAAAGGGCTACTCGGTGGAGTGCGTTTTTGGGCGACCATTCAAAAAGCCTTAGATTGCTCAATAAAAGTTTTGTTTGTTTATTCAAAAAATATTGTAGCAGAAGATGGGGTACTCCGACAAGGCATTGAAAATGAATTGGAATATGCAAAAAGCATTGCAAATCAAGAAGGGCTACATGATTTTATTATTCCTTTGCATATAGACGATTCAGGATATAATTTAGCAATAGGATTGCCTAATATCAACCATATTCCTTTTAACAACAACTGGGCTGATGGATTAAAACAACTGCTCAAAAAGTTAGAGAAAGATAATATCCCTTCTAATTTTGACAATCAAAACTCTTCTTTTTCTGAATGGTACGAAAATGAATATATCTCTAATTGTTCGATCATATCCAGAAAAGAACTATACTATACCTCATGGTGGTCGGTTGCAGAGATGCCAGAGCGGTTCCACATGTATCAATTTGCAAACGCAGCTCAAGCTAAAGCTATCAGAGACTTGAATAAAGATATTCCGATTAGTTTATTATCCAACTGCATTTCTTCGTTTGACGGGAATCTGAATTTTTCCGTTCAAAAAGACAATGAGACAATTGAAGTTAGACCGGAAAATACTTTTGCATTTTCTTTAACTGATATTTTCGAAGGGTTCGAATCAGATAAATTTCCCCAACACAGGGATGTTGAGAATCATTTTAAGAGATTGATGTACTGCGTAATAGCAAATATACTTAAGCGTACTGGTCTATGGAATCATAAAATGTCAAATAAACAACTGGCTTATTTCCTCCCGAAATATGACAAAATTTCCAGAGTGATATTTACTTATCCCTCAAGCACAAAGAAAAAAGCTAAAGCTTTATTGGGAGAAATGCGAGGAGTGGGATTTTGGCATTATGGAGTTTCAATTCAGCCAATCTTATTTCCATTTGTTGGCTTTTCTCTTAAGTCACATATTCTATTTACATCGGATGGATTTCAATTGATAGATGATGAAAAGAAGCAGCACTCCTTTAGGAGAAAGAAAGGAAAGCGTCTTTTCAATGAAGCTTGGAGAGATTTATTCCTTGCATTTGTTCAGCGACTAAAAAACAAAGACGGAGAAATAAGCATTAAAGCCACGATGCAGGGGGAGCAAATCGTAATGAAAGAATGGCCAGAGATGTTTACGAGTGAAGTAGGATATATTGATCCAGAGTCTAAAATGAATGTTGATAAGATAGAAGATTATTACGAAGATTTAACCGAAGAAGAAAATAATGATTGAACCGACTCTCAAATATCTAACTGAACCTTTGTTAACGTTCGGCAATGGTCAAACAGCTATTGATCCGCGGGATGGCTTAATGCTTTTCGGGCCTTTTGATTATAAGAAAATAAAAGGTGCTAAAAATGTAGGTATCATTGGCCCATCTCACCTGAGGACAAAGATGATTGACTATCTGAAAAGAATACATAGTCCAATAGTTAATGCGGACATTTCAATTGCCCGGCCCAACTTCCCCGGATTAGACTCCACATTCGGCATATCAATAAATTTTGATAATATCATTCAACTTGATGTAAATCAGGATGATATCAATACATACTTAAAATATACAGATTCACATCAGCGGGTTCATAACTGGGTTAATCTGTACGTGCAGCCATTAATTAAGTATACTGAAAATGAAGAAATGCCGGTAGATGTATGGTTTATCATAATACCTGAAGACATATATAAATTTGGCAGGCCAAATTCAAGGATTGCAAAATCTGAGGATAGTGTAAACATCGGACTGAAGATAGAAGAGCGTAGATCTTCTCAATTAGATATGTTTTTCCAAGCGGAAAAAGATGCGCTCCGTGAGGCATATGAGTTTGAAGTTAATTTTCATAATCAGCTAAAAGCTAAAATATTATCCTCAAAAATCGTTACTCAGATAATTAGGGAAAGTAAAATAGCTTATGAAAATTTGCTAACTGAGAAACAAATTGGGGAAGAAAGGAAGTTTGACACAGCGAAAGCATGGAACATATCTAACTCCCTCTATTATAAATTAGGTGGACTTCCGTGGAAGCTTGGAGAAATTAGGGATGGAGTGTGATATCTGGGATTAGTATATAAAAAAACAGAAAGCGATACTAAAAACAAGAATGCTTGTTGTGCAGCCCAGATGTTTCTTGACTCCGGTGATGGAATGGTTTTCAGAGGTAATGTAGGCCCTTGGTGGAATCCTACCACCGGCGAATTTCATCTTTCATGCCAGGATGCTTTTGAGATCGTATCTCAGTCATTAGGAGCATACTATAATCGGTTTGCTTGTTATCCTAATGAGATATTCATTCATGCAAAAACCTACTTTGAAGATACAGAATGGTCTGGATTAGAAGAAGCAGTCATGGACAAGTCACGGATTGTTGGAGTTAGAATAAGAGAAAATAGTGCTTTTAAACTATATCGACAATATCAATATTGTGTGCCTAGAGGGATGATGTTGCAATATGACGACCGGAGAGCTTTTCTGTGGACAAAAGGCTTTATCCCTAGATTTAAAACTCAAATCGGATTGGAGACACCTAATCCGATTGACGTGGCAATAACAAGAGGAGAGGCAAATATTGAGGTTGTTTGTAAAGATATATTGAGTTTAACAAAACTGAACTATAATGCTTGCATATATGGGGATGGAGTTCCCGTCACATTGAAATTCGCTGATTCCATTGGTGAAATCCTCACGGCCGGGAAAGACATTAAAACAGGAGTACTCCCTTTTAAACATTATATTTAGTTACATTACGGTCATAAATTTAAGATATATCAAATATACCTTCTTTTTCATTGATTTTATGGCTGTATTTTCGTATTTTTGACCAGTTATTTGAGGTTGTGAATACCAACGCAAGCAACGGAAATTAGAACCGTTGCCCTTTCGTTACCTCGTCTTATCATAAGAAATGCAACAGCCCGATTTCTCAGACTGTTGCATCGTTTTAAGACCGACCCCGATGGGTACCCCTTTTTATCATGCAGCCGCGACGAAGGCTCAGCCATTCCCCTCCAACCACTTCAGGAAGTCGTCGACCCGCGACCGGCTCACCACCATCTCGAACTCAGGACGCGGACGTGCCGTGATCTTCAGCCGGTTGCCCAGATATTTCACGATGCTGACGATCGCCGGCATGGCGATGATGCAACTGCGCGATATGCGGAAAAACCGCCCGGGATCCAGTTCGTCCGAAAGGACGTCGAGCGACTGATCCACAACATAGCGGTTGTTATCGCTCGTGACAAGGTAGGTGTTTTTCTCTTCCGAGTAGAAATAGGCGATGTCGGTGGTTTGTACCGGAACGATCCGGTCGTTGAAACGCACGACATAACGCTGTTTGTATTCGCGCGGGCCGCGGATCGCGTTCAGCAATACGTCGGGGTCGATGCCCCCGCTCCGCACCCGGCAACGCTCCACGGCACGCCGCAGCGCTGCGGGGTCGATCGGTTTGAGCAGATAGTCGATGCTGTTGACCTCGAACGCCCGCACGGCGTAATTGTCATATGCGGTGGTCATGATGACCCGCGCCGTCACGTCCGCCTGGCGGAATATCTCGAAGCAATCCCCGTCGGAGAGCTCCACGTCCATGAAAATCACATCGGCACTGTTCCCCGGCGTGCGCAGCCAGAGCACCGTCTCCCTGACCGAGCCGGTCGTCCCGACGATCCGTACGTCGGGAAAATGCTGGGTCAGCGCTCGCGCCAGGTTTGCCTGGGCCATCATTTCGTCTTCTACGATCAGTACGTTCATATTACAGCAACGGTAAGGTGACACAATATTCGGTATCGGTACGGCGTATCCCGATCGGGATGCCCGACAGGTCGAGGTATTGCTGGCGGATGTAGTTCAGCCCCACACGGGTCGAGGTAGTGCCGGATACCTTCAGCTGAAGGTTGTTCGACACCGTCACGGCTCCGGCCCCGGCGACGATGCGGATCACCAGCGGCCGGTCGGCCCCCACCGAGTTATGCTTGATGGCGTTTTCGATCAGCAGCTGCACCGAGCAGGGCAGGACATGGCGGTTCATGGCCTCGTCCGGAATGTCGGTCTCCACGCGAAACCCCTCGGGGAAACGCACCTGCAACAGGTCGACGTACATCCCCACGAAAGCCATCTCCTCGCGCAGGCGCACGAGCGTCTCCTCCTCGTTCTGGAGCATGTAACGGTAGATGCCCGCCAGTTTATGGATGTAGGCGCTGGCCTGCTCCGTGCGCTGCTCGCAGACCAGGCAGTCGAGAATATTGAGCGAGTTGAACAGGAAATGGGGGTTGACCTGCTGTTTGAGTTTCATGTAACGGAACTGCGCCTGGTGCGCCTTACCGCGCTCGGCACGCAGCACGGCACGCGCGACCAGGGCGTAATCGACCATAAATACGACCGAATAGAGGGTTACCTCGACCAGCAGGGTGACGATCCACAGTTGCAGGAACTCCCGTGCGGAGAACGAGCGGTCGAAGGCGAACGGCAGGTGCAGCCCCGTAATGAGCGCCACGCAGGCCGACGTGAACAGCACGAACAGGAGGAACGCCGCGATTTCGGCGATCAGACCGTGCCGGGTTTCACGCCTGCGCGTATACCGGACATAGATAATATTGACACACAGCAGGATAATCAGTGCCGCGGAATTCGAAGCCAGCAAGTCGGCCATGTGGTAAAGGCGGTCTGTGGAGAAGGAAGGCGATGAGAAGAGCTCGACATAGGCCAGCCTCAGCACGAAAATCACCCCCACGGCCAGCAGCAGCAACCCGATGCGGGGCGTCCAGGCCGAGGAGCGGCTCGCCGTGTCGTCGCCGCGGCGGAACAACTTGGTGAACCAGACGATGCTCCAGCCCAGAATCTCGGTGGTTATGAAGGGCGAGACGGCATGCACCACAGGCGGGGCGTGCAATAACAGCTCGATCAACTGCGCACCGCCCGTACCCAGCAGGTAGCCGATCACGTTGACGACGATCACGCTGGCAGCGGTGAACTCCACGTTCAGGCCGCGTTTGAGGCAGATCAGCACGATCAGCACGATCGTCAGCAGCGTCAGCACCAACTCGTCGTTGATCCCCGCCAGATGGCATGAAAGGGCGACCACGGCATGGAGCACGGCGAACAGGTGGATAATTCCGGACACTTTGAGCGATCGCATATAGGCTGACTGAGGCTGTATTAAGTATATACGGGTTTCGTTTATTTATGAATAAAGGTAGTGTTTTTCCGCGTAAATTCCAAATCGTCCCCCTCGGGCTACCGTTCGTCGTAAAAATCCGCCCGTTCATCCGGCTGATCCCTCCGTTCGTCGCCCGGCGGTTCGCCATCCGGATTTTTTTATTAAAATTTGTATAACCTGAAAACCAACCGAAAAACCGAAATGACCAAACCTAAACTCTCATTTTGGCAGATTTGGAACCTCAGCTTCGGCTTCCTCGGCGTGCAGATCGGATATTCGCTCCAGAATTCCAACACGTCGAGCATCTTCGAATCGCTGGGGGCAGATGTCAGCCACCTGAGCTACTTCTGGCTGGCGGCACCGCTGGCCGGCATGATCGTCCAGCCCATCGTGGGGCTCTTTTCCGACGGCACCTGGACGCGCTGGGGCCGCCGCATCCCCTACATCCTGGGCGGGTCGCTGATCTCGGCGCTGGCGCTGGTGCTCATGCCCAACTGCCCCAAACTGCTCGCCTTCGCCCCACTCGCCATGGGGGCTTTCATCCTGCTGTTCATGGATTTGTCGTTCAACGTCACGATGCAGCCCTTCCGAGCGCTGGTGGCCGACATGCTCGACGATTCGCAGAAGACACAGGGCTACGTGGTACAAACCTTCCTGATAAACCTCGGTGCGGTCGTCGGCGCTATCCTGCCGCTCGTCATGACATGGCTCGGCGTGTCGGACGAGGCCGCTCCGGGGCATGTTTCGCCGCACATCGCCTACTCCTACTATGCCGGGGGCGCGATCCTGCTGCTCACGGTGCTCGTCACCTCGTTCAAGACACGGGAATATCCGCCCGGGGAGTTCGCCCGCTACAACAACCTCTCCGAGGAGGACGCCAAACCGGTGAGCTTCGTCGGCCTCATGCGCAACGTCCCCGGCGTGATGGTGCGGCTGGGCGTCACGCAGTTCTTCTCGTGGGCGGCGCTCTTCCTGATGTGGACTTACCTCAAACCCGCCATCACGGGTGTAGTCACCGACCATGCCACGGGCGAAGTGCTCTCGGCCGGCGCCACGCAGACATGGGTCGGCGTGCTCAACGGCACCTACCCCATCCCCGCCTGCATCGCCGCCCTGTTCCTCGGGCGCGTCGCCGCGCGCTACGGCAACAAACCCGTCTACGCGGCCTGCCTGCTCGCCGGGGCGCTGGGCTTAGCGGGGTTGTGCCTGCTGCACGACCAGTACGCGCTGATGCTCCCGATGGTGGGGATCGGCATCGCCTGGGCGGGCATCCTCGCCATGCCCTACGCCATCCTGTCGCGCGCAGTCGAGCCACGCCGCATGGGCGTATACATGGGTATCTTCAATTTCACGATCACCGTCCCCCAGATCGTCATCGGACTGACCGGCGGTGCCATCGTCAAGTACTGCTTCGCCTCCGACGCGGCCGACATGCTGGCGCTCGCCGGGGTCTTCATGCTGCTGGCCGCCGTGTCGGTCTTCCTGGTCAAAGAACACAAGGCCCAATGACCTACAATCCATAAAATCAACTTATAAACTAACCAAAATTCTTATGAAACGATTTTTAACTATGTGTGCGGGTATCTTGCTCATATGTCAATTTACCCCCCCCCTCACGCTGGCGCAAAACGCTGGTTATGAGGTTAAAGGCGTAGTTGTCGACAAGTCCGGAATGCCGATCCTGGGCGCTACCGTCGTCGAAAAGGGCACGACCAACGGCGTCTCGACGGGCATCGACGGCGACTATGCCATCCGCGCCGCCGGCCCCGAATCGGTCATCGAAGTCAGCTATGTCGGTTACAAGACCGTCAGCCGGGTGGCCAGTGCGTCGCTGCGGGCACACCTCACGCTCGAAGAGGATGCCATGGGCAGCGACGACGTGGTGGTGATCGGCTACGGTTCGGTCAAGAAGAACGACATGACCGGTTCGGTCGTGGCAATCAAGGCCGAAGAGTTCAACCGCGGAGCCGTGGTCTCCACGCAGGACATGCTCAAGGGCAAGGTTCCGGGCGTACACATCATCCCCGGCGACGGCGGCCCCGGATCGAGCGCCACCATCCGCGTGCGCGGTGCGGCTTCGCTCAACGCCTCGAACGACCCGCTGATCGTGATCGACGGGGTACCCATCGCAGTCGACGGCGGCAAGGGTATGGCCAACCCGCTGGAGACGATCAACCCCAACGACATCGAATCCTTCACCGTGCTCAAGGACGCTTCGGCGGCGGCCATCTACGGTTCGCGTGCTTCGAACGGCGTCATCCTCGTCACCACCAAGAAGGGGCGCGGCAACACGCCCCGCGTATCGTACAGCGGCAGCGTGAGCGTCCAGACCAACTCCGACGAGCTGCCCGTGATGTCCCCCGGCGAGTTCCGCACCTACATCGACCAGGTGTATCCCGCAGGTACGACCACGGGCGACAAGGTACAGTCGATGCTCGGCGACAAGAACACCAACTGGCAGGATCTGGTCTTCCGCACCGCCATTTCGCATGACCACAACGTCAGCCTGATCGGCAACATCAACGACCGCATGCCCTACCGTGCATCGGTGGGCTACACCAACCAGCAGGGTACGCTCGAAACGTCGAAATACGAACGCGGGACGCTCGACCTGAGCCTCTCGCCCAACTTCTTCGACAAGCACCTCACGGTCAACCTCAACGCCAAGGGCGTCGTCACGTCGCAGCGCTACGCTTCGGGCGGCGTGGTGGGTTCGGCTGCCTTCTTCAACCCCACGATCGACCCCTACTTCCGCAACGACGACGGCTCGATCGACTACACGACCACCAACGGATACTGGAACTACGGATCGGGCCGCGGCGAGGACTTCACGCCCAACCCCCTGCTGGGTGCGGGCCCGCTCTCGCAGCTCTACGACCGCGACAATACGGCGCGTGCCAAGCGTTTCATCGGCAACGCCCAGATCGACTATAAGGTTCACGGCTTCGAAGCGCTGCGTTTCAACCTCAACCTCGGCCTCGACGTATCGAGCGCCAAGACCTACGACGGCGTGAACCCCGGCTCGTTCCAGGCATACACCGACACCGAGGCCCGCGGCTGGGGACAGTATTCGTGGACGACGAACTTCCGCCGCAACCAGCTGCTCGAATTCTACGCCAACTTCAACAAGGAGTGGGGCATCCACCACCTCGACGTGATGGCCGGTTATTCGTGGCAGCATTTCTACAGCTCCGACCACTCGGTATCCTATTTCAACGAGACGCACGAGCAGAAGGGCGAGGATTCGCGCTACCCGTTCAACCGCCAGGAGAACTACCTGCTCTCGTTCTACGGACGCCTGAACTATTCGATCGCCTCGAAATACCTCTTCACCTTCACGCTGCGCGACGACGCCTCTTCGCGTTTCTCGAAGGATACCCGCTGGGGCCTCTTCCCTTCGGGCGCCTTTGCGTGGAACATCGCCGAGGAGAATTTCCTGAAGGATTCGCGTGCCGTCTCGGCCCTCAAGCTGCGTGTCGGCGTGGGGCAGACCGGGCAGCAGGAGATCTTTTCGAACTACCCCTATCTGGCGCGTTACTACATGTCGACCGACGTCTATAAGACCTATTACATGGGCAGCGCCGGCCACATGTTCTACCTCACGCCGGGCGCCTACGACCCCAACATCAAATGGGAGACCACGACGACCTACAACGTCGGCCTCGACTTCGGGTTCCTCGGCGGGCGCATCAACGGCAGCGTCGACTGGTACCTGCGCCAGACGGACGACCTCCTGAACAACGTCATCACCCCCATGGGCTCGAACTTCGGCAACACGGTGCTCACCAACATCGGCTCGATGGAGAACAAGGGCGTGGAGTTCAACCTGAATTTCATCCCCGTGCAGACCAAGGACTGGAACCTCACGGTCGGCTTCAACGGCACGTTCAACAAACCCGAGTTAAACAAGCTCAACAACACCGACGACCTCGACTACGCCATCCAGGTGAGCAGCATCACCAAGGGTACGGGCAACCTGCTCCAGCGCCACATGGTGGGTTATGCACCCTACACCTACTACTGCTTCCAGCAGGTTTACGACCAGGACGGCAAGCCGATCCAGAACGCATTGGTGGATCGCAACAAGAACGGCCAGATCGACCAGGGCGCCCGTTACAAGCCCGACAAGCGCCCCCACCCCGACTTCTTCTACGGCATCAGCCTCAAACTGAGCAACA
>ENA-ORIT01000530-ORIT01000530.1-human-gut-metagenome-genome-assembly--contig:-NODE-530-length-9640-cov-4.36015_pt1 | contig 9640 bp, 7 predicted proteins | sample MGYA00243032_ERZ508750 | MGnify/ENA primary metagenome ERZ508750 (study PRJEB26277, sample SAMN04329802) | human gut metagenome | biome: human-associated habitat | host: Homo sapiens | place: USA... | reverse complement strand
GAGCTTGAAACAGTTACACGGGCAAACATCGCCGTAAACGAGGGGCGTGAATCTATATCTTCTGCTGAGGTTTCACACGACAAAAGTCCTATTGTATTCCGACCGGAACAGCGTGAAGCTATTGAAAAGACTAAAAAGCAGTTCAAGAAAGGAAACCAGATGCTGTGGAACGCCAAGATGCGATTTGGTAAGACGCTGTCCGCATTACAGGAGGTAAAAGATATGGATTTCAGGCGAACCTTGATTCTCACCCACCGTCCGGTAGTTGATAGAGGTAGGTTTGAGGACTTTGGCAAGATATTCTATGATAGGCGGGATTTTGCATACGGCTCAAAGAATAACGGTGATAGTCATACTTCGCTGGAAACAAGAGCAAAACAAGGACAATGCAAATATGTTTACTTTGCTTCCATGCAAGACTTGCGTGGTTCTGAACTTGTAGGCGGCAACTTTGATAAGAACAATGAAGTGTTCGCCACCGCATGGGACTGTATCATCGTGGACGAGGCGCACGAAGGCACACAGACAGATTTGGGTAAGGCTGTAATGCAGGAACTTACGAAGGACAAGACCAAGATTCTGCGTCTTTCCGGCACTCCATTCAATTTGTTGGACGATTTCAAGGAGGATGAGATATATACTTGGGACTATGTAATGGAACAGCGTGCCAAAGCGTCTTGGGATGAGCCGCACTTAGGCGACCCGAATCCATACGCATCACTGCCAACCATGAACATTTACACCTATGACCTCGGACGATTACTCAATGAGTTCGTGGACGAAGATGTGGCATTCAACTTCCGTGAGTTCTTCCGTGTAAATGACAATGGAACTTTCGTTCATGACAAGGATGTAAGTGCTTTCTTGAATCTTATAACCAAAGAGGACCGGGAGAGTTGCTATCCGTTTGCCAATGAGGAATACCGCAATATATTCCGTCATACCCTGTGGATGCTGCCTGGAGTGAAGGAGGCACGGGCGATGAGTGCCATGTTGCAGACACATTCGGTATTCCAACATTTCAAGGTTGTGAATGTTGCAGGCAATGGAGATGAGGATGAAGAAAGCAAGGATGCACTTGTGGCGGTAGAAGAAGCCATTGGCAAAGACCCTGATGCCACACGTACCATTACCTTGTCTTGTGGCAGACTGACAACGGGTGTCAGTGTGAAGGCTTGGACAGCTGTGTTTATGCTGTCAGGCTCGTATAACACGGCTGCCTCCAGTTATATGCAGACTATCTTCCGTGTGCAGACTCCTGCCGCTATCAACGGAAAGGTTAAAGAGCAATGCTATGTCTTTGACTTCGCACCGGACAGAACATTGAAAGTGATAGCAGAAACAGCCAAGATTTCATCCAAGACAGGAAAGACCAGTGGCAACGACCGTAAGATTATGGGCGAGTTCCTGAATTTCTGCCCGATAATATCCATCGAGGGTTCCAAGATGAATCAGTTTGATGTGCCAAGGATGTTGGAACAACTCAAAAAGGTCTATGTGGAACGTGTCGTGCGCAATGGCTTTGAGGACAGAAGTCTGTATAATGATGAGTTAATGAAACTCAATGATTTGGAGTTGCAAGAGTTCGATGACCTCAAAAAGATTATCGGTCAGACAAAAGCCATGCCCAAGACGAATCAAGTGGACATCAACAATCAGGGGCTGACTGATGAGCAATACGAGGAACTTGAAAGTCTTGAAAAGAAATCCAAGAAGAAAGGTAAGGACAAACAGCCTTTGACAGAGGAGGAGAAACAACGACTGGAAGAACTGAAGAAGAAAAAGAACAATCGGGAAGCCGCTATTTCCATTCTTCGGGGTATATCCATCCGTATGCCTTTGCTGATTTATGGAGCAGAGTTGAAAGACGAGTCTCAAGAAATCACCATTGACAACTTCGCTTCGCTCATCGACCCTCAATCGTGGGAAGAATTTATGCCTAAGGGTGTTACCAAACAGAAATTCAACAACATCAAGAAATACTATGACCCGGAGATATTCTGTGCAGCCGGAAAGCGTATCCGGGCTATGGCTCGTGCTGCCGACAAACTCAGCGTGGAGGAACGCATCGAGCGCATAACGGATATTTTCAGTACATTCCGTAATCCGGATAAGGAAACGGTGCTTACTCCTTGGCGTGTGGTGAATATGCACCTTGGCGACTGTTTGGGTGGATATAACTTCTTTGAACAAGGGTATGAAACCACACTGTCCGAACCTCGTTTCATTGACAAGGGTGAAGTGACCGCCAATGTATTTGCCGAGGATTCTCGTATTCTTGAAATCAACTCAAAATCGGGATTATATCCCCTCTATATGGCATACAGCATTTACCGTACACGAGTAAAGAACTCTTTATTTTCGGTGTCAAGTATCGAAGACGAACAACAAATCTGGGACAAGGTTGTCGCAGAAAACATCTTTGTCATCTGCAAAACTCCCATGGCAAAGAGCATCACCAAACGAACCTTGATAGGCTTCCGCAAGGCTAAGGTAAACACCAGATACTTTGAGGATTTAATCAATCAAATTAAAAACAAACCTGAACACTTTATCAAGCAGGTTGATAAATTCGTTTCAGAAAGAACAGGAATAAAGAATATGAAATTCAATGCGATAGTGGGAAATCCACCGTATCAAGTTATGGATGGAGGCGCACAAGCAAGTTCTGTGCCAGTTTATCAGTATTTTGTTTCTATAGCTAAAAAAGTTCAACCCAATTTTATTTCAATGATTATGCCTGCTCGTTGGTATGCAGGAGGACGAGGGCTTGATGACTTTCGTGCAGATATGCTATCAGACAAAACTATTCGCAGCTTGCACGATTATCCGAAAGCATCAGACCTTTTCAGTAATGTGGGATCAAAGGTGGATTATGCTATTTCCTAATGGACGCAAAATATGATAACATAAAAACCGCACCTACCATAATTTCTCATACAGAAACTGGCGTATATGCTTCTCAAAGAAGCCTTGCTCAGAATACCTCTGATATTTTTATCCGAGATGGTAGAAGTATTTCAATCATCACCAAAGTAACGGAACAGAGTAGTGAATACATCCAATCATTTGTATCACCATTGAGACCATTTGGCTTGCGTGGTTATTTCGTGAGCGATCCCAATTTTCATGAAACATCTGATGGGCTGACAACTCCTGTTGTCTGTATTGGTAAAGGTCTCAAAAAAGGGTATGTGGAACGTAATCTTGTTCCTTTGCACACTAACTGGATTGATAGATTCAAAGTAATCATTCCTCGAGCAAACAACATTGGCACAGAGGCTAATGATGACAATCTTAATGCGTTTGTTGGAAAGCCTAACGAAATTTGTACAGAATCTTACCTTTGCATATTCGCAGATTCCAATGTTTCGTATGATGAGTGCGTAAATATTTGCCTATATCTCAAATCTCGCTTTGCGAGGTTCATGCACTGTCAAGCGAAGTCAAGTCAAGATGCTACGGCCAAAACATTCCGTTTTGTCCCGACGCAGGACTTCTCGAAGGAAAGCGATATTGATTGGTCGCTTTCATCTGTTCAAATTGACAAACAACTGTATGTCAAATACAATCTTACAGACGAAGAAATCTCATTTATTGAATCAATGATAAAACCGATGTAAGCATAAACGAGGGCAAGTTATACTCTTGCCCTCGTTTTAACTCACTTTTCTTTTCGCACACCTTTAAACGGTGTACCATCTTGTTTGACATCCATAAAACGCCCAGTATCTTTATCCCTTTTTACCCATTGTTCAGTTTTGGGATTATAAACCTGTGAACGATTTCTTACTGCACCATTGCGATGTCCGTCTCCTGACGGTGGATTTGTTGCCATAATCTTCTTTTTAGGTCAATCTCGAATTATGCAGCCGAGAATGCACTGCTTAATATTATGAGTTATTTCCGTATATATGAACTAAGATCTTCTCCACTATAAGGATATGACTCTGTGAAGACTCTCATCTGTCCTTCAATACCATAAGGCATAATATATGGATAGAGAAGTAAATACTCCCGTTGAGGACTTGCATGTTGCGCATCTTTTGTAACAGGCATGATCATACATTTACCAGTATGTCCATCCACGACACCTAATTCCCATGGCATCCAATTACTTCTTCCAGCTTCTGGTGATTGAGCATAAATTAAAGATTTACTGCTCATTAATCTTTTCTGCAACCTTTTTGCTGTATCTTTATTTGTTTCATTCCTTTTCAAGTCAACATCAACAATGCAGTCAAGATATACTTGTAACCCCATTTTCGACAAAGTGTAATATATACCTTTTACAACATTCAAATCAGAAATATTGTATGAAAGGAATATATCAAACTGTTTATATAGAGATGCTCCTTGAAGATTATCGCTATATGTACGTTGCTCGTAAAGGGGAGTGCTATATGCTATGTTACGAAAATACGCCTCGCTAAAATACTTCATATTAGATTCTTCCTTCATTTACTAATCGCCAATAATACTATCCCAACTCTGTCAACTGACATCAGGAAATATTAACTACACATTTATAGGTTTTACAAACCCTATACTCTGCAACTTTTGAAGTAATTTGAATTTTCTAACGTTGTTCGCATCTGCATAAGGGAGAATATATTCATGATTTACAGATGGGTCGTTCGTATCCTCAAAAGATGGGTCTAGAGCTAAATCGTTATTGGGATTTGTAAACAGGTTTGTTAATTCGCGAATAATTGACAATGATACCTGTGGCGTAACTGTACGTAATGGAGCAAATTCCGTAACATTAGTCTTGAATACAGGTCTTTGATCCCAAGGTCCAAAAGAGCGATCGATATATGCATATACACCGCCAATAGTAATGTTACCGCAATAATCCGATGCTCCGCCATTTAGCGCAGTACATAATTATTCTGTAAAAAGACCATGCCCACCAGCTTCCATAGCAACTTCGTCTTCACGACAAGCTGTTAAGACTGAAACTCCTGTATTTAAAATGCTACCTACATCCTGAAGTTCGTATTTCCCGATATTGCCTGAGTGACAACAATCCAAAATGATAATCTTGTTGCGAACCTTGGAAGTGTTAACAATACTCATTATTGTTGACATCTGTATCCCCGTATAATATTGACCAGGGGTAGCTATATCTTGAGGCATAACAATTTCTGCACCAGTGCTATTCATATAGCCATGCCCAGAAAAATAAAAGAGAGCAGTATCATCATTTCCTGCAAAAAGTTTACGAATAGCATCCATCACTTCTCCTGAAGTCTGTACATTTGGCATCATTTTTACGCCAAAGTTAGGAGATCCGTCACCATGTCGTTCAATTGCAGCTTTAACGCTATTGATGTCCTCAATACACCCTGTCAATTCATTTCCTTCGGGATAATCATTAATCCCAATCAACAATGCCTTTTTCATGTAACAAATAGTTATAGTGATTGATAAATGGCGTAGTTACGGACAGCATTGGCAACAGATTTTGCATTCCAGCCAACGATAACATCTGCTGCATTTTTTACGATAGAGGATGTGCGTTCTGCTCCCCATGGCTGAACAGCAATGATAGGTTTGTTGTACTTCTTTGCCATTTCAATCTCTTTATTAATCCATTTGCTATAAGTGGCATAAACTCCTGCAAGAATGATAATGCAACTGCACCCCTTTACCTTTGCCTCTATTGCATCAGATAATTGTTTGTCTGTGCCATTTGTGTGAATAGGATCATTTTTAGGAACTGAATGGTTGTAAAAGACGATACCTTCCTAACGCAAGAATGATTCAATTTTGTCATAATCTGAAGAATATGCCCACGAGTGTGATATAAATATTCTATACATATCAATTAGCGCGAATTCTCTGGTCCTTCGCCAGGGTCTTAATTTCGAATTCACACAGCAAAGATATGGACTTTTTCTCTTACAAACAAACAACATGTGAAAAATTCACATTTACAATATAGATATTTGGCATTTATTGGCATATACATTTGTTTTGCTGAGAAAAAATCTCTAAATTTGCACCGATTTATTATATAATCAATGAGATAGTATATGTTACAGCAATTTATAGTTGAGAACTTTCTCTCTTTTAGGAACAGAGAAACCTTCTCTCTTCTACCTAATAAAGGCACTTTGAAAAAGGAACATAAAACGGAACCCATTAAAGGACAATGGGTATTAAAGTCTGCTGCAATGTTTGGAGCGAATGCAGGTGGAAAGAGCAATTTCGTAAAAGCGATTGAGTTAGGGAAAAGGCTTGTTCTAAGGGGCACGAGAACAGATGATTTGATAGATTTTTACCCATTTCGCTTGAGTTCCGAAAATAAAAAAAGAGATACCACTATTATTTATCACATACTATGTGGTAACAAAAAATATGAATACGGATTTAGTTACAATTCTGAACAAATAAGTTCAGAATGGCTTAAACAAATAAACAAAAACAGCGACTGTGTTATTTTTCAAAGAGAAACAAAAAAGTCTGAATTTGAAATTTCATATCTACTTAAGCTTAACCCCAAAGAAGAAGAATCACAATTCCTTTCTTTTCTAGCAAAAGCAACGCCACAAAAGCAATTATTCCTCCACGAAGTTATGAGTCGTAACATTCATGAAAATGTATCAAATATAAAAGATTTAGATGCAGTTATCGACTGGTTTGTAAATTCCCTTAAAATTATATTTCCCGACACACCATACAAACAAGGTGTATTACTTAAAGCGGCTGATGATAACGACTTAAAACGTGGTTTTGGGGCACTATTAAGATACTTCAATACGGGCGTTGATGGTGTGAAATTAATAGATGTTCAATTTGAAAAACTTGGAATTCCACACGATTTACAACGTGCAATCAAAACAGATTTATCAAAATCCAATACTGATGAAGCATTTGGAGCATTAAGATTTGACGATAACCTGTATTTAATTAACTTGATTGATGGTGAAATTAGGGCTAAGAAATTGATGACTGTGCATAAAAAAATGGATGAAGCTGACATTGAACTTTTTTCGCTTGGCGATGAGAGAGATGGTACAAAACGTTTATTCGATTATATTCCACTTATCTTGGACTTGATTCAAGGAGGAAAAGTCTTTATTGTTGATGAAATGGAACGTAGCTTACATCCATCACTTATTAAGCAAATAATTTTATTGTTTTATAAGCATTCAAAAGATGTTTCTAGTCAACTGATTTTTACCACTCATGAAAGCTCTTTAATGGATCAAAAGATATTCAGGAGAGATGAAATATGGTTGATGAAAAAAGACAATAACGGTATCAGTTCATTTGGACGAATGGATAATTTATATAATGTGCGTTTTGATAAAATGCTTCAAAACAGTTACCTCAATGGCGAATACGGCGCAACCCCCATATTCGAGACAGAAGAAGAGATAAATAAATTATTTTCATCTTTAAAATAATTTTCTGATGGTAAGTTTTATTTCTAAATTTTTGTTCACTGCCACGGTAACAGCACCAACATTCTTGTCACTGGGATTAATAGGTGTTATTAAGGATAGCACGAATTATTTTCAACTATGGGATGATATGCTAGAAAATAAGATATTTCCTACTAGTTTTGAATGGTGGGGCATCAATATTAGTTTCGGATTTATGTTGATATGCCTTATCGGTATTAAAATTATTCTTTATAGAAAATCCAACAAACACAAGGAAGGAAAAACCATTCAAGTGAAATCTAATTCAAATTTATCTCTGATCAGTGCGGAGCAAATAATTTCATCTATAATCCCTTGGTTAACAATATTTGCCGACAAACTTGATTTTATGGTATTATTTGTTTGCATAATACTTCAATGCTGCTTTATCGCGATTGCAAGTTACAATAACAATAACTACAATTTACTTTGTTCAATATGGGGGTATCGTTATTATGAAGTATATACAGAAGAAAATACCTACATACTAATTTCTGGAAAATGTATCAGAAATAAGAATGAGATTAAAAAGTTTATTGAAGTGACAGATTATATGGGTTTAATAATTAACGAGAAATAACATGAGCCAATTTTATGCATTGATGTCCGATAATACAGTAAAACACATTTCTCTTAAAGAAGAGATAGTAACAGAGATTAAAAATATATTTATAAATGGAGGTGCTATATTTAAACCAGAAGGTATAGAAGAAGATGTTTTCGATGGCAATATCATTAGCCGGAACGGGGAGAATATAACATATGTACATTAAGACTTACCTGAAGATTTTGCTCGCATACCATATAATCAGGCTGATATGTCTGAATACAATATAAATGAAGATATGCCTAAAAGTATCTTTTATTACGATGACGGAAAATTCTATTTTCAGGTCTTTAATAAGACATGTTACAACGAAAAATGGTCTTGCAGTTTGAATGTGGAAATATATTTGCAAAAATGAATAACTCTGCTTTTATTGTTGAAGATAAGATTCATGCACTATATGAGGAGGGGAAACTGTATTTTCAAAGTTATACAGTCGCAAATCAAATATTCTCACTAATAGATTTTGTTACCGAGGCTACAAATGCTGAAATTGAATCCTTTGGAGAAATAGATGGAATTAATGTAAATACTGAAAGTATAAAGCATATTGCAAATATAAAGACGCGTCGGCTTATAAAGTTGTTATCGAATACAGACAATATTTCAGCTTTTATGAGAAAAGCACCTCGAACAAAAACTAGCCTATTAAACAAATACGGAGTTAATGCACAAATAAATGAAAATAAAGAATTGGTTTTACCGACAAATAATGTTGCAGATTTGAACCGTGTTTTAGAGTTTCTCAATGAGGATATATTTAGGGGTGTAATTACCGACAGGCTTTATCGTTCAAATTCAAAGAAAAAAGATAATCACTAATTATGATGAACAAAGAAAACCAAATAATACTCTATCAGGACGATAACGAGATAACTCGTGTGTCTGTGCGCTTTGCTGATGAAGACTTGTGGCTGACTCAGGGACAATTAGTTGAGATATACCAAACAAGCAAATCGAATGTAAGTGAGCATATCAAGCATATATTTGAAGATGGAGAACTAGCAAAGGAGGCAACTGTTCGGAAATTCCGAACAGTTCAAATAGAAGGTTCTCGTAAGGTTGAACGAGAAGTAGAGCACTACAACCTTGACATGATTATTGCCTTGGGCTATCGTGTTCAGTCGCAAGTGGCTACTCGTTTCCGCCGTTGGGCAACACAACGACTTCATGAGTATATCCAGAAAGGGTTTGCTATGGATGATGAACGCTTAAAGCAAGGGGGTAACCGCTATTTCCGTGAGTTGCTGCAACGCATTAGGGATATTCGTAGTAGCGAGCGCAATTTTTATCAGCAAGTCACCGATATTTATGCTACGGCTACGCATTATGATCCACGCGATGAGATGACAAATATGTTCTTTGCCACCGTACAAAACATACTGCATTATGCAGTTCATGAGAATACTGCTGCCGAAGTGATATACAATCGCGTGGACAATGAAAAGCCGTTTGTAGGCATGACGAACTTCAAGGGGAACTATGTAACTAAAGATGACGTAAAGATCGCTAAGAACTATCTGACTGCGATTGAACTCCAACGTCTGAATCTGCTTGTTTCCGGTTTCTTGGACTTTGCCGAGTTCCAAGCATTGGAAAT
>ENA-ORIT01000527-ORIT01000527.1-human-gut-metagenome-genome-assembly--contig:-NODE-527-length-9706-cov-5.21397_pt1 | contig 9706 bp, 7 predicted proteins | sample MGYA00243032_ERZ508750 | MGnify/ENA primary metagenome ERZ508750 (study PRJEB26277, sample SAMN04329802) | human gut metagenome | biome: human-associated habitat | host: Homo sapiens | place: USA... | reverse complement strand
ATAGCTGTTACCTAAATTATAATAAATATCGGAAGATTCCCCCTCGTTATTTAATATATTCTCATACATCTCTACAGAAGCTGCAAAGTCGTTTCTTATATATGCACTATCGGCTTCTGTCTTTGTTGGGAAAGTTTGCACAGCAGCACTTTGTGGCATTTCTGTTTGGGCGGTAACCTGTGCAGAGTCTGATTCATTCTGTGCGTAGACTGTGACAAAACTTATCAGGAATATCAAAATGAAATATATTTTTGTCATTGTTATAATCTCCTTTGATTTAGTGTTTTATACTATTCTCCATTTTGCTGATGACCTCAACAGCCGAAGAATATACTTTATCCATAGCTTCATTCTGATTACCCGGAGCATAGCGGGCGAACTCGCATTCATTCAATGTTCCGATGAAATCTTTAATCAGTTCGGGGACAACACCATATTTGGTCAATTCGTCCTCGATATTATCTTTAGACAATTGAGAAACCGGAATATTCAACTTATCACTGATGTATCCCCAAAGTGCTTTCAACACCTCATCATAGAATGCTTCTTGTTTGTTTTCAGCTAATAATCTGCCTGCATTTTTCATGCGTTTGGCAGCCACTTTATTCGCTTTTTTAGTACGAACTTTTGCTACATTTGCATTTTCAATAGCTTTTTTACGATAGACAATTACGAAAACAACGAAGAGAACCAATGGAATGATATACCATAGATAATATGTCGTTGAGCCAAAGAAGAAATCTCCCTTACGAGTTAAACTAGTTTCCCCCATTTTGATGTAGCGGATGTCTTGTCCCAATACTTTCAAATCTTCCTTGTTGGTAAAGTCTGCAATAACTTGATCTGCATTTCCTGCACCTTTTTCCACTTTTAGGTTGTAAGCTTCTGTTTTTATTGTTTTATAGCTATTGCTTTTTAAGTCAAAATAGGAAAATTCGACAGGCGGAATAGTGAAATTGCCGGCATGTCTTGGAATTGCTAGATATTCTATCACCTTATTGCCTGACAAACCTTCGCGAGTTAATGTAAATTTATTGTCAATCTTGGGGTCGTATACTTCAAAATCCTTTGGGAAAGCTACTTCCGGAGTATTGACCAATTTCAAATTACCTGTACCAGAAATGACTAACTTAATGGTTACAGCATCATTTGTTTTCAGTTCTTTTGTACTTATAGACGAACTGATAGTAAACTCTCCTACTCCTCCGGAGAAATTAGCCGGTTTGCCATCGGGCAATGCTTTCACATTGATGGTCAGCTTAGGAGTGACAATGTTTTTCTTTACTTCCACATAGTTACTTCCACCATTAAAGAAAGCATCAAAAGGATCGTCTGAGGCAACTTGTTGAGCTATAACCCCTTCAAAGGTAATAGACGGAATTTCCATTTTACCTGATTGCTGAGGGAAAAGTACATACTGACTCCACACGGTAGTGTTATAGTTTCTTCCGTTATAATGCTCCAAAGAGAATGTCTTTTGTTGGGGAAGTTCTACTTCTTGTGTATGGAAATTCTTCAAATCCGGCATTTTCCCGTACAACTGTCTCAGATTTACCAAAGTATAGACCTTGTATGTCAATAAGATGGCTTCCTGTTCATAAACAGTAGTCTTACTTGCTGTTGCGGTAATAAACAAATCTTGATTGGTTATTTTGCTTCCGGCAACCTGACTGCGTGAAGAAGTTCTTCCACCGCTATTGTTTCCACCTCCAACACCATTTGTTTGATCAGGCGGTAATACTTTGATTTGTACGGAATTTGAAGTTTTGTTTTGTCCGTCTGCCACAATAGTAGCACCAGGAATGGTGTAAGTTCCTTCTTTATCAGCCATCAAAATATAAGTAAAAGTAATGGAGCTGGTAGAAGTAACATTACCATTTATAATCTGTGTACTACTCTGCTGTGAACGGCTTGGTCCCATTAAGACATCGAACCCCTTGATATTAGGTGCACGAAAATCCCTGACTTTATGAGTGTTGACCGTATAAGTCAGCCGGAACTGATCCCCGCTTACTACTACATCAGGCGCAGAAGCGGTAAACGTCACATTTCCGTCTGCCCATGCTCCGAGCACCGATGTTATTAATATGAATAAGAGAATTACTTTCCTCATTGCTATCTAATTATTTTTTTATTTGCCAAAATTAAGAAATTACCAGTCTTTATCCAACTTCTTTCCTTGAATTTGCAGTTGTTTTTTAACTTTGTCTTGCACATTCTTTTCATCTTGCATCACAGCATTCAATAATTGTTGGGCATTTTCCTTGGACATTTCATCCTTATTTTGCTGCTGTTGCTGCTGATTTTGATTTTGTTGGTCTTTCTTATCCTGTTCTTGCTGGTTTTTGTTCTGATCCTTTTTGTCGTCTTTCTGATCTTGTTTTTGATCTTGATTCTTATCCTGATTCTGGTCTTGATTTTGCTGTTGGTCTTTCAACAGCTTTTGCGCCAAAGCCAAGTTATAACGAGTTTCATCATCTTTCGGGTTATTCCGTAAAGATTCCTTATAAGCCTCTATACACTGTGGATACTGCTTGGACGACTGAAGGATAACTCCCATGTTATGATAAATCTGTGCCAGTTTATCCTTGTCCTTCTCTACCTTAGAAGCAGATTCAAACTGTTCCATCGCTTCCTTTGCTTTTTGCTGCATCAAGAGCGAGTTTCCCAAATTGAACATGGCATCTGTTGATTTCGGGTTAATTTCCAATGCCTTACGATAATCTACCTCCGCTTTGATAAACAAGCTGTCATTATACAGCTTGTTTCCGCTGCGCAGATAATCTCTTTCTGTTTTTTGGGCGAAGGCACTGCTTGCCACAAGTAAGAATAACAGAGTGATATAGGTTTTTTGTAACATAAGCATTCCTTATTTAAATAGTCTGACATTTTTGAAAAGCGGATTTTTCCGTTCCAAAATAAGCATTTCTACCACCAGCAGGATAAGCACCAGCCATGCCAAAGCCTGGAACTGTTCATCAAATTCAGTATAAACCTGACTTTCTACATCAGCTTTTGACAGTTTGGCGATTTCATTGTTCAATACCTTCTCGGCAGAGTTGGTATTATCCACGCGAATATACATTCCATTGCCAGCCTTGGCTATTTCCTGGCACATCTGCTCATTCAAGCGGGTGACGATAACATTTCCATCCTTATCGCGACGGAAATTGTTGCTACCGTCCTCAGCTGGAATTGGAGAACCATCCGGTGAACCTACTCCTAATACAAATACCTGCATACCTTTTTCGGCTGCTTCTTGGGCTGCTTCTACTGCCCCACCTTCATGATTTTCACCATCGGTAATGACAATAATTGCACGTCCCACTCCTTCTTGCGGAGTAAAACTCTTCATTGCCAGGCGGATGGCCGCACCGATATCCGTACCTTGTGTGGTTATCAATGACGGATTAATGGTTTCCAAGAACATTTTGGCGGAAACATAATCGCTTGTGATGGGCAATTGCGTGAAAGCATCACCTGCAAAAACAATCAATCCCACTTTATCATTGTTGAACGTATCTACCAGTCTGGAAATCAATTTCTTTGATTTGTCCAAACGACTGGGAGTCACATCTTCTGCCAGCATGGAGTTTGAAATGTCCAAGGCAATGACAGCTTCCACTCCACTTCGTTTCACCGTTTCCATCTTTGAGCCGAACTGTGGGCGGGCCAACATCAGTATAACCAATGTCAACGCAGCAAAAGTCAGCCAAAACTTGATGTCAGGACGATACTTGGAAATAGTCGGCATGAGCCCTTTCAGCAATGCCGGATCACCATATTTGCGAATATGTTGGAGGCGGTGATAATTTGAATACAAATACAGCGCCACCAATAACGGCAATAGGATGAGGAAATATAAAAAGTTCGGGTCTGCAAATCGTAACATGACTTTCTTTTTTTAAGGTATTTTCTTTAATACTGAGTTACGCAACAAGAGTTCAAGCAAAATGCAGAAGAAAGCAATCCAGGCGAATACCTGATATTCTTCTTCGCGTTTGCTGAATTCCTTCACGTTCAACTTCGTTTTCTCCAGTTTGTCTATCTCCTGATAGACTTCCTTCAACTTGGAATTGCTGGTGGCACGGAAATAATTTCCGTTCGTTGTACCTGCAATCTCGGTCAAAGTCTTTTCGTCTATCTCGACGGGGACATTCACATATTGCGTCCCTGCGTAGGTCTGCATCGGATAAGGAGCAGTTCCGTTTGTACCGACACCGATGGTGTAGATCCTGATTCCGAACTGTTTGGCTATCTCGGCAGCCGTCAGCGGAGAAATATCTCCACGGTTATTGCTACCAGCCGTCAGCAGAATAATCACTTTCGATTTGGCCTTGCTGTCCTTCAGGCGGGTCACCGCATTGGCTGATGTTAGTATCATTTTCAATCAGTCCGCGTTGGGTGATATCGCCTTTGATGCTGTTGAACAGATTCAGCAGCACCCTATGGTCTACCGTTAGCGGACTTTGGGTAAAACTCTCACCGGCAAAGATGGTCAGACCGATATTATCATTGGGGCGGCCGTAGATAAACTCGGAAGCTACTTGTTTGGCAGCTTCCAGTCGGTTGGGTTTCAAGTCTTCGGCCAGCATACTGGTAGAAACGTCCACTGCCAGCATGATGTCGATTCCTTCTATTTCGGTATTCTGCCAGTTGTCTGTGGTCTGAGGGCGTGCCAAGATCAGGATTACCATGATGATAGCCACCGTACGGAGTACGAACGGAGCATGCAGCAAGTAAATCTTCCAGCTTTTGGGTGCCTTCATATACATGCGTGTGGTAGAAACCTGAAGCGTAGGCTCGGTTTTCATCCGCTTCATGACTTACCATATTATATAAGGTATGAGCAGAACCAGCAGAAATAGATATTCAATATTTGCAAAAATCATTGTTCCTAGTATTTATTTGTTAAAACCAGAGGTTATATACACCACTCAGCACCTTATACAGAATTACCACAATAGCAATAACAATGATGCTGATGCTGCCCAGCAGAATCATTCTGCCCTGTTTGCTTCGCTTTTCCTCCACGGTGATTTCCGTAGGTTCGGGCTTTGCATTCGGGTCTGGTTCCACTTTTGTATTATTGATGAAGTCTACTGCGTTTACCAGATTCATATCATTTTCGTTCATCAACGGAGAATGTTTGGCGAATTTCACCAGGTCGGCAGTCTGGAACAAATACATCAAATCCTTGATAGATTCTTTGTCGTTGATTTCCTGTAGCTTATCAATAATTTCGGATGAAGTCATCTCCATAGCGTTAAAGCCGAATCGTTCTTCCATATAAGTACGGAGTACATCCGTCAGCTCGGTATAATAGGTCTTCGGATCGGCTGTACGCAAGGTTTTGTCTCCCTTGATACGCTCTATTTCCTTCAACGCCTGCTGGTGTGGCGGCAACTTCGGTTCAATCTTGATCTTCTTGATGATAGGCTTGTAATCCTTGTAGCGTACAAACAGATAGTAAGCCAGTCCGCCCAAAGCAAGCATCAGCAAGGTAAGCCATACGATGGCCGATACGTCATCCCAGGTGATAGGTACTTCACGAACGGTCTTCGGTCCGAAGAATTGTTCGGGATGCAGCGTATCTACCGGAATGGAATATACTTTTACGGCCAATGCTTTGGACCGGTAAGGCTCTCCGTTTACCATCACCTCGAATGGGGGGAGATAGTAAAGTGCCGAGTCAAAAGAGGTTATTGTATATTCCTGTTTTATCAGCATACGTTTTCCATCGTTCAGCATCTGGGTATCAGGCTTGGCTATATCCAATATCTCCACTCCTTTTACCAATGTATCGCGCAGGAACGGAAGTTGCAGTTTTTGCTTGGCATCCATGCTGATTTCCAGCTTCACTTTAGCCTGTTCGCCAATGAGAAGTTGCAGCGAGTCAATGCTGGCGTCTACCGTAACCTGCTGTGCCTGTGCCTGTCCGGCTGTTATCAGCATAATTGCACAAACTCCAGCTTTCAAGAACTTTTTGCTAGTATTCAGTATATTCATATTCTTTAATTTCGTTTAGCAAATAAGTTAAGCAACGATTTCACATAATCCTGATCCGTGCGGATAGATACAGAGTCCACATTACTTTTGGTAAATGTTTCATTCAATACTCCCTGACGCTGTATCCACCAGTCATTATGTGCGCGACGCAAAGCTCGTGACGAGGTGTCAATCCATTGCTCGTGGCCGGTTTCGGCATCGCGTACTTTCATCAGTCCCACATCAGGTAACTCTGCCATGCGGCGGTCGTATACCTGGATAGCTACGATATCATGTTTCCGGTTGGCAATGGTCAAAGCATTGCGGAAGTCGTTTTCATCTATAAAGTCGCTTATCATAAAGGTGGTGCAACGTTTTTTAATTACGTTGGTCAGATATTCCACAGCCATCTTTATGTCCGTACGCTTGCTTTCGGGCTTGAAATCAAGCAGTTCACGGATGATATAAAGAATATGTTTACGGCCTTTTTTAGGCGGAATGAATTTCTCAATCCGGTCTGAAAAGAAAATAACTCCTATTTTATCGTTATTTTGAATGGCTGAGAATGCCAATGTAGCGGCAATCTCGGTCACCATATCCTTCTTCAACTGCTTCACCGTACCGAAATCCAAGCTGTTCGAAACATCAATCAAGAGCATAACCGTCAATTCGCGCTCTTCTTCAAACACCTTGACAAAGGGTTTGTTGTAGCGGGCGGTTACGTTCCAGTCAATGTCACGTACGTCGTCACCATACTGATATTCACGTACTTCCGAGAATGACATACCTTTGCCCTTGAATGCAGAGTGATATTGTCCGGCAAAGATATTGTTCGAAAGTCCGCGTGTCTTGATCTCAATCTGGCGAACCCGTTTTAATAAATCACTTGTTTCCATACTGTTCGTACTATGTTGTTTATTTATCCGGTGCATCGGTTTCTGTTTTTTCTCCTATCGAGAATGGTTTTTCAAACGGATGCATTTGGTGTTCCACCCAGGTGGGACGGCAGTCCCACATAGATGAAACGGGAGTTCCACATGGGTGGAATGGCGGTCCCACCCATGTGGAACTCTGTACTCAACCTTTTGTTTCCAAGTCTTCTTCCTAACTGTCAAGCAATTAAGAACTGCCTCAGAACACAATCCTTAGGGTACTTCCACTTTATTCAGGATTTTGCTTACAATTTCATCAGAAGACATGTTCATGGCTTCTGCTTCGTAAGTCAAGCCGATACGGTGGCTAAGCTAAGCGTGTGAATCTGAACGTACAGCCGCTGGTATTTCGTAACCGCGATGTTTGATGAACGCATAACTGCGTGCTGCCAATGCCAGATTGATAGATGCACGCGGTGAACCACCGAAACCAATCATGTCTTTCAGTTCTTTCAAGTCATATTTTTCAGGGAAACGGGTTGCGAATACGATATCAGCGATGTATTGCTCTATCTTTTCGTCCAGATAGACTTGGCGCACCACTTTACGGGCTTCCATAATATCTGTTGCTTTCAGAATGGGGCGAACTTCGATTTTCTCTCCGGTGATATTTTGGCGGATGATTTTCTTTTCTTCTTCCAGTTTCGGATAGTCGATAATAACTTTCAGCATAAAACGGTCTACCTGGGCTTCGGGAAGCGGATAGGTACCTTCCTGTTCAATCGGGTTCTGAGTAGCCATTACAAGGAAAGGTTCGGGTAGCATAAAGGTTTCCTTGCTCAGTGTGACTTGACGTTCCTGCATGGCTTCCAGCAAAGCACTCTGTACTTTAGCCGGGGCACGGTTAATTTCATCGGCCAATACGAAATTTGCAAAAATCGGACCTTTCTTTGCTATGAATTGTTCGTCTTTCTGACTATAAATCATGGTACCGATAACGTCGGCGGGCAGCAAGTCCGGAGTAAATTGGATTCGGCTGTACTTGGCATCAATCAAAGATGCAAGCGTTTTGATCGCCAGAGTCTTTGCCAGACCCGGAACACCTTCCAACAGGATATGACCATCGGACAGTAAACCGATAAGTAATGATTCTACCAAATGTTTCTGACCTACAATAACCTGGTCCATACCAGTCATTAAGTTGGTTACGAACGCACTTTGTCTTTCAATTCGTTCGTTTAGTTCGCGAATGTCAATTGCTTCAGCCATAATTTTGTTTTTATTTAGTTGTTTCTTTATTGATCTAATAACGGGCTTGTAAATAGCCTTGTTCATTTAACGCAGCCAAAATTACGCTAATTAATTAACAGCGGCAACTAATTTTTATTAAAAAAGTAAAGTGCATCTCTACTTTTTAAAGGTTATTGGGCTAAAGAATTTTAAAATACAAAGATAAGGTTTGTAGAGTGAGAATATCAGTTGAACGCACTTTTTTTTACTTCTTGTATTTTGCCTGCTTTATTTATGCCGAAAGCAGGCAAAATGCAAGAAGGCTTATTTTTTAGGAGTTAGTTCAGGAATACGCAGAGTAGTCCCTATGGGTACTCTGTCGGCATCTTTAATGATGTTTTTATTATGTTTCACGATATAGGGCCATAGCTTTTTTGTACCATAGAATTTCACAGCTAATTTTACCAGGCTCTCTCCTTCTCGTAATGTGTAATTAGTTTTAGTCCCTGTTATGTCATATTCTACAGTATCGGCTAAAGTTTCTTTTGCAACATTTGCGGTTGTCGCAACGCCTGAACTCTTTTCCGTACTAGGAGATACAGTCTGCTGTGATTGACTGATGGTCTCTTTTCCGGCAACATTCGTCCATATGTTTGCGGTATCTTTACCTTGCATCAATGAGTCATTAACCGGAATTGCAGGAATATCCTCTTCCAATTGTTCTTGGGTGTTTTTTATTGTAGCCGGCGATTGTAAATCCGAAGTTTTATCTGATTGCAAATACCAATATATGCCACCTGCAATGCAGGCAATCAAAATGATAGCAAGAATAACTCCCAGGGAAACTCTGTTCTTTTTCTCTTCTGAGATTTCTTGTGTCTCTGTTGTTTCCTCTATCTTCTGTTCTTTTTCAAAATCAGAAGTAACAGGAGTTATTACTGTTTTCTCTGACGGGGTTGCCTCTTCTGACGCTATTGTTTCCAAGGATGTTTTTTCTTCACAAGCTTTACGAGCAGCCAGTATGGCTGCATCGGCGATAGTCATAACTTCTTCTTGAGGTTTGTCTGTTACCTCGTTTCCTTCTATTGTTTCTGCTAAAGGGGAAACCGTTTGGGGAACAGCTGTTTCAGCAACAATATCCTTTTCTGCTTCAGTGACAATATCTTCCGATTCTTTTTCCGGTTCTATAATTTGTATCTCTTCCTCTGTAATTTCAACAGAAGGTGCAGGTTCTTCAATAATTGTTTCCTCAATAACCGGAGTAGTGTCTTCAGCGGCAATGGCATTCTCATTTGGAGAATCTTCTGTATTTTCCGCTTCTATGAACTCAACCTCTTTAGCCGCAATTGTTTGTTTAGGCTTAGGCGCGTTTCCGTCAAAGGTATCTTCCTCCTCTCCTTCTATTTCTGTTTCGGTATCTTCCAGTTTGGTGTTTTCATTTAATATAACCGTTTCAAAATGAGCGAATGGTTTATTTATTAAATCTTTCATACTGGAATCCGGAGTAAAAGATATTTTTGTATGGCCCTGTATTTCAATTCTTTCCCCCGTGTTAACGTTTACACTTTCACGACTCTCCACCTCTGTAAGTTTAAACGTACCTAGTCCTTTAACCT
>ENA-ORIT01000525-ORIT01000525.1-human-gut-metagenome-genome-assembly--contig:-NODE-525-length-9759-cov-6.11305_pt1 | contig 9759 bp, 9 predicted proteins | sample MGYA00243032_ERZ508750 | MGnify/ENA primary metagenome ERZ508750 (study PRJEB26277, sample SAMN04329802) | human gut metagenome | biome: human-associated habitat | host: Homo sapiens | place: USA... | reverse complement strand
CGACAGCCTCCTGCCGCCGACAGACCGAACATTTCCGTCCGGGTAAACAAAAACGCTGGAAGCCGCAGGCACGACGCCTGCGGCTTCCAGCACCGCGGGGGTGGGCATTCCGGCAGGATGCTATGCCGGCAAGAGGATCGAAAAGCGGCTTCCCCTGCCGATCCCGCTTTCGACCGAGATCGTGCCGCCGTGCGCCTCGACGAACTCCTTGGAGATGGCCAGCCCCAACCCGCTGCCCTGGACCTTCGTACCCGGCACGCGGAAATAACGCTCGAAAATGCTCTTATGGTAACGCGGGTCGATGCCCCGTCCGAAATCCTGCACGAAGCTCTCGACCGCCTTTTCATGCTGCACGGCCCCGACGATGATGCGCGAATTCTCGGGGGAATGGTGGATGGCGTTGGAGAGGAGGTTGGTAATGACCCATGCGATCTTTTCGTTGTCGACGAACAGTTTCGAAATCTTCTCGGGGTATTCCACCTCGACGAAGCAGCGGAAACGCTCGGCCAACACCTGTGTCGCCTTGACCGCATAGTCGATCAGCTCGACAGGCTTCACGACCTTGGGCATGAGCCTGAGTTTCCCGGACTCGACCTGCGTCATGTTGAGCAATTCGCCCGTGATATTCAACAGGCGGTCGCTGCTCTCGCGGATGCTGCCCACGAGTTGTTTCTGTTCTTCGTTGAGCGGCCCGAGACGGTTGTCGCCGAGCAGTTGCAGGCTCATCAGGATCGACGAGATGGGAGTTTTCATCTCGTGCGAAACCGTCGAGATGAAATTGGTCTTGGCCGAGTCCAGCTCCTTGTACTTGGTGATGTTGTTCAGGACGATCAGGTTGCCGACGAACTGTTGCTCCCGGCTGCCGACCGGCATGATGTAGAGCGGCGTATCTTCCATCTGGAAATAGCTCTCCTTGTTGTCGGCATAGATCTTCAGCGGTTCCTGCCCGGCGTTTTTCTTCTCGCCGTAAAGCTCGCGCAGCAGGCGCCGGAGCAGGTCGTTGGCGAGCGCCACCTCGGCGGCATCGCGCCCGATGACGGTTTCGGGCAGGTTGAGCACCGACAGCGCCTCGCGGTTCATGAAGAGGATGGTCTTCCGGGGATCGAGACCGATGATCGGTTCGTGGAGCGAATTGACGATCGCCTCGATCCGCGTCTTGGCCGTCATCAGGTCGTCGAGCGAACTGCGGCGGTATTCGTCGAGCTTGGCCGCCATGTTGTTGAACGACTCGGCAACGGATTCGAACTCACGGTTGCCCGTGAAGTCGAGCCGCTTCCCGTAGTTATGGCTGGCGATCTCCTTGATCCCCTTCTTCAGCTCGTCGATCGGGCGCAGCACCCTCCGCGGGAACCACACCAGCACGGCGCCCGCGACAAGGGCGCACAGGACGGCCACGACGATCAGCCACCACATGACATAGTCGGCACGCTCCTCGACCCCCGAACTCTTGGCCCTGATGGCCGCCATATTCACCTCCATAATGCGGTAGAGGTCGGCACGCACGGTCTGTATCTCGGCCTCGGTGACGGGGTCGCTCAGGCTGGCGACATGCTGCTGCAAGGCCGCCGTAAGCTCCTTTTCGCTGACTTCGGTGATGTTCTGCTGCTGGAGCGCCAGGCTCTGGCGCAGGGCGTGCCGCGAGACGGAATCCTGGCCGATGTCGTTCAGCGACCGGAGCATGTCCCCGGCGTATTGCAGCGAATTATAGTTGTCGGCCAGGATGGTGCCCGTAGCGCGCGAAAGCTGGCGGACGTAGCTGACCGACTGGATGCCGAGCAACAGGATCATGGCGAACAGCACGCCGATGCCCAGGGTAAGCCTCCCTTGTATCTTCATAGTCATGACATAATAAAAAGGTCGATGTTCATACGCGACAGGCGGCCGTCTCAGAATGATACGCCTGGCGCCGGCGTCAGGGCTTCATGCCGTAACTTTCCAGCTTGCGGTAAAGCGTGGCGATGCCGATGCCCAGCAGGCGGGCGGCCTCGGCCTTGTTGCCTTTCGTGTATTCGAGTACCCTGAGGATGTGGTGCCGTTCGAGGGCGTCGAGCGCCATCGAGTCAGGTACGGAGCCGTCGCACGACGCGGCATGGAATTCGGGGGAGAGGCAGCCGACGGTAAGGGCATTGCCTTCGGCCATGATCAGGCTGCGCTCCACGACGTTGCGCAGTTCGCGGACGTTGCCGTGCCAGGCATGGCGTTCCAGTGCGGCGATGTACCCTTTGTCGATCGTGTCGATCCGACGCCCCATCCTGTCGGCGAATTGCGCCGCAAAGAACCGGGCATATTCGGCGATATCGCCCGGCCGCTCGCGCAGCGACGGCAGGTGGATGCGAAAAACAGAAAGACGAAAGAAGAGGTCTTCGCGGAAATTCCCGGAGGCGATCTCCTTTTCGAGGTCGCGGTTCGTGGCGGCAATGATCCGCAGGTCGACCTTGGTCGGGCGGGTTTCGCCGATTTTGATGAACTCGCCGCATTCGAGCACACGCAGCAGCTTGGCCTGCAGCTCGACGGGCATCTCGCCGATCTCGTCGAGGAAAAGCGTCCCCTTATCGGCCTCCTCGAACAATCCCTTCTTATCTTTGGTGGCACCCGTGAAGCTGCCGGCACGATGGCCGAAAAGCTCGCTTTCGAGCAGTTCCTTGGAGAAAGACGAACAGTTGACGGCGACGAACGCTCCCTTCGCGCGCGGGCTGGCATGGTGGATGGCCTGCGCAAAGACCTCCTTGCCGGTTCCGGTTTCACCCGTGAGCAGCACCGAGGTGTCCGTGACGGCGACCTTGCGCGCCAGCGCGACCGCACTGCGGAGGGCTTCCGACGAACCGATGATGCGGTCGAACGAATGCTCTTCGGAAAGTTTGTCCTCGAGACGAGCCAGCCGGCGCTGCATCTGCGCCTTCTCGGTGGCACGGCTCAGCAGCGGCAATATCTTGTTGTTGTCGTCGCCCTTGGTTATGTAATCGAACGCCCCGTTCTTGATGGCCTGCACGCCGTCGGGGATATTGCCATAGGCCGTCAGCAGGATGACCTCGGCCGAAGGCATGGCCTGCTTGATCCGACCGACCATCTCGACACCGTTGCCGTCGGGCAGTTTGACATCGCACAGCACGACATCGGGTTCGCAGCGGCGGAGCATCCTGAGCCCCTCGGCGCAATCGGCGGCCTCGGCCACCTCGTAACCTTCCAGCCCGATGATGCGTGCCAGCAGTTTGCGCAACTGTTCTTCGTAGTCGATATTATGAATCTTAGCCATTCGGTTCTCCAATTTTCTGCAAAGGTAAAACTATAATTTCACATATCGTTCCGACTGCCCAGATACAAACAAAGCCCCCGCGATGCAGGGGCTCCGTCCGAACCGGCAATACCGGTTCTATTTCACGGACTTCTTATACCACTCCTTGTGTTTTTCGCCACGGCTCTTCACCCAATCGGCGAAATCGGGATAGAAGACGTCGATCTTTACCATCTCATCCGGGATCCGGAAATCGGTAACGGGCAGGTCGATGGCGAAAGGATACAACTCGGAGGTCGCATAATAATACGGCCCGATGGGGTTCCCCGCCTTGTCGAGCGAGCTCTTGTCATCGTTGCGGCCGAAAGGATAGGGGTCGGCCAGCGACGTGGGAGCATAGTTCGTCAGGTGTATTTCCTTGCGGACGGCCCCGGGAACAAAGCCTTTGTCGCCCACACAGATAAACGGGTTGTAGAGCGACTTGCGGGTCACCTTGTCCATCGACAGCCTCCCGTCCAGTTCGATCTCGACGGTGACGGGCCCCCGGGCCACGGCCTGCTCGATGTCGTCGAAGAGTATGACCACGGCCTTATCCTGGTTCTATTCGAGGCCGGCCGCCGAAGATCCGTTTTCGACCTTCACGCCCTTGACGGCGGTTACGGGAATGTCGAGCTGGTAGCCGAAGGCGCTCCGGAGCTTACCGCCGCTGTGCAACGGCGTGAAAACATCCCTGATCGCCACGATCCGGTTGTCCTTGTCGGTCGTGAAAGTCGTGCTGTACCCGACCACCACGTCGTTCATGTCGTAATCGCCCTGGCTCGGCCACAGATCCTCGAATGCCAGCGTGCCGACCACAGGGTCGCCCGTCACGTCGGGATATTTCTCGTCATCGGGGTCGGTCGTCGGGCGCTCGGGATCATAAATTGCATCGGCAGGATCGGCATCGACGTAAAAGAGCACGTCCTTGTAGTCGTTATCGCCGCCATCCTCGAAGCCGAGCACGGTCTTGCCGCTCACCTTGTCGTAGAGGCTGACCATATAGCGGCCGTTCCCCGCATTGAACTCATTGTTCGAATAGCGTGCCGGGTGTTTCGAACCGGTGATGTCGAGTTTCCCGGTATAGGGATAGTTCTTGGTCGAAATTTCATACGCATCGGGCAGCATGAACCAGCCGACGGTCGTACCGGCGGGGAAAATGTCGGCGGCCTTGCCTCCCTTGAAATAGGTCAGCCGCAGCTGTTCGCCGAAAAACAGGGGCGCCGTCCAATCGTCGCTGCCCGAGCCCCAATCGTCCGGTTCATCGAAATTGGTCGTAAAGGAGGTACAGTTGGGGAAGGCCACGTACTTGGGCAGCGCATCGAACTCGGCTTGCGTCCGGGGAGGGTTCTGCGTATCATAATAATAATAATAACCGATGGCATTGCGCCATCCGGCCAGTTCTGCGGCGAACACCAGCGTCAGATGGGCATCCTTCGCAATATTGAGGTTGACCACCTCCGTAGGCATGGCGTATTTCGAATTGTCGACGCCCGGCATCAGCACGTTCTGGATGCGGTTCATCAGCCCCGCAGGTGTCTGCGCATATTCGGGGTCGATATTCAGGTTGGGTTTCTGGCCGAACAGCGTACCGAGGATATAGAGCGGTTTCCCTTCCCAAGTCCAGTCGCCGAGCTGCTGCACATTATATGGATTGGCCGCATCGGCGCGGGTCGTCACGGTTCGGTCGGCAACCACGGCGCCGGAAACTTTCCCGGCCGCCTTTTCATAGAGCTGCCGCACGTCGAACGAAATACCGCCGGCAGTCACGTCGACCCCGATACAGGCCGGAAACCCGTAGGATTCGCTATACACGTACACCTTGCTTACGGCAGTCGGGAGGTTGACCACCCCCGAGTATTTACTGTCGTTATCGGTATAGGCCCTGAGCAGGGCTTTTACGCCGGGCTTCAGGGTAAGCACGCCGTCCCCGGCATCCACGGGGTTCTCCGCATAAATTTCGAACAGCGCCTTGCTGCCCCTGCGGGCGTAGTCCAGGTTCAGGGGGACATCCCGCGTCGTGGCGTAATCGTATTTATTTCCGCCCTGGTCCGTGCCATCCGGGCCGGGAACTTCATCCGGCCGTTCGATACAGCCTGTCAGTAACATGGTGCATACTGCGAGGGCATACAGCAGGCACAGGTTTCGTAAATTTTTCATATGAGAAAAAAATTTGGTTAATCACATCCCTTTCCGACAGCCATCCGCACCTACCACTCCGCCCCGCGAAAGTAAAGTTCCGCAGAAGCCCGCATTTCTGTCTTGGCAAATGTAAAAAGAAACCTTATTTCACCCAATTTTGGTTGATTATCGCATGTTATTGGGGAAATACACGCAAATTACACAACAAATACGACTATATTACAAAACATTTCAGCCCTCGCATCCAACAAAAAAAGAAGCCGGGCTTCCGGCCCGGCCTATCGTTCAGAAATGAATATTCTTCCGGTATTGGGACGGGGACATGCCCGTATACCTGCGGAAAAAGCGGCTCAGCGTCGACTGGTCGGGGAAATTGACACGCGCCACGATCGTCTTCAAGTCCATCGCCGACTCACGAAGCAGCGCCTTGATTTCGAAGATCGTATAGTAGACGATCCAGTCCCGTGCCGACTGCCCGCTGATCTCGTTCATCAGGTTGGTCAGGTACTTCGGAGTGATCCCGAGCCTCTCGGCGAAATACGCCACGTCCTTGTTGGGAGAATGTTCCTCGACGATCGTCTGCATGAAACGGAACGCCAGTTCCTCCTTGTGGGTATAGGCTGTCTTCTCGGCCTGCGGATCATTGAGATAGATGGCGTAGATGTCCCAATAGAACACCCGCAAAAGCTGCATCACCGACTCGCGGCGGCAGATGGCGGGGGCATTTTCGGCGCGGTAGGCCAGCAAGTCGCAGAAATTCAGGAACCGCCCGACATACTCTTCGCGCGGCTCCGAGGCGACATGCGTGCGCATGTAAAAAAAGAAACCGGGCCTGGGTCTCCACAGGGAGCTGAGGGTGTCGGTAAACATATCGTGCGATATGCGGAAAAACCTGATCCCGAAATCGTCGCTTACCTCCTTGATGGAAGCCAACTGCTAGGGAAACAGAGCTTGCACCATTCCGCGCACGATCCGGAAACGGTGGCCGAAAACCTGTACCGTAGCCGTACCCGACAGGCAGATGCCTCCGACCCCCTTCATAAGGTATACCGGACAACCGGATACCGGCAATTCGTCAAGCTCTGTATAGATACCGAACTCCCCCGGCTCAAGCGGCCTGAAAAGTCTCGTATCGTCTTCATCTATATTCATTATTACAAAATTAGATATTTGTCCGTTCTGAAAACACCCCGTTCTTCACCAATAACATGCAAAAATTGCCGCGCATAAAAAATCGCCACTTGCACCCGCTTTTCTCAGCTATCGGCCGGTGCAAAAATTGCCGGGCCTTCTTCCGCACGCAAAATACCCCGAAAAATTTTGTCGGCTCGAAATAAATGCCTACTTTCGCACAAAACATCAGATGATATGATGAAACCCGGTTCGAACATGCAACTCAGCAAGAAATCGCTGGCCGAAGAGCTGGCCGGGCGGTTGCAGGAACAATTCATGTCGGGGAAATTCGAGGTGGGCGAAAAACTGCCGCCCGAACCGGAATTGATGCAGATTTTCGGGGTCGGCCGCTCAACCGTACGCGAAGCGGTCAGAATCCTGTCCAACATGGGTTTCCTGAAGGTACGGCAGGGTGCCGGGACATTTGTCGAACGCCTCACGCCGCCGGACGAACCGATGGAGCGGCGCCTCGGACGCGCCGACCTGCACGACCTGGACGAGGTGCGGAAAATACTGGAAGCCGCGATTGCAGAAAAAGCCGCCGAACGGCGAACGGCACACGACGCCGCAGTCCTCGAAAAGCACCTCGCGGAACGGGGAGCGACCGCGGCTTCCGGGGCATTGCAGGCCTGTATCGAAGCCGACGTCAACTTCCACATCGCCCTGGCCGAGGCCACGCACAACGAAATCCTGTGCGAGCTGTACCGCTCGACGGCCGCCCATCTGAAAAAGAGGTTCAGCAATATATACAGGGACACGGAGTGCCTGCTCGCCTCCCAGCCCACGCACGGGCAGTTACTCGGATACATCCTCGCCGGGGACGTGCGGAACGCCCGGGAGGCGATCACGCGGATACTCGAAGAACCATAGCCCGCAGCAATGGAGACGCTTACAAAACCCACGGACACACGCCTGCGGCGCTTCACGGAGACCGGAACGGTCTACCCGATACTGTTCATGATCAGCATCACCCACCTGCTGAACGACATGATGCAGTCGGTGATCCCGGCCGTCTACCCGCTCCTGAAGGAGAAATTCGGCTTCACGTTCGCCCAGATCGGAATCATCACGCTGGTTTTCCAGATGACCGCGTCGCTGCTGCAGCCCTTCATCGGACTCTATGCAGACCGCCTTCCGCGCCCCTACTCGCTCGCCGCAGGGATGTGTTTCACGCTGGTCGGGCTGCTCATCCTCTCCGTCGCCCCGGGCTTCGTACCAATCCTGCTGGCGGTGGGGCTGATCGGCTGCGGCTCTTCGGTCTTCCACCCCGAATCCTCCCGGGTGGCGCAACTCGCCTCGGGAGGCCGGAAAGGACTGGCACAGTCGATATTCCAGGTCGGCGGCAACGCCGGGGGCGCCATGGGGCCGCTGCTGGCCGCGCTGGTCGTCATTCCCTTCGGGCAGGCCTCGATCGGCTGGTTCGCTTTGGCCGCGATCCTCGCCATCCTCATCCTCACGAGAATCGGGAACTGGTATAAACTTCGCCTCACCGTCACCGCAAACCGCCCCGCAGCAGCCGCAGCAACCCCGGCACACCACCTGGGAAAACGCAAAATCCGCCTCGCCCTGGGCATCCTGGGCGTGCTGGTATTCTCGAAATACTTTTACATCGCCAGCATGACCAACTACTTCACATTCTTCCTGATGGATAAATTCGGGATCTCGGTGCAGGGGTCGCAGTACTGCCTCTTCGCATTCCTCGGGGCATCGGCTGTCGGCACGGTCGCCGGCGGGCCGCTGGGCGACCGTTTCGGGCGTAAATACGTGATCTGGGGCTCCATCCTCGGAGCAGCGCCCTTCACCCTGCTGCTGCCCTATGCGAACCTGGTCTGCACGATCGCGCTCGCCGTCATCATCGGACTCGTCATCTCCTCGGCATTCTCCGCCATCCTGGGCTACGCCACCGACCTGATGTCCGGCAAGGTCGGAATGATCGCCGGGATCTTTTTCGGGCTGATGTTCGGCCTCGGCGGCCTCGGCTCGGCCTTTTTCGGCTGGCTGGCCGACAAGACCAGCATCGAATTCATCTTCCGGATCAGCACCCTGCTGCCCCTGTTGGGGATAATCACGGGATTCCTGCCGAATATCGAAGGCAGAACGACAAACACATAACCGATGAAACCATGCCAAATGTAATCGTATTGTTCGAAGTAACCCTGAAAACCGACCGCATGGAGGATTACCTGCAGACAGCGGCGACTCTGAAGGAGGAACTGGCCCGGACGGATGGATTTATCGGCTCGGAACGTTTCGCGAGCCTTGCGAACGGCAACAAACTGCTCAGCAAATCCGAATGGCGGGACGAGCAGTGCGTCGCGAAATGGCGGAACTCGCTCCGGCACCGCCTCGCCCAAAAGCACGGACGGGCGGAAGATTTCGCCGACTACAAGATAACCGTAGTGACACCCTTGCGCTGTTACACGATAGCTTCGAGAGAAGAAGCCCCGGAAGATTCCAACCTTTACTTTAATCTATAACACCATGCAGTACATTTGTAAATACCAATCGCCCTTCGGCGGGATAACGATCTCCGCCGACGGCAACAGCCTGACCGGGCTCTGGTTCGACGGGCAAAAATACTTTGCCGCCACACTGCCGGCAGCACACGAAGAGAAACAGCTCCCCGTATTCGACCAGACAAGGAAGTGGCTGGACAGTTACTTCAGCGGGGAAAACCCGGGATTTACACCCCCGTTACACCCCGAAGGGTCGTCCTTTCGGCAGGCCGTATGGGAAATATTGCTGCAAATACCGTATGGGGAAACAATTACCTACAAGGATATTGCGAAAGAAATCGCACGGCAGCAGGGAAAGCAAACCATGTCGGCGCAGGCCATAGGCGGTGCCGTAGGGCACAATCCGATCAGCATTATCATCCCCTGCCATAGGGTCGTGGGCAGCGACGGCAGCCTGACGGGACACGCCGGCGGCATTCCTAAAAAGGTCGGGCTCCTCACCCTCGAACAGGCGAACATGTCCGGGCTGTTCATCCCGAAAAGGTAACTCCCCGGGCGGGCGCAAAAGACCCGCCGACGGGCATAAAAGAAAAATCCTCACAACTCGCTGATTGGCTTGTCGCAAGGATTTAATCGCCTGTTTTGGAGCGGAAAACGAGACTCGAACTCGCGACCCCAACCTTGGCAAGGTTGTGCTCTACCAACTGAGCTATTTCCGCA
>ENA-ORIT01000519-ORIT01000519.1-human-gut-metagenome-genome-assembly--contig:-NODE-519-length-9872-cov-3.50586_pt1 | contig 9872 bp, 11 predicted proteins | sample MGYA00243032_ERZ508750 | MGnify/ENA primary metagenome ERZ508750 (study PRJEB26277, sample SAMN04329802) | human gut metagenome | biome: human-associated habitat | host: Homo sapiens | place: USA... | reverse complement strand
GTCGGCCACACTCCCCGACACGGCGTCCAGCCCGTCCCCACCGGCGGCGGCGTCCAGCGCCCCGGCAACGGCCTCCCGCGCACGGGTGGCGGCGGCCAGCTGCCGCTGGCCCGAAAGGCTGGCGGCGTGGGGGTCGATCTGGTTTGTGCCCAGCAGCCGCGCCACCGCCGAGGAGATCAGCTTCCGGGTCCCCTCCTCTTGGCAGCAGACCGGCAGCACCATCGCGAAATAGGGTGCGATGATCTCCGCGTCGAACTGGGTCGGCTTGTCCTCTTTGTTGATGAGGGCAATGGCCGGGCGTCCGGCGCATTTCCGGGCCAGCTCAAAGTCCTCGCGGGTCAGCGGCGCAGAGCCGTCGAACACCGCCAGCACCAGCCCCGCCTCGTCCAGCTTCTTCCAACTGCGGCGGATGCCCTCGGCCTCGATGAGGTCTTCGGTGTCCCGCAGACCGGCGGTGTCGAAGAGGTTCAGCTGGACGGCCTGTTCCACCACATCCCGGGTCGTGCCCGCCACCGGCGTGACGATAGCCCGGTCGAACCCGGCCAGCAGGTTCAGCAGGGTGGATTTTCCCGCGTTGGGCCGGCCCACGATGGCGCAGTCCACGCCCTCCCGCAGAACGGCCCCGGCGTCGTAGTTTTGGATGAGGGTGTCCAGCTCGTCCTTCACGCCGCCCAGCACGGTCTGCAAATGGGCTTCGTCCAGTTCGGGGACATCCTCTTCGGGGAAGTCCACCCACGCGGCCAGATGGGCCTGTAAGGCGGTCAGGGCCTCTTTTTCTGCCGCGATCTTCTTGGCCAGCGCACCGTCCAGCGACGCATTGGCCAGCGCGGCACCCTGCCGCCCATCCGCCGAGATGATGTCCATGACGGCCTCGGCCTGTGTCAGGCTGAGCTTGCCGTTTAGGAAAGCCCGGCGGGTGTACTCACCGGGGGCCGCAGGGGCCGCCCCGGCTTCGATACAGCTTTCCTCCAGCCGCCGCGCCTCCGCGCTGCCGCCGTGGCAGGAAAGCTCCACCACGTCCTCGCCGGTGTAGCTGTGGGGTGCCCGGAAGAAGAGGGCCACCCCCTCGTCAAAGGAGTCCTCCCCTTCCAGAAATTTTCCGAACAAGGCGGTGTAGCCCTTGGCGTCCTCCACCCGCTTGTTCGGGTTCGCAGGGCGGAACACCCGCGCCGCCACCGCATAGCTCTCCGGCCCCGAAAGGCGCACGACGGCGATGCCGCCCGCCCCCGGTGCGGTCGCGATGGCCGCAATGGTCATATTCTGCATCTGTGTTCCCTCCCCATTCAGCGCACGGCTTGCCCGCCGGTGCGGGAATCTTCCTGTTTGGCGGTATACATCCACTTTTTATTATAACACGTGTGCCGCGAAAAAGATAGAATCAGCCCCCACTCCGGCACAAAAAATGCCCCTTTCCGGCAGTTTTCCACCTGTAAGGAGCAGAATGGATGAAAAATCAGCGATCAGATCTCGAGCTTGCCAAAGGTGAAATCGGCGAATTCATCCACGCGCTCGGTGCGCTTGGGTGCCACAGGGGCGGCATTCTCAGCGTCACGGGGGGCGTAGGTGCGCTCCGGCACGCTGGACGTGCGGGGGCCGCGGCTGCCCGACGGACGGGAGCCGCCACGGCTGCCGCCGCGATAGCCGCTGCGCTCACCGTTCCGATTGCCGCTGCGGGAACCACCGCGATAACCGCCATTGTTCCGGCGGCCATTGCCGCGGGGGCGGCGCTCGCCGTAGGTGTTGTCGGTCTGTGCATCGGGAGCGGTGGAGTAGATGCCCACACGGCGGTCACGGCCCTCGCCCTTGCTCTCGCTGCGGACACCCTCCATCTTGCCGATGGCGGAGTGGATGATGCGGCGCTCGTAGGGGTTCATGGGCTCCATCGCAAAGCTGCGGCCGGTCTTGCGGACCTTGGCGCCGATGCGCTGTGCCAGTGCAGTCAGGTCGCTCTCGCGCTTGTCGCGGTAGCCGGCCACATCCAGACCCAGCTTGATGTAGTCGCCTTCCAGACGGTTGGCCACGAGGCTTGCCAGATAGGACAAGCTCTCCATGGTCTCGCCGCGGCGGCCGATGAGGGCACCCAGCTTCTCGCCATCCAGACGGATGATGGTCGCCTCGCCCTTCTGCACGGCGCTGAAGGTCACGTCGCTGACACCCATCAGGGTGATGACTTCCTTCAGGTAGTCCACAGCGGCCTTGACCTTGTTGTTCTCTTCGATGTTGATGGGAACTTCGACCTCTTCGGCCTCCTCTGCAGGAGCAGCCGTCTCTTCGGCCGGAGCAGCAGCCTCCTCCACCGGAGCAGCGGGCTGCTCGGCGGCGGGAGCATCCTCGGCCGGGGCGGGAGCCGCCGCTTCTTCAGCAGGTGCTTCCACCTTTTCCTCTGCAGCGGGTGCCGGAGCCTCCTCCACAATGGGGGCGGCGGGGACATCGGGTTCTTCCACGCTGACACGCACCTTGGCGGGGGTCAGCTTCAGACCCAGAAAGCCCGTCTTCTGGGGCATTTCCAGAACCTCATAGCTCACATTCAGATCCTCAGCCTGCACACCCAGCAGGGCGCAGGCCTTTGCGCGGGCTTCATCAACCGTCTTGCCGGTTGCTTCCTGAGTACGGATCATAACCGTTATTCTTTATCCTGCTTGTTCAGCTCGCTCAGCGGCACGGTACGCTCGTCCTTGTAGCGCTCCTCGTCCAGCTGGCGGGCATACTCCAGACGGCGCTTGTTCATCTCGCTGGCGGAAAGGTTCTTTTCCGTGGTCTTGCCGGTCTTGGGATCGGTGACCTTGACGGTAGTGTTCTTCTCACCGCGTTTTTCCTGCTTTTTCTTTTCTGCGATCTGCGCTTCGATCTCCTTGCGCATCTTATCGGGGTCGTACACCTTGCGCATGACCTGAGTCTGCACGGTCATCACGATGTTGGAAATGACGTAGTACAGAGAGAATGCCAGAGGATAGGTGAAGCAGAAGAACAGGTACATCAGCGGCATCATATACATGGTCAGCTTCATGCTGCCCTGCATCTGCTGGCCGGAGGCCTTCATGCTGATGTGGGTGGAGATGAACATGGTCACAATGGCCAGAATGGGGAGGATCAGCAGGGGCAGGTTCTCTGCGGCCAAGCTGTACTGGGGCACACGGGTCAGATCGATGCCAAAGAAGTCCATGTGCTGACCGAACTCGGTGATGGTGCTGACCTGCTCCGGGGTGAAGCAGCTGGTCACGGTGCTCTCGCCCGCGATGACCTGCGCGATGATGTTGGTATCGCGGGTCACCGTGGTAAAGCTGACGCCGAGGGCGGTCAGAGCCTCACCGGCGGCGGTCAGCGCATCGGCGCCGATGTGGAAGATGCGCTGCAGCGGGCGGTACACAACTTCGATAACGCCGAACACGACGAGGAAGTTGACGAGCATCGGCATACAGCCGGCGGTGGGCTTGTAGCCCTGCTCCTGCAGCTTCATCAGCTCTTCCTGCTGCTTATCGGGCTTATCGCGGTACTTTTTCTGGATGTCGGCGATCATGGGCTGGAACGCGGACATCTTGGCCATGCTCTTCTGCTGGTTGAGCTGGAGCGGGATCTTGATGACCGAGATCAGCAGGGTGAACAGGATGATGTCCCAGCCGTAGTTCGAGATCAGCTTGTAGCTCCACTCCATAACGTAGCCGAGAGGCCAGCCGAGGATGTATAAAGGATTCATATCTTCGTCCATTCTGCCCCGCCTGTGGTGCGGGACGTTGAATTTTTATGCGAAGGACACACCGCCCACAGTACGGTGCGTCACAAGAAGCTATTCATGCCGCTTTTGGTAAAGCCTCGAAGCCGAGAGCTTCCGCTCCGGGCTGACCCATTTCCCTTTTGGCGGCACCGGGTCATACCCCCAGCGGCCCAGCGGGTTGCAGCGGGCGATCCGCCATGCGCCCAGCAACAGGCCCTTGCAGCAGCCGTGGGTCTGGATGGCCTCCAGCGTGTACTGGCTGCACGAGGGGGTGAAGCGGCAGTTGCGGCCAAGGCCGGGGCTGATAAAGCGTTGATAGAGCCGGATGGGCACGCACAGCGCGTTCCGGGCGAACTGCGAAAGGCTCATTCCTTCGCCTTGGCCGAAGCTTTGCGGGCGGGCGGGACGGTGGCGGGAGCCTTTGCGCCCGGCTGCTTTGCCTTATCCGGCAAACCGGCCTGTGCAAAGAGCTTGGCCACCACTTCGCTGAGCTGCCAGCTCTTGAGATGCGGGGTGATGCCGCGGGCCACGAAGATCAGGTCGTAGCCGCCGATGTTATGATCCAGATGCTCGTCGATGGCGGCCTTCATCACGCGGCGGGCGCGGTTGCGCTGGACGGCATGGCCGATCTTTTTGGTGGCCGTCAGGCCCACGCGGGTCTTCTTGCCACGGGTCTTGAGCACATACAAGACCAGCGCCGGGTTCACATAGGACTTGCCGCGGGCATACACGCGGCCATATTCGCTGTTGCGGCGGATGGGACGATAGCGCACTCCTTCGGCGCCTCCTTTTCGGTTAAAGTCCGAACATTTGCCAGAAAGGCAAAGTTCAAAATTCAGTATAGCAAAAAAACGCCGACATGAAAAGGCTGTCCGGGCGTTTTTTGTGCCAAATCTTTTGCCAAATTTTTAGTTATTCCGCGCGCAGAACGTCCAAAATAAGAAAAAGACCGCCAATTCAGGATCAGCAGTCTTTTGTGCGCATGTTCAATTCTGCGCCGGATCCCTGGCTAAGCGGGATCAGACGGTCAGGCTCTTGCGGCCCTTTGCACGGCGAGCATTGATGACCTTGCGGCCGTTCTTGGTGCTCATGCGGGTCAGAAAGCCATGAACTTCCTTGCGCTGACGCTTCTTGGGCTGAAAAGTTCTCTTCATGGTTGTATCCTCCGTAAAAACTCGTCCCCGGTTATGGGGTCTATTCTGGTCCCAAAATGGGGACAGGCTTGCAATTCAACAGTATATCGCACACTATCCCCTTCTGTCAAGCATTTTTTTCGCTTTCCAGCAATCTTTTTTCAAAACCGGGTGTGAAAAATCTTTCAACTTTTTCACCCATCTCCCGTGGAAAACTTTTCTTCTACCATATCTTGTGGCCAATTTTTCTCTTGGACACAAGCCGCGCGGAGGTGCGAAGGTGCGTCTTTTCTTATGTATTATAAATTACATTATAGAATATAGACGCAGGGAGATTTTTGTGGTATACTAACCTAGTATCAGCAGCATTGTTGAAAACTTCAATGGAGTGGATGTTTTATGGATTCTTTCAAGGACGTTTTAGAGGCCGCGCAGGCGTACTGCAAAACGCAGATGGCCGAGCCGACCTATAATCTCTATATCGATGGCCTTGAGCCCATCAGCTTTGAGGACTCAAGCCACATCACCCTCTCGGTGCGGAACGACTTCATCTGCAAGATCGTGACGGACCGCTACCTTGGCTTGCTCAAGGAAGCCTTCAAGACCGTGCTGGGCTTTGACGTGGACATCACCCTCGTGGTGCCCAGCACCCCGCCGCACGAAGTCGTGCTGGCCCAGCAGTACGAGGCGAACCCCGCCTCCCCGCAGGGCAACTACGAATTCACCTTCGAAAACTTCATCAAGGGCCCGTCCAACCAGTTTGCGTTTGCTGCGGCGCAGGCGGTGGCGGCCAACCCCTCCGGAGCCTACAACCCGCTGTTCATCTACGGCGGTTCCGGTCTGGGCAAGACCCATCTGCTGACAGCCATCCAGACCGAGATCAAGCGCACCCACCCCGATTTCGTCATCATGTACGTGACCTGTGAGCAGTTCACCAACGAGCTGATCGCCGCCATCCGCGCCGGCAGCACCGAGGACTTCCGCATGAAGTACCGCGTGGCCGACCTGCTGCTGGTGGACGATATCCAGTTTATCGCGGGCAAGGAGTCAACGCAGGAGGAGTTCTTCCACACCTTCAACTCCCTGCACGATGCCCACAAGCAGATCGTCATTGCCTCCGACCGCCCCGCCAAGGAGATCAAGAGCCTTGAAGAGCGTCTGCGCACCCGTTTCGAGTGGGGCCTGACCGCCGATGTCCAGCCGCCGGATTTCGAGACCCGCGTGGCCATCGTCAAGCGCAAGGCCGAGCTGCTCCACCTTGACCTGCCCGAAGATGTGGCAGAGTTCATCGCCAACCACCTGAAGAACAACATCCGCCAGCTGGAAGGCGCCGTCAAGAAGTTGAACGCTTACTACATGCTGGAGGGTATCCAGCCTGTCATCAGCGTGGCGCAGAATGCCATCAAGGACATCCTGAACGAGACCCAGCCGGTGCCCGTCTCCAGCGCGAAGAGCTTGGGCGAAGTGTCCCGCACCTTCAACGTCTCCCCCGCCGACATTCGCGGTACCAAGCGGAATGCCAGCGTCGCCTCGGCCCGCCGCGTCGCCAGCTGCATCCTGCGCGAAGTCACCGGCATGAGCATGGAGGAGATCGGCCGCGAGTTCTCTGGCCGTGACCACTCCACCATCGTCTACTCCCTGAAAACCATGGAGCGGGACATGAAGAACGACCAGCACCTGCGGGAGACCGTCAGCGACATCATCAAAAACGTGAAGGCATAACCCCCTTCCGGGGAGGAAAAGTCATACTCATTCAGAGGCGTGACCCCAAAATATAGGAGAAAATCGGGCATTTCCGTGGAAACTGGAACAAGATGTTGTGGGAAGCGGGCGAATCTTTCCACTCTTTCCACAGAGTTTTCAACATTCAACACCCACAATCCACATCGCCTGTGGAAAGAACCCACGAACCACACGATTCAACAATTCCTTCACACCAGATCCACAATCCCGTGGAAAACCCCAGCCCGGCATGATTCCAGCATCTTTCCGACTTTTCAACATCTTCCCCACCCCCTACTACGGTTACTACAACAAGTTCAATATACATCAGGCGATTCTGCATCCAGATCCATGGGCAAAGCACCTGAAAACCGGAATCCAAACAAAGGAGAGACAATAGATTGAACATTATCTGCGATAAGACCCTGTTGAGCGCTGCGATCGATGGCGTTTCCAAAGCCGTCACCCTCCGCTCTACCATCCCCGTGCTGGAAGGCATTTTGCTGAAAGCCGAAGGTTTTCAACTGACTTTGACCGGCTATGACCTTGAAATGGGCATCGTGACCACCATTGAAGCCAACGTCAAGGAACCCGGCGAGATCGTGCTGAATGCAAAGCTGCTCAGCAGCATGGTCAGCCGGATGCCCTCCGGCCAGATCACGATCCAGTCTGCCGACAACGGCAAGACCACCATCCAGCGCGGCGTCGCCCAGTTCGAGATCCAATCCATGTCGGCCAGCGATTTCCCCGAACTGCCCAACACCGGCGCCGAAGAGACCCTGACCATCCAGACCGGCGTGCTGCGGGATATCATCGACCGTACCCTGTACGCCGTCAGTCAGGACGAAAGAAAACCTGCGCACACCGGTGAATTATTCGAGATCCTGCCCGATAAGATGACCGTCGTTGCGCTGGACGGCTACCGTCTGGCCATCGTCGAGCGCCCCATCAAGGCCGTGAAGGATATCCGGATCATCGTGCCCAGCTAGACCATGAACGAAGTATCGCACCTGCTGGCCAACGATGACGAAGAGCTGGTCCACATCTGCGCCAACCGCCGCTATGTCGTCTTCATGACTGCGGGCTACACCATCATGAGCCGCCTGATCGAGGGCGAATTCCTCAACTATCACAACGTCATCCCGGACGGCAGCCGCACCCGCGTGACGCTGGATACCAAGGAGTTCATCGAGACCATTGAGCGCGCTTCTCTGATTATTACAGAACGTTTAAAAAATCCCCTCCGCATCAGTTTTACTGCGGGTAAAGTTGTCGTCTGCTGCCAGACCTACCTTGGCAGCGTGGTGGATGAATTGAACGCCCAGTGCGAAGGCGACGATGTGGAGAGCGGCTTCAACAACCGCTACCTGCTGGATGCGCTGCGCAACGCCCGCACCGAGCAGGTCCGGTTGGAGATCAGCGGCCCTCTGAGTCCGGTCAAGGTCCTGCCCGCCGAGGGCAGCGACTTCCTGTATCTGGTCCTGCCCGTCCGCTTCAAGAACGATTGAGAGGCGTAATATGCAAAAAATTCTCATCCATACGGAATTTATTAAGCTGGATGCCCTGCTGAAATACGCGGGTCTGTGTGAGACCGGGGGCGAAGCCAAGGAGCTGGTGCAGGGTGGTGCCGTCAAGGTGAACGGCGAAGTCTGCACCATGCGGGGCAAAAAGTGCCGCGCGGGCGACGTCATTGAGCTGGACGGCCAGAGCGTGACCGTGGGGCAGGGCCAGTAAACCATGCGTCTGCTCTCACTGGAAGTCCAAAATTATCGCAACATCGCGTCGGCCAGCCTGACGCCGGGCCGGGAGCTGACCGTCATCTGCGGCAATAACGGCCAAGGCAAGACGAACCTTTTGGAGGCCATCTGGCTGCTGACCGGCGGCAAAAGCTTCCGGGGTGGCAAGGATGCCGAACTAGTGCGGCGGGGCGAACCCTTCGCCGTGCTGGAAGCGTCTACCCTGAGCGCACAGCACCCGGAAGAACTCCTGCTGGAAGAGCCTGAAGAAGAGCGCCGCATTCGGATGACCATCGGTACGCCGGACTCCTCCCGGCCGGGGCGGAACGCCTCGGTGAACGGGGCACCGCCCAAGCGGGCATCGGCGCTGGCGGGCAGCTTTCCGGCGGTGGTCTTCGACCCCGGCCACCTGAGCCTTGTCAAAGGGGCGCCGGAAGGGCGGCGGAAGTTTCTGGACGCGGCGCTCTGCCAGCTCTACCCCGGCTACCTGACGGTCTACCGCCGCTACATCCGGGCGTTGCAGCAGAAAAACGCGCTGCTTCGCCGTTCTGCAGCGGGGCCAGAACGTCCCTATGCGGAAATAGCGGCCCTGCTGGAAGTGCGCAATGCGGAGCTTGCCGTGCAGGGCGAGGCCATCCAGCTGCGGCGGCGGGCTTACCTTGAACGGCTGGGCCCCCTTGCGTGCAGCAATTATGCCGAGCTCTCCCATGGGGCGGAGCGGATGGAGCTGCACTATGCTGCCCAGTTTGAGCCGGGCGGTTTGGCCGACCTGCTCCGTGCCCGCCAGAGCGAGGAGCTTCGGGCCGGGCAGAGCCTCTGCGGCCCCCACCGGGAGGACATCGAACTGCTGCTCGATGGGCAGCCTGCCAAAGTGTTTGCCAGCCAAGGACAGCAGAGGAGTGTGGTTCTGAGCCTGAAAATGGCGGAAGCTGCGGCTGCAGCAGCCATTACCGGCGAGCACCCGGTGCTGCTGCTGGACGATGTGCTCAGCGAGCTGGACGATGGCCGCAAGCAGTATCTGCTGACCCGGATGCGGGAAAAGCAGACCTTCGTCACCAGCTGTGACGATACGGCTTTCCTGAAAACGGATGGCGAGGTCTACCGCATGAACGGCGGTGTCCTGAGCAAGATTTAAAATGGAAAAATGTTGCATCACTGCATTGCATAGAATGCGGAAAATGCGACAGAATATGCAGCCTGCACCTGCGGGAGAATATACGCAATGTATATCCATCTGGGCCGGGACTATGTCCTGAATGACCGTGATATCATCGGCATCTTCAATCTGGAGACCACCACCGTCTCCCCCCGGGGGCGGGAATTTCTCAACTATGCCCAGAAGAACGGGGCCGTGGTCAGCCTTTCGGATGACCTTCCCCAGTGTTATGTTCTGGCCGAGGCCCCCGTGGACACCGTTTATCTTTCGGAGCTGTCCAGCGCGGCCATGAAGCGGCGCACCGAAATGTCGTTCTGAAAAAATCAACAACGATCCAATCGATTGAAAAAATATCAAGTAAAGGGAGAAAGGATATGGCAGAGGAAATCATCACCAGCACCAATGTGGAAACC
>ENA-ORIT01000506-ORIT01000506.1-human-gut-metagenome-genome-assembly--contig:-NODE-506-length-10086-cov-6.70143_pt1 | contig 10086 bp, 6 predicted proteins | sample MGYA00243032_ERZ508750 | MGnify/ENA primary metagenome ERZ508750 (study PRJEB26277, sample SAMN04329802) | human gut metagenome | biome: human-associated habitat | host: Homo sapiens | place: USA... | reverse complement strand
CATAATGGCCGTGAGGGAACGAGGTGATGCTTGCCTGGTACATGATAAACAGTACCAGCAAGCGCAATGCGCCTATAATTTTTTTCTTCTGCTTCACGTCCAAAAACTTACATTATAGATTCTGAGCCGCAAAGATAGTGAATTATTCTTTAACTTTGCCAAACAAGAACTCATAATCACGCATGGAAGCCGGAGCCACCCATTCTTCGGGAATAAACTTCCACTGATTCAGCGCACGCGGTTCAATCACCTTCTTTCGCTCGATGTACTGCATCAGATAATAGCGTAAGTCCTTATCCGTAGAGTGGATGATGCGCTCCTTCAATTCATCCTGCGAGATGCCGGAACCCTTTGTCAGCAATTCGCCGCCACCGTTTCCGCGATAAGAATTCACCGCTACCTTATACATTTTATCCATATCGAACGGGGTACCGTCTGCCATGCTGAGAATGGTTACCTTCTCCCCATCCGGCTTGGTCACATCCACCGTGTAGATAATACCCGCCGCAGAATCGAAGTTGAAACTGAAATTTTTGAATGAGGCCCTATCCGTAGCACCTTCGCGACGTTTCTCACGGAAGAGCAGGATATGGTCGTCCGGAGACTTCATCCGATTGGTCCACAAATCATACGACATCTCCAAGGCATCGCGTATCTCCTTTCCCGTCAAACGCATGGTGTAAAGCATATTTTCGTACTTATACAGATTGAACATATCGTTCACAAAAATGTCTCCTTTACGGATTTCCGTATCATAGGACAAAGGAGCCGCAAAAGAAATATCCGCTCCGCTGATTGCCAACTGCAACTCATGGATAAGGTCTATAAAAGCGGAAGAGCCGAAATAGGCAGGACGTGTGGAGATAGTCTCGGTAAAAGAACCTATTTTCTTGGAAACAAAATTCTGCACGGCTTCATTTTCGGGGGCAAAGCGTTGCATGAACTCTTCGCTGATGCCGTAGTCTTTCGTATCGGACAGTATGCCGTCTATCTTCTTGCCAACAACCTTGCCGTCACGCGATTTCAAGGTTATATCCACATTACTCACAACGGCACCGTTGCTGGCAGGGTCCATCACCAGTACCGAGTCACCGACTATGTTGCACACCCTCTTGCATTCGCGCGCATGGTCGTGCCCCATCAAGACAATATCGAATCCTGGCACGTTGCACGCCACTTCTACGGAAGCGTTTTCGCGATACTTGCCTCCCATCAGCTGGGCATCCTGGCCGGCATGGAACATACCGATAACCAAATCCGGCTTTTCCTGCTCACGGATAATCTTCATCCATTTGCGGGCAGTCTCCTCCATATCGTCGAAACGCAACCCTTTCCACAGATTCTCTGAAAGCCATACAGGAATGGCAGGAGTTATCATACCGAGAACCACAATTTTCACTCCGTCACGTTCCAGCACCTCATAGGGTTTGAAATGGGTTTCTCCGGTAGCAGTATCCACAATATTGGCACCCAATATCGGAAAACGGCAGTCACCTGCCCAACGGTCGAAAACAGCACGGCCGGTCTCTACGTCATGGTTACCCATATTACCGGCATTATACCCCATGAAATTCATCATCTCCGCTGCCAGATGAGGGGCAACGGTATCTATGTAATTATAATAATAGGCTGTGGGCTGTCCCTGCAGAATGTCACCATTGTCCAAGAGAATCAGATTTTTGCCATAAGCCTCACGTTCCTTTTGCACCAAAGCATGCACACGTGCCAGACTACCGGTTGCCTCCCGGCGGCGTATAAAGTCGTAGGGATAGTAGTTTCCGTGTATATCACTGGTCTGTACGACTTTCAGTTTCACTTCTCTTTCCTGCGCAGGCAGTATGCTTGTCAGGACAAAAATCCAGATAAAAAAACAACTAAATCTTTTCATATTTCCTTATTTCTTGTCGGTTCTTATAAGTTCATAGGATGGGTAAACATAAACCGCGCTCCATCCGTATAGGCAGGATCTATCCAAATCTCGCCGCCCCACTTCTCAACGGTCAGCTTACAGATGGACAAGCCCAAGCCGGTTCCCTGCACATATTCGTTCAGCTTCTCGAAACGTTCGAACACCCGTTTCTGTTTGTCCAATGGAATGCCGCAACCGGTGTCAGTCACCGAGAATACTGCAACATTCCTCGCCGTATCCAGCTCCAGCTTCAAGGTTATCGTACCTTCTTTTGTAAACTTGTCCGCATTGGAAAGCAGATTTATCACAACCTGCTGTAAACGCTGCACATCCGTCCGCATCTCCACTACCTCACGTTCACACTCAAATAAGAATTGATTGGTCGACCTGCGTGCCTGGGCCACGGAAGCTACTACCTGCTGGCATATCTGCACTACATTGCAGCTCTCCAAAGAAAGGATGACGCGGTCGGCCTCCAAACGGGACACATCCAATATGTCATTAATCAACCGAAGCAGCAAATCAGAGTTGGTCCTAATAATCTCGAAATAGCCACGCTGTTCTTCTTCCGAGGCTCCTCCGGCAGACAGCACGTCCGAGAAGCCCACAATCGCATTCAATGGAGTACGGATTTCGTGGCTCATATTGGCAAGGAAAGCACTCTTCAGACGGCTGGATTCTTCGGCACGGTCTTTTGCTTCGCGCAAGGCACCCTCGGATACCTCCAGTTCATCCTTCAACTTCTTTGTATGATAATAAAAGTAAAGGGAAACGAACAAACCGCCCAACAGCACCAACAGAACAGCACCGACAGACCAGATATGATACTTGTACTGTTCGTAGAAAGAAGGGGTTACGTTCAGCATCTTTACCGGCTGCGGAAGGCCGGTGATATTCAGTTTCTTTTCCTTCACAAGCTTGCCGTCCAGTATGGTCTCATTCGGAATGACTTCCATATGAGTATTCCCATCCTGCGGGTCAGTCAGCAGACGATAAGATTGCCTTGCCATCTCCTTGCCCAAAGCACGGTAGGCAGGAACGATGCCTGCCACAGCCCAGTATCCCAAACCGGCAGAACTCAAAGAGAATGTGGGCAAGGCTGGAGCAGCTTCCATCATGGCATAAGTAGCATTACGCATAAAATAGCCATCATTCATATCCACGCGCCACGTCCCCATTAATACTGCCGTATGTTCCGGCAGTTCATGCAACCTATCACAAATAGTATATATTGTATTGACACGTCCGTCAAGCAGTATCAGATCCAATTCGGGAAATTTCTTCATTTCCTTCACTACATAAGCTTGCATAGCAACACCACCATAACTGTTGTCTGATATAAAAGCGATATTCTCGGTGTCAGGATACATCTGCTTTACCATGTTGATATTCGCCTCCACATCATACTCATAAACGAAGCCGGCCTTGATAGGTGAATCCGGAAAATCCGTGAAAAAATCTACGGATTCAGGCATCCAAGTCTTCAAATCGATGGTATCTCCCGGCAACAATATGGCGTTCCGGCTGGATAGCGCACTCACTACCGGAGTATTGCCGCGTACTGAGTCTTCCAAAGAAAGGTAGGCAGCCCAAGCTTCCTGCCCAATAAGAACAATCAATGCCGGACTTTTATCATTCTGGTATTTGGATAATAACCCTGCCATTCTCTTTTCCCAAAAAGGAGCTTCGGAAAAACTTTTGCAATTCATGTTTTCCAATGCAACGGTATTCGTCCCTCCTAAACGTTGGAATTCCTCCATAAAGTCAGAGATATTGCTGGAAGTCCGACCGGCATCCGGATTATAGGAACTGATAATCAATACCGGATGCTCTCCCGTAATCGAGAAAGCAGGCAAAAGGCAGCAGAAAAGCGCTACCACGCATGGTAATATTGTACGATATATGTGTTTCAATTGATTGATTCGTTTAATTGCTCCATAGCTTTGACAAATATAGATAAAAGTTGGAACCTAAAGAAAAAACAACAATTGTTTTTTGTACTTTTGGCACCTATTATAAAATGAGATACAAAATGATACAAGATTTTCATCAAATGATATCTGCCGCTCTCGGCATATCAGAAAGACAAATAAGCCAGACCCTCGGCCTGCTGGAAGATGGAGCGACAATTCCTTTCATCAGCCGCTACCGAAAGGAAGTGACGGGAGGACTGGACGAAGTGCAGATTGAATCCATAAAGACCCATTACGAAAAGCTGAGCGAAACAGCCAAACGTAAAGAAACCATCCTCAACACCATACAGGAACAAGGCAAACTGACCGCCGAACTTCAGAAGCGTATCGAGGAGACCTGGGACAACACCCTACTGGAGGACATCTACCTTCCCTACAAACCCAAACGGAACGCACGTGCCGAAGCACCTTCCCTACAAACCCAAACGGAACGCACGTGCCGAAGCAGCCCGCCAAAAAGTCCTGGAACCCCGCGCCTCCCTGCTGATGCAGCAACGTGAGCCCCATCCGGAGGAACGCGCCGCCGGTTATGTGAAAGGAGACGTGAAGAACGTGGAAGATGCACTGAAAGGTGCCCGTGACATCATAGCCGAGCATGTTAGCGAAGACGAACGTGCCCGAAACAGCGTGCGAAACGCATTTGCCCGCCAAGGCATACTGACCGCCAAAGTGGTGAAAGGCAAAGAAGAGGAAGCGACCAAATACCGTGACTACTTCGATTGCTCCGAATCGTTGAAGCGATGCAGCTCCCACCGCCTGCTCGCCATCCGGCGTGCCGAAGCGGAAGGCCTGCTGAAAGTCAGCATCAGCCCGGACGATGAGAAGTGCGTGGAACGGCTGGAACGCCAATTCGTGCGAAGCAACAACGCCTGCGGACAGCAAGTGGCAGAAGCCGTGCAGGATTCCTACAAACGCCTATTGAAGCCATCCATAGAGACGGAATTTGCCACGCAAAGCAAAGAGCGTGCTGATGAGGAAGCCATCAAGGTATTTGCCGAAAACCTCCGTCAGTTGTTGCTGGCTTCACCACTGGGGCAAAAGCGTGTGATGGGTATAGACCCCGGATTTCGTACGGGTTGTAAAGTCGTGTGCCTCGATGCACAAGGAAATCTGCTCCACAATGAGAACATCTACCCCCACCCTCCGGTCAGCAAGCAGAAAGAGGCATTTGCCAAGCTGCAAATGATGATAGAGTCTTATAAGATAGATGCCGTAGCCATAGGTAACGGAACTGCCAGCCGCGAAACGGAGGAGTTCTTGAAACATCAGCGCTTCAACCGCGACATACAGATATTCATCGTCAGCGAGCAGGGAGCTTCCATCTATTCGGCCTCTAAAATTGCACGGGACGAGTTTCCCGACTACGACGTCACCGTACGCGGTGCTGTGTCCATAGGCAGACGACTGATGGACCCGCTGGCAGAGTTGGTAAAGATTGACCCGAAATCTATTGGTGTGGGGCAATACCAGCATGATGTGGACCAAACCAAGCTGAAAAAATCATTGGACCAGACCGTAGAAAACTGTGTAAACTTGGTAGGTGTCAACCTGAACACCGCAAGCAGCCATCTGCTGACCTACATCTCGGGATTGGGGCCGCAACTGGCACAGAACATTGTGAACTATCGTGCCGAAAACGGTGCCTTCACCTCGCGCAAGGAACTGATGAAAGTACCTCGTATGGGTGCCAAGGCGTTTGAGCAATGTGCCGGCTTCCTACGCATTCCGCAGGCAAAGAATCCGCTGGACAATACTGCCGTACACCCGGAAAGCTATTGTATCGTAGAACAAATGGCAAAGGACTTGGGTTGCAGCGTAGCCGAGCTGATAGCCAGCCGGGAGCTGCGTCTGAAGATTAATCCCGAACGCTACCTCTCCCCCACCGTGGGCATGCCGACACTGAAAGACATCCTGCAAGAGCTGGACAAGCCCGGACGTGACCCACGCGGACCGATAAAGATATTTGAATTTGACAAGAACGTGCGCACCATCAGCGACCTGCGCGAAGGCATGGAATTGCCCGGCATCGTAGGAAACATCACCAACTTCGGCGCATTTGTCGACATAGGCATCAAGGAAAACGGACTGGTACACCTCTCCCAACTCGCCGACAGATTCATATCAGACCCTAATGAAGTAGTGTCCATTCACCAGCATATACGCGTAAAGGTACTCAGCATAGATATGGACCGGAAACGCATACAGCTGACAATGAAAGGAGTGGAACAGAATTAGTGATTAGGGATTAGTGATTAATGGTTAGTGGTTAATGGTTTCCGTATTAATCATTAATCCCTAATCACTAATCCCTTATAATAGTGTCTTAAGATAATTACTGTACCAAGCACTAAAAGTAGTGAACACAGAATAGAGCCTTCGAACCCGAAAGTTCCTCCATTTATCAGATTTTCTTCCGGAAAGTGAAGAATCAGCAGATTCTCATTGCTAAATTCATTTCCACTGACTTTATATCCCAAAACAGAACCTTGAATCCAGTTCCAGAACCAATGCAAGGCAATGGGGAAACAGAGGTTGCGCGTGTATATATAGGAAGCTCCCAAGAAACAACCCGCCAGCATGATATTCAAAAACGGGACGAAGGCAAAGCTGGGATTGAAAAGATGCATCAACGAAAATAACACCGCAGAGATAAGCAATGCCACAAACTTATTGACGCCTCCATCCAGCATACGCCCTAAAATGAAACCGCGTCCAATAACTTCTTCCGTAACTGCCACTAAAAAATAAAGCAAAAGACTCGACAACAACGAAATGGGAGAAAACAAGACCCCTGCCACTTCCACAGCCCCCAACAATAAAGACAAGCCAAAACCAACTACATACAAGAACACGACAAACAAAGCTCCGTTCAGCAGGCTTCTGCCCCATCCCTTCAAAGACAAGCCCAAGCCCGAAAAAGGAAGCTTCCTGAAACCCAGCACCATACAAGCGGCAATAAGCCCACTGGCCAACATCAAGACTTCATTCAACATCATTAAATAGACGCTCATCCCACCAGCTTGTGTCTTCAACTCAGGGAAAGCAATCGCAAAAGGTATGGCAAACAAAAACAGAAAAATCATAAAAAGTACAGTAAACAGTACTATATCAACGAATGCCAGCCAAATACGTTTTGTTTTACTCATAGCAACACACTCTTCCTTCACCGTTTCTTCCGTCTCCATTTGTATCTCATTTTGATTAATATCCGACAAAAATAATAATAAAAAGAAAAAACTTCATGTATTCCTGCCGGTTTCTTCTTATATTTGAAAAATCAATCTGGAATCGACAAACATGAAACTAAGAAAAATACTTTTAGCCGTTGCCGGACTGGCGTTAATGCTGAATGCCTCGGCACAAAAATCCAAAAGATACTACGTGGCCAAACCTGGTACCCTGGTGGAACTGATGACAGAAGCGGAAGCCAATGAAATCACCCAACTGACCCTGCAGGGCAAGCTGAATGCCGTAGATTTCAGGCATCTACGGGATGAATTCAAAAACCTGCAACTGCTGGACATTTCCAATGCCTCCATCAGCATGTATGCAGGCAAGAACGGGACTTATCCAAACCGTTTTTATGTATATCCTGCCAATTGCATTCCGGCATATGCCTTCTGCAAGCAAATGGACGACAGTACATTTGTAGGTAAGGAGACGCTGACCAGGATTATCCTTTCCGACAAGACCAAGAACATCGAAGATGCTGCCTTTAAGGGATGCAAAAATCTCAAGATATGCCAGATACGGAAGAAAACGGCTCCCAATCTGTTGTCCGAAGCATTGGCCGATAGCGTTACAGCCATATTTGTTCCATTGGGATGCAGTGACTCCTATCGTACCAAAAAGAAATGGGAAACCTTTGCATTCATTGAAGGAGAACCACTGACAGTAAATGTGCAGATTGGTAAAATGGGCAGCCTTGCCAGCGAACTGTTAAGAGCCGGATTTCAGCCCAAAGACGTTAACTTTCTGACCGTTGAAGGAAAAATGGACGAAGCCGACTTCACATTGATACGCGACTATATGCCCAATCTGGTTTCCATCGACATGACCAACAGTAATGCCACTGCAATTCCCGACTATACTTTCACCCAAAAGAAGTATCTGCTGAACGTACGGCTCCCGCAAGAGCTTAGAAGCATTGGACAGCGTGCATTCAGTGGCTGCGGCCGTTTGTGCGGCACGCTGGTGCTTCCTGCCAGTGTAACCGCCATTGAGTACGGAGCATTTATGGGATGCGACAACCTGCGCTATGTGCTTGCCACGGGGAATAAGATTACCACGCTAGGCGACAACCTTTTCGGCGAAAGCCAAGGCAAAATTATATATAAGGAGAAACAATAACTCAGACTATTCCCCGCCTTAATAAGAACAAAGAGACTCTTTTAATAGCAAAAGAAGGTGTGTCAGAATGATAGCTAAAAATCATTCTAACACACCTTCTTCTTTTTTTCAATATCGCACAAGCCTTTATTAAACCAAAAAGATATGAAAGAAGAATCGTTCCATCATGGCAGAAATATTGTTCCACCGTGGTGGAACGATTTTTTCCTCATGATGGAACGATTTAAAATATGCTTATTTAGTCCTTAGCTTCCGTTATCACTTTGTTGCGTACATACGTGCACGCAACTCCTTGATGTGGTCTGAAGTGATGTATTCGTCATACTCCATCATCTTGTCGATAATACCGTTCGGAGTCAATTCGATGATACGGTTGGCAACCGTCTGAATGAACTCGTGGTCGTGGGATGAGAAAAGGATATTGCCTTTATAGGTCTTTAGATTATTGTTGAATGCCTGGATAGACTCCAAGTCGAGGTGATTGGTAGGTGTATCCAGAATCAAGCAATTGGCATTGCGCAGCTGCATACGTGCAATCATGCAACGCATCTTCTCACCTCCCGACAATACGCTTGCTTTCTTCAGCACCTCCTCGCCGGAGAACAGCATACGTCCCAGGAAGCTCTTCATATAGACTTCATTGCCTTCACCGAACTGGCTCAACCAGTCCACCAGATTCAGGTCTGTATTAAAGAATGCAGTATTGTCCAGCGGCAGGTAAGCGGTGGTGATAGTCACACCCCAGTTGAAAGTACCTGCATCCGGTTTCATATTCTCGTTGATAATCTCGAACAGGGCGGTCATGGCACGCGGGTCGTGCGAAAGGAATACAATCTTGTCTCCCTTCTCTACGTTGAAGTTGACGTCGCGGAACAGCACCGTACCATCTTCCAGCGTTTTCGTCAAACCGGAAACTTCCAGAATCTGATTACCCGGTTCGCGTTCGGGCGTAAAGATGATGCCCGGATACTTACGTGATGACGGCTTGATTTCTTCTACATTCAGTTTCTCCAACATCTTCTTGCGGCTGGTAGTCTGCTTGCTCTTTGCCACATTGGCACTGAATCGGCGGATAAACTCTTCCAGCTCTTTCTTCTTCTCCTCGGCCTTTGCCTTCTGGTTCTGCTGCTGACGGAGCGCCAGCTGGCTGGACTCGTACCAGAAGCTATAGTTACCGGCAAAGAGGTTAATCTTTCCGTAGTCGATGTCCACCGTATGCGTACAAACGGAGTCGAGGAAGTGACGGTCGTGGCTTACCACCAGCACCGTATGCTCAAAGTTGGAGAGGTACTCTTCCAGCCAAGTCACGGTCTCCATATCCAAGTCATTGGTAGGCTCGTCCAGCAGCAAGTTATCAGGATTTCCATAGAGAGCTTGCGCCAGCATGACACGCACCTTTTCTTTGTTGTTCAACTCACCCATCAACAGATAATGCTTGTCTTCCTTGATACCCAAACCACTCAACAAGGCGGCAGCATCGCTTTCGGCATTCCAGCCGTCCAACTCGGCAAATTTCTCTTCCAATTCGGAAACCTTCAGCCCATCCTCGTCTGTGAAATCCTCTTTGGCATACAGCACTTCACGCTGCTTCATGATATCCCACAACACCGTGTGTCCCATCATCACCGTGTCCATCACCGTAAAAGCATCCCACTTGAAGTGGTCCTGGCTCAAAACGGAAAGACGCTCTCCCGGAGCCAGCATGATGGAGCCCGTCGTAGGGTCCAGCTCCCCGGAAATCGTTTTCAGGAAAGTAGATTTTCCGGCGCCGTTGGCACCGATGATACCATAACAGTTACCACTTGTAAACTTCAGGTTTACGTCATTGAACAACACTCTTTTACCAAACTGTAC
>ENA-ORIT01000501-ORIT01000501.1-human-gut-metagenome-genome-assembly--contig:-NODE-501-length-10125-cov-7.27011_pt1 | contig 10125 bp, 5 predicted proteins | sample MGYA00243032_ERZ508750 | MGnify/ENA primary metagenome ERZ508750 (study PRJEB26277, sample SAMN04329802) | human gut metagenome | biome: human-associated habitat | host: Homo sapiens | place: USA... | reverse complement strand
CCTTACATGACGGATAAGGCAACATTCGTCATCAACGGTGCGGACCGTGTGGTTGTATCCCAGCTTCACCGTTCACCGGGCGTATTCTTCGGACAGAGCGTACATGCCAACGGTACCAAGTTGTACTCAGCCCGTATCATCCCGTTCAAGGGTTCGTGGATTGAGTTTGCCACCGACATCAACAACGTCATGTATGCGTACATTGACCGTAAGAAGAAATTGCCGGTTACCACTTTGCTGAGAGCCATCGGATTTGAGAATGACAAGGACATTCTCGAGATTTTTAATTTGGCGGAAGACGTGAAGGTGAACAAGACGAACCTCAAGAAGATGGTGGGACGTAAGTTGGCCGCACGTGTGTTGAAAACATGGATTGAGGATTTTGTAGACGAAGATACCGGTGAAGTTGTTTCCATCGAGCGTAACGAAGTCGTTATTGACCGTGAAACTGTAATCGAGCCGGAACATGTTGACATTATATTAGAGTCGGGCGTTCAGAATATCCTCGTACACAAGGAAGAACCGAACCAGTCTGACTATTCTATCATATATAATACTCTGCAGAAGGATCCGAGTAACTCGGAAAAAGAAGCTGTACTCTACATCTACCGCCAGTTGCGTAATGCAGACCCTGCCGATGATGCCAGTGCACGCGAGGTTATCAATAACCTGTTCTTCTCAGAGAAGAGATATGACCTGGGTGATGTAGGCCGTTATCGTATCAACAGAAAGTTGAACTTGACGACCGATATGGACGTGCGTGTCCTTACCAAGGAAGATATTATCGAAATTATCAAATATCTCATCGAGTTGATTAACTCGAAAGCGGATGTGGACGATATCGACCACTTGAGCAACCGTCGTGTGCGTACAGTGGGCGAACAGTTGTCCAATCAGTTTGCCATCGGTCTGGCACGTATGTCGCGTACTATCCGCGAGCGTATGAACGTCCGTGACAATGAAGTCTTTACTCCGATTGACCTGATTAACGCCAAGACAATCTCTTCCGTTATCAATTCATTCTTTGGAACGAATGCTTTGTCACAGTTCATGGACCAGACCAACCCGCTGGCCGAGATTACTCACAAGCGCCGTATGTCTGCCCTGGGTCCCGGCGGTCTGTCACGCGAGCGTGCAGGCTTCGAGGTTCGTGACGTACACTATACTCACTACGGACGTCTTTGTCCTATCGAGACTCCTGAAGGTCCGAACATCGGTTTGATTTCTTCACTCTGTGTGTTCGCGAAAATCAACGAGCTTGGCTTCATTGAAACTCCGTACCGCAAGGTGGCAGAGGGTAAGGTTGATCTTTCTGACGAAGGTTTGGTTTACCTCACCGCAGAAGAAGAGGAAGCCAAGATTATTGCTCAGGGTAATGCTCCTTTGAACGATGACGGTACTTTTGTACGTGATAAAGTAAAATCCCGTCAGGATGCCGACTATCCGGTGGTTCCTCCTTCCGAGGTGGAATTGATGGACGTATCTCCCCAGCAGATTGCTTCTATTGCGGCTTCTTTGATTCCGTTCTTGGAGCATGATGACGCCAACCGTGCATTGATGGGATCAAACATGATGCGCCAGGCTGTTCCTTTATTGAAGAGCGAAGCTCCGATTGTAGGTACCGGTATCGAACGCCAGCTGGCACGCGATTCCCGTACGCAGATTACTGCCGAGGGTGACGGTGTGGTTGAATTCGTGGATGCAACGACTATCCGTATTCTGTACGACCGTACGGAGGAGGAAGAGTTCGTAAGCTTCGAGCCTGCATTGAAAGAATATAATATCCCGAAGTGGCGCCGTACCAACCAGAACATGACGATTGACCTCCGTCCGATTTGCGAGAAGGGTCAGCGCGTGACTGCAGGTCAAATCCTGACGGAAGGTTATTCAACCGAAGACGGAGAGCTTGCACTGGGTAAGAACCTGCTGGTTGCTTACATGCCGTGGAAGGGCTATAACTATGAGGATGCTATCGTACTGAACGAACGTGTGGTTCGTGAGGATCTTTTGACCTCTGTACACGTAGAAGAATATTCTTTGGAAGTTCGTGAAACGAAGCGTGGTATGGAAGAGTTGACCTCTGACATTCCTAACGTAAGTGAGGAAGCGACTAAAGACCTTGACGAAAACGGTATTGTTCGTGTGGGTGCCCGCATCGAACCGGGTGATATCCTTATCGGTAAGATTACTCCGAAGGGTGAATCGGATCCTTCTCCGGAAGAGAAACTGCTCCGTGCCATCTTCGGTGACAAGGCCGGTGATGTGAAGGATGCTTCTTTGAAAGCCTCTCCTTCTTTGAAGGGTGTTGTTATCGGTAAGCGTCTGTTCTCCCGTGTTGTCAAGACCCGCAGCTCCAAGCTGGCCGACAAGGCTCTGTTACCGAAGATTGACGATGAGTTCGACGCTAAGATTGGTGACCTCAAGAAAGTGTTGATAAACAAGCTGTTGAAGCTTACAGAAAATTATACATCGGAAGGTGTGAAGGATTACATGGGTGCCGACATTATTTCCAAAGGCGCCAGATTCTCTGCTTCCGACTTCAGCGATTTGGACTTCACCGCTGTTCAGTTGAGCAACTGGACGAAGGATGAACATACCAACGGACTGATTCGTGCATTGGTGATGAACTTCATCAAGAAGTACAAGGAACTCGATGCCGAGCTGAAACGCAAGAAGTTCGCCATCACTATCGGTGACGAGTTGCCCGCAGGTATCATTCAGATGGCCAAGGTATACATTGCCAAGAAACGTAAGATTGGTGTCGGTGACAAGATGGCCGGTCGTCACGGTAACAAGGGTATTGTTTCCCGTGTGGTACGCCAGGAAGACATGCCGTTCCTTGCTGACGGTACTCCGGTAGACATCGTGCTGAATCCGTTGGGTGTGCCTTCACGTATGAACATCGGTCAGATATTCGAGGCCGTTCTCGGGCGTGCCGGAAAAAACCTGGGCGTGAAGTTTGCCACTCCTATCTTTGACGGTGCATCTTTGGACGATTTGAACGAATGGACCGATAAGGCCGGCTTGCCTCGCTACGGCAAGACAACGCTGTATGATGGTGGTACCGGTGAAGCATTCGAGCAGCAGGCTACGGTAGGTGTGACTTACATGCTGAAGCTCGGTCACATGGTTGAAGACAAGATGCACGCACGTTCCATCGGTCCGTACTCACTCATTACGCAACAGCCGTTGGGTGGTAAGGCACAGTTCGGTGGTCAGCGTTTTGGAGAAATGGAAGTTTGGGCACTCGAAGCGTTCGGTGCCGCACACATTCTGCAGGAAATCCTGACTATCAAGTCTGATGACGTTGTAGGACGTTCCAAGGCTTATGAAGCAATCGTGAAGGGTGAACCGATGCCTGCTCCGGGTATCCCCGAGTCACTGAACGTATTGCTGCACGAGTTGAGAGGTTTGGGCTTGAGCATCAACTTAGAATAATGGATAATTGATAATTGAGAGTGGATAATGCAAGTTACCATTCTCAATTATCGGTTTTCAGTTTTTCAATTTCAATTTTCCATTGTCAATTATCAATTAAATAAATTTATGGCTTTTAGAAAAGATAACAAGATAAAGAGTAATTTCTCGAAAATCTCTATCGGTTTGGCTTCTCCTGAGGAAATCCTTGAGAATTCGAGTGGTGAAGTTTTAAAGCCTGAAACCATCAACTATCGTACGTATAAGCCCGAACGCGACGGATTGTTCTGCGAGCGCATCTTTGGTCCTATCAAGGATTACGAGTGCCATTGCGGTAAGTACAAGCGTATCCGTTACAAAGGCATCGTCTGCGACCGTTGTGGTGTGGAAGTGACTGAAAAGAAAGTGCGCCGTGAGCGTATGGGACACATCCAGCTCGTTGTGCCCGTGGCTCACATCTGGTACTTCCGTTCACTTCCCAACAAAATCGGTTACTTGTTGGGCTTGCCCACCAAGAAGCTGGATGCCATTATCTATTACGAGCGTTATGTTGTCATTCAGCCGGGTGTACTGTCCGATGAAGTGGCACAGTATGACTTGCTTGAAGAAGGAGAATACCTGGACTTGCTGGAAAAGTTGCCGAAAGACAACCAGTTCCTCGAAGATTCAGATCCCAATAAGTTCATTGCCAAGATGGGCGCGGAAGCTATCTACGATTTGCTGTCACGCCTCGACCTTGACTCTTTGTCTTACGAACTGCGTAACCGTGCCGGAAGCGATGCTTCACAGCAACGCAAGACCGAAGCTCTGAAACGTCTTCAGGTAGTTGAGTCGTTCCGTGCATCACGCGGACGCAACAAGCCCGAGTGGATGATTGTACGCATTGTACCGGTTATTCCGCCCGAACTTCGTCCGTTGGTCCCATTGGATGGCGGCCGTTTCGCAACTTCTGACTTGAATGACCTTTACCGTCGTGTCATCATCCGTAACAACCGTCTGAAGAGATTGATTGAAATCAAGGCTCCTGAAGTGATTTTGCGTAATGAAAAACGTATGTTGCAGGAAGCTGTCGACTCTCTGTTTGATAACTCCCGTAAATCGAGTGCAGTGAAGACCGACGCTAACCGTCCGTTGAAGTCACTTTCCGACAGTTTGAAGGGTAAGCAAGGACGTTTCCGTCAGAACTTGTTGGGTAAGCGTGTCGACTATTCCGCACGTTCTGTAATCGTTGTAGGTCCGGAGCTGAAGATGGGCGAATGCGGTATCCCTAAACTGATGGCAGCCGAGCTTTACAAGCCGTTCATCATTCGTAAGCTCATTGAGCGTGGTATCGTGAAGACGGTAAAGAGCGCCAAGAAGATTGTAGACCGCAAGGAACCCGTTATCTGGGATATTTTGGAACACGTGATGAAGGGGCATCCGGTGCTGTTGAACCGTGCCCCGACACTTCACCGTCTGGGTATCCAGGCATTCCAGCCTAAAATGATTGAAGGTAAGGCAATCCAGCTGCACCCGTTGGCATGTACGGCGTTCAATGCCGACTTCGACGGTGACCAGATGGCCGTGCACTTGCCGTTGAGCAACGAAGCGATTCTGGAAGCACAGATGCTAATGCTCCAGTCACACAATATATTGAACCCTGCCAACGGTGCTCCTATCACTGTGCCTGCTCAGGATATGGTACTTGGTCTGTACTATATTACGAAGCTGCGCAAGGGTGCCAAGGGTGAAGGCCTGACATTCTACGGTCCTGAGGAAGCGCTGATTGCCTACAATGAAGGTAAGTGCGACATCCATGCTCCGGTAAGCGTAATAGTGAAAGACGTTGACGAGAATGGTAACATTGTGGACAAGATGATGCACGATACCTCCGTGGGCCGTGTCATTGTCAACGAAATTGTTCCGGCAGAAGCAGGATATATCAATACGATTATCTCCAAGAAGTCACTCCGAGACATCATCAGTCACGTAATCAAGGTGTGCGGTGTTGCCAAGGCAGCCGACTTCCTCGACGGAATCAAGAACCTCGGTTATTACATGGCCTTCAAGGGTGGTTTGTCGTTCAACTTGGGCGATATCATTATCCCGGAAGAGAAGGAAGCATTAGTACAGAAAGGTTATGATGAAGTAGAGCAGGTAATCAATAACTATAACATGGGTTTCATCACGAACAACGAGCGTTACAACCAGGTAATCGATATCTGGACGCACGTGAACTCTGAGTTGTCCAACATCCTGATGAAAACCATTTCAAGCGACGACCAGGGTTTCAACTCTGTATACATGATGCTGGATTCCGGTGCCCGTGGTTCTAAGGAACAGATTCGTCAGCTCTCCGGTATGCGTGGTTTGATGGCGAAGCCCCAGAAAGCAGGTGCCGAAGGCGGTCAGATTATCGAAAACCCGATTCTTTCTAACTTTAAGGAAGGTCTGTCCGTGTTGGAGTACTTTATCTCTACCCACGGTGCCCGTAAGGGTCTTGCCGATACCGCTTTGAAGACGGCCGATGCCGGATACCTGACCCGTCGTCTGGTTGACGTATCGCATGATGTGATTATTAATGAAGAAGACTGCGGCACGCTCCGCGGATTGGTTTGTACGGCACTGAAGAACAATGATGAAACCATTGCCACTCTGTATGAACGTATCCTGGGTCGTGTATCCGTACATGATATTGTTCATCCTACAACCGGCGAACTGATTGTGGCCGGCGGTGAGGAAATTACCGAGGACATTGCACAACGCATTGAAGACTCTCCAATCGAGAGCGTTGAAATCCGTTCTGTATTGACCTGCGAATCCAAGAAAGGTGTTTGTGCCAAGTGTTACGGACGTAACCTGGCTTCCAGCCGTATGGTTCAGAAGGGCGAGGCAGTCGGCGTAATCGCTGCACAGTCTATCGGTGAGCCGGGTACACAGTTGACACTGCGTACATTCCATGCCGGTGGTACGGCAGCCAATATTGCTGCCAACGCAAGCATCGTGGCCAAGAATCCTGCCCGTCTGGAATTCGAAGAACTCCGTACGGTAGACGTTATCGACGAAGCAGGCGAACCGGCAAAGGTAGTGGTAGGCCGTTTGGCCGAAGTGCGTTTCGTGGATGTCAACACGGGTATTGTGCTTTCCACTCATAATGTACCCTACGGTTCTACGCTCTATGCAGCCGATGGTGAAATGGTAGAGAAAGGCAAGATGATTGCCCGTTGGGACCCGTTCAACGCGGTTATCATTACCGAAGCTACCGGTAAGATTGAATTTGAAGGTGTTATTGAAAACGTGACTTATAAGGTAGAGTCTGATGAATCTACCGGTTTGCGCGAAATCATCATCATTGAGTCTAAGGATAAGACGAAGGTGCCTACCGCACACATCATGACAGAAGACGGCGAACTGATCCGTACATACAACTTGCCAGTAGGTGGCCACGTAGTGGTTGAAGACGGTCAGAAGGTAAAGGCCGGTGAAGTTATCGTGAAGATTCCGCGTGCCGTAGGTAAAGCGGGTGATATCACGGGTGGTCTTCCCCGTGTCACTGAGTTGTTCGAGGCACGTAACCCGTCTAATCCCGCTGTGGTTTCAGAAATCGACGGTGAGGTTACCATGGGTAAGGTGAAACGCGGTAATCGCGAAATCATCGTTACTTCCAAGACCGGTGAAGTGAAGAAGTACCTCGTACCGTTGTCCAAGCAGATTCTGGTTCAGGAGAACGACTATGTACGCGCCGGTACTCCGTTGTCTGACGGTGCTATCACACCTGCGGACATCCTGGCTATCAAAGGTCCTACGGCCGTGCAGGAATATATTGTGAACGAGGTTCAGGACGTTTACCGTCTGCAGGGTGTGAAGATTAATGATAAGCACTTTGAAATCATCGTTCGTCAGATGATGCGCAAGGTGGAAATCGACGAGCCAGGTGATACCCGCTTCCTGGAACAGCAAGTTGTTGACAAGATGGAATTCATGGACGAGAATGACCGTATCTGGGGAAAGAAGGTGGTAGTGGATGCTGGAGATTCCCAGAGTCTGCAGGCTGGCCAGATTGTGACGGCCCGCAAGCTGCGTGACGAGAACTCCATGTTGAAACGCCGCGACTTGAAACCCGTGGAAGTGCGCGACGCTGTACCTGCGACTTCTACTCAGATTCTTCAAGGTATCACCCGTGCTGCATTGCAGACTTCAAGCTTCATGTCGGCTGCTTCCTTCCAGGAAACGACGAAGGTACTGAACGAGGCTGCCATCAACGGAAAGGTGGACCGTCTGGAAGGTATGAAGGAGAACGTAATTTGCGGTCACCTGATTCCTGCCGGTACCGGACAACGCGAGTTCGAGAAGATTATCGTTGGCTCCAAAGAAGAGTACGACCGTATGCTTGCCAACAAGAAGACGGTACTTGATTATGCTGTAGACGAGAAAGTAGAGGGATAGCCTTACAACGTCAATATAATTCTATAAAATAGAGAGGGAATATCCTATAAGAAGGAGTATTCCCTCTCTGTTTTATCTTTGCCTCTTCCTTCTGTACTGCAATGCTTCTGTATGTTTGTTACAGTGCTACTGCAAAACGGTTGCAGTGGCTTGCTCCTTTTTCAGAACGGATTATTATGTGTCTTTTTGAACTTAAATGTATATCATCCGAAAAAAAAGAGTACTTTTGGTCTATCTTTTAAGAACATTTTAAAAACAATTGTGCAACATGGAAAATCAAGAAAACAACAACGGTCAACTCCAGATAGAATTGAAGGAAGAAGTGGCGCAAGGTACATATGCCAATTTGGCTATTATAACTCATTCCAGTTCGGAATTTATTCTCGACTTTATCCGCGTGATGCCTGGAATGCCAAAGGCTGGCGTGCAATCGCGCATAGTTTTGGCACCCGAACATGCCAAGCGTTTGCTGCGTGCACTCGAAGAGAATATTGGGAAATATGAACGCGCTTTCGGACTGATTCGCATGCCGGACGAACAAACATTTCCGCCTCTTCCCAACATCAAGGGTGAAGCGTAAAATCAAAAAAAAACTTGTAGTGCATTGATTATTCAAAACTTATTAGTATCTTTGCAGCCCAAAAGTGTATAGTTTTGAATTAATATAAACAATAATATATAACTAAAAACAATTAAAATGCCTACAATTCAGCAATTAGTAAGAAAAGGACGCGAAGTGCTGGTGGAGAAATCAAAGTCTCCAGCCTTGGACTCTTGTCCTCAAAGACGTGGCGTTTGCGTGAGAGTGTATACAACCACTCCGAAGAAGCCGAATTCAGCTATGCGTAAAGTAGCTCGTGTACGTTTGACCAATGGTAAAGAGGTGAACTCTTATATTCCGGGAGAAGGTCACAACTTGCAGGAACACTCTATCGTGTTGGTACGTGGTGGTCGTGTAAAAGACCTTCCGGGTGTGCGTTATCACATCGTACGTGGTACTTTGGATACTGCAGGTGTTGCAGGTCGTACACAAAGACGTTCCAAATACGGCGCAAAACGTCCGAAACCGGGTCAAGCAGCTCCTGCTAAGAAGAAATAATCTGGTGGCCTGATTCCCAAAATAGGAAAATTTAAAGTAATAACTTACGTTTTAGTTTGTTGGAAATGCTAAAGGTTGAGTAAATTCTCCGGAGGGAGAGTTGAAGAAGTCAAGAAGTAGACAACCAAGAACAAAAACATTATTTTTCAAACAAATGAGAAAAGCAAAACCAAAAAAACGCCTGATTCTTCCGGATCCTGTGTTTAATGACCAAAAGGTTTCCAAGTTCGTGAACCACTTGATGTATGATGGAAAGAAAAATACATCTTATGAAATCTTTTATGCCGCTTTGGAAACAGTGAAAGCAAAACTTCCTAACGAAGAAAATTCAGCTCTCGAAATCTGGAAAAAGGCTTTGGAAATGTAACTCCGCAAGTGGAAGTAAAGTCTCGCCGTGTAGGTGGTGCTACTTTCCAAGTTCCTACTGAAATCCGTCCGGATCGTAAAGAATCAATCTCAATGAAGAATCTGATTCTGTTTGCTCGTAAAAGAGGTGGTAAATCAATGGCTGATAAGCTGGCTGCTGAAATCATGGATGCCTTCAATGAACAAGGTGGTGCATACAAGCGTAAAGAAGATATGCACAGAATGGCAGAAGCTAACCGTGCATTTGCTCATTTTAGATTCTAATACTGTAAGAAACCTAATATAAACTTAAAGTAAAGGAATTAGAAGATGGCTAAACATGATTTACATTTAACTCGTAATATCGGTATCATGGCTCAGATCGATGCCGGAAAAACAACTACTTCTGATCGTATCCTGTTCTACACTGGATTGACTCACAAAATTGGTGAAGTTCATGATGGTGCTGCTACTATGGACTGGATGGAACAGGAGCAAGAACGTGGTATCACTATTACATCCGCTGCTACAACAACAAGGTGGAAATATGCTGGTGATACTTATAAAATTAACTTGATTGACACTCCGGGACACGTTGACTTTACCGCAGAGGTAGAACGTTCATTGCGTATCCTTGATGGGGCTGTAGCTGCTTACTGTGCTGTTGGTGGTGTTGAGCCTCAATCAGAAACTGTATGGCGTCAGGCTGATAAATATAACGTTCCTCGTATTGCTTATGTTAATAAGATGGACCGTTCTGGTGCAGACTTCTTTGAAGTAGTTCGCCAGATGAAGGATGTGCTTGGAGCTAATCCGTGTCCGATTGTTGTTCCTATTGG
>ENA-ORIT01000489-ORIT01000489.1-human-gut-metagenome-genome-assembly--contig:-NODE-489-length-10231-cov-5.79658_pt1 | contig 10231 bp, 8 predicted proteins | sample MGYA00243032_ERZ508750 | MGnify/ENA primary metagenome ERZ508750 (study PRJEB26277, sample SAMN04329802) | human gut metagenome | biome: human-associated habitat | host: Homo sapiens | place: USA... | reverse complement strand
CATCCGGCACCAGGCGCTTTCCTGGCGATGCGCTGAAGATTTCCCTCGTCGGGGTGAATACGGATAATCAGTTCCTCTCCTTTGTAAAAGCCTTCCTTCATTTGGAACATCTGCATAGGAGCAGGTTTGAAATGAACCACAATTTCGGTCACCTTGGTAGGCATCTGCTTTCCGGTACGGATATAAAAAGGCACTCCCTGCCAACGCCAGTTATCCACATACAGACACATCGCCACGTAGGTATCTGTACGGGAATCAGGACGAACATTCTTTTCTTCACGATAACCGATACGGTCATCACCAGCAATATATTGTCCGCGGATGACATTATCACGGATATACTTATCAGTCAGCGGACGAAGGGATTGGTAGACCTTGATCACCTCGTTACGGAAACCATTCTTGTCAAACTTGGCCGGTGGTTCCATGGCAGTAATAGCAAGCAACTGCATCAAATGGTTCTGTACCATATCGCGCAGAGCTCCCGCCCCGTCATAATATCCTCCGCGAGTACCTATACCCATATTTTCCACCGCAGTGATTTCTACATAATCTATATAGTTACGGTTCCATATCGGTTCGTAAATAGTACTTCCAAAACGGGTCACCATAATATTCTGCACCGTTTCCTTGCCCAGAAAATGATCGATGCGGTAGATATCCTCTTCTTTAAAATAAGCGGCATAGATTTTATTTAGTTTCTGAGCGGAAGCCAGGTCGTATCCGAAAGGCTTCTCGACAATGATACGCTTTAATCCAGGCTTTTTCAACAAGCCCGCATCATGCAGACATTTCGGAATCAATTCATAAAGCAAGGGCGGAGTTGCCAGATAGAACAAATAGTTCCCATTATTCTCATATTGAGGCGAAAGCTCCTTCAAACGGTCATTCAACAGAAAATAAGTGGTTTCGTCAGCCGGGTCCATGGACTGGTAATGAACAGTAGAGAGAAAATCGTCCAATGTTTCCATTTCCTCTTTAGTAAGAAAACCGAATTTTATCAGTTCTTCTTTCAGATAGGCACGATAGGTCTCGTCCGTGTATGCAGTACGGGCACAGCCGATAATGGCAAAATGCTCGGGGAAGCGTTTCCCGTTATGTATCTTTATCAAGGCAGGCATCAGTTTGCGCCGGGTTAAATCACCGGATGCACCGAAGATGACCAAAAATAAACTATGTGGTAAACTCATGATTCTTTCTTTTAAAAATGAATGTATAATGCTTTGTGTTGCGACATATCAATAGTTGTCTTCCCAATGTTCGTGGAAAAATTCCCCCCGTGGACTGTCCACACGCTCGAAGGTATGAGCTCCGAAATAATCACGCATCGCTTGAATCATATTGGCTGGGGAACGGTTGGTGGTCAAACCTAGAAAATAATTCAACGCTGCGGAAAGTACAGGTACGGGCAACCCTTCTCTCAACATGACACCGATGTATTTCTTCCACGCGGGCAGGGCTTCCATTACTTCCCGTCCGAAATGCTCGTCCAGCAACAGATGCGACAATCCCGGTGCACGGTGATAGGCCTCGGCAATGTCGTTCAGAAAAGCAGAACGAATAATGCATCCGGCGCGCCACAACAGCGCGATAGTGGAAAGATTCAACTTCCAGCCATATTGCTCACTGGCAGTGCACATCAGAGCAAACCCTTGCGCATAGCCTGTCAGACGAGCCGCATATAAGGTACTTTCCAATCCGATCACCGTATCCTGATAATTATATACCGGATGATTCTCCACATGCATATAATGTTTGGACATCAGCACGCGCAAGTTCTTCTCTGCCGACAGATTACGGGCAAAAACCGCCTCGGCAATCACGCCCAGTGGTGTATTTAGTTGTAGGGAGTTAATGACACTCCAGCGACCCGTTCCTTTTTGTCCCGCAGCATCCAGAATGTTATCGAGCAAATAATCGCCTCCTTCTTCTTTATGACGCAGAATGGCCGAAGTAATCTCTATCAGGTAACTATGCAGACGTCCTTTGTCCCATTGTTCAAAAATATCCGCCATCTGTTCATTCTTCAACGCCAGCAGGTGCTTCATGGCGAAATAAGTTTCAGCAATCAGCTGCATATCCCCATATTCTATGCCATTATGCACCATTTTTACATAGTGGCCTGCGCCACCGGGACCTACCCACTCACAACACGGAGTACCATCCTCAGCTTTTGCCGCAATACTTTTCAGCATCGGCTGAATGACTGACCATGCCTCTTGCGCACCACCGGGCATGATGGACGCTCCATGCAAAGCACCCTCCTCACCTCCTGAAATGCCGCAACCTACAAAGTACATTCCTTTATCATAAAGTTCCTTTACACGACGTTCCGTATCTTCATAATAAGAGTTGCCTCCGTCAATGAGGATATCACCCTTTTCCATCAAAGGAAACAGCTTGCCCGTCAGTTCATCGACAGCGGGACCCGCCTGTACCATCAAAAGGATGACACGCGGAGTTTTCAGTGCTTCGACAAAATCTGTCAGTTCATTACTGCCTATGATGCCTTTTCCTTTGGCGCGGTTGGCTATAAAGTGTTCCACTACATTTTCTTCTTTTCCAGGAACGGTACGGTTCCATACTACAACCTTCCATCCCTTGTTGGCAAGATTCAGAGCAAGGTTCTGCCCCATCACACCTAATCCGATTAATCCTATATCTGCCTTTTCCATAAATTATTCTTTTTATATTTAACAATTTGATAGGTTATTTGTTCAATAATTCTATCTTTGCAATTTGAATAATAACACATTATCATGAAGAGGTTAAAAATCGGCTTATTAGCCCGAATTATCATCGCCATCACATTGGGTATAGGATTCGGAAACGTTCTTCCCGGCGAATTGGTCAGAGTTTTTGTGACTTTCAACGGAATCTTCAGCGATTTTTTGGGTTTCATCATTCCTCTGATTATTCTCGGACTGGTCACTCCTGCCATTGCCGATATCGGTAAGGAGGCAGGAAAGATGCTGGTGATAACGACATTGGTAGCATACAGCGCCACGTTGTTCTCCGGTTTCCTGTCTTATTTCACCGGAGTGACTTTTTTCCCTTCCATGATTACTCCGGGAGCACCGATAGAACAAATCAGCGAGGCACATGATATTTCTCCATTCTTCACTGTAGCCATCCCCCCGGTGATGAATGTGATGACTTCCTTGATTTTAGCCTTCACACTAGGTCTGGGCATCGCACATTTGGATAGTACAGCGCTGAAAAACGTATGTAACGATTTCAAAGAAATCATAGTCAAAACCATCCAGACGGTGATTCTGCCCCTACTGCCTATCTATATATTCGGTATATTCCTGAATATGACCCATTCCGGACAGGTATATAACATTCTGATGGTATTTATCAAGATCATCGGAGTCATTTTCCTGCTTCACATCTTCCTGTTGGTTTTTCAATATACCATTGCAGCGCTGTTTGTACATCGGAATCCGTTCAAACTACTGGGAAAGATGATGCCTGCCTATTTCACAGCATTGGGCACACAGTCATCGGCAGCCACCATTCCGGTGACTTTGCGACAGACTGTCAAGAATGGGGTCACGGAGGATATAGCCGGATTTGTCATTCCGCTATGTGCCACAATTCATCTGTCGGGAAGCACGTTGAAGATTGTTGCTTGCGCACTGGCACTGATGATTATGCAAGGAATGCCATTTGATTTCCCCATGTTTGCAGGATTCATCTTTATGCTGGGAATCACGATGGTAGCTGCACCGGGAGTACCGGGAGGAGCCATCATGGCTGCATTGGGGATCCTGTCTTCCATGCTGGGATTCGGAGAAAGTGAACAGGCTTTGATGATAGCACTTTACATTGCCATGGATAGTTTCGGTACTGCTTGTAATGTGACGGGCGATGGGGCTATCGCATTGATTATTGATAAGTTTTTCGGAAAGAAAAATCTCCGGTCCATACAATAAACAGGAAAAATATTCCCGAATCAGATAAAGTCAGGAAACTCTGTAACCCATTCATGAAAAGTTGCCAGGCTGATTTATGACGTGTATGATAGAAAAGGTAACGGCTTTAATTCTGATAAAAGAAAGACATTTTCATGATAAATAGCAGGCAGGCAACAAGTTGCCTGCCGATTCTTCATAACAAACAAAAAAGGAAAGCATGAGCTAGAATACAGGCATCTGCCAAATGAATCCCACTGACACACGATGGGTACTGAAATTGTCCTCACCCAACGCCTTTGCACGATCGGTATATTTATAGGAACGCCCCACGTATGCCAGGAAGAAGTGCAGATTGCTCTCCATCGGATAAAATTCTATACCTCCTGCATATCCCCATGCCGTGCGATATTTCCCTTTTTCCACTTCATCACTTGCCTTATAAACGGAAGCAGTTTCATACATTCCTTTTGCAAACAAGTTCCACTTTGGGGCAAAACGATAATTCACATGCAACACATAGGACATATATTCGGCATTAAAAGCATTGTGTGCCTGATTATCAGTTCCTACGATGTTAGTTATAATCCCTTTACGGTCTACTCCTTCACGAGAATACATCCAGTCAAAATAGGCATGCCATTTAGGGCTGAAATTAAATTCATTACCCAAAGCGTAATAATACATCTTTTCGCCCTTCGTTTCGTTCATAACAGAGGCAGACCAACGGGTTTTGAAAACATCCAGGAAATTTCCGTTCCAGTTCAAGGTATAAACTAACGGCAGTTTGGTACGTTCCAAATCCCCATACATCTCCTCGGACGGCCCGTTCAGGCTGTTCAATACCTGAAATTGTATCTGCTGATAAGGATTATAGTTGTATGCCACATTCAAACCGGTCATGAAGTTACTCATGTGCTCTATCATGTCACTATATTCGTAAATATCAATCGGATTCAAATCAAATTCTATACCACCATACGAGACACATTGCTTTCCGGCAAAAAATGAGAACTTATTTAATCTGATGCCTACTCCTGCCCAATCTATGCTGGTAGGTACATTATCTATATTGCCGGAACCATCGTTACCCCGATTCAGACGCTGACGGTAACGGTAACTCAACCAATCATTGATATCCCCCTTCATTTCGATACGGAGCTGCTTCATTTCGAATGCGCCCTGATCAAATCCGGAATCATTCCATTTCATGTTGAAATCACCGTGCATATTAAGATAGAGATTGAACTTGTCCGTTTTCTTCTTGATACCGGTGACTTCTTCAAACAGGCTTTTGTCACCGACCATGAAATCACTTCCGGAAGATTGGGCATATAAAGAGTAAGTACCTGAGACAGCAAGGGCTGTCAGGCATACTAACATTATTCTTTTCATAAGTCAAAGTTTTAGGTTATAATGTATTCTCTTTTTCATTTATGCGCGAAAAAGAAAAAGAGATAAAAAGAAAAAGTGCCGGATGGACTAGTATACGTTGAAGTATTCCTGAATCTTCTTCCAGTCTTTTGTTTTAGTTAATGCCAACATCAACAACACACGCGCTTTCTGAGGATTCAACTCTTGTGAAGCCACGAATTGATATTTATTATCATCCACCTCGGCATCCAATGTGGTCGGTCCGGTAGGAACACGGCTGGAACGCACTACCAAAATACCTTGCTGACGGGCCTTTTCCAATATCGGAAACAAATTCTGATGAATGTTGCCATTCCCCACACCGGCATGAATAATACCTTGGTAACCATTATTCAGAAAAGGGATCATAACATCAGCCTCTACATTGGAATAACTGTAAACGATACCTACTTTCGGCAGCTTGTCAAGGTGGGCCACATCAAAATCGGAACCGGTGGAATGGCGTTTCAAAGAATCCATATTATAAAAAACCTTACCATTCAATACATATCCCAACGCACCGGAGTTAGGAGACTGGAAAGTCTGTACATCCACCGTATTGGTCTTCATGGCTCCGTGGGCTCCCAAAATCAAACCGTTCATGGCAATTACGACACCTTTACCCCGTGATTCCCTAGCAGCGGCAGTAACTACCGCAATATACAAGTTCAACGGTCCGTCCGCACTCATGGCCGTAGAGGGGCGCATGGCTCCTACCAATACAACAGGCTTGTCACTCTTCACAGTCAAGTTCAGGAAAAAGGCGGTTTCTTCCATCGTGTCAGTCCCGTGAGTAATCACGATACCGTCCACATCTCCACGGCTGAAAAGCTCGTTGATACGCTTGGCCAACGTCAGCCATACGGCATCATTCATGTCCTGAGAACCGATTTTTACAATCTGTTCCCCGGTCACATTGGCTATTTTGTTCACTTCGGGAACCGCTTCCAGCAATGTGCTGATAGCCACCTGTCCGGCAGTATAATTTGTTTTAGTAGCCGAAGCGCCTGTTCCGGCAATAGTCCCCCCTGTAGCCAATATATGGATTTTAGGCTTTTGGGAGACAGCAGCCAATGTGGTGCATACCAGCATTGCCGCCATAAGGCTGAGTTTTCTTAATCCGTTCATAATCTTTTCAAGTTTAGGTTTTATTACTATAATAATTATTTGGAAATTTTGTTCACACAAAGAAGAAGATGTGCCGATGATATATATGTATACATCGAATCATTATAAATGTTACAGGCAGAAGATCACTCATCTTCAAGTCCGACTACACCTACCCCCTTTCCTTTCTAGAACACCTGTACCAGCAGCAGGCCTACCACAATAGAAACAATGGTGGCCACCATCCCAGGCATCATGAACGAATGATTCAGAATCCATTTTCCAATGCCTGTTGTTCCTGTACGGTCAAAATTTATAGCTGCCACCACTGTAGGATAATTAGGAATAAAGAAATATCCGTTGACTGCAGGGAACAAAGCAATCAACATCATCGGAGAAATACCCAGTGCTATTCCAAACGGCACAATGGCACGCACCGTAGCAGCCTGGCTATAAAGCAAAATGGACATGACAAACAATGCCAGACCGAACAACCAGGGCATTTGGCGCACAATCCCCTCAATAGAGCCTGTCAGTTCCGTAATGTTTCCATTAATGAAGGTATCTCCCATCCATGCAATACCAAATATAGCGATTACCGCCTGCATCCCGGCAGGAAACACACTGCCTTGTGTAGCTTTAATTCCATCCGTACGTGAAATGAGAAGAATAACAGCCGCCGCACACAACATCAAAATCTCAATAATAGCCGGCATATCCAAAGCCGTACCATTGAACACAGGACGCATGACAGGAATAGAACCGAACAACACTATCAACAGCGTGGCGGCAATAAAAATTATCACCGAGATACGGGCATGAAACATATTCTTCACATCGTTCAGCTCCACATGTTTTGTATCAATCATCCCGGCTTCCAAGCGGCGCAAGTATTCGGGATCTTCCAACAACTCTTTACCCACCTTCTTTGAAAGGAAAGCTCCCACCAGCACACCGATTAATGTAGCGGGAATAGTAATCTTCAGAATATCAAACAGAGTGATGTCAAATCCTGTCAGCAATCCCAGCAACGCTACGGTAGCGGCAGAGATAGGGCTGGCAGTAATAGCCTGTTGCGAGGCGATAACGGCAATGCCTAAAGGACGCTCAGGACGAATTTTAGTTTCCGTAGCCACCTCGGCTATGACAGGAAGCACAGAGTAGGCCACATGCCCCGTACCTGCGACAAAAGTAAACAGATAAGTAACCAACGGACTCAGGATAGTCACTTGTGAAGGGTTACGACGCAACAACCGTTCTGCTAATTTCACCATATAGTCCAGTCCGCCGGCAGCCTGCATACAAGAGGCGGCAGAGATAACGGCGACAATCATCAACATCACATCAATAGGGGGAGCGGTAGGTTGAAGTCCGAAAACAAAGGTCAATATGGCAAGGCCCACACCTCCCATCACTCCCAGTCCGATACCTCCCAGACGGGCACCTACAATAATAGCGACAAGTACAAATAGCAGTTGTAATAACATGTTTTTTATCCGTTTATAAATATACAATTTTAATTCTGAGAACAAAGATAGACCATTTCTGTTCTACAAACCTTAAAATTTCTAAGAATTTTTCCTTTTTTCACTACTTTCTCCCTAAAACATTCAATAAAAGTTAGTTGTTTTGTATAATGAACTATTCGTCAATGTGCTAATCGGCTGTATTATGTCCCACATAGTTATTGGTACATTAGCAAATAGACAAATTATTAAATTATTACATATGAACAGAATTTGCAATCTTTTTGGAATAAAGTATCCCATCATACAGGGAGGAATGGTATGGTGTAGCGGTTGGCGACTAGCCTCCGCAGTAAGTAACGCCGGAGGACTGGGACTGATAGGAGCAGGCTCCATGCATCCCGAGACCTTACGCGAACACATACAGAAATGCAAAGCGGCGACAGACAAACCTTTCGGAGTAAACATTCCGCTGATGTATCCCGAAATAGACATCCTTATCAATATGGTAATAGAAGAGGGTGTGAAAATCGTCTTCACCTCTGCCGGAAATCCAAAGACCTGGACAGAACACCTGCATGAGCATGGAATCATTGTGGCCCATGTAGTGGCAAGCACCAAGTTTGCCGCCAAATGTGAAGAAGCAGGTGTAGACGCCATCGTAGCCGAAGGATTCGAAGCAGGAGGACATAACGGACGGGAAGAAACGACCACCCTATGTCTTATTCCAGCCGTCAGACAGATCACCACTGTGCCGTTGATAGCTGCCGGAGGTATCGGATCGGGAGAAAGCATACTGGCTGCTATGGCATTGGGGGCCGACGGGGTGCAAATAGGGACGCGCTTTGCATTAACCGAAGAGAGTTCTGCTCATTTCACATTCAAAGACCGGTGTCTGCGACTGAATGAAGGAGATACCCAACTGACATTGAAACAGCTCTCTCCCGTCCGGTTGGTCAAGAATGATTTCTTCAAACAAGTAGAAGAAGCGGAAAGCCGTGGCGCAACAACGGATGAACTACGCACTTTGTTAGGAAAAGGACGTGCCAAAAAGGGAATCTTTGAAGGAGATTTATTCGAAGGTGAACTGGAAATAGGACAAGTCGCATCATGCATACATAAATTACAGACGGTAGACGAAGTGATGAAAGAACTGGTGGAAGATTTCAATGCCGCATTAAACAGGGTCAATGAGCTGAAAAGATTTATCTGATAAGGAGAACGATGAAACGATTAATAAACCGGAGAGTGAATCAAAACCAAAATGAACATTCTAAAGGTTACAGATTGTAACCGACAAATACAGAAAAGCCGTATCATTACTCAAAAGTGATACGGCCTTCTTATTGTCAATGAAGAATGTCAAGTTTCAGATGAAAAATTCTTTTCTATAAAGTTGAGTTTTATAAAATTAAGTTATTCTACTTACATCTTCTCTTATTAAGCAGATTAGCACTCAGGAATCCCACCAAAAATATCAGCAACGTCCCGAACACGATAGCCAGATTGGCATGTACAAAGGGGGATATCACAATCCAACAAACCAGAATTACTCCACAAACGACTCCCAGTACCGCATCAAAATTACGTGCTTTCTTCGAAATATACCCCAATAGAAACAGTCCCAACATGCCTCCGCTGAAAATAGACGCCAACGCCCACCAGGCATCCAGCGCACTTTGCACACTCATAAAGGCAAAAGCCACCAGAATCCCTGCCACTCCCACTCCTACACTGGAGAGTTTCAGCACCAACATCCGCTCCCTGTTTCCGGCATGTTTGCGGAACCGCTGATAATAATCCGTCAGAATGATGGTAGACGAACTAGTGACACTGGTCGCAATGGTACTCATACCTGCGGCAAAGATAGAAGCAATCAGCAGGCCCGGCAACCCCACCGTCAACTCAATGACTAAAAAACACGCAAAGTCCTAAGCCGCCCCCACCCCGTCGGGCAAGATCCCCGGATGCACTTTATAGAACGCATACAGTCCAGTCCCTATCATAAAGAAAACGGCCGAAACGGGAATAAACAAATATCCTCCGAACAAGGCCGAAAACTTAGCCTCCTTCTCATTCTTCGCCGTATGATAACGTTGCACATAACTCTGGTCTATACCATAGTTCTGCAAATTAGAAAATATACCATAAATCAGACACACCCAAAAAGTGGACTCACTTAAACTGCTTCCAAAGCTTCCCAAGCTGAATTTACCATCTTCCATGGCGATGGAGAAAGTCTGCACCGGACCTCCGGGCATATCAAAAAGCATAATTAACATACATACCTACGCTCCTCCGATCAGAATTATTCCCTGTATGGCCTCT
>ENA-ORIT01000481-ORIT01000481.1-human-gut-metagenome-genome-assembly--contig:-NODE-481-length-10400-cov-5.22446_pt1 | contig 10400 bp, 9 predicted proteins | sample MGYA00243032_ERZ508750 | MGnify/ENA primary metagenome ERZ508750 (study PRJEB26277, sample SAMN04329802) | human gut metagenome | biome: human-associated habitat | host: Homo sapiens | place: USA... | reverse complement strand
CCGCGTGATCGAAGAGTATCACCAGGGACGGAGCGGCGTCGTTTACTCCGAACTGGGCAAAGGCACCGATATCCGCATTACCCTTAAACGCTACTTCGACTGATGGCCCTGCAACCCGAAATACGCACGGATTCGCTGGCAGGGCAACTGTCCGACAGCCTGCCGACAACCGAAACGGCCCTTCGGGAATCCATCTTCCGGCTGCGGGATTCGCTGGCGACGATTCCCCCCGACACCCTGCAGGCGACACCCCCCGTCACGGCCGAAGAGCTGTTCGGAGCCGGTTCGACACTCGCGATCGAACCGTTTCCGACGCAATCCGTCCGTCCCATATACGAATCGGCCCCTTTCCAAGGGATCGTACTGGCCCTGGTTTTCGCTTATCTGGTCATCATCTACCATAACCTGCGGGAAGTTTATATCCTCTGTCGGAAATTGAGTCTCGACCGGTCGAAGCCGGGACGCATGACCGACACGCAGGGCAGCACCTACACCCGGTTCCTGTGGGCGGCCATCGGAATAGGACTTCCCATGCTGGCTCTACTGACCTTGAGACTGCCGGACCGTTGGTTCCCCATCCCCGAGGTCGTCCCCGAAGCCTGGATCCCGGTACTGGGACTGCTCGCTACGGTCGGCCTGGCCGTTCTCCTGCTTTTCCAGGTAGGACTGCTCCGGATCACGGGTTACGTCACCCTCTCCCGACCGATCACAGATCAGCTTGTAGCGCTAAAATTCAACTATTTAGCACTTTCTGTCGTCTTTCTGTGCCCGTTGATCCTACTCTTCCTGCTGGCTTCGCCCGACACCGGGCATATCCTCTCTTTCGGCATCCTCATCCTCGGCGGAGCACTGCTGTTGCTCTACCTGAAAGAGTCGCTCATGCTCTTTCTCTCGAAAAAAATTTCGATTTTGCATTGGTTTTTGTACCTTTGTGCCGTCGAAATTTTTCCCGTGAGCTTCGTGTGGCTCTCGCTGACAAGAATTTGATAACCCGATAAAACCGTTCTGAATTTGAAAGCCCATAGAGTATTGGTTTCACAGCCCCGTCCGGCCGTGGTCGAAAAATCTCCTTTCTACGAATTATCCCAGAAACACAAGGCTGAAATCGAATATATGCCGTTCATCCGCGTAGTAGGGGTATCGCTCAAGGAATTCCGAAGCCAGCGTGTTGAAATACTGGCTCATACGGCCGTCATCTTCACTTCGCGCACGACAGTCGATAGTTTTTTCCACATTTGCGAAGAGGCCCGGATTACGGTTCCCGAAACCATGAAATACATCTGCCAGACGGAAGCCGTAGCGCTCTACCTGCAAAAATACATCGTATATCGCAAACGCAAAATTTCTTTCGCCGACGGCAGTTTCACCAACTTCATCGAGCTGATAATAAAGCACAAGGAAGAAAAATTCATGCTGGCATTGAGCGAACCCCATAAACCCGAACTGCCGGAAACGCTCGCCAAGTTGAAATTACAGTTCTCTCCGGTGATTCTGGCCCGCACAGTCGCCGCCGACCTGAACGATTTGGACATCAAGAAATTCGATCTGCTGGCCCTCTATTCGCCATCGGACGTCAAGGCCATTCTCGAACGCTTCCCCGCCGAGGAGCTGCCCGCAGTCGCCACTTTCGGCGAAGGCACGCTGCGTGCTGCGGTCGATGTCGGCATCAAGGTCAAAGCCATGGCTCCGACCCCTACGGTCCCTTCGATGGCCAAAGCCGTCGATATTTACCTCACGAAACTGGCGAAAGGCGAACAGATCGAAGATGTCGCCGTCACGCACGACGCCGACAAAGAGGAGTTCATCCGAACCCAACAGCATAAGTTAGCCAAGAAAAGCCGTACCCGGCGCACGACTCCGGCGGAGAAGAAATAACGGAACGGCTCCGTGCGACCATCACCGGTTCAAAGTGCGATTCCGAAGGATTCCATCCGGCAAACAAGAAGCGGACGACGCTATTTCCGTCGCGATTTCGCCGACACCGACCGAAAACGGCATTAAAACCGCATACAGTTACCTGTTTCAGCTATGACAGACCGTTCGCTTCCCCGTCAGGAAAGGCTTCGTTCGTTCGGGGCCATCCGCCGCCTGTTCGAAAGCGGGGAGAGCGGATTCGTCTATCCGCTGCGCTACGTCTGGATCGCCGAAGCGGACGAAATTCCTTCGGTCGAAGTACTCTTTTCGGTTCCCAAGAAGTTTCAGAAACGGGCCAACAAGCGCAATCTGCAGCGTCGTCGTATGAAGGAGGCTTACCGGCTCAACAAAGAGATCTTCGACCGGGAGGGAAATCCCGTCGCACTGGATCTCGCCCTGATCTATTCATCCAAAGAGCTCACCCCCTACCGGGTCATAGAACATGCCGTACAGAAAATCATGGAACAAATTATGGCGAGGCTTTAGGCGGGTCTGCACGCTGCCGCTGATCGTGCTGGTAAAGTTCTATCAACGCTGCATATCGCCCTTCACTCCCGCTTCGTGCCGCTACACGCCGACCTGTTCCCAATACGCGCTCGAAGCGCTGCGCAAGTACGGTCCCCTGAAAGGAACGTGGCTTACGCTCAAAAGACTCTCGCGCTGTCATCCCTGGGGCGGCAGCGGATACGACCCCGTACCCTAATAAAGGTCGGCGGACTTTTTCGTATCCGACCCTGCATCCCGAAATCCGAGCGGATCGCAGGGTTCGTTATTCCGGTTATTTCCCGAAACCGGCCGTTCGTCGATAAAATTCCCCTCTTCGTCTATTTCAATTGCACGCACGGAAAGCCGTCGTTAGTTTTGCGTCAAAACCAAAACCATGAAACGACTCCTGCCGATACTGCTTTGCTCCCTTCTTCTGTCGGGGCTACGGAATGCAACCGCACAGGAAGCGTCCAAAACATGGACCTTGCAGGAGTGTCTGGACTACGCTTACCAGAACAACATCCAGGTACGGCAAAGCCGCAACAACCAACTTTCGGGCATCGAGGATACCAAACAGGCGAAAGCCGCCCTCTTTCCGTCGCTGGTGGCATCGACCACGCAAAGTTACACGAACTACCCTTCGTCCGAAGTCACGGACAACAACAGTTATACGGGGACCTACGGCATAACGGCGGGAATGACGATCTTCGAAGGTGGCAAGCTCCGTACGGAAGTCAAGAGGCAGAAAGTCCAGAATCAAATGGATGCTCTCTCGGTCGAGGAATCCGTGAACGACATCCGCATCGCCATCGTACAGGCTTACATGCAGTGCCTTTACGCCGCCGACGCCGTGCGAATCAACCGCAGCACGGCCGAAGCCTCGAAGGCCCAGCGCGACCGGGCCGAAGAGATGCTGCGCACGGGCTCGATCAGCCGCGTGGATTTCGCCCAGCTCCAAAGCCAATATTCGAGCGACGAATACCAGATAGTCGTAGCCGGCTCGACACTGGACAACTATAAACTGCAACTCAAGCAACTGCTTGAATTAGATATTATGGAAGAGATGAATCCGGCCGTGCCGGGGGTTAAAGAAGAGAACGTGCTGAAGGCTTTGCCGCCCAAAAACGAAGTGTATGAAACGGCTCTGAAAGTCATGCCTCAGATCCGTAGGGGAGAGTTGGGCATCGAGGCGGCGAAGCTGGAAGAAAAAAGCGCACGTGCCGGATTCTTCCCTTCCATATCCCTATCCGCCAGCGTGGGAACGGGACATATGTCGAACAACGACTTCGAAAGCGGCAGCCAGATATGGAACCGCTTCAACGAAAACGTAGGGCTCACGCTCAACATCCCGATTTTCTCGAACCGTAAGAACCGCACGGCCGTCAATAAGGCGAAAATCGCCCTCAACGACAGCTATCTGGAGTGGACATCGCTGCAAAAAGAGCTGTTACGGAACGTGGAATCGGCCTACCTGGACGCCGTATCGGCCCAGGCCCAGTATCTCTCGGCCCGCGAAAAGGAGAAATACGCCCGGGAGAGTTACGAGCTGACCAGCGAACAGTTCCGCGTCGGAGTGAAAAACACCGTCGAGCTGATCACGGCCCAAAACGAATATTCGGCAGCACAGCAACAGGTCCTGCAAGCCAAATATCGCACCCAGCTGAGTATCGAACTGCTCAACATCTATCAGGGGCTTCCTGCGAGCGACATTTACTAATCCGCACAAGCGGGTTCCGCCAAGCGGGGCCGCACCGGATAAATCGATAATCGAAGATATGAAAAAACGGAATCTGCTCATAGCGGCGGGCGTAGTAGCCGCAGGCGTCTGCATCTGGCTGATCGCACGCCCCTCGAAAGGGCCGAAAGTCCTGCTCGAAACCGCCCCCATAAGCCATATCACCATCCGCAACTCGGTGACGGCGACCGGAACGGTCGAGCCGGTTACGCAGGTCGAGGTCGGCACGCAGGTATCGGGCATCATCGACAAGCTCTATGCCGACTACAACGACCAGGTGAAAGCCGGACAACTGATCGCCGAAATGGACAAGGTGACCCTACAGGCCGAACTCGAATCGGCTCAGGCACAACTCGCCAGCAGCAAAACCGAATACGAATACCAGACCAAGAACTACGCCCGCACCAAGACCCTGCATGAAAAACAACTGGTGAGCGATGCAGAGTACGACCAGGCTTTTTACCTCTACGAAACGGCCCGCAACGCCTACGAGCAGAGCCAGGCGGCAATGGTCAAGGTAAAGCGCAACCTGGGTTATGCGACCATCACCTCGCCGATCGACGGCGTGGTCATCAGCCGTGCCGTCGAAGAGGGCCAGACGGTGGCTGCCGGATTCGAAACCCCGACGCTCTTCACCATCGCCAACGACTTGACACAGATGCAGGTCGTGGCCGATGTGGACGAAGCCGACATCGGCCAGGTCGCCGACGGCCAGCGGGTACAGTTCTCCGTAGATGCCTATCCGGACGACACGTTCGAGGGGACGGTCCTCCAGGTACGGCTCGAAGCCACGACCGAATCGAACGTGGTCACCTACGAAGTGGTCATCGACGCTCCGAATCCCGACCTGAAACTCAAACCGGGACTTACGGCCAACGTGACGATCTTCACGCTCGAAAAAGACGACGCAACAGCCGTCCCGACCAAAGCCCTGCGCTTCGTTCCCAATGCGGAACTGTTGGGAGAGATCGGATTGACCGCAGTCGAAACGGACAGTCAGGCGGCTCCGGGAAGCAGGGAACTGTGGGTGAAGGAGGGAACGACGCTCCGCCCCCGCCGGGTATATGCAGGCGCTGCCAGCGGCGACATGACCGAAATCACCGAAGGGCTCACGGGCAGCGAGGAGATCGTTACCGGACTGGTAACGGCCAAGCCCCGCGAGGAGACTGCCGCCATCGAGCGCAGCCCCTTCATGCCGGGACCTCCGGGAAGCAACGACAAGAAAAAATAGCGAACGACGATGAAAGAGGTCATCCGATTGGACAACATACGACGGGATTTCGTCGTCGGCGACGAGGTGGTGCACGCACTGCGCGGAATTTCGCTGACGATCACCGAAGGAGAGTTCGTGACGATCATGGGCACCTCGGGATCGGGAAAATCGACGCTGCTGAACACGCTCGGCTGCCTCGACACGCCTACCTCGGGCGAATACTACCTGGACGGAATCGCCGTGCGCTCGATGGACAAGAACGCCCGTGCCACACTGCGCAACCGCAAGATCGGTTTCGTCTTCCAGAACTACAATCTGCTGGCCAAAACTACGGCGCTGGAGAACGTCGAACTGCCGCTCATGTACAACTCGACCTACTCGGCCGCGCAGCGACGGGAACGAGCCGAACAGGCGCTTCGCAACGTCGGTCTGGGCGACCGCATGCTGCATAAGAGCAACCAGATGTCGGGCGGCCAGATGCAACGCGTGGCGATCGCGCGGGCACTGGTCAACGACCCCGCCGTCATCCTCGCGGACGAAGCGACGGGCAACCTCGACACCCGCACCAGCTTCGAAGTGCTGGTGCTCTTCCAGCAGCTCCACGCCCAGGGCCGCACGATCATCTTCGTAACGCACAACCCCGAAATCGCCCGTTACAGCAGCCGCAACGTAACCCTGCGCGACGGACACATCATAAGCGACGTCCGCAACGAAGAGATCCTGAGCGCTGCCGAAGCTCTGGCGAAACTGCCCGCAACCGACGACTAAAACAAACCATCCATCCGAACCCGAGCACGGAAACACGAGCAGACCATGAACCTCACGAATCTTTTCAAAATAGCCTTCAAAGCACTCAGCAACAACAAACTGCGCGGATTCCTCACCATGCTGGGCATCATCATCGGCGTGGGGTCGGTAATCACGATGCTGGCGATCGGACAGGGATCCAAACGGAGCATTCAGGCCCAGATCAGCGAAATGGGATCGAACATGATCATGATCCATCCCGGCGGCGACCGGCGGGGCGGTGTGCGGCTCGACGCGGCGGACATGGAGTCGCTCAAGCTCAAGGACTTGGAAGACATTCAGGCGCAGGCGCGCTATATCAGCTACATTTCGCCTTCGGTCAACAGTTCCGGGCAGGCCATCTTCGGTGCCAACAACACGCCGACGACCGTTTACGGTATCAGCCCCGAATACCTGGACATTCGGCGCTACAAAGTCGAGGACGGGGACATCTTCTCGGAACAGGACGTCAAGACCGCCGCCAAGGTATGTCTGGTGGGCAAATCGGTCGTGGACGAGCTTTTTCCGGACGGAGAAAGTCCTGTGGGCAAAGTGATCCGATTCGGAAAGATTCCGATACGCATCGTCGGCGTACTCGAGAGCAAGGGTTATAACAGTAAGGGTATGGACCAGGACGACCTGATTCTGGCCCCCTACACCACAGTTCAGAAGCGAATCCTCGCCATCACCCACCTGCAATCGATCACCTGCTCGGCATTGAGCGAAGAATATACCGACCAGGCCATCGAGGAGATCACGCAAATCCTGCGGACCAACCACAAGCTCAAGGCGACCGACGAAGACGACTTCACGATCCGCTCCCAGCAGGAGCTTTCGTCGATGCTCACTTCGACGACCGACATGATGACCCTGCTGCTGGCGGCCGTGGCGGGCATTTCGCTGCTCGTGGGCGGCATCGGCATCATGAACATCATGTATGTCTCGGTGACCGAACGCACCCGGGAAATCGGCCTGCGCATGAGTATCGGAGCCAAAGGGCGCGATATTCTGGCGCAGTTCCTGATCGAATCGATCCTGATCAGCGTCACGGGCGGCGTGATCGGCATCCTCGTCGGCGTGGGCGCCGCCGTACTCGTCAATATCTTCGCGGCATTCCCGATCTATATCCAGCCCTGGAGCGTTTTCCTTTCGTTCGCCGTCTGCACCCTTACAGGCTTCTTCTTCGGATGGTACCCGGCCCAGAATGCCGCGATGCTCAACCCCATCGACGCACTGCGCTACGAATAACCGCTTTTCAGGATAAGATACCGACCCTATTTTTTCGGAAAACCGGCCGAATCCGAAACAGCCGTCGCCATACAGAAAAAGAAGCATGAAATACCCGGATAATTCCTATATTTGCAACAGGATGACATCCCTGCAATCCAGACATACGGGCTTCTGGCTCCACCTGGCGGCCTGGAGCGTGGTTTTCGGCCTTCCCCTCTTCGTACCGGGCGGCCGCGAACCCGTTATGAACATGCAGGAATACGTGCGGTTTCTGGTGGTTCCCCTCTCCTTCATGGCAGTATTTTACGTGAACTACCTCCTGCTGATCGACCGCTACCTTTTCACGCGGCATGTGGGGCGATTCCTGCTCGCTAATGCGCTGCTCGTGGCCGGAGTCATGCTACTCGTACACCTTTTCTTCCGCTTCGGAATACCGCCGCGCCCCCACCATCCGCCGATGGAGCGTCCGTGGCAGGATACGATGTTCTTCTTCCTGCGCAATGCCATGCTCTACCTGCTGGTAGTCGGAGTGAGCGTCGCCATCCGGATGACGGGACAGTGGTACCGGGCCGAAAACATCCGCAAGGACTTGGAGCGCAGCCGCTCCGAAGCGGAGCTGCAAAACCTCAAGAGCCAGCTCAACCCCCATTTCCTATTCAACACGCTCAACAACATCTATTCGCTCATCCAGCTCGATCCCGACCGGGCCCAGCAAACGGTGCACGACCTGAGCCGCCTGCTGCGGTACGTACTCTACGACAGCAGCCGGCCGACGGTACCTCTCAAGGCCGAAATGGACTTCCTGGGCAATTACATCGAGCTGATGCGCATCCGCCTGCCGCGCCATGTGCGGCTCGATGTTTCGCTGCCCGAAAATCCGTCGCATACCCTCGTGGCGCCGCTGCTCTTCATCTCGCTGGTCGAAAACGCTTTCAAGCACGGCGTAAGCAACGACCGCCCTTCGTTCATCGACATCGACATCCGGGAAGAGGAAGGAGTACTCGCCTGCCGGATCGAGAACAGCTTCTTCCCCAAATCGGAGGCCGACCGCAGCGGCTCGGGCATCGGACTCGCGAACCTTTGCCGTCGGCTCGAAATGATCTATCCCGGGCGTTACGAAATGAAATACGGACAACATGGCGACACGTACGAAACTCTGCTCCGCATTAACCTGACCGACCGATGAAACTGACCTGCGCCATTATCGACGACGAACCGCTGGCGGTCGAACTGCTCGAAAGCTACGTGAGGAAAACCCCCTTTCTGGAATTGAAGGGAGCTTACAACGGAGGCATCACGGCACTCGAAGCCCTGAAAACCGAACCGGTGGACCTGCTTTTCTGCGACATCCAGATGCCGGAACTCAACGGCATGGAGCTTTCGCGGATGCTCCCGGCCCGGACCCGGGTCGTCTTCACGACGGCTTTCGACCGATATGCCGTCGAAGGATTCCGCGTGGGTGCGGTGGATTACCTGCTCAAGCCGATCAGCTATGCCGACTTCCTGACGGCCGCCAACAAAGCTTTCGAATGGTTCGAACTCAAGCGCCGCAGCGTCGGCAAACCATCGCCTGCAGAAGCTGGGCCCGAAAGCATCTTCGTCAAGACCGAATACCGGCTTCGGCAGATCGAATTAGATAAAATCCTCTACATCGAAGGACTCAAGGACTACGTAAAGATTTACGTCGAGGACGAACCCCGCCCCGTGCTGTCGCTCGCAAGCCTCAAATCGCTGGAAGAGCAGCTCCCCGCCGAGCGTTTCGTCCGGGTACACCGCTCCTACATCGTCCAACCCGCCAAAATCCGGATCATCGAGCGGGGCCGGATCGTCTTCGGCAAAACGTATATCCCCGTTTCAGACGGCTACAAGGAGGCTTTTTACGCATTTCTGGAAGCCCGTTCCCTAATGCCCAAAGGCGATAAATAAGCCTGCCTCCACCCATGAAAAAAGGTCATCGCTTCCCGCGATGACCTTTTCCGTACCGGCTCTTTCGGATCAGCGCCGCCCGATATCTTCGTAAGTGGTCTGCAACATCGCCTTGCCCCACTCCAACCTTTCGGACTGCGGGCCGGTTTGAGAAAGCACCGTTTCACCCGTATTGTCATAGACCGTTTCGCCGTCGGCGTCGATCACGCCGAACCCGTCGCTGCAACAGTAGTAACCGAATTTATGGGGCGGAGTCGCACCGAAAATATTCTTGCTGTAATCGAACTCGTCGTGCGGAAGGCCCAGCTGCGCCAGAAGCGTAGCGCAAATGTCGATTTGCGAGGCATACGTATCTACTGTTCGGGGGGGGGCCGCAAGTGCGCCTCCGAGCCAGATCATCGGAATCCGGTGTCGCAACGGAGCGTTATAGGCCAGATCGTACGGATAGGGGTAGCCGTGATCGGCGACCAGCACCACTAATAAATTGTCCCACACGGGCGACTCCCGCAGCCGGTCGATCAGACGTCCGATCTGTGCATCGGAGAAGGCCATGGCATTCAACAGCTTGTCATCGAATTTTGCGAACGGCACCTCGAACGGCTCATGGCTCGAAAGGGTCAGCAGACCCGCCAGGAACGGTTGTTCCGCTCTGCCCAGCGCTTCCACCTCGTCCCCGAAAAGATCGACCACCACGTCGTCGGCATAGCCCCATTTCGAAGTCGGGGCGTCGAGCTGCATATCCTTCTGCCAGATCAGTTCCTCCCAGCCGGTCGAATACATGAACGAAGCCTGGTTGGTGAAGTTCAGGTCGCCGCCGTACATGAATACCGAACGATAACCTTCCCGGCCGAGAGAACGGGCCAGCGAAGGCAGCGTGGCGCTTTTTCGCGGCAGCTTCATGATCGACATGGTCGTTTGGGCCGGAAATCCGCACAGGACGGCCACCTGTCCCCGGTCGGTACGGAACGAATTGGCGAAGAAGTTTTCGAACCAGACACCCTCCCGCTTGAAACGCTGCATGTTGGGCATCACAGGCTCGCCGTTCACCGTTTCGTCCATGATCGTTCGGCCGAAGCTCTCCAGCAGGATCAGTACGACGTTCGGCCGGTC
>ENA-ORIT01000479-ORIT01000479.1-human-gut-metagenome-genome-assembly--contig:-NODE-479-length-10433-cov-4.59636_pt1 | contig 10433 bp, 12 predicted proteins | sample MGYA00243032_ERZ508750 | MGnify/ENA primary metagenome ERZ508750 (study PRJEB26277, sample SAMN04329802) | human gut metagenome | biome: human-associated habitat | host: Homo sapiens | place: USA... | reverse complement strand
GATTAGCGGTCGGTCCGTACTCGGAGCGGGAATCGAACCCGCACGGCCATTGCTGGCCACAGGATTTTAAGTCCGGCGTGTCTACCTATTCCACCATCCGAGCAACCGTCTTCGGAAAAAGACGGGACAAAAGTAACAAAAATTTACTGATTTACAACGTCCCGTCGATATATGCTATGATTTTATCAGTGTCGCCGGGTGGGGTCCAGAAGATTTCCGGGTCGCGGCGGAACCAGGTGAGCTGCCGTTTGGCGTAGCGGCGCGTGTTTCGTTTGATAAGCTCCACTGCCTCGTCGCGGCTGCATCGTCCGTCGAAGTAGGCGAACAACTCCTTATACCCTACCGTTTGCAGGGCGTTCAGGTGTTTGTAGGGATAGAGCCGACGGGCTTCGACCTCCAGTCCTTCTGCCAGCATTTCGTCCACGCGGCGATCGATTCGCCCGTAGAGTTCGGCACGGGGAACGTCGGTTCCGATTTTAAGGATTCGGAAGTTCCGTTCGCGTCGGGGCTTTGTCCGCTGTTCCGAATAGGGACGTCCGGTTTGCAGACATACCTCCAATGCCCGCACGACACGTGCAGGATTGCTCCGATCGACCTGCGCATAATAAACCGGATCGAGCCGCTTCAACTCTTCGCCCAGCGATTCGAGGCCTTCATTCGCAAGTCGCTGTCGGAGTGTTCTCCGCAATTCCGGGTCGGCTTCCGGCAGGTCGTCCATCCCCTCGCAAAGAGCCTTCACATACAATCCCGATCCTCCGACCGCGATTACCGTATCGTGCCGTACGAACAGTTGCCGAAGCAGTTCGAGCGCCTGCACTTCGTATTGCCCGCAGTTGAAGTCCTGCTGTATGTCGAGTGTGGCAATAAAATGGTGTTCAATGGCTTTTAATTGTTCATTCGTGGGCTGTGCTGTACCGATCGGCATTCCCCTATACACTTGCCGGGAATCGGTCGAAAGGATCGGCGCCCGGTAATGCTTTGCCAGGCGAATGCTCAGATCCGTTTTACCCGACCCCGTTGCGCCGACCAAAACGACGAGCCGCTTGTCAGTCATCGTCGCTGTAATTGTCGTCGCCTTCGAACGAACTGAAGTCGCCCATCATCTCCTCGAAAATAGAGCCTTCCGACTCATTGGCGTCGGGATCGAACTGATCGGGAGCCGGGGCGTGCTCGAAAGCTACGCGCGGATATTCCATCCCTTGCTCCGGCTTTTTGGCTTCGGTCAGTTCGAGGTAGTACGCCCGGTCGCCCATGAGGTCGAACTGGTAGATCAGCCGGTCGCGATTGTTGTGAATCAACTGACCGAGCGTTATGTCCGCCATCGGCAGAGGAGCGTCCTCTGAATTATCTCCCATGTCCATCAGCGTGAATTCGCGCAACCGGTTCCACTGCTTGTCGGCCGTGAAGAACGAAGACATCCCCTCTTCATAGCCAAGCGAACGCGTGATGAACTCATGAAACCCGAGCAGCGTCATATCGTACGGCACCTCGTAGTCGCGGACGAAATGGTCGTTTTCATCGCTCAACATTCGGAATTTGAAAACCATTGACATATCTCTTCGTGTTTTGTACATTGTTTGAATAAGCAAAAATAGGGATATTTTCATAAAATATCCCCACTTCGCACAATATTTCCGCCGTTTCGGTGTACTGCCCCGCTCTTATTCCCAGAAGTTGAAGAAATGGTGCACAGGGCCGTGACCCTTGCCGATTTCGTATTCGGCTCCGGCGATGATTGCGGCATTGATGTACTCCTTGGCGCAGACGACCGCTTCGTCCAGAGGCAATCCATGGGCGAGAAAAGCTGCTACGGCCGAGGAGAGCGTGCAGCCCGTACCGTGCGTGTTTGGCGTGTCGAGCCGCATGGCGCGCAGAGGGGTCGCATTGGCGGTTTCGGCTTTGAGCAACTCGGTCACTTTTCGTCCGATTGAGAGTTCGAGTGCTTCTAGCGTCTGCGCCTACTGTCCGTCGTTCTTGCGTCCGAGCAGAATCTCCGCTTCGGGGATATTCGGAGTGATGACCCGCACAAACGGTACCAGCTCTTCTTGGAGCGTGGCGATCGCTTCTTCCTGCAGGAGCCGATCGCCGGAGGTGGCGACCATCACCGGATCGAGGACGATGTTGCGGATGTCGTAAGCGGCCAAAGTTTCCCGCACGGCCCGGATAAGTTCCGATGAGTGCAGCATACCGATCTTAACGGCGTCGGCGCCGATGTCATCCAGCACCGACCGGATATGGCCGGTGACGAAATCCACAGGCACCGGGTGTACGCCCGTGACGCCTACCGTATTTTCATCCACGACGGCTACGATGGCCGACATCCCGTAACAACCGCAGGCCGAGAAGGTTTTCAGGTCGGCCTGAATGCCTGCTCCGCCGCTCGGATCGCTTCCGGCGATCGTCAGGACCCGCTTATAGTGTTTTTTCATAATTGATTTTGTTAATCAGATTATTGGCACATTTACTTGAATGAACGCTTTTTATATTTTCCAACTTTCCAGATACCAGGCGCTGTCCCAGAACAGCCACTCCATCTTGGTACAGCGCAGGAAGATGTCGGTCATCCGGCGCCGGGTTTCCGGCCCGGTTTTTTCGGCCAGTGCGTCGCAGATTCCGATAGCCTGCGAAGTCGCTTCGGTGAAGGAGGGATCGGCGTAGGTCTCGATCCACTGTGCATAGGGATTCCCACTTCCCTGCTGCCGGGCGATGATCTGCCGCCCGACCTGCTGATAGACCCAGAAGCAGGGAAGCACGGCAGCGGCTTCCACTTCGACCGGGGCTGTGGCCTGGGCTTGCAGTACCGAGGTGTAGAGCAGGCATGTCGGGCTGATCTCTTCGGGAGCCGGTACGTCGCCTTTCAGGAAGGAGCCGTGCAGCGCCTCCTCGACCTCTATGCCGTCCGAAGCGAAGCGGATGAAAGCCGCGATGTGCTCCTTCTCGGTAAGACGGGAAGCGATGTGGGTCAATACCCTGGAGTAATGCGCCAGATACAGCGAATCCTGCCGCAGGTAGAACAGGAACTTGTCGGCGGCCAACGTACCCCGGGCAAGCTCTTCGACGAACGGATGTTCGATGATTTTCAGGTAGGTAGGCCGAGCAACATCCCAGGCCTCTTCGCTCCATTTTTTCATAATGTCGGTTTATTTGCAGGCGGTAACGGCTACGTAATCTCCCTTTTCGTACCCTTCCGACGGCTGCTCTTCCTGCCGGTTCGAGTAGAGCGGGTGCGTGGTGAGGGTCTGGGCGAAGCGGAGATCCCGGAATCCGGCTTTTTCGAGCAGCTCGATCTTCTCGGCCGTCGTGCGCCAGTTGGCGACCCGGACGAATTCGATCGGATAGGGATTCTCGGGATAGGTCCCTGCGAGCAGCGGACGATCCCACGTGCCGAGGGCGTGGGCCAGGTTGTACAGCACACCGTAGGTGCTCTCTTTCGGAACGTCGAGCAGGATGATCCGGCCGCCTTCGGGCAGGGCGTCGTAGGCTTTGCGGACGACGCTTTCCAGATCGGTGATGTAGCTGGGGGTACCGTTGAAGAGAATCGTATCGTAGTCGCCGCAGCCGAAATCGGCTTCTTCGGCGGTCGAGATCGTCACCTTCATCCCCCGCTTGCGGGCGATTTCGGCCATTCCTTCCGACGGTTCGATGCCGTCGGTGATCGTGATACCGTACTCTTTGGCCAGAATCGTTTCGAAGAGTCCGCTGCCGCAACCGACCGAGAGTGTCCGCCCCGGATTTTTCAGCACGTGGGCCACCAGATTGATTTCCGAGTAGAGTACGTTGCGGTTTTCGAGGAACCAGGCGTCGTAAGCCGGAGCATATTCGTCAAATCCTTTTCCCATAGGTTCTTTTTGTGTTTTTTGCAGGTTAATAATCTATGATTTGGGTTTGCAGGGTACGCAGGTCGATCGTGAACAGTCGCCCGTCGAGCGGCTCGCCGAAGCCGCAGAGGTATTTGATCGCCTCGGAAGCTTGCAGCGTTCCGATGACGCCCGGCACTGTGCCGAGTACGCCCTGCGTGATCCGGGGACGGGCGCAAAGTGCCTTCCGGTCGGGATAGAGCTCGCGGTAACGACGGCCTTTCCGGCCGTTGAAAACGGTCTCCTGACCGTAAAACTCCCCGATCGAGCCGTGCACCCAGGGTTTTCGGCAGGCGGCACATAGGTCGTCGAGCAGGTAACGGGTCGGAAAGTTGTCGCAGCAGTCGAGTATCAGGTCGTAACCGTCCAGAATAGGCCGTGCGTTTTCCGGGGTAATTCCTTCCGGCCGGCATTCGAACGCGGTGTGGGACGAGAGCGCCGCGAGCCGCTCCCGGGCCGCAGCGCTCTTGGGCATTCCGATCTGTCGTTCGGTGTAGAGTACCTGCCGTTGGAGGTTGCTCCTGCTCACCGTTCCCGCATCGGCCAGTCCGATGCGTCCCACGCCGGCTCCCGGCAGGTAGAGGGCGGCGGCCGAGCCGAGCCCGCCGATGCCGACGATCAGCACCGAAGCCTCTGACAACCTGCGCTGCCCCTGCTCCCCTATTTCCGGCAGCATCGTCTGCCGTGCGTAACGTTCCTCCATCGTCAGTCGAAGATTTTGTCCCAGTCTTTCCAGACGACTTCGTACCCTTCGCGGCGGATGTCGGCTTCGACCTGGGCCGGTGTGCGTTCGTCGCTGACGGAGAACTGTTCGAGGGACTGGGGATAGGTATGGTAGCCGCCCGGATCGGTTTTCGATCCGGCGCTCATCGATGTCGCTCCGAGCGTGGCGATGTGGTTGCGGAACGAGGGTTTTTCACGGGTCGAGAAGGAGATGTCCACGTCGTGATCGAAGATGCGGAAGGCGAAAGTGAGTTGGGCCAGCTCCCGGTCGGTCATCACCACATTCGGCTGAAAATGCCCTTCCGACGGACACATGCGCGGGAAAATGCCGCTGTAGCGCGTTTTCCAGTAGTGCTTGCGCAGGTATTGCAGATGCAGGGCCATCATCGTCACGTCCGTGCGCCACTCTTCGAGGCCGATCAGTACGCCCATGCCGATCTTGTGCACCCCGGCCTGCCCCATGCGGTCGAAGCCGTTCACGCGCCATTCGAATTTGGATTTCATCCCCGCCGGGTGGTAGATGTTGTAGTTGGCGCGGTTGTAGGTCTCCTGAAAGCAGACCACCCCGTTGAGTCCGGATTGGGTCAGGCGGTAGTAATCCTCGCTCGCCAACGGCATTACCTCGATGGTGAGGTTGTTGAAATAGGGACGGCAGACCTTGAGCGCCTGTTCGATGTAATCCACGCCCGCTGCCCGGGGATTTTCTCCCGTTACGAGCAGCAGGTTTTCGAACGGTCCGAGTGCCCGGATCGCCTTGCACTCGTCTTCGATCTGTTCCATCGTGAGGATCACGCGGTCGAATTTGTTATGATGGTTGAATCCGCAGTAGATGCAGGAGTTCGTGCACGAGTTGGTGATATACATCGGAATATACATCGAAATAGTCTTGCCGAACCGTTCCTGTGTGTATCGGCGGCTCAGCCGGGCCATCGGTTCCAGGTAGGCGGCCGCTGCAGGTGAGATGAGCGCCATGAAGTCGTCGAGGGTCAGGTGTTCCTTGCCGAGCGCCGTCTCTACGTCTGCCGGTCGTTTGTGCTGAATTTGCCGGGTCGTCTCCTCCCAGTCGTATTTGGCTAATTCTTCTGAAAACATAGCGCGGCGGAATTAGTCGAGAAATGCGGTGAGAGGGCTCGACGCTTCGGCGCACTGTGCCTGTGCTCCGAGTCCGGCTTCGTAGGCTTCGCGCCCGGCAACGACGGCCTGGGCGAAGGCGCGGGCCATGCGCACGGGATCGCCTGCGACGGCGATGGCCGTATTCACGAGTACGGCGTCGGCACCCATCTCCATCGCCGCCGCCGCATGGGACGGGGCGCCTAATCCTGCGTCCACGATGACCGGGACGTTGCTCTGTTCGATGATGATGGCCAGCAGGTCGCGCGTAACCAGTCCCTTGTTGGTGCCGATCGGTGCCGCCAGCGGCATTACGGTCGCGGCGCCCGCCTCTTCGAGTCGCTTGCAAAGCACCGGATCGGCCTGAATGTACGGCAGTACCACGAAGCCCATTTTAGCCAACTGTTCGGTTGCCTTGAGCGTTTCGACCGGATCGGGCAGCAGGTATTTGGGATCGGGATGGATCTCCAGCTTGATGAAGTTCGTGCCGAAGGCTTCGCGGGCGAGCTGTGCCGCGAGCACGGCTTCCTCAGCGTCGCGTACACCCGACGTATTGGGCAGCAGTTGAATCTCCGGACGGCGTACATGCACGAGCATGTCGTCCTGCGGGTTATTCATGTCGATGCGCTTCATTGCTACGGTGACCATCTCCGATTCCGAGGCGGCGATTGCGCGGGCCATCAGTTCGTTGGAGCTGAATTTTCCTGTCCCTACGAACAGGCGTGAACGGAACGTCCGTCCGCCGATAACTAATTCACTCATTGTTTGATTCTGTTTATTATCTTAATTATTCGTTGAGTTTCTTCGAGGGTGTTTTCCGCTTGCAGCAATGCGCCCGAGAGTGCTATGCCGGTTACTCCCGTCGCAAGAATATCTTCCACGTCGGCGGCCGTAATGCCTCTGATGTCGACGACGGGCTGCGCTATGCCGGCATTGCGGCATCGCTCCATATACGTGCGGTAGCCGTCGAGTCCGAGTACGGGACGCAAGTTGCGGTTGGTCTGCGTGAAGCGGAACGGCCCGAGACCGATGTAGTCGGCGCCCTGCCCTGCCCCCCGTTCGATGTCTTCGAAGGTGTTGGCCGTCGCTCCGATCAGGTATTCCGGTCCCAGGATACGGCGTGCTTCGGCAACAGGCGTGTCGAGCTTGCCCAGATGCACACCGTCGGCATTCAGTTCGCGGACGAGTTCCACGTGATCGTCGAGGATGAATTTCGCGCCGTACTCCCGGCACAGCTTTTCGATTTCACGTCCTATGCGCAGCACCTCTTCCGCCGGAGCGTCTTTCATGCGGAGCTGCACCCAGCGGCAGCCTCCTTCGAGTACGGCCCGTGTTCCGGCGATTTCGTCGTAGCGGTCGGTGTGGTGGGTAATGAACTGTAACATAATTTCAAATAATAACATATTCAATGGGCCTGTTATCTGACGGTCGCAGCCTCGAACCGGCGGTCGATTATCGCGGCTCGTGGCCGATTCTGTAATTCCGACCTTCCCCGCCCCTCCTCCTCGGATGGGATTTTGGGACGCTGCGCCTCCCAAGAGGCACACTAAAGTATTTTTATCGGACCGATTCCGGTGCGCTCCGCCGGTTTATCGGTTGAATTTTCGTATTTCCAGCATGCGCCGCACCAGTTCTCCGGGCGTAGCGCCCTGCCAGATGTACCCGAGAAAGGCCGCTCCCCCGAATCCGTACTCCTGTAACGCGGGCAGGGGGTCCGGCCGGATGCCGCCGAGCGCGGCGACGCGCGGAGTGATGATGCCCTGCGCGAATGCCTTTCGGAGTTCGTCCGGTGCGTACCCTGCTCGGTAGCCGGTTTTGGAGATGCTGTCGAAAATCGGGCTGAGAAAAAGGTAGTCTTCCGTCGGGTGCGATGCGATCTCGCCGAACGAGTGGCACGAGCGGCTTATCAGTCCCCCGAATCCGGCGGGGATCTCCGGGTTGCGGGCGTTCAGGTGTACTCCTCCGATGCCGTACTCTTTGGCCAGCTGCAAATGATCCTGCAAAGTCAGACGAGGATATAATTCCGGTGGCAGCGCTTCGATCAGACGGCGCATGTCGGCTTCGGCCGATTGCGGTTTACGCAGATGCACCCGATCGGCTCCTTCCAAAAGCAGAATCCGAATCGACTCCGCTTCCGATGCGGCGAACGACGTGTCGGTGATGACGATGATACGCATCATCCTCCGCACACGGCGCGTATGACAGTGATTTTCGTTCCGGCCTGCAAGCGGGTCGTCGGCCATTCGCTGCGGGGCACGACCTTGTTGGCGATCGCAACTGCGATTCCGTCGGCAGCGATACCCTCCTGCATCAGCAGTTCGGCAAGCGTCGTTGCTGCGTCGGTTTCGACGGGTGAGTGATTGATGAATACTTCCATGATTTACCGTAATTGCGGAGATGCTTCGACGAGAAAATTACGGTCTATGAACAAGTTCCTCCGGCGGTACTGACCGCATCAGGTTCATAGGGTATGATCTCAGCCTTTCCGGTCTTTCCCGACGAAGGCACCCCTCTTGTGTCTTATGTATGATGCAAATATAGGAAAAATTTCGGAAGGATGTTCGTTTTTTTAATTCATCCTTCCGGCTATGCGTTCGGATTTGGAGGTAAGTTTCCGTCGGCGGGGCGTTTATAGAAAATTAGAGGAAACGGGAAAATCTCCCGTTTCCTCTTTGTATTTCTACTTATTCCGCCTCTCCCGATTGCTCCCCGTTTTTTGTCGGTGAGCGTTATTCGCGCAAAGCATTGTGCGGAAGCACGATGTGGTGGAAGACTTCGTTGCGGTTTGTAATACGACCTCTTTTTTCCGGCTGTTTTCGTTCGCACGAGAGGTTGGGGCGTCAATAATTGATCCAGCGGATTTTTCGGTTCTCCTTGCCGCCCAATTCCATAGCCCGACGGCGGATCCTGTCCGGTTGTGCACCCGTGGTCGGGTTGCTCAAGTTGAGCGCATTATACACGGTATCTACCGTGCACCCCATTTCCATAGCGATCTGTCGTTTCAGATCGGGTGCGATTTCGATTACCTTTTTATATACTTGTCGTCGCATTATCGAAAGAATGATATTATATTTGTTATAATTTTTTTCGTTCGGTTTTTCGAACACTATTCGTTCGATCTGTTTGATACTATAAGTATAGATAATATTCGAAGAATTAAATCTGTATGTCGAGGAATTTTCTATAATTTATTTTTATAAATACGGTTTTTATTATAAACTACTTTTGGTATGACGGTCAAGGACAGAATAATGGAATTTTGCAGGATGAGCGGCATCAAGCCGGGGCGCTTCGAACGCGAGTGCGGACTATCGAATGCCTATCTGTCGAAACTGAAACATGAACCGAGCCGTGATAAACTCGGTAAAATTTTCGCCCGCTATCCCGAATTGAATAAAGATTGGCTGTTGAACGGTGAAGGACCGATGCTGAATGTCGTTCACTATCCGGCAATGGAAGGCGGGAATGAGCTTTTGGTAAACGACCAGGAGTATTATGTCGGGCGACCGGCAGGCTCCGATGAAGTGTTGATTCCCAGGGATGCTTGGGAGGTAATAAAAAAGCAGGCCGACAGTTTCAAGGAGCGGGACGAGCAGATGAACCGGGTAATTTCTTTGCTGGAGAAGCAGATGGATAAAGGAAAATAAGGCTGACTGTTTTTGGAACTTTCAGGGGGCGATCCTGATAATCGTACTTTCGCTGCTGTTCGCTCTTTGTTCCGGTATTAAAACGAAACGATTCTGCATATCATTGATGTCCAGAATCGTTTACTTCTATATTATGTAATCTTGCCTAACAAAAAAGGTCCTTCGAAAAGGACCTCGTGAGCGGGAAACGGGGCTCGAACCCGCGACCCTCAGCTTGGGAAGCTGATGCTCTACCACTGAGCTACTCCCGCATTCGGAGAACAAAGTTACTCCGATTTTTTTATTTATCAACTCTTCGGGCGGTAAAATTTCAGGTTATTCTACCATTTTCCGCAGTGACGCAAGGTTTTTATCGTTTCGCAACTCCCTTCCCTCCGGAGTATAGAGGTAGTCGATCCGGTCGCGGAAATACTCTTCCACCTTGTTGCGGACGATTTTCATCGTACTGTTGATCAGTCCGTTTTGCTCGGTGAATGGCTCGTCCACGATAGCCAGTCCCGCCGGAAGCCACCGCTCGGGAAATTCTCCGGCATAGGGGCCGCCGGCCCGGTAACGGTCGATCTCCGCACCGAGGATGTCGGCGGCCGCAGCCGCTCTACCCTCCCGGATATCGCGGGCGTCGAGCTCGCGGCGCAGGGCGTCGCGATTGGGTACGACGATCGCCCCGGTGAAGGGACTTTGGTTGTTATAGATAATGATCTGGTCGATGAAGGGCGACTTATCGACGATCGCCTCCTCCATTCCTTCGGGGCTGTACTTCTCTCCGTCGCTGGCGATCAGCAGGCTCTTGAAGCGCCCCAATACGTAGAGGAAATCATCCTCCGACACATAGCCCATATCGCCCGTGTGGAGCCAGCCGTTGCGGACGGTCGCCGCCGTCGCATCGGGATTTTTCCAGTAGCCGGCCATGACGTTCTCGCCCCGGATGACGATTTCACCCTTTTGGCCGCGCGGCAGCTCTCGCCCCTCTTCGTCAAGGATTTTCAGGTCGAGCGGTTCGAGAATCTTGCCCGACGATCCGAACTTGTGCCAGTGGTACTTGGGCGAATTGGTCGAAATGACGGGTGTAGCTTCCGAAAGTCCGTATCCCTGGAAC
>ENA-ORIT01000474-ORIT01000474.1-human-gut-metagenome-genome-assembly--contig:-NODE-474-length-10487-cov-5.52099_pt1 | contig 10487 bp, 8 predicted proteins | sample MGYA00243032_ERZ508750 | MGnify/ENA primary metagenome ERZ508750 (study PRJEB26277, sample SAMN04329802) | human gut metagenome | biome: human-associated habitat | host: Homo sapiens | place: USA... | reverse complement strand
CCTAAAGCGGAACGGCATCCAGAAGTTTCAGCGGGGCAAGTTCGTTTACATTCCTAAAAAGTTACTGAATGAAATTTTTAACTAAATTCGCATATGGCTGTCAAAGTTAAACTTCTGCAAAAGAAGATTTCGGGAGGGCGCAAAACCCTCTACCTCGATTTCTACCCCGCAATCATCAGTCTCAAAACCGGGAAGGAGACGCGCAGGGAGTTCCTCGGCCTGTATATCCACGAGAAGCCGAAAAACGCCATCGAGAAGCAATACAACGCCGAACAGCTGAAACTCGCCGAGGCGATTCGTCAACAGAAAGAGAACACTCACAACAAGCCGGAGATATACAACGAATACGAAAAGGAGCGGCTCCGGAAAAAGGAGCTGGGCGACCGCGATTTCGTCGAATATTTCCGCAGGACGGCAGGCAAACGTTCCGGCTCCAACCACAACAACTGGATGTCCGCACTAACCTATCTGGAACAATTCACAGGCGGCAGGGTGAAATTCGCCGACCTCAGCGAGCAGTATCTGGAAGAGTTCAAAGAATATCTGCTGACCACCCAGAGCGTCAAGAGCAAACGGAAAAAGGAGCCGCTGTCGCAAAACTCCGCCCTCTCCTATTTCAACAAGGTCAAGGCCACTTTGAAGCAGGCATACAAGGAGGGAATTTTACAAACCGATCTGAATGCGCGTGTGGATTCCATAAAAGCGGCCGAAACGCGCAGGGAATACCTCACCTCGGAAGAATTGAATAAATTGGCTAAAACGCCTTGCAAGGATGATCTGCTGAAACGTGCCGCCCTCTTCTCCGGATTGACCGGACTGCGTTTCTCGGACATTGAAAAACTGACTTGGGGCGAGATCGGGCAGGACGAGTCGAAAGGCTACACCATTAATTTTCAGCAGAAAAAGACCAAAGGCATCGAAACGATGCCTATATCCGAACAGGCGTTCAGCCTCCTCGGAGAGCAGCAGAAGCCGGAAAGCCGGATATTCGGAGGACTGCGTTCGGCATCCTACCACAGCAAAGACCTGCGGGACTGGCTGAAAGCGGCAGGAATAACGAAGCACATCACGTTCCATTGCTTCCGGCACACGATCGCTCCCCTGCAAATGTTCCTCGGAACGGATATTTTTACCGTTTCAAAGATGCTCGGCCACCGCGAGATCAAAACCACCCAGATATACACTAAGATCGTGGACGAAGCCAAACGGCAGGCAGCAAACCGGATCAAGTTGGATTTATAATTTCAGATCCCATTATGGACGAATTCACACAACTAAAAAAAGAGAAAATCTATAAAACACTCTCCAACCTCGGCGAAGATATCAGCCTTACGGAGTGGAGCGATACTCAATGGTATGAACTCAGGGGATATTCCACGGAAGAAGCCCGGCAAATGGTGTTTGAAAAATACAGGGCGAAACTGCTCAATGACGATGAAATTACACAGCACATTGTCGGTTACAGGGAGGCCTATATTGCATTTGATGAAGATGAAGAATTCGACGAAGAAAAATACAATGTAAGCTACATAAATAATCTGGCAACCACATTCTCCGCCATTTGTGAATTTTCTATAGTAAACGGGAAGTTGGTCGATCCCAAAGGAAAATTCAGACAAATCATAGACACATTTACTGCCTATGAGATCGTACAGGGCCTTGTCCGGGAGCGAGCGTACAAAGAATCCCAACTGAGACGATATGAAACCTTGAACGGACAGATCGAAACCAAGGCCGAGCGATTCGGCAGAGAGGTTAGCCAATACGGATTTCTCGACCTGCCCAAAGTGGCCTGCCTCACGGAAAAGTCCCAAGCGAAATTGATTGAGAAAATTGCGGGTCAGAAAGTTCCGTATGCCGTCGCAATGTTTGACTACATAGAATTCATTAAACATCTACAGGACAATTATTTTAAAACAAAAGACCAACTATATAGAATGATTTCTAAATTGCTCTGTTCGGATATAGACGGTAGGGTGGTCAAAGGCAATATCGCTTCGCTGAGTGGCTACAGCGGGGAAAACAAAAAGAGATACACCGCCTATCAACACACCGAAACGGTAAAAAACGATTACAAGCGTTGAAATAGGGAGGACACCACCATTTTTGCCCCCATAACACCTTAGTCTCTTGCGGCATGGTTAACCAAAATATGTCGCATTATGACTGAGAAATTCACTTTCGACGATCTGCCTATGGCAGTGAGTCAGCTTACCGACAAGGTAAATTCGCTCTAATACATGTTGGCCCGGCATTCCATGCCGCAGGAATCACCCCAAACCGAGGATAAGCTCTTGTCCGTTCGTGAGGCCTCCACGTTACTGCGGCTGACCGTCCCCACCATTTACAGCAAGGTGTCGAGGGGCGAACTGCCGTGCATGAAGCAGGGCAACCGACTCTATTTCTCGCTGTCCGAGATCACTGCACACCTCAAATCGGGCAAAAAACGATCCGCTGCCGAGCTGACCGCCCAAGCCGAGGAATTCTGCAACCGCAAGGAAGGAGGGCGTTATGGAAAATAACCGCACTGACCGACAGCCCCGCACCGTTGATTTTTCATTATTCGACCAAATCGAGAAAGCCGTCCCCGCATACGATCTGGACAAAGCCATTCAAAAGAGGGATTACCGAATCGACCTGACACAGCATTACGCCGATGCAGAGTATCTGCTAACTGTCGATGGAATCGGGATGCTCGCCAAAGGCGACATCCAAGCCGTGAAAGGCAAGGCGAAGCAAGGCAAAACATTTTTCATCACGGCATTGGTCGCGGCCGTACTGAACGGAAAGTTCGGGGCGTTAAAGGCCTCCGGCGAGGACTATCGTGTTCTGATCGTGGACACGGAGCAGAACATGAAAAACGTGGCAAGGAACGCTCGGAAAATACACCGCTTGTGCGGGTGGCCGGAAAATGAAAATCATCCCCGATTCAGCGCGGTCGCTCTGCGCGGGTACAACACCGACGAACGGCGGGAGATACTGGAGGGCGAAATCGCATTGCTCAAGCCCGATCTGGTGATACTGGACGGGATCAAAGACCTGTGTCGCAACATTATGGACAACCCCGAAAGTACTGACGTTTTGGATTTGCTGTCGCGGCTCAGCCAAGACAATAACACAGCAATCTGCTGTATCCTGCACGAAAACAAGAGTTCGACGGACAGCAATATGCGGGGACATCTTGGGACGGAACTCATCAACAAATGCACCGAAGAGTACCAAGTGACCAAAAAGGACAATGTGATCACCATAGAGCAGACGGTGAGCCGGGATGCGCCACTTTACGACAAATTGGAATTTACGATCGAAGAGGACGGAATGCCATCGGAAATTGCTATTGCAATAAAAACACACAAAAATTCGATCCGAAAAACAATCGCCAAGACCGATTACTGGCGGCAGTTTTTCATTAACCAAAGCAGTTACACCAGAAAAGAGCTGCACCGTATCATTATGGAGAGCGGAGAGAAAAACCGCACCAATGCCTATGCGAAAATCAGAGCTGGACTCAACGAAGGCAAATTGACCATCGACGAAAAACAAATCATCACGCTCACACAAAAAGAGGATTCGATTTGATTGTGCATTGTGTTGTGTATGCGCCTATATAGGCGCTTATACACATACCACAATTTTATGCAGGAGAAACCGCCCCTTGTGGCTGTCCCCCTAACCATAAAAACAGCAGACAATTATGAAAAACAGATTGGATGTAAAAGTTAGTTTATTTCAGAACTGCAAAGCCAGCGGAATGCCCGTCCGCGAAATTTTCCTGTGCGATTTTTTATCCGGATCCACGTTCCGTGCGAAATACAAAACAACCGTAGACAGGTATCGGGCCGCTGGTGACGAGGACAAAAACCGTTTAAAAACGAGTCTCCCTGCCGTTACGGTAAGCGGAACATTCAGCAAGCGGAACAGTGCGGAGTTGATCGCCCACAGCGGTCTGATCTGCATTGACATCGACGAAAAGGACAATCCGGATGTCGCGGAGTTCGACCGTCTGAACGAACTGATCAGCATCATTCCCTATGTGGCCTACTGCGGACACTCCATAGGTGGAAAAGGCTATTTCGTCATTATCCCTATAGCCTCTCCGGAGAAGCATAAGGAGCATTTCGAGGCTCTCCGACAGGATTTCGCCCGATGCGGCATAACGATAGACAAGAGCGGCAAAGATGTAACTCGCCTGCGGATTTATTCCTACGACGATACGGCCTACATCAATCCTTCCGCCGCCACTTACGAACGAACAGCAACCGTCCGCACCATATACACGGCAGCCGACCATAATAAGCCCCGCATTTCTACACCGAAAGAAAAAATCCCGAACGCTCGGAAAATCGCATCGCGGATTGCAGACCTCATCAGAAATGGAACAGACCCCACAGCGGTTTATGAAAACTGGTTCGAAATCGCCTGCGCCCTAATCAGCGAGTTCGGAGAGAGTGGGAGGACGCTATACCATATGGTCAGCCAAAATTACCCGGACTACAATCCGGATAAGGCCGACCGGCAGTTCGATGCGGCCCTGAAAAAGGACGGCTACTCTTATCACATCGGAACATTTTTCCATCTCACAAACGGGAAATAAGGCTGTATTCCAAATAAATACAGGATCGCATATAACCACCCTTATTTCAATTCGGGGCCATTCCATATGGATTTATATGGCATAAAAGATTAGGTGCGGCAGATTGAATGAAAACACCCTTTACGCGCACAATCTGCCCCCCCCCAATGATAACCGAGGTTTAATAACCTCGGTTTTTCATTGCCTATTCTTCGCCGCATTTCAGGCGTGTGCTCTCCGCGCGTAAATTCACGACAGGATCGAAGATGATCCACACACTTTCAACATCCCGGAATATTTCCTATCTTTGAGGTCGAAAACATATTGAATAGCGTTTTGCTATTGTTATAGGCACAGAAAACGACCAAATTTTAGAAGCCTGCTAACAATAAGTGAAATGCCTACGTTTTGCGTGGGCATTACTTGTTGGGCTTCGGGTGCTTGGTCGTACCTCTGTGCAGACATCTAATGACCCACGCATTTTTATAGCAGGGTCGGAGAAACAGACTGACCTATGGAGTACGACAAAAACGGGCAGATTCTACGCGAGTTCTATGCCCGGCACGACTTGACCGATTGTTTTGAACGCGACAACACCTACCTCGAATCGGCATTCGACGAGATCAATCGAATCTGGTTCGACAACCTCTACAAAATAGACGAGGTTAACTATCTGATGATTGCCGAAGCTCCGTTATGGGGCAAGTCCAAAAGTTACATTTACAATCCTGCTACACCATTCACCCAGTTCTTTCAAAAGAGCGATCTGGAATATGTCTTAGGCACGAAAATCCGCGACAAGGCAGAATTTATCGACCGTTGCAACCAAATAGGCCTGCTGATTATCGACATCTACTCATTCGCCCTCAACACGGAGGATACGACCAATAATTACCGCCGGAAATCCAAACTGAATCCTCATGGTATCACCAAACGCGAATACCGTCTACTGATTCAGGAAACCCTGCCGACATTCTTCGACTGCAAAATAAAGGAACTCGTTCCGAAGGCATCGAGCGACATCAGAGTATTTTTCCGCTATGCACGGGTAAAAAACATGTTTCAGAATATTGTGGTTGACACTCTAATAGCCTCCAATATCATCACATCGCAAAACCCTATTCTGGAAATATCGAACCCGGCAGGAGGTATTAACCGAAGTAAATTTAAGAAGATTATAGATGGCAGAGAATAAAATCAAATAATGGCGTATGCTGAAGTGTTATCTTTTCTAAATTACTCTGGTTTCTGAATTCAGGTTGAGCCACAGCTTCGAAACAAAGATACGAAGGTTATTTCATTCTCATAAGGATTAGATTGTACGAATATATTATGCCTGCGTAATTCAGCAGCGATGGTGTTGTTTGATACAATCAAGGATAGTCAAATATTCTACGTAAAATCCATCAACTGTTACGAATTATCCTTTATATTTATTATTTTTGTAGAAAACAGACTATAGTATATGGGAACTATAAAAATTGAAAATGAACATTCTCTGAAAGAAGCTTTTAGATCAGGGGTGAATTTATTTGTAGGAGCTGGTTTTTCCATTGATGCAAAAAATAAAAAGGGAGATAAATTGCCATTAGGAAAAAACTTAGCTTTAGAATTATGTGAAAAATTTGGCAAAAAGGCAAGTGATAATTTGCCAAAGATTTCAACATTGTTGGAGAAGACAAACCGTGCGAATTTCTATAAGTTTCTTGTTGAAAAATTCACGGTTGCAGAATTCCCAAAATATTATTATGCTATAAATAAGCTGAATCTTACGGGTGTTTATACTACAAATATTGACAATCTTATCTCAAAAATAGTTTCTGCCAACCCTCAAAGATATTTACATAATCAGGCACAAAATGGAGTACCTACTGACAGCAAAGCCATACCATATCTTCCATTACATGGAAGTGTTGAAGATGCTGAGCCAAATTTTGTTTTTGATGTTGTTTCTTTGGCAAATATATATAATGATGCTAGTAGAATATGGTCCTTTCTGAGTCATGCGGTGGAGAAATACCCTACAATCTTTGTTGGATATGGGCTTAATGATAGTTCTACAATTCAGGCCTTAACATCTCAAAAAACATTTAATAATGCCCAAAAAGAAAAATGGATATTATTGATTGAAGATGACGAGGATGACAGAGAATACTATAAATCTTTGGGTTTTAGCATAATAATAGCTAATACCAAAGAGTTCTTAGAGTATATAGAGAATGTTTCTTTAGATCAGGGAGCCATAAACTCCAAGAAAAAAAGTGACGAATTGATCTCCTTGTTAAAAGGAAACTTAATTCCAACGAGCATAAAAGGTCAAGTAGTAAGACCTATAGACGAATTCTTTAAAGGACAAGCACCAACATGGGGAGATGTCATTAATAATAATATTTATAAAACATCTCATTACAATACGATTCACAACTCTATATTTGTTCCCGACAAGCACATTATAATAACTGGAGCTCCGGTTACAGGAAAAACCACATTGATGATGCAAATAGCATACAATGTGAAATATAACGGGGTGAAGTTAATATTTAACAACCTAACATTATCAAGTGCTGAATATTACAGCAAATTAATCGGAGATAAAGTAGCTCTTATTTTTATCGAGAATTTCACGGATGATATAAATGCATTCCTAAAGTTGGCAGAATTAAAAAATGCGAAACTTGTGGGGGTAGATAGAAGCCACAATCTTAATATGGTAAATCACAAATTCCCGACAAGTAAGTATGAAATAATAAACGTAACGCAATTAACAGAATCCGATACACAAAATATATTTGATTCTTTGCCTCCGTCGATTCGAGGAAAGTCGATCAAAAAGGAACAAAGGAATCAATATGAAGATGATTCTATCTTTGAATTCGTTATAAGAAATATAAAAGGCCAAAATGTTGCAAGCCGGTATGATGGAGTTCTTAAAAAATTGGAGCGAGAAAATCACGAGTTAGCTGAGTTTTTAGTGCTTTGCGGCTATATGCATAGTTCTCGTGTTCCATTGTCTTTTGAGGTGGCATGTAGTTATTTTAGTGATCCCAATCAACTATATAATTATAGAGAGGTACTTGAGATGAGAAATGATCTTGATGACCTATTGAAAGATTATTATAGTAATGAATTGTTGGATCAAGATATGGATTTCTATTATCCCCGATCTTATTTTATAGCAGAATCAATAATAAAAAGTGCTCCCAGAGATGTCTTAAAACAGGTAATGAATAAGGTAATCGACAGAGTACCAACGGTGCAAATATATAATTATAACACCTTTAAGAAGCATGCTTTTGATAAAAGCATTGTTTCAAAAGCATTTCCAGACTGGAAAGAAGGCAAGGAATTTTATGAGAGAGCCTTTTTGTATGACTTTAAAAACCCATATGTCTTGCAACAAGGTGCGTTATATTTATCTATGAAAAAGAAGTATCATGATGCTTTTTCTTGGATTGATAGAGCCATAACAATGACAAACAATAAACACTTCTCAATCCGTAACTCTCATGCGATAATTTTATTTGACGCTAACTATAATGTAGATAGCACTGATGCGGAAAGACAGCTAGATGCAAGTATGGATATTCTTAGTCAATGTATTAATTCTGATCTACGAACCACGTTTCATGCAAAAACATATGCAGATCAAGCCGTAAGGTATTATAATAAATACGGAAATGATAGAGCTGTTTCATATTTGAATCAAGCTAAATTATGGCTTGAGAAAGAAATTCAAGAGAGAGGATGGGATTATGATGTAAGGAAACAATTGGTTAAAATTGATGATATTTTGAAACGCATTTAGTAAAATGGAAATCAGATCTAGAATTGACTACTTTGTACCTCATTTGTACCCAAAAAGGATTAATAGTCTAAATATTAACTGATTTCATTTTCTGCATCGGAAAACAGGGCGCGTGGCAGGATTATGTACTTTTTTGGCAGTATCCGTGACCTGCGGTTCGCCGGGTTACTCCCCGGGGTTGCCCAGGCGGGTGGTGACGACCATGCTCCGGCGTCCGGCGGGGGTGACGGCGACGCATTTGAGCACCCGTTGTTCCCCTGGGGGAACGACCACCTCCAGATAGTCCGGCACTTCGCGGTCGAAGTCGTAGGGCGTGGCGCCGTTGAGCGTGTAATAGACCCGGCAGCCCGGGAAAGGCGGGCGGATCGTGAAGCGGAAACATCCCCCTTCGAGCGTCTCTTCGCGGATGCCGTGGGGTTGCGGAACCTGATAGGCTGCCCCTTCGGCGTCGAGCCGCGCAAGGTATGCCGGAAGGCGCTGCCGGGAGAACTCCTCCCACGACTTGCGCGCCACGGGCGACCATGCGATCTCGGAGAGGGCGTAGATGCGCGGCAGCAACTGGTACTCGACCCGCTTCCCGGTCGCCACGAATTCCGTCCAAAGGTTGGCCTGCACGCCCAGCAGGTATTGCTGTTCCTCTTCGGAGAGCCCCTCCGCCGGGTCGTAGCCGTATATCTTCTCCAGCGGCAGGGAGAGGTTCAGGCTTACGGGCTCGTCGGGCGAATCCGTCCCCCGTTTGTCGAAATAGAGGTACTGGCCGGGGGTCATCACCACATGGTGGTACTCTCTGGCCGCCGCGATGCCGCCCTGTGTGCCCCGCCAGCTCATGATGACCGCCCCGGGCGACAGCCCGCCCTCCATGATCTCGTCCCAGCCGATCAGCTGCCGGCCTTTCGACGTGAGGTAGCTGTCGATGCGGTGGGTGAGGTAGGATTGCAGCTGCGTCTCGTCGCGCAACCCCTCGGCCGCGATCCGGGCCTGGCAGTCGGGGCAGGCTTCCCAGCGGGTGTGCTGGCACTCGTCGCCGCCGATGTGGATCAGCTTCGAGGGAAAGAGCGCGACGACCTCGTCGAGCACGTTTTCGAGGAATTCGAAGGTGCTCTCCTTGCCCGGGCAGAGGACGTTGCCGGGGCCGCAGATCCAACCCGCTATTTCGTAGGATTCGTCTCCGTTCGTGCATCCCAGCCAGGGATAGGCCGTGAGGGCCGCGAGCGAGTGCCCGGGCATTTCGATTTCGGGGATGACCGTGATGTACCGCTCGGCGGCATAGGCGACGACCTCGCGGATCTCGTCCTGCGTGTAAAAGCCGCCGTACCGTCCGAATTCGAAGGTGGCGGGCTTCTCCTCGTAGCTGCCGATCTGGGATTTCGAACGCCACGCCCCGACCTGGGTCAGGCGCGGGTAGCGTTTGATCTCGATGCGCCAGCCCTGGTCGTCGGTCAGGTGCCAGTGGAAGCGGTTGAGCTTCGCGGCGGCCATGCGGTCGAGATAGCCCTTCACGAACTCCACGGGGAAAAAGTGGCGGCAGACGTCCAGGTGGAGTCCCCGGTAGCCGTAGCGGGGGTAGTCCTCGATCTCGGCGCAGGGGATGTTACCGTCGGCGTCGGCCATTTGCAGGAGCGTCTGGAGCCCGTAGAAGATGCCGCTTTCGTCGCCCGCCGTGAGTTCCGCCTCGTGTTCGGCGACGCGGAGCCGGTATCCTTCGGCGGGGATGCCCGCGCGGGCGTCCAGTTGCAGGAGGAGCGTGTTCCGCGTTTTCCGGGCCGGCGGCTTTCCGTGCGGGGCGGCCAGGGCCGAGGCTACCCGGAGCAGCCCTTCGGGCCGGGAGGCGAAGCCTTCGGCGGTGACTTTACAGCCCGGGGCGGCGAAGTGCCCTTCGCGGAGTTCGGCCCGGACGGGCTGCGGGATGAGTTGCAGGGGGCGCTGCGCCGCGGTTGCGCACAGCGTGGCCAGCACGGCGATCAGGGGGAATAGTTTTTTCATGGCGCAAGTATTTTGTCCGGCCGGGCCGCTGCCGGCCCGGCCGGGGCTGGCGGGATTACTCCGCCGCCTTGAGTTCAAGTACGTGGCTGGCGTGTTCGCCGCCCACCTCGAAGTCGAGGCCGGTCG
>ENA-ORIT01000471-ORIT01000471.1-human-gut-metagenome-genome-assembly--contig:-NODE-471-length-10538-cov-5.63417_pt1 | contig 10538 bp, 9 predicted proteins | sample MGYA00243032_ERZ508750 | MGnify/ENA primary metagenome ERZ508750 (study PRJEB26277, sample SAMN04329802) | human gut metagenome | biome: human-associated habitat | host: Homo sapiens | place: USA... | reverse complement strand
GAGCACAGTCTCATGTAGAGCATGTCAAGAACCAATATCGCCTGGATAAAAGGAGGTGGTGGAACTACTTCAGACTGAACGGTAACTATTCTTACGGACGCTACAATATCATAGGCAATGCCAGTGACGAGTTCACCCCTATGTACCAGACAACCATGTCGAGTGCCCAGCACAACTTCAATGTCGGGGCCAGCTTCGGTGTCAGCCTGGGTGATCTATTCAACCGTCCGTTGAAACTGAAAGATTATCGCTACCAGATAGAACAATTGCAATATGTACAAGAAGATGTCATGGAAGAACGGAGACTAAAGGTCTTGGAAGCCTACAATGCAGTTACCGAACAATTAGCCACCATCAAAGCCAAAGCAGAAACGGCTGCCTTGTATAATGCACAAATGAAATGCAGTTACCGAACAATTAGCCACCATCAAAGCCAAAGCAGAAACGTCTGCCTTGTATAAAGCACAAATGAATATATCTGAAAACAATTTCATACAAGGAGCCATCGACATCATTGCACTTTCTTTAGAGCGTGCGCGCCGCACCGGTGCCGTGACCACGTATGAGCAGAGTCGTGTAGCTTTACACAATTCAATTGTATTATTGGAAATGTTGACTAATGTAAAAGTTATAACAGACAAGTAAACTAATTATGAATATAGTACAATTTTTGGCAAGCTTCTTTTACCGCATCCGTTATTGGTTATTGTGGGGAAGTCTTCTTGTTACGGCATTGGTCATATACTTTACCCAATTTTTACCATACAGTTATACGGTAAACAGTAGTTTATATGCAGGCGTAACCAATAGTACCAATTTGGATGGAAGCCAGCTTATCAACATCAACAGTACTTTCGACAATATCATTAATATTGGCAAGTCCAAAAACACTTTGGCAAAGGTTTCCGTTCGACTGCTTGCAACCAATCTTGTACACGGTGATGAATGGAAAGACAATATGTACATTCAAGCCAAACATTACAGACAACTTGTCCAAATCCTTCCAAAAGAAGTATTGGCTTTGGTAGACCGTTCCTCTTTGGATAAAACCGTAACTAATTTAATGAATTACAGAAAGGAGAACAGTAGCAATTTTGTCTATTCCATATTCAACCGCCCTTATCCGTTTTATAGCTATAACGCATTAAATTCAATTACCATCAAACGGTTGGGTACCAGCGACCTGATAGAATTAGTATACACCTCTTCCGATCCCGGCATTACACAAAATACGCTCAAGATATTGGAAGATGAACTGTTAAAGGCTTATGAGCAACTCCGGTTCAGTGCCACGAACAGTGCCATCGCCTATTTTGAAGAGCAAGTGCGCATAGCCAAAAAAGCACTTACTGCAGAAGAAGATGATTTGACAGACTATAGCGTTCAGAAACAAGTCATCAACTATGACGAACAATCCAAAGCATTGGCTCTGACCAAATATTCGACAGACGACCGCATGGAAGCAGTCCAACGAAACTATGGAAGTGCAGTTGCCTTGCGCCAAATGTTAGAGAATAAAATGGATATACGTGCCAAGATTATACGTACAAATACAAATTTATTACAAGAGCTGGAAAAAGTCAGTACCTTGAACCAAAGCATTCTCGAACAGGAAATTTTCACCACAGAGCAAAGTCAGCAGAACAGTAGTAAACTTCAAAAAGAAAAAGACGCCCTGCAAAAGGCGGAAGAAAAAATAAGCCATCTCTCCGATAACTTAAATGAATATGGTTTCTCCAAAGAGGGTGTAGGTATTCGAGAAATGGTAACAGAATGGCTGACGGCATGCATCAATGAGGCGAAAGCCAAAGCCGAAGTAAAAGTATTGGTTGACCGCCAACGGGACATTATCGACCAATACCGGGAATTCTCACCCGTAGGTACTCAAATCAAACGAAAAGAGCGTGCCGTGGGCATTGCCGAAGACAATTACCGCCGACAAATAGCAGGCCTTGCCGAAGCACACCTCCGTTTACAGAATATCAAGATGACAACTGCCAATCTGCAAGTCATAGCATCACCTGAGTATCCGCTGACAGACAACGGCAGAAAAAGGATTATCTACATCCTTGCCGCATTCTTCGGCAGTTTAATATTCATAAGTGGTTACTTCCTGCTGATTGAATTGTTAGACCGCACCCTCCGTGACCCGGATCGCAGCAAACGTCTGTCCGGATTATCTGTAATTGCAGCATTCAATGGTATAAGCAACTTGAAGTATCGTGGATTCCTCAAAGCTTGTAACCGACTTGCCGCTGCCTACAGTTGCCGACAATTCAATAACTACCTGCACCCGGACCGTCCTACTGTTATAAACCTGCTCAGTATGGAGAAACGTGAAGGAAAATCATTCCTTGCCAAATATTTCATTGATTATTGGGAAACTGAGGGTATGAAAGTGCGCCTTGTAAAATACGACCACGATTTCGACACCCAAAACAAGGGATATGTACAAGCTCAAGAATTGTCTGACTTCTGGGCTTTAAATGAAGCAGAAGAAATACCGGACATTATTTTAGTGGAATATCCTGCTGTCAGTACCGCCACTTTACCTATGCCGGTATTGAAAAAAGCAGATTTCAATTTGCTGATAGCCAACGCTGCCCGATTATGGGGCAGAGATGACGACACTCGGTTGAAACCGTTAAAGGAAGAATTGGAAGAAACTCCTCTATTTATGTATCTCAACAATGCAGACCGCGAAGTGGTTGAAAGCTTTACCGGGGAATTACCTCCTCATACTCCGGTTCACAGCTTCTTCAGCCGGTTGGCACAATTAGGATTAACATCAAAATCTGCGGCCGTAAAGTAAATGCAAATGGGTATCAAAGGAAATAACATATCTCCCTTAGCGGTAACATTATTAGTGTTCATCATCGGGTTGGGCACTCTTATCTATAGCATATTATTCAGTGCTTGGGATAGCATTGCATATGTTTGTCTTTCCCCTTTCTTTCTGATAACGGCAATACAAGCATTAAGAAACCCTTTTGTCGGTGTATGTTTCCTATTCACATTCAATTACTTTTTTATTCCCTGGTACAGATACACGCAAGGCAGTGGGTTGAGTGTCTGGTATGATGTTGCAACCGTCACCCTGCTTGTGACACTTCTGATATATTCCTATCATCAACAAGGTAAGATTGCATGGAAATACGCCAAAAATATTCTGACGTTTGGAGGTTGCATATGGGCCATATATACTGCGGCTGAAATCATAAACCCAACAGCTCTCACGGAAGCTTGGATTTACTCTCGTGGAATCATATACAGCACCCTTGTCATGTCATTAATTGGCGTTTTAACAATGACCTCCTATAAGCGATTGCGCATCATTATGCTTTTTCTGTCCATATTCACATTGACAGCCGTAGCCAAAGCTGTTTACCAGAAATATGTAGGTTTTGATGAGACAGAAACAACCATGCTGATTGAAACGGAAATGTACAAGACACACCTTTTATCCGATGTCACCCGATATTTTTCCTTTTTCACAGATGCTGGAAATTTCGGTTCCAACATGGGTTTTGCTGCCATTCTGTTCGGTATCTCGGCTATCTTCGTGAAAGAACGTTTCATAAGACTCTATTATATAATTATTGCCATTTGTTCCATATATGCCTTGTTCATTTCCGGAACTCGCGGTGCACTGTTTGTCCCCATCGGAGGAATCATATTGTTTACTTTCCTCAGTAAAAATATCAAGCTCATGGGAGCTACAGTCATATTCGGCTTATTTTTTTATGTCTTTTTTGCCCATACCTATATCGGTGAAAGTAACTCTTCAATCAGACGCATGCGTACAGCTTTCAGACCTACAGAAGATGCCTCTTACAGTGTCCGCAAAGAAAACCAAAAAAGATTGGCTGAATATCTAAAATACAAACCTTTCGGAGAAGGTCTCGGTTTGGGAGGGGTAGAAGCCAGAAAATATGGTTCCCGTCTCACAACACTCATTCCCCATGATTCTTTTTATGTCAAGATATGGATGGAAACCGGCATTGTAGGATTAGTGCTTTTTCTTACCATATATGTCAGTACATTGTTAAGAGGTTGCTATCTTATCATGTTTCGGATTAAGAATAACGAACTACGTGGAATACTCACGGCCATTGCTTGCGGCATTTTCGGACTAATGATAAGCGCCTATGGAAATGCCTTTTTCTTTCAATTCCCTACAGGATTTATAATTATTTTATTTTTGTCAGTCCTGATTAATGGGGAGCATATCGACCAACTGCTGCCCCAACAAAAAATGAAAAAGAAATAGAAAATATTAAATAGAAAACATATATGAACGACATTTTTTCCATATTCAATCCCGACTGGTGGATGGACGAGAACAACAATGCCTTGCAAATGACAGACGCGGTTCTTTTCTTATTGCTGGCCATCCCCGTAGCCTACTTGTTTATCTATGCATTGGCCTCCTTGCGGAAATACAAGAATCCCTATCCACCGTCCCCCAAACAACATCGTTTCCTGGTCCTCTTTGTTGTGTTGAAAAACGGCAAGGAAGTGATAGAGTCAATCAATCATTTCCTTGATACGCAGACGTATCCCAAAGAAAAATACGACATCGCAGTGGCGGCTACACAGCTATCGGAAGAAGACTTGGTTACGCTGCTCCAGATGCCGGTCAACATTGTCGTGCCCGATAAAGAGCATTGCACAAAGATATATGCCATACAGCAGGTTATGGAGCGTTATTCTCCTCATGAGTACGATGCCATCACCATATTCAATTCAGACAACAAAGTTGTTCCTAACGCATTGGAGCTTTTCAACAACGCCTACTACTCCGGATGCGATGCCATCCAAGCCCACCGCATGACGGAAAACCTGAATACCAACATCGCCGTATTAAACGCCACCAGCGAAGAAATCAACAACCACCTCTTCCGCAAGGCACACACGGCACTGGGATTCTCCTCCGCCCTCATCGGTTCGGGCATGATGTTTGATTTTGAGATGTTCCAGGAAATCGCTCCCAGATTATCAGGAAGCGATTTGGCCAAAGCTACAGAAATGGAACTCTTGAAGGAAAACATATATACCGAATACATGGAAGAAATAGTCTGCTATTGCAAAAAGACGGATGATACATCGGGGTACAGCAAAGAACGCCAGCGCTGGTTGGGCTCACAGTATCGCAGTTCCATACTGGCATTGCAGCAATTTCCGATAGCCTTTTTACAGGGAAAGTGGGATTTATGCGAAAAATTATTCCAATGGCTACTTCCATCCCGTTTTCTGCTCATCTTATATATCACGATATGTGCCGTGGCAATGACATTCCTGGAGTGGCCGCTTGCTACAAAATGGTATGCACTTTTAGCCGTTTTATTCATCACTTTTTTGATGGCTATGCCCGAAGGGGAAATCAGCCGCAAGTTCCGGAGCGCTTTCTGGTCTCTGCCCATATTGGTAGTCACCTCTTCCATGAGCCACATCACAAGAATCTTTAAACGAAAAAAGAAAAGAAAGGCAGCAAAATGAAAATCGCCATCGAAGCCCAACGCATTTTCCGCAAAGACAAGCATGGCATGGACTTTGTCATCTTGGAAACACTGAAAGAACTGCAAAAGCGGAAAGACGGTAATGAATATTACGTATTCGTTGCCCCGGGAGAGGACCGGTGCCTGGAAGAATCGGAGAATCTCCATATCATTGAGCTTCGCTGCCCTACTTATCCACTGTGGGAGCAGATAGCATTGCCCCGGGCTGTCAGGAAGTTGAAAGCAGACTTGCTGCATTGTACATCGAATACAGCCCCGTTATGGTGTCCCGTCCCTTTGGTGCTGACGCTTCATGACATTATCTATTTGGAGCCGCGTCAGCATCGCAGTTCTTCCTTCTATCAGGAAATGGGATGGCATTACCGCCGCCTGTTCCTTCTATCTGTAAATGGTATGGCATTACCGACGCTTGATTGTTCCCCGCATCCTGAAGAAAGTAAGAAAGATAATTACAGTTTCTCAGTTCGAGTGTACCCGCATACGGGAAGCTTTGCAGCTTCCCAAAGAAGTCATTAAAGCCGTGTACAACGGCTACAGCGCTTACTTTACGATGCAGGAAACACCCGATGAGAGTATTGTACAGAAATACATACCGCACCCGGACTTTCTTTTCTTTCTTGGAAATACAGACCCCAAAAAGAATGCGGCGCGTACTCTGAAAGCATACACGTTATATCTGCAAGCATCCCAAACGAAACGCCCCCTTCTCATTGCCGATTTAAAAGAAGAATATATCGACCAGCTTCTTCAGCAAGAAGGAATCACCGGGATAAAAGAACACCTGCATTATCCGGGATATATCAGCAACAAAGATTTAGTAACCCTTTATAATGCAGCATTTGCATTCCTCTATCCTTCCTTGCGTGAAAGTTTCGGAATTCCTATGCTGGAGGCTATGGCTTGCGGCACTCCTGTAGTGACGAGCAACGTTTCGGCAATGCCCGAAGTTGCCGGTAAAGGTGCCATTTTAGTCGACCCTCAAGAACCGCAAAAAATAGCAGATGCCTTGCTACGTCTGGAGAATGATGCAACATTCTATCAGCAACAAGTAAATTACAGTCTGGAACGTGTAAAACTGTTCTCCTGGAAACACACTGCAGAAGAATATGTAAAGATATATCACAGTATTCACCAGTAATCGGCAAACATCATGAGAGACTTCATCATCACCAGCCTGCAAACATGGGACATCGAAATAGGTAGTACCATCAAGAATACTGCATTGGAAATTTCAAAGCAGAACCGGGTGCTCTACATAAACACTCCGATGGACATTTCCATCCGGCTGAGAGGGAACAAACAATCTCCATCCTACATCCGGCGTATGGCTGTCATCAAAGGAGAGGCTTCACCACTCCGGCAAATCAACGCCAACATGTGGGTACTGGACTGTCCTTTCACCGTGCTCTCGGCCAATTTCCTGCCCGCATCGCTTTTCAATATCGTCAACAGAAAAAACAATGCCCGCATAGCCCGATGGATTGTAGAGCAGGCCACCGCGCTCGGCTTCAAGAATTACATTCACCTCATTGATACAGACATTTACCGCAGCCGCTATCTGAAGGAGTATATCCATCCGGCTGTCAGCATCTATTATCGGCGCGACTACATCATAGGCGAGGCCTACTGGCGCAGACACGGCACTCGTCTTGAGCCGGAATTAGCAGCCTCTGCAAACATTGTTCTGGCAAACTCCACCCGTTTTGCCGCAGAGTTGCAACCCTACAATCCCCATACCTACCCCATTGAAACCGGCGTAAACCTGGAGCTGTACAATCCGGCCAAGAAGTACGAAACACCCGGTGACATGCAAGACATTCCACGCCCTATCATCGGATATATGGGTACGATAAACAGTACCCGCCTTGACGGAGAACTGCTTTATCAGATAATAAGTCAGCGTCCCGATTATAGTTTTGTGTTCACCGGACCAGAAGATGACATTTTCCGTCGGAACCGTATCCATAGTTTGAAAAATGCCTATTTCACCGGACAAAAAAAAGTGGACGAATTACCGGCCTACATAGCTGCCTACGATGTCTGCATCAATCCGCAAATGGTGAACGAGATTACCGACGGTAACTATCCGTTGAAAATAGACGAATATCTGGCTATGGGTAAACCCACTGTCGCAACCAGTACCCACACCATGCGCAACATATTCGCAGGTCACACGCACCTGGCCATCAACCCGGAGGAATGGCTTGCGGCCATAGACCGTGCTGTGACCGAAGCTGACGACAAAGAACTGGCCAAACAGCGCATAGCCTTTGCCGAGACCCACAGTTGGGGGCATAGCGTGAAGAAAATCTATGAAATAATCGACTCATTCCTAAAGAAGAAAACTACATGAACTATCGTAACATAGACGACTTGAACCATTGCATCCTGCAACATCTCAGCATTCTGCCACGGGATTTCGACCTCATTGTCGGTGTGCCCCGCAGTGGCATGTTTCCCGCCAATCTGCTGGCACTCTACCTGAACCTGCCGGTCACGGACATAGACTCTTTCCGCAACGGGCATATCTATCAGACCGGAGAACGGGGGAAAACTTTCAACATGACCCACATACACAAAGTACTGGTTGTGGACGACAGCATAGCCACGGGAAAAGCTGTGAAGAAATGCCGCGAGCTCCTGAAGGACATAGAACATTTATACAACATCAAATACTGTGCCATTTATGCAGTTCCACTACACACTCATTCTGTTGATTATTTTTTCGAAATAGTCGATTATCCCCGTTTCTTCCAGTGGAACATAATGAACCACTCCATCCTGCAAAAATCATGCATGGACATCGACGGCGTGCTTTGCGCAGACCCCACTCCGGAAGAGAACGATGACGGCGAGAAGTACCGTCATTTCCTGCTGAACGCTCCTCCGCTATTCATTCCCAAAGTCACCATTGGCACACTGGTCACTTCACGCTTGGAGAAATACCGTCCGGAGACGGAAGCCTGGCTCCGGAAGAACCATGTGAAATACAATAAGCTCGTCATGCTGGACCTGCCGGATATGGCTGCACGCCAACGGGCGAATTGCCACGCCTCCTTCAAAGCCAAAGAATACGGTTCATCCACCGACTACATGCTGTTTGTAGAAAGCTCTATGCCGCAGGCTGCGGAAATCAACCGCCTGACCAAGAAACCGGTGCTTTGTACAGAAACTTTCCAGATGATTTATGAATCCAAATCACTATACTATAATCTGAAGTCGGGAGAAACATGCCCGTGGCTACGGCGTTTTATGATAAGGGTGCGCAACAGACTGAGAGCATTATCTCCTTCCAAGAAATAGCATTCGCAGCATTTTGGAACAGTTAAACAGTTTGTCTACTAATACCGGCCCGATTGTTGCAATAAAAGTTGCAGACAGCAATATGGGAACAATCGCATCAATCCCCATCATTTTCAGTATAATCCGCCCACCGGAAGTACCGAAACCATGAAAAAGATAAATACTGTACGCATAGCCGCCTATCCAGACAAAAAAACGGTTGTGCCACTTCAATGCCAGCAGCAGGAACAAGGTGGGAATCAACGTCACGGGATAAAGCAACATGCTCAAAGAGGCGTATTTACCGGGATAGAACCACACTATCTGTATCAAGACAATCCCCCATAGCGCCACGGCAAGCAAGACACGCCTGACAGCCGGACGACTGTAGAGCGACACAGCAAAACGGCAGGCAGCCACGCCGACAAAGAAATAGGGCAACTGCCCCAAAGCGCCCTTGAAACTGAACAGGTCGGGAACCTCATGCAGAATCCATACATCATTTATCCTACTGAAAATCAGCGCCACAATGCAACAAACAGCCCACTTGCCCGGAGTGTCCATCCACTTCCGGCTGTCCATCCACCATTGCACTACAAAAATCAAGAACAACGACGGCAGATACCAATACATGGTATAAGGGAATACATAAATGCGCCACATTTGGCTAAGCTCCCCTTTATTATTAGTGCCCGGCATCAGATACTGTACCAGAAAATACAACGTGCCCACCGCCGCCATCGGCACCAGCAGACGCAAAGCTTTCTTCCGGACGAAACTTCCAAAACCGGAAGATGCGGAGAAAGGCTTCAACGCATAAGCCCAGCCGGCAATAGCCGTAAACAGCGGCATCTGAATATAATCTATCCACACATAAAGATAGCGCAACGGATGTGGAAAATCAATCTTCATGCCCCCACCGGGGCCGGAACCGATGACATGCCCCACCACTACCAATAGAATAGCGATACCACGCAAAGTTTCAACAGATAAGTTTTTTTCTTGATTCACCATGAAACAAATGTACAACATTTATTCCTATAACACTTCATCCCCTTCTTGTTTTTTTCATACCTTCGCATCATTTTTTAAGTACAAACGAAAAATCAATGACAATCATGGAAAAAAATCAGAGTGACCATCACGCTGGATGGTAAGAAATTCTGGAGCTATGAAGGAACCACCAAACATTCGGAAAAGAGACTGGTCATAGCCGAAACCGTCAAGAAAGTAATCCGCAACGTTTTCAAGAGCGACCGGAAAGCCAGCTTCAGAGAAAGCAAGGAACTCATCCCCATAGAGAACCGGATAAGAAAGATAAAACAAGTCGCCGAGCAGGAAAAAGAATAAAAAGACCTTTTATTTGCATTTTTTAGGACAAGTACGGTTTCCTATGGTTGGGAAGCCGTAAACCACTGTTTGTCAATAAAAAACATGCGTGCAGACCGTACCCGTTCGGACTGCAACACTATTTTATTATCCCTACCTTTGCATCATAAAACAAAGAGAAAACGCTACGAAAAACGCCGTCGCAACAACAAGCAACCTCGCTTTGCGCAATACTTTCCCTTGCAAAAAACACCATAATGAAAAGAAATTTCTATTTACAACATCCCCTGATGGCCATGTACGACCCCAGAATGCAACAACTGACAGAAAAAGAAGGCTTGAGAGGACTAGGAGCCTATTGAGTCATCATCGAAAAGCTAGGAATGCAGCCCGAACCTCGCGCACCAC
>ENA-ORIT01000466-ORIT01000466.1-human-gut-metagenome-genome-assembly--contig:-NODE-466-length-10664-cov-6.47375_pt1 | contig 10664 bp, 7 predicted proteins | sample MGYA00243032_ERZ508750 | MGnify/ENA primary metagenome ERZ508750 (study PRJEB26277, sample SAMN04329802) | human gut metagenome | biome: human-associated habitat | host: Homo sapiens | place: USA... | reverse complement strand
CGGGAAGCCCCACAGCGTGTGCGGCACGAAGGTGTCGATCAGCTTCGTGGCCGAGGCCTCTTCGCGTTGCCCCGGGGTGTAGGTCTCCTTGAGCGCCCCCTGAATGAACCCGTATTTCTGGTTGGCGAAAGCCGTCTCGACATCCTCGCCCAGGGCTTCGGCGATGCGTTTGGCCTCGCGGTCGCGGATCTCCGCCCACTCGGGGTAGCGGCTGCTGCCGCGCAGCTGTTCCTCGACCTGCCTGTCGCCTTCGAGCATCTTCATGGCGTAGTAGCGCGGCGGGAAGGCCTTGGGCAGTTCGCCGCGGTAGTCGCTCATATCGTCCTTGAGCCGCCGGAGCCCCTCTTCGATGACGGGGCCCATGTTTATGTGGATGTGGCGTACGCGCTCGTCCTGGTTCTCGTACACGGCGATCACGGTGTCCAACAGCGCTTCGATGCCTTTGCCGTTGCGTGCCTCGACGGGTACCATCGGTACGCCGAGCATCCGTCCCAGGTTGTCGTAATCGAGCTCCGAACCGCGTGAGTCGAGCTCGTCGTACATATTGAGAGCCACCACCATGCGCGGGTTTATATCGATCAGCTCGGTCGTCAGGTAAAGGTTGCGTTCGAGGTTCGACGCCACGACCGAGTTGATGATGACGTCGGGCGTCTTTTCGGCGATATGGCTGCGGACGTAACGCTCCTCGGGGGTATAGGCCGAAAGGGCGTAGGTGCCCGGCAGGTCGGTCACCTCGAAGCGGTAGCCGCGGTAGTAGCGGTGGCCGCTCTTGGCGCCGACGGTCACGCCGCCGTAGTTGCCCACGTGTTCATGGCCGCCCGATATGGCGTTGAAAAGCGAGGTCTTGCCGCTGTTGGGGTTGCCCACGAGCGCCACGCTGATCGTGCGGCTGTGGCGCGAGATGACCTCGTCGGCCGTGGCGCAGTCGTCGTCCGCGCCCGGTGTCCCTGCGGCAGGGCATTCGGGGATTTGTTCCGGCGTTCCGCAGCCGCAATGCCCGTGGTGGTGCCCGTGATGAGGGCGGTGACGGTGATGTCCTCCGGCAAGGTATTCGTTCACTTCGCTGTCGGAGAGTACGACGACCATGTCGGCCTCGGTACGGCGCAGCGAGATGTCGTAGCCCATGATTTTATATTCGATCGGGTCTTTCAGGGGGGCGTTGAGTATCACTTCGACCCGCTGCCCGCGGATGAACCCCATCTCCATGATACGTCGCCGGAAGCCTCCGTGACCCGTTACCTAGTGGATCGTGGCCGACTCGCCGGTTTTAAGTTCGGATAAACGCATTGTCGCTCTTTGTTTTGGCGCCAAAGATACGACTTTGCGGCCGGATATGCAATCCCCATTTGTGGGTATATTGGGGCGCGTATCCGGCCTGCCGCTTCTGTGCGGCAGGGCGGGGCCGGTTCGTCGGCGCGCCGTTTTTCGCCTGTGTCAAACGCCTGCGTCGGGCGGCGCTACCACCCGCCGCCCAGCGCCTTGCAGAGGTTCACGTAGTTGATGTACTGCTGCGCCACGAGGTTCACCAGCCCCATCTGCGACTGGTAGAGGCTTCGTTGGGCGTCGATCACGTCGAGGTAGTCCGACAGCCCGCTGCGGTAGAGCGCCTGCGTCATGGTGGCGATACGGTCGTTCGAGACGACCAGTTCGCAGTAGCGCTCCGCCTGCCCGCGGTAGGTGGCGATGGCGACCAGCGCCTTCTCGACATCTGCGAATGCCGTCAGCACGGTTTGCTCGTAAGTCTTTGCCGCCTGCGTATAACGTTCCATGGCTGCCAGCTCCGAGCGGCGCAGCTTGCCGAAGGCGAACAGGGGTTGCGTGAGCGAGCCCAGCGCATCCCACGCCCAGGGGTTTGCCACAGTTAAACCTTTGATCGAGTTGGATGCTATTCCGCCTTTGGCCGTCAGTGCGATGGACGGGAACCTTGCCCCGCGTGCGACCCCGGCTTCGGCAGCCGCCCGAAGCATGTCGTAACGCGCTTCCATGATGTCCGGACGCCGCTTGAGCAGTTCCGACGGAAGCCCTACGGGGATGTCGGCGGGATGGCGGTCTACGAGCAGGCGCAGCCCCGAGCCCGTGCTGTCCGCCGCCTGCGGCGTTTCGCCCAGCAGGATGTCGAGCGACAGCCGCGTCTGCTTCACGGCACGTTCGTATTGCGGGATGTCCGCCTCGGCCGTGTAGACCAGGCTGCGTGCCTGCTCCAGCGCCACGCCGTCCGACATGCCGTAGCGGAACATCGAGTCGATCAGTGCGGCCGATTCGCGCCGCAGGGTGCAGCTGCGCCGGGCGATCGCCAGGTCGCGTTCGTATTCGAGCAGCGTGAAGTAGGTCGTGGCAACCTCCGCGGCCAGCGACAGCCGCACGCCCCGCAGCGCCCATTCCGAAGAGGCGATTTGCGCCCTGGCCGCCCGTTTGGCGTTGCGCAGCTGCCCGAACAGGGCGATTTCCCACGAGAGCGACGGTTCGACGGCGTAGGTCTGTACGATCTTGGTCTGCGGCGTGTATTCCCCCTCGGCCGTGACGCCTATGCCCACCTGGGGCAGGAACTGCGCCCGCACGACGCCGAGGTTCTGCCGCGCCTCTTCCACGCGCGAAGCCGCTACGGCCACGTCGCGGTTGTTCTCCAGCGCCCGCTGCACGAGGTTGTCGAGCACCGTGTCCCCGAACAGCCGCCACCAGTCGGAGGCGAGCGCCGCGGTGTCCCGCGGGAAGCCTTCGCCGTAGAGGTAGCCGTCGGGCACGTCGACCTTGGGCGGGTAGAAACGGGGTGTGCAGGCCGCGCAGGCGAGCGCGAAGATTACGGTAAGGTATCCGGTTTTCATAGTTTTTCCTCCTGTTTTTTGCGTTCGCGGCGGCGTTCGAAATTCCCGATGCGCCCTACGAAATAGTAGAGTGCCGGGTAGACGAAGATGCCCAGCAGCGTGGCGAACAGCATACCGCCCACCAGTGCCACGCCCATGATGTTGCGTGCCGTGGCGTAGACCCCGCTGGCGAATACCAGCGGCATGACGCCGAGGATGAACGCGAAGGCGGTCATGATGATCGGCCGCACGCGCAGTTTGGCGGCGCCGATCGCGGCGTCCATCAGCGACAGGCCCTTTTCGTTGAACAGCCGGTCGGCGTATTCCACGACCAGGATGGCGTTCTTGGCCGCCAGGCCGATGAGCATGACCAGCGAAATCTGCATGTAGACATCGTTGACGAAGAAGGCGTCCAAAAGGTGCGATACCCCGATGAAGAGCACGGCGCCCAGCACTGCGACGGGGACGCTCATCAGGATCGCCAGCGGCAGTCCCCACGATTCGTAGAGCGCCGCGAGGGCCAGGAAGACGAACACCAGCGCCAGCAGGTAGACCAGCCCACCCGTCTTCGAGGCATTGGCTTCCTGATAGGAGGTGCCGCTCCACGCCGTGCCGATGTCGTCGGGCAGCACCTCGCCGGCCGTACGGGTGATCTGCTGCATGACGGTCGTGGTCGAGGCGCGCGCCGCGGGCGTCACCGTGAGGGAGATCGAGCGGTAGAGGTTGAACTGCGAGACGTATTCCACGCCCACCGTGTCGACGACCTCCACGAACGACGATACGGGCACGCTCTCACCCGAGGACGAGGCGACGTAGTAATTGTCGAGCGAACGTTTGTCGATCCGGTATCCGGGAGCCGCATGAATATAGGTCTGTTAGAGCTTGCCGAATCGCGAGAAGGTGTTGATGTAGGCGCCTCCCAGCAGTGTCGTCAGGTCGCCGTACAGCACGCCCAGGTCGACGCCTGCGGCGAGCGCCTGCTCCTTGTCGATGCGCAGGCGGCGCTGGGGCACCCCGGCGTTGAACTGCGTGGTCACCGAGGCGATCGAGGGCTGTTTGCGCAACGAATCCATCAGCCGTCCGGCCTGGGCGAGCAGGTAGGCCGTGCCGCGCCCTTCGAGATCCTGCACCTCGACCGATACGCCCGAGGTGATGCCCAGCCCGGGGATCGAGGGCGGGATGAAGGCATAGCACTCGGCTCCCGGCACGGCGACGTACAACTCGTCGGTGAGTTTCTGTGCGATTTCCATGGCCGAGAGTTTGCGGTCGGCGAAGTCGACCAGCGAGACGAAGATGATGCCGCGGGCGGGCGAGGCGATGCCCGCCAGCATGTTGAAACCCGCGGCGAACGAGGGCGAGGCCACTTCGGGCAGTGTGCGGATCACGGCGGCGGCCTCTTCCATGGCGGCCTGTGTGACGGGAAGCGCCGAGGCTTCGGGCGTGGAGACCATCACCATGACGTAGCCCTGGTCTTCCTCGGGGAGGAACCCCGCGGGCAGCTTGCGCCATACGACGAAGATGACCGCGAGTACCACGGCGATGAATACGCCCGTGCGCGTCACGTGGCGGATAAGCGTCGGCGTAAAGGCCGTATAGCGATCCATGTTGCGGGAGAAGGAGCGGTTGAAGGCGGCGAAAAAGCCTTTCTGCGGCGGTTCGCGGCGGCGCAGCAGCAGGGCGCAAAGCGCCGGGGAGAGCGTCAGGGCGTTGAATGCCGAGATCACCACCGAGACGGCGATCGTGATGGAGAACTGCTGGAACAGCCGCCCCGTGATGCCGCCCGTGAACGACACGGGGACGAATACGGCCAGCAGCACGACCGTCGTGGCGACGATGGGCGAGGCGACGTTTTTCATGGCTTCGAGCGCCGCGGCGCGGGGCCGCATGCCGGCGGCGATATTGACCTGCGCGGCCTCGACGACCACGATGGCGTCGTCGACCACCAGGCCGATGGCCAGCACCAGCCCCAGCAGCGAGATGATGTTGACCGAGAAGCCCAGCAGCGGGAAGAGCGCGAAGGCCCCGATGAGCGAGACGGGGATAGCCACGAGCGGGATGACGGTCGCCCGCCAGTCCTGGATGAAGAGGTAGATGATGAAGATCACCAGGATGAGGGCGATCACCAGCGTGTGGAATATGTCCCGGATACCGGCGTCGATGCTGGTCGTGGTGTCGACGATCGTGGTGGCCGCAATGCCGTCGGGCATGCGTTTTTCGAGCCGTGCCATCGCCGCCCTGACCTTCTTGCCCACCTCCACGGCGTTGCTGCCGGGCTGCTGGTAGACGACGATCATGGCCGTGGGCTTGCCCTCGAAGAGCGAGCTCACGCCGTAGCTCTGGCTGCCGAGCGAAACCTCGGCCACATCGCACAGCCGGATCTGCTGGCCTTCCGAAGTCGTGACGACCACGATGTCGCCGAACTGCGCGGGGGTGGTGATCTGCGGCGGCATGGTCACCGTATAAGTATAGGTGGTGCCGTCGGGCGCGGGTTCGGCCCCGAACTGCCCGGCGGGGTAGATGCCTCCCTGGTTCTCGATGGCCGCGGTGACGGCCGAAACCGGGATGCCGTAGTATTTCAGCACGTCGGGCTTGAGCCATACGCGCATGGCGTACTCGCCGGCGCCCATGATCGACACTTTGCCTACGCCGTCGATCTTGAGCAGCTCGTTCTGGAGGTTGATGTAAGCGTAGTTGGAGAGGAACTCGGCGTCATAGCGTCCATCGCTGTGCAGCGAGAAGACCAGCAGGAAGCCGGTCATGGTCTTGCGCGTGGTGACGCCCTGCTTGGTGACCGTCGCCGGGAGCTGTGCGGTGGCCGAAGAGACGTTGTTCTGCGTGAAGATGGCGTCCAGGTCGGGGTCGGAGCCTATGTCGAAGGTCACCTGCATGACCATCGAACCGTCGTTGGCGCTGGTGGTCTGCAAGTAGAGCATGTCGCTCACGCCCATGACGCTCTGCGCCACGGGCGTCGCCACGGCGTTGTTGACCGTCTCGGCATCGGCGCCGTCGTACGTGGCCGAGACCTCGACCACGGGCGGCGTGATGTCGGGGTATTGTTCGATCGGCAGGTTCAGGATCGAAATCAGCCCCACGATGACGATGACGATGGCCAGCGACAGGGCGAAGATCGGGCGCGAAACGAAAAATTTCTCCATGGCGTCACTTTTTTTCGGGGATGACCTTCATGCCGTTGTGCAGTTTCTGCTGCCCGGCCGTTACCACCAGTTCCCCGTCGATGAGCCCTTCGTCGATGCACCACATCGACCCGTACGTGTCGCCCGGGATCACCCGGCGGTACATGGCCGTGCTGTCGGGGCGTACCACCCAGACCGAATTGACGCCCTGCGCCTGGCTCACGCACGCCTGCGGCACGACCACGCGCGGCCGTACGGGGCCGACGCTGGCCTCCACACGGGCGAACTGCCCGGGTTTGAGCGAACGGTCGGGGTTGGGGAACATCACTACCAGCACGAGCGTCCCGGTCGTGCTCGACACGTCCTTGCGCGTATAGTCGTAAAGCCCCTCATAGGGGTATTCCGTGCCGTCGGCCAGCATCAGGCGAATGTCGGTGAGCAGTCCCGCATTGTCGAAGATCGAGGTGCGCGGCCCCGCCGAGCGCAGGTATTGCGCCATCGGGATCGCCACGTCGACGGTCAGCGTGTCGATGTTCGAAATGGTCGTCAGCACCCCGAACTGCGTGCCCGGGCCCACGTAGTCGCCCACGTGTGCCGAGGTGTTGGAGATGATACCGTCGATGGGCGAGCGAAGCTCCGTATAGCCGACGTTCATGCGGGCGCTGCTGAGGGTCTGCTCGGCCGAGCGGACGGTGGCTTCGGCGGCTTTGTACTGGGCCGTATACTGGTCCAACTGCGACTGGCTGATGGCGTTGATCCTGGCCAGCGGCACGGCGCGGTCGTAGTTGTTGCGGGCTTCGACGGCCTGTGCCCGGGCTGATTGCAGGGCGGCCTCGGCTGCGAGCATCGAGGTCGAGAGCTGGTCGGGGTCGATCGTGAACAGCAGTTGCCCGCGCTTCACGGGCATGCCGTTGGCGAACTGCTTCGTAAGCAGGTAGCCGTTCACGCGCGGCTGGATCACCGCGTCGAAATTGCTCGCCAGGTAACCGATGAACTCCATGCGGTTGGGGACGCTGTCCGTGACGGCTTCGGCCACGCCGACCCTGAGCGGGGGCATGGCGGTTTCGGGCTTGTGCCTGCGGCACCCCGCGAGGAGTACGGCGAGCAGCCCCGTGATAAGGAAAAGTCTGTTCATACCGGGATGTTTTACGCCCTTGCAGGGACAAAAAACGTACCGTGAACAGGGTGAGAGTTAGTTAAAAAGGGGATTTTATGCTAAAAAAGGCTGATTTTTTTGGCTGCAAATGATGATGTTTAGATAATTTTTATATCTTTGCGTTGATAACAAACCCAAATTAATATAAAAGTTATGAAAGAATTAGTAGCAAAGATCAATGCCGAATACGAAGTATTCGCAGCAAATGCAGCAGCACAGGTGGAGAAAGGCAACAAGGCTGCCGGTACCCGTGCCCGCAAGTCCGCACTGGAGATTTCGAAGCTGATGAAGGAATTCCGCAAGATTTCCGTAGAGGCTGCGAAATAATCGCTGACTACGTAGACGCAACAAAGGCTGTCCTTGGGGGCAGCCTTTGTTGTTTTCGTGCCGTATGCGGATCGTTCCCGCGACAAGCCGCACGGTCGCGGCGCAGGTCAGGGCTCGATGCCGAATTTGCGGAACACCTTCATATCCTCTGCGGAGAGGTCCGTCTTGCGGAACGGTACGGCCTCGTTGTGGTCGTTCAGGTAACGGCGCGGCCGGGTGCGGTCGTAGTCCGCGTTGACCAGCGACACGCCCGTGTCGATGTAATTCCCCCGGATCGAAGCCATGTCGGCCATGGTGTGGAACAGCGCATGGGTCGTGGCGGGCGCCGTGGCGTTTGCCTCGGCGGCAGCGGCCTTGTCGGGGAAATTCTGCCGGTAAGCGTCGGAGAACCACGCCAGCGAAGCGACGTAGAGCTGGTAGGCCGTCGTCGTGGGCGAAGCGTGCAGGAACCGTTCGCGCCTGTCATCGAGGATGTCCTCGCCGTGGTCGGCGCAGTAGAGCAGCGCCGACGAAGTCCCGCGCAGCCCGCGCAGGTACTGGATCGTCTCCGAGAGGAAGAAATCCGTGTAGAGGATCGAATTGTCGTAGGCGTTGCGGAGCGTCTGCACGTGTTCCCGCGAGATCGCCACGTCGTCGTCGGGGCGGAACTGCGCAAACTCGCGCGGGTAACGCTGGTGGTAACTGAAGTGCGAGCCGTAGCAGTGGAGTATGAAGAGCATCTTCTGCGCCTTGTTGCTTTCCACGGCGCGGCGCACCTCGTCCAGCAGCTGCATGTCGTGGCGCGGCGAGCGGATATAGATCAGGTGGTCGGCGTCGCGGGCGAGTTTGTCGATCATGGCGCCCTGCGGCGACTGGTTGGAGATGAACCAAGTCTCGAAACCGGCCTCGTTGAACAGCGCCGGGAGCCCCTTGCGGCGGTAGAGTTCGGGATGTTCGTCGGTCGCAACGGACGAGAGGATCAGCGGCACGCTCTTGTGCGTGGTGTTGCTCTGCGTGAGCATGTCGCGGAAAACGATCAGGTCATCGACCTGCGAAAGGCGGGGATTCGTCTCGCGGTCGTAACCGTACAGCTGCCAGTTCATCGCACGCGAGGCTTCGCCGATGACGTAGACGTATATCTCGCGCCCCGGTGCCTGGGCCGTGCGCGACGCACCGTAGGTGAAATCCTCCGAGGTCTCCTCGAAATTGTAGGCCTTGCGGAATTCCGTGGCACTCAGGTGTACGTTGTATAGCACGTTGAGCGGGAAGATCTCGTCCCGCAGCACGTGCCGGTCTTCGCTCACGCGGTAGGCCGGCCACAGCGCCAGCATGCCCAGCGCCATGAGCACCGCCCCGGTCAGTCCGACGTTCATGCGCGTGGTGCGCGATATCTGCCGTTTGTGCCCGATTTCGCGCGCGGCGAACCACAGCAGCGGCAGGTACATCACGCAGACCAGGATCACGGAGGGGTAGATGTTGCTCAGCAGCTCGCCCGCTTCGCCCGGGTTGGTCGTCACCAGGTTGGTGAACATGTCCGTGGCGATGATCGAGTTGCCGAAGAGGTACAGCAGCACGATCTGGAACGCGCACAGGAAAATGAACGGGAACGCCAGCCAGATCATTATGCCCGAACGGCGCAGCGCCACGCTCCACATCATGTAAAATCCCAACGGCATCAGTATCAGCGCCTCGACCGTCCAGACGGAGTAGGGTTCGGTATTGGCCAGCACGCAGTTGGGGATAATCAGCGCGACAAAGAAATAGACGGTCAGCAGCGTGGTGAAACGGCTGCGGGTTTTGACCGTCCGTTGCCGGTTATGTTTGTTCGGATCAGCATTCATATCTTTACTAACCTAAAAAGCTTCGTTCAGGCTCAGCAGGAATCCGCTGGTTTTCTTGCCGAAGCCGTAATCGAGCCGCACATTGACCCGTTTTTTCAGCTCCCATCGCAGGCCGACGCCATAGTTGGGAAGCGTTTCCGACCAGTCGAACCGGTCGAGACTGTTGAATACGTTGCCGGCACCGCCCCATACCGTGCAGCCGATACGCCGCCAGATGCGCTGGCGCAACTCTACCTGGAAGGTAATCATGTCGTTGTCCGTATAGCGCCCCTGGTAGTAACCGCGCATGCGCTGCGAACCGCCCATGCGGGCCAGCATCGGCCACGGGGTGCCTTCGGAGTTGAACTCCGCGTAGAGGTCGGTGGCGATCAGTCCCCCTTTCCACACCTGCCGGTACCAGTCGGCCGTGAAGGTCGTGCGCCACAGCGACTTGCCGCAGTTGCCAAGCCCCTTGGCGTAGAAAGTCTCCTCCAGGCTGACATAGATGCCCCGGTACGGGTTGGGGATGAAGTCACGCGAGTCGTACTCGAGGATGGCTCCGATGCCGGTGGCAGTGTAGTGCGTTTTCTGCCCGTACTCCTGCAGGTAGCCCTCGCTGCGGGCGTCAAATTTCTTGCCCTGCGTGTGCTCGAAGCTCAGGATGCCGCCCACATAGGTGCTGGGCAGCACGCGGTGCAGGTAGCGCCCCTTTACCAGGTAGCGTTTCTCGTTGTACGACCCCTCTTCGTTATACCGTCCGTCGTGGTAGCCGATGCCCCACATGTCGCGGGGCGCCGAGGCGAACATTACCGTGTAGTCGATGCGCTTGCTGTTGCGGGCGAAGATGTTGTTGCCCGTGACCCCCAGAGCATAGAATCCCGAAATCGAGACATTGGCGAAGATCGAGATGTCCGAGGGTGCCGTCACCGAGTCCGTACGGTCGATGCGGTAGAGGCCCGCGGCCAGCAGCCCGATGCCGAGGCTCGTATTCTTCGAGTAGCTCGGGCCCCCCGCGAAGGGGAAGGCGATCTTCTTTTCGAACGTGCGGTCGGTGGTCGAACCTTCGAAATATTTTACGACGCGGCGCAGGAACGGCGGGCGTTTTTCGGCCTGCGGTTCCTCTTCCTCCGGAAGCGGGGTGTATGTATAGTGCAGCGTATCGCTGCCGTTGGTGTATACCTCCTGCTCCTGTGCCCGTCCGTGCAGGGCGCAGCCCAGGGCAAAGCATACAACGGCTATCCTGCGCAGCATCCGGCTATTTGTACTTCTCGATTGTTTCGTAGAAATCGGCCTTGTCCTGCTCCGAGAGCACGCCCTTGCGCAGGAATACCAACTCGCCTTCCTTCGATACGATCATCAGCACGAACTGGTTGTTGCAGTCGCCCAGCTCCCATGCCGTGCTCAGGATGCGATCCTGGTCGGACAGTACCAGCGCGCCGTAAATGGC
>ENA-ORIT01000450-ORIT01000450.1-human-gut-metagenome-genome-assembly--contig:-NODE-450-length-10935-cov-8.24678_pt1 | contig 10935 bp, 10 predicted proteins | sample MGYA00243032_ERZ508750 | MGnify/ENA primary metagenome ERZ508750 (study PRJEB26277, sample SAMN04329802) | human gut metagenome | biome: human-associated habitat | host: Homo sapiens | place: USA... | reverse complement strand
GTGCCATCGGCTCCATAAATATAGGTGATAGTACTTCCGTCACTGAACGTTACTGCATTCGGCAAATTTAAGAAATTATATGTAATGCCGCTAATACCTTTGTTTAAATCTTTAGTTAAATTGCCGTTGGCATCATAAGAGTACTCATCGGCGGCATTGGCACCGTTTTTGAACTCGAAGCCGCCATTGTAGGTGGAAGCCGCTACCGCATCATCCACGCGGTTCAACTGATTGCCGTTCAAGGTGAGAGTCAGGTTGTCTATCATGCCGTAGGCGGTTGAAGAGAGTTGCCCGTAACGCTGCAATCCCTTGATGTTACCGTTTTTGTCGTAGCCCGTCACGTTCTCACTGAAACGGTTCGCGTTCGTGCTGATACCTGCTGTTTCGCCATAGGTGGCATTCAGCATCCGGTCCAGTCCGTCGTAGGTGAACTTGTAGCCGCGGACGGTGCTTTCATTCCCGGACTTCCAGGTCATGCTGCTGATGTTACCGTTGTAGCGGGCGGTACCCACACCCGTATTGTAGTACAGGTTCTGGGTGAAGCGCGTACTTGTGATGCCCGTCAGCCAGCTGCGGAGGTTATAGGCATACGTCAGCTTGTTCGCCGCAGAGCCGTGCAGGGACTTGGTACTCAGACGGCCGAAACTATCGTACGTATAGTCTGCCAGAGTTATTTTGGTTCCTCCCAAAGTATGCTCCACCTTGCTTACACGGTCTGCATGGTCATAGCTATAGGTATAGACTTCCGTACGTGTGGACTTGCCGCTTGCGGTATGGCTATGCGTCACCGTGGCGGGCTGTCCCGTAAAGGCATAGACCGTATTAGTCACGTCATAACCGCCCAAAAGATTGTTCTGTACGACTTTAGTTACACGCCCCTTGACGTCATAGTAATAGCCTTTGTAAATTTTAGTACTGCTGCCGGATACAGTCACCGCGCTTCCTGTCAGGGAGCCTTTACTGTAGCCCGAAGTGTCGTTCGTGAACTGGCTCGTCGGGAAACCCGTACCGCCCAGTTCTGCACATGCACCACCTGATCGGAAGAAACCGTCTTGTTCGTGCACTCCCCCTGTTGCGTCAGCCGTCCACCGTTGTCATACACATACTCCGCGAGCTGCGCATCCGGAAGCTTCTTCCAAGTGCAGAGATTACGGTGGTCGTCATACACACAATAGGTATCCTACGTCTCGCTGATAGAATAACAAAAACTATCCTAACATACAAGATATGGAATATCTGATGTTAGGATAGTAATTAGATAGATTGGTTTTTAATCAACCTATATCAGAGGAAGACAGTAGTTCGTTACGACGAATTAACCTAAAGCATCAGGCTCTAATAAATCTGGATGTAGTATTACTGATTTATCTAATGCTCTAACAAAATGAGATTTATGGGAATATAATACTTGATACTCCTCACTCTTCTCATTTGCCCAAACTTTCAAAACTACAGCCGCTTCTAAGGGTAAACTCTTCCCGCAGAAACAGCAAACAACCATTTCTTTATTTAATATTCCATCCATAATTTTTCGCTATTCTATTAATAGATTTTTGAGACCAATTTCCCATTGTTGTTATTATACCTTTCCTCCCTTCTACAACAGCATTAAATCTACCGGGAGTAATTTCATGAAGATAAACTGTAGCTCCATCAGCCTGAGTAAAAGCCTTTCCTACAGACTTTGTTACTCTTACTTCATTCACAGAAAGTACCCCTCCTCTCGTTGCCGTTGTTCCAGCAATCCGTTGCACTCCGTGAGCAGTTGATTGTATTGCATTTTGAGTACCTCTTCCTGCCACCTTTCCTACAGCCCATCCTATTGCCTTCCCCAACAACATACCGCCAAACTCTCCGGCACCAAAGCCAAAGGCAGCTTCGCCTATAGGTCGCGCAATAGCATCTATAGAACGACTGTTCAGAGAATTGAAAAGGGCAGACTTAGAGTCTTCAGATAAAGGACTGGTTTTACCTAAGAACTGATTCTGAAGTTTACCGCTGGAGGCTATCAAGTCAAAAGCATTAACAGCCTGATTGGCTAAGATACCTCCATTCTGATAGAAGTTCAGATAGTTGTCATTACCTAACGCAATAGAGGCGGATGAACCGATATTTGTATAGCCTTTTAAAGCTTCACTACCTTCCTGCCAACGTAAATTCCCTTGCTTATCTTCATACCAGTCAGCTCCTGTTGGGTCTATTCTGCTGATAGGGTTGTTACCACAATAAGCATAGAGACTTGTATTGAAGTAGTTTTCAGCAGAAGGGTCCACCGTTGCAAACCTCCCCAGCGCCGCATCATACATACGTACCCCGTAGTCATACCAGTTCAACCCCTTCTTCGCATCAAGCTCCTTGCCGTTATACTTATAAGGCTGGGTATTGCCTGTACTTGCAAACACACCACCGAAGGGATAGTAATGGTTCGCTTCCTCTACCGTGCCGCTTTGGTTAATCACAACCCGGTTATTACCCTGATGGTCTTTCAAGTAGTAATGGTACTTGCCGTCGCTCAAAGTAACATAGCCTTCATCGGTCAGCAGCAACTTCTGAACACCGTTCTCATAGACCACGTTTCCGCAATAGTCCGTCGTGGTGGTAGTGCTGCCTGTCTTATGGACAGTTTTCAGCTTTGTGCCGTCGGCACCATAAGTATAGGCAATCGTACTACCGTCACTGAACGTGACCATATTGGGCAAATTTAATACATTATAGGTAATTGTACTAATTCCCTTGTTTAAATCTTTAGTTAAATTTCCGTTGGAATCGTAGGTGTATTCGTTTGCCTGCTTCACGCCGTCCTTGAACTCGAAGCCGCCACCGTAGGCAGAAGCTGCTGCCGCATCGTCCACACGGCTCAACTGATTGCCGGCGAGGGTGAAAGTCAGGTTATCAATCAAACCGTAACTGGAAGCAGCGGTCTGACCGTAACGTTGCAAGGTCTTGATGTTGCCGTTCTTGTCATAGCCCGTCACGTTCTCGCTGAAGCGGTTGGTGTTCGTATTGATGCCGGCTGTTTCGCCGTAAGTGGCGTTCATCAGACGGCTTAATCCGTCGTAAGTGAACTTATAGCCACGGATAGTGCTCTCATTTCCAGCTTTCCACGTCATGCTGCTGATGCTGCCGTTGTATTTGGCGGTGCCGGTGCCGGTGTTGTAGTACAGATTCTGTGTAAACTTGCTTCCACTAATTCCCGTCAGCCAGCCACGGACATTATAGGCATACGTCAGCTTGTTGGTGGCACTTCCGTGCAGGGACTTTGATTGCAGTCTTCCCAAGTTGTCATACGCATAGTCGGCAAGGGTTATCTTGGTGCCGCCTAGCGTATGCTCCACCTTCAAGAGTCTGTCCGCATGGTCGTAGCTGTAAGTATACACTTCCGTGCGGGTTGTTTTTCCGCTTGCCGTGTGGGTATGGGTCACTGTAGCAGGCTTGTTTGTAAAAGTATAGACGGTAGCTGCTACATCATAACCACCCAAAGGATTACTTTGTACAGTCTTCACCACACGGCCCTTGATGTCATAGTAGTATGCGGTATAAATCTTGTTACTACTACCAAGTACCGTTGCCACACTTGCAGTCAAGGCACCTTTTCCATTGCCCGAAGCATCATCAGGGAAATTGCTGTTATTGAAACCTGCTTGCGAACGGAAAGCGTAACTGTCATAGAAGTGCTGCACAAGTACATTCGTTCCAGAAGTGGTCACTTTGTTGGTACAAGTCCCCTGTTCCGTCAGGCGGTTCAGCCCGTCGTACTTGTAGTACGTCCAGTTACCGGATGTAAGGGCACGCTGGTTGCCGTCCTGCGAGAAAACCAGGCGGTCGGCATTGTCATACACCATTTCCACATATCCTGCACCGGGAAGTTTCTTCCAGATACAGCGGTTCAGGCCGTCGTATTTGTACTGGAAGGCATACAAATCAAGATTGGCCGAGCTCTGGTACATGGGCTGGAGCACAAAGCAGAGGTTGCCTTTGTCGTCATACACATAGTAGGTGTCGTGCGTTTCGCTGCCTTTCATCTGACGCGTCAATACAACATGTCCCATCTCATCGGTAAAGGTGTAGCTCACGTTCAAGTCTTCATCGGTGGTTTTAATAACCGAAAGCTGACCGGAAAAATTGCGTATAGAAAGCAAAAGGCAGATGATTCACGAAGCCAAACTGAAAAACAAATTCCCTGCTTATATTCAAAAGACATAAGCAGGGAATCATTTAGTTTATTGAATCAGAGATTCGGGGACTTGGGAACAATGGGGGAAGAACATACACTGAAATAGAATATTTTATCTTATCATGAAACGTCCAATTATAAAATACCATTCTTCAGAAAGTGCATTATTCGTTTTTTGCCAACTTCCTTCAGTGGATAGGAGTATTTTTTTTATTAACTTATCGTAATTATACTTGGAGTTATTATACCCTGCCCTTTTCACAATTTTTATTTCTCTAATTTTAAGTTTTCTGTCAAAAAGAATAGTGTATAAACAAGAGGCATTCTGTTCATCACCATTGTAGTTTTCCCAATAAAGACTATCTTGGTATTTCCTTAATGATTCGTTTCCACCAATATAAGAAATTTCCGTTGAGACTTCTCGCAACCGCTTCCTAAAATAATAAGAAGTATACATTTTAGAAGATCTTGCAGTATCCAATATCAATTCAAAAACTGGTAAGTTGGTCTCAGTATCAAAAAAGATAGTTTTTTCTATCTTCTTTTTATAGGAACTTATATCACTTGAATATATTATACTTTCTTCCACCAACTTATTTTGTCCGTACAATAATGGCGGAAGCATAATAAACATGAAAAATAGTTTTAATTTAATAGTCATATCCTAATCGTTTTGACATTACATCAGCTCTTTTATTGTATATAAAATTATTGACCCCTGGCTGTCCGTGGCTAAACGGTACATTCCTCAAGTATAAAATAACATGCCCAAATTCGTGTGCAATCCCAACTGTTCGATGATTCAAAGTGCCATTCTTATTAATTATGACTTGTACATGGCTATTGGTTGAACTCTTACCGGAAGCTAACCTCTTGTCAGGTACTAATGTCTGACCTAAATTTCCTTGAATATGTTTTCCAAAAGGGACTCCAGCCTTTGAATACTCTTCTTTTTGATGAGCAGGTATTTCGCTATCATCATCGTCATAAGGAGTACCAAAAGTTTCTTCTACAGTCTTCCCATTCATTTTATATGTATTCTTATCAGATAATGACAGTTCTACCATTTTCTCACTATTGGCAATCTCAAATAAGTCTTTCAGAAAGAAATCATTACTACTATTAGCTTGTTTCGCAATGGAAGTTGGATCCAATATACCATTATTGAATTGCATCTTTATGTTACTACCATCCTGCAAACCATTGTAAATAGCTTCAATAGCTGCTGGAGTTACAATAAGCAAGCTATCTCCATTGATGTCAATGGTATTCACTGGATTATTCGCTCCATACTGATACGGAGACAATGAGTGATACTTCTCGGAAAACCTATCATTCGTTGTAAATCTCCCCAGCGCCGCATCATAATGCCGTGCCCCGTAGTCATACCAGTTCAACCCCTTCTTGCCATCATACTCCTTCCCGTTGTACTTGTAAGGCTGCACATTGCCTGAACTTGCAAACACACCACCGAAGGGATAGTAATGGTTCGCTTCCTCTACCGTGCCGCTTTGGTTAATCACAACCCGGTTATTACCCTGATGGTCTTTCAAGTAGTAATGGTACTTGCCGTCGCTCAAAGTAACATAGCCTTCATCGGTCAGCAGCAACTTCTGAACACCGTTCTCATAGACCACGTTTCCGCAATAGTCCGTCGTGGTGGTAGTGCTGCCTGTCTTATGGACAGTTTTCAGCTTTGTGCCGTCGGCTGCATAGGTATAGGTGACGGTGCTGCCGTCACTGAACGTCACCACACTGGGCAAATTTAAGCAATTATACGATATATTGGTAATTCCCTTGTTCAAATCTTTAGTTAAATTCCCGTTGGAATCGTAGTTGTATTCATTCGCCTGCTTCACGCCGTCCTTGAACTCGAAACCGTTGTTGTAAGCAGAAGTCGTAGCGGTATCGTCCACACGATTCAGCAGATTGCCCGTAAGAGTGATCAAGCCGTAGACTGATGCGGAGGTCTGCCCGTAGCACTGCAAAGACAGGATATTGCCGTTTTTGTCGTAACCGGTCACCTTTTCTGTATAGCGGCCTGCGCCGTGGGTGAAAGCAGTCAGACGGTTAAGGCCGTCGTATCAGTATTAGAAAGAAAAAAAGCTATCCTAACATGCAAGATATGAGCTATCTGATGTTAGGATAGTTATTAAAGAGATTAGTCAACTAAGACAGATTATTTCTTATTAATGTTAAGCAACCAATATACAGCCAATGATAAAGCATAAATTGCATATATAACTACTATTTCAGCATAATTGACAAGAGCATGTATTTCATCTAATCTGTCACTCACTACCGGGAAAGTGCCTTTACCACCTAAGGGCAAACAGTCTTCTATGGAATATTTTATCACTAAATAATAATTAAGAATAAAACCTATCCCATAGACAATCATCAACAATGAGAATATCAGAAATACCATTAAAATAACCTTTTTCATAATTACCATTTTGTTCCAGCTCCATGCAAATTAAACTCTTTCTTTATTTCATTATAAGTAATTCTTCTGATACTATGCTCATCCTCTTTAGACATTACTTTCAAACGGTCTCCTAAAGAAGCAGGGGCTTTAGAATCTTTCAAATCCAAATCTTTTTTTACTCCCTCTTGTATACCTTTTATGGAAGTGGTAGCGCAGTTGTTAATAAATAAATTATATTCATCAATAACTTTCGCATTTTCTTTACCTGCATACTTACCTTTTTGAGGTATTTTATTACTATTATCTAATTGCTTATCAAAGTGTTTCGAAACAAGTTCATCTGAACCTTTTGTAAACTCATATCCCACTGCTTCATTAGCAAGCATTTGATCCTGAATAAAGCTAATAGCATCTCTACCCGTCAATTTAATAAGCACTCCTTCTCCTGTAGGCGAAGTATTCCGTGCCGAACTTTTATCTTTTCCCAATTCTCCATATCTACCATAGGTATACACAATTGTATTATCACCATTGCCAACTGTTACAAATGCATGTCCAAAACCTTTTCTTTCGATATAAATTCTTGGCAGTCTCCCGTCTGCATCAATAAATTTGATAGGATTATTCAAACAATACCCATACGGACTCATCGGATAATACTTCTCTGCCAGTGGATCAACTGTCATAAACCTACCCAATGCTGCATCATACATACGTGCTCCATAATCATACCAATTCAACCCCTTCTTGCCATCATACTCCTTCCCGTTGTACTTGTAAGGCTGCACATTGCCTGCACTTGCAAACACCCCTCCAAATGGATAGTAATGGTTCGTCTCCTCTACCGTGCCGCTCTGGTTGATGACTACCCGATTGTTACCCTGATGGTCTTTCAAATAATAATGGTACTTGTTGTCGCTCAAAGTAACATAACCCTCATCAGTCAGTAGCAGCTTCTGAACACCGTTCTCATAGACCACGTTTCCGCAATAGTCCGTCGTGGTGGTAGTGCTGCCTGTCTTATGGACAGTTTTCAGCTTTGTGCCGTCGGCTGCATAAGTATAGGTAATCGTGCTACCATCACTAAAAGTTACTACACTAGGCAAATTTAAACAATTATACGATATATTGGTAATTCCCTTGTTTAAATCTTTAGTTAAATTACCATTGGCATCGTAAGCATATTCATTTGCCTGCTTAACACCGTCTTTGAACTCAAAACTGCCATTGTAGGCAGAAGCCGTCACAGTATCATCCACACGGGTCAACTGATTACCACCGAGGGTGAAAGTCAGGTTATCTATCAGACCATAGGTAGAAGCTCCGGTTTGACCGTAGCGTTGCAGGGTCTTGATGTTGCCGTTCTTGTCATAGGCGGTTACATTCTCACTGAAACGGTCGGTGTTCGCGTTGATGCCGGCTGTTTCGCCGTAGGTCGCGTTCAGCAGCCTGTCCAGCCCGTCGTAGGTGAACTTGTAGCCGCGGACGGTGCTTTCATTCCCTGCCTTCCAAGTCATGCTGCTGATGCTGTTATTGTATTTGGCTGTTGTAAAACAAATTCCGCGTAAGCTTGCTTCCACTGATACCCGTCAGTCAGCTGCAGACATTGTAAGTGTACGACTGCTTGTTCACGGCAGAACCGTGCAACGACTTGCTCTGTAGACGGCCCAGATTGTCATAAGCGTAGGCGGCAAGCGTTACCTTACTCGAATCATCAACCTGATACTTCAAGAATAGTTCACGTTGAACAGGCTGATTATGAGATGTCCGACAAGACAATACCTCTCAAGGTGTCAGGAATACTAAAAAGTCCAAAGATTAGATACAATGCCCCCTAAAAGTTGGATAAAATACTTTTAGGGGGCATCTCAGCAATATTAAAACACATCAGATGAAGAATATCTGCTGCAAATCACTTCGTTACCTTCGTCCATACTTCCTTAACATATATACCAAAACTATAAAATTCATAATAGGGACCAATATATATATCATAGGCAATTCAAAGAATAGAAATAAAAGGAACATTATAAGACCTAAAGCTACTGAATATAAAAAGCATATACCTAAAAATATAATGTTATAGGTATTACTCTTAATAACTATTCCAAGAAATGATATTAATAACAATATGATTGCGGCAATAAAGGTCTCAATGGATTTAAACGATAAAAGCCAAATACTTTGTACAGCCCAAAAAAACGGTATTGTTAATTTTAACATATTCCCTTTTAGTATCATTTATTTCTCCTTATTATGTATCCTAATGGATTGTTCTTTTCTATAGCCTGATATGCCTTACTTGGCAAATAAGGATTTACTTTTACATTGAAAATGTCCCCAGTTTGCCTATTGATTACTCTCATTTTGTTCATTGTTTCTATACCAGCTTTATTTAATGATTTTTGAACTACGATTATTAGCCCCATACTGATACGGAGACATCGAATGATACTTCTCAGCAAATCTGTCATTAGTCGTAAACCTACCCAATGCCGCATCATAATGCCTTGCACCATAATCATACCAGTTCAACCCCTTCTTCGCATCATACTCCTTGCCGTTATACTTGTAAGGCTGCACATTGCCTGAGCTTGCAAACACACCACCGAAGGGATAGTAATGGTTCGCTTCCTCAACAGCACCGCTGGAACTGAGGACTACGCGGTTGTTTCCCTGATGGTCCTGCAGGTAATAGTGATACTTCTTGTCCGAAAGCGTAACATACCCCTCTTCCGTAAGAAGAAGCTTGGCAACACCGTTTTCATAGACCACATTGCAGCAATACACCGTAGGAACCAGATTGCCCGAACCATCTGCCTCCTTATACATCATGCGCCGCTTGATGCCGTCGGCAGTATAGCCATGCTGTATGAAACCGCCGGAAGCAAAAGTGACGCCCGTTGGCAAATTTAATACATTATATTGAATGCTGCTAATTCCTTCGGTTAAATCTGAAAAAGGCTATCCTAACATGTAAGATATAGGATATCTGATGTTAGGATAGCGATTAAAAATCATTCTATTTGAGATAATCTACTCACATCAGAGCAAGATAACACCTCATATTTATCATTCTTTCTTAATGCAAATATAGATGGAGTTTCATTTTCATAATAAAGCCCTATACTACCGGTATGATGAAAATAGAAGAAGAATTGTTCCTTTGAGTTATATATAAAGTTTCCATAAGGAGCAATTCCTTTCATAATACAATCTAATGCAACAGATAGGTAAGTATCCCAATCATTACAGACACAACAGCCAGAATATCCTTTAGCAATATTCGAATCTTGCAAGATATGCAAATAAGATACCGTTTCTTTAGACAAAAATTGAGGGTCGTAGCAAAATGTATTCTCTTGAATATTCCAAGTATCTATGCAAAAGTCCCACCATGATGGACTAAAGATAGATAATTCATCTACAACTGTACCAAACAAATCACAAAATAGAGATTTCATGTCGTCAATGCTAACTGAATCTTTTTTTATGTATATTTCGATTTTATGCCCTTGAACATCAATACAAGAATCAGAATCAAACTTTACCCAACAGAATGGGAAAGATTCACCTTCTTGCATTTTTAATATCTGTTTTCTCATTTCGAAAGCTCCTTCCATGGGATAAAAATCCCTACATCACTTTTATGTTTATTAATTATGAAATTTCCATACTTATCAGCATCTTTATGCCATTCTAAGCCTTTATTTGTCTCTTTATAAACTTTATAAAAACTACCGCCATGCTTTGTCTGGTCTTTTACCCACCATAGCCCATCTGATTTACTTTTATAAAATAGACCTCTAATGGGATGTTTCATTACTTTAGAGGATCCTTGTTTGGTCAAACTCCATAATCCTCTAATTGTATTCAAATTTGACGTCTTTGCAAAACCAGGCAAAGGAGGGGTTCCCACCATTGGAGCAACACCCGTTATTACTCCATCTGTTCCTACCTTATATGTAAACCGCGTTTGTTCACTATGATAGGTAGAGCCAATATCTAAAAGATAATAACCCACATACCCCCAAAAGCCGGAAATTGGTTCTAAAGCTCTAGTCCCTACTTTTGTCAAAGCATTAGGTACAGAAACAGCCACCTCATCCAAAGCCACAACGTCCTTCTTCGGATCAAATTTATTCCAATCAACGTCCTTTACATCTACAGTATCAGTTCCCAACGGATCAATATAATTCAACGGATTATTTAAACAGTAAGTAAACGGGCTCGTTGAATAATAGTTTTCCGCAGACGGATCCACCGTCGTAAACCTCCCCAGCGCCGCATCATAATGCCTAGCACCGAAGTCATACCAGTTCACCCCTTTCTT
>ENA-ORIT01000448-ORIT01000448.1-human-gut-metagenome-genome-assembly--contig:-NODE-448-length-10990-cov-6.81271_pt1 | contig 10990 bp, 8 predicted proteins | sample MGYA00243032_ERZ508750 | MGnify/ENA primary metagenome ERZ508750 (study PRJEB26277, sample SAMN04329802) | human gut metagenome | biome: human-associated habitat | host: Homo sapiens | place: USA... | reverse complement strand
CGACAGAGGGGTGCGTATCCCCTATCCACTACAAGGCTTCCGAACGGCCGCACGCAAGTGCGGCCGTTTCCTGTTTCCTGTTTCCGGCTGCCGTCCGTTTGCAGTCTTGTGTGGGGGGCGGAATTGCGGTGCAGGACAGTCGGCCGGGGCGGGCAAATTGCCGGAGCAGGAAGCCGCCGGTCGGAAATTGCCGGGCGGGCATCTGGGAGAGACGGCGGTTTGTTGCCGCTGATGAACAGCCGGGCCGGAGGCTCTCTAAGACAAGCCGGCAGAAAGTGCAGGACGGCATGCCGCCGGGCGGAAACCGTCAGCAGGAACCCGTCAGCCGGAGTGCGCCCGCTGCATACCGCCGGGCTGAAAATTACCGCAGCCGCCTCATGAGGGGCGGCTGCGGCTTCGTTTTAGGTTATTGGTTGGTTGGTGGGGTTACTTTTCCAGTTTGCCTTTGAATTTGTCCAGCTGGCGCTTGATGGCGTCGATCGCCTCGTCCACCGATTCTTCGAACGATCTGGACTGGTGGCATGCCACCAGGTCTTCGCCCGGCATATGGAGTGTGACCGTTGCTATCTTGTTTCCCTTTTCAAAGTCTTTATCGAGTCTGAGAATGACCTCGGCACCCGTCGAACGCTCTGCGAAGCGGTCGAGTTTGTCCATCTTGTTCTCGACGAATTCGACCAGCCGTTTGTCGGCGTCGAATTTCACGGATTGAATCTGTACGTTCATAGCCTTACAGTTTATAAAAGTTAATCACTTCCCTCCCTTTTCCCGGGGATGGGCCTTTGCGTATATCTCCCGGAGCCTGGCGATGCTGTTGTGCGTATAGACCTGCGTGGCCTGTAACGAAGCGTGTCCCAGAAGCTCCTGGATCTCGCGCATATCGGCTCCGCCGTTCAGCAGGTGCGTCGCAAACGTATGGCGGAGCACATGGGGGCTTTTCTTGCCCTGTACGCCCGCACGGGTCAGTTCCGCCCGTACCATGCGGTAAACGACGCTCCGCGATATGCGCTTTCCTTTGTGTGTTAAAAATAGTGCTTTTTCCGCAGAATTGCAAATATTTTGCCTCGCAATTAGGTCGAGGTAACTTAAAATCTTTTCGCGTACGAATTCGAGGATCGGTACCATCCGCTGCTTGTCTCCCTTGCCCCGTACCCGCAGCGAGGCGTAGTCGGCCGAGAAGTCGTCGCGGTCGATGCCGACCAGCTCGGCAAGGCGCAGGCCGCAGGCGTAGAACATCAGGATGACGAGCGAGTTGCGTGCCGTTTCGAAATCCCCGTCCGCCTCTTCGCATTCGCTGACGATGGCCGTCATGCGGCTCTCGGGGATGAAGGCCGGCAGGCGGCGCGAGGTCTTGAGCGAGGGGATTGTTCGGCAGATGTCTTTTTCGATGGCCCCCGTGCGGAGCAGCCACCGGAAGAGGGTGCGGATTGAGGCGATTTCGCGGTTCATCGACGCCGCGCCGATCTTGCCTTCCTCCGTGCGGTGGATGATCCATTCGCGCACTTGGTCTGTGGTGATGCTGCGCGGGTCGGAGCGCGCCTCGTCGAAATCCAGCCATGCCAGGAACTGCCCGACGTCGTGTTTGTAATTGCGGACGGTGAGCGGGGAGTAACGCCGTTCGGCGCTGAGGTATCGGATGAATTCCGTTAGCATATGGCAAAGATACGTTTTTTTCGTATTTTTGCCTTCACTAAACCCATATACCATGAAACGGATTTTTATTTTTACTTTTTTGCTGTTGCTGGCGGTGCGGGTCGTTTCTGCGGCTACGGTCGACACGCTTGCCGTGCACAGTCCCTCGATGGATCGTGACGTACCCGTCGTGGCGATCGTGCCCGAGGGCGTATCCGCCGCTGAGCCCTGTCCGGTGGTCTACCTGCTGCACGGCTACTCGGGCGATGAGACGGCATGGCTGAAGATCAAGCCTTCGCTGCCCGCAATCGCCGACCGCGAGAGGATCGCCTTCATCTGTCCCGGCGTGGGGAACAGTTGGTACCTCGACAGCAAGGTGCGCGAGAAGAGCCTCTACGAAACCTTCATGATACGCGAGTTGCTGCCCGCCGTCGAAGCGCGTTATCCCGTAGTCCGTGACCGCTCGGGACGCGCGATCACGGGCCTGAGCATGGGCGGTTTCGGGGCCATGTCGCTCGCCATAAAGCACAAGGGGCTGTTCGGTGCCGCAGGCAGCACGAGCGGCGGGCTCGACATACGTCCTTTCCCGCAGAACTGGGAGATCCCGCAGTTGCTGGGCGAGATTACGGAGTATCCCGAAGCCTGGGAAGAGGCTACGCCCATCAACCTCATCCCGCAGCTCGGGAATGGCGACCTGGCGATCGTCTTCGACTGCGGCTACGACGATTTCTTCTTCGAGGTAAACAACGATTTCCACGACGAGTTGCTGCGCCGGGGCATCATGCACGATTTCTATGTACGCCCTGGTGGGCATACCGGTGCCTATTGGGGCAATGCCATCGACTTTCAGATCGTATTCTTCCGCAATTTCTTTGCGAAGGCTAACTGACGCCGCCGATGAAGGAGAGCTGGAAACCCGGGACGCTGATCTATCCGCTGCCGGCCGTGCTGGTGAGCTGCGGTGCGACGCCCGAAGAGTATAACCTGCTGACCGTGGCGTGGACGGGCACGGTATGCACCAACCCGCCGATGTGCTACATTTCGGTACGCCCCGAACGCCACTCCTACGAAATAATCCGCCGCACGGGGGAGTTCGTCATCAACCTCACGACCCGCGACCTGGCCCGCGCCGCCGACTGGTGCGGGGTGCGGTCGGGGCGCGACTATGACAAATTCCGCGAAATGGGGCTCACGCCCGGGAAGGCCTTGCAGGTCGCGGCGCCGATCGTCGAAGAGGCGCCCGTAAGCATCGAGTGCCGCGTGCGGCAGGTGATGCCCCTCGGTTCGCACGACATGTTCCTGGCCGAGGTGGTCGCCGTGCAGGTCGATGCCGCCTATATCGACCCTGTTACGGGGCGTTTCTGCCTCGAACGCGCCTACCCGATCGTTTACTCCCACGGCGAATATTTCGCCCTGGGCGAGGCCATCGGCCACTTCGGCTGGTCGGTGCGCAAGAAGCCGCGCCGGACGGTGGGCGCTGCCCCCGCAGTCCCCGCACCTGCCGCAGGGAATATCCCGGCTGCGGAAGTTTCCGAAGCACCCGGGGCAGACCCCGGGGACGGGAAGCCCGCCGCAAAACGTGTCCCTGCGCGAAAACCCGTGGCACCTGCCGCCCGCCGCTCCCGCCGCAAACCCGACGCGAAGAAGCCGCGGCGCTGATGCCGGGCGCGGGGCTGTCCGGCCACTCAGGGCGCAAGAAATCGCTCCGGTCACAGGTATCTGTGGCCGGGGCGATGCCGTTTAAGAATTCCGATCCGATAAAGGAAGGCCCCTGCCGAAGCAGGGGCCTTACCGGGTTCAGTCGGTTTCGGGTCGGTGGGTGTCGTGTGTCAGGTCGGTGTTGTGCACGCCCAGCACGGCGCGCCCCGACGGTTCGTTCATGTCGCGGAACGCCTTGTCCCAGGCCAGCGCTTCGGCGGTGCTGCACGCTACGGACGGTACCGACGGTACGCACTGCGCTGCCGTATGCGACGGGAAGTGTTCCTCGAAGATCGTACGGTAATAGTACTCCTCCTTGTTGCGGGGCGGGTTGATCGGGAAACGCTCCGCAGCGTGTTCCATCTCGCGGTCGGAGACCGCCTCTGCGGTCAGCTGCTTGAGCGTGTCGATCCAGTTGTAGCCTACGCCGTCGGAGAACTGCTCTTTCTGACGCCATACGATCTCGGAGGGGAGCATGTCCTCGAACGCCTTGCGCAGGATCCATTTTTCGATATGCCCGTCCTTGGCCATTTTCGCCGCCGGGTTGATGCGCATCGCCACGTCGAGGAACTCCTTGTCGAGGAACGGTACGCGCCCCTCGACACCCCATGCCGAGAGCGACTTGTTGGCGCGCAGGCAGTCGTAGAGGTGCAGCTTACTGATCTTGCGCACGGTCTCCTCGTGGAAGGCACGGGCGTCGGGCGCCTTGTGGAAATAGAGGTAGCCGCCGAAAACCTCGTCGGCACCCTCGCCCGAGAGCACCATCTTGATGCCCATCGACTTGATGACGCGCGCCAGCAGGTACATCGGCGTCGAGGCGCGTACGGTCGTCACGTCGTAGGTCTCGATATAGTAGATCACGTCGCGCACGGCATCCAGCCCCTCCTGGACGGTGTAGTTGATTTCGTGGTGTACGGTGCCGATATGGTCGGCGACCTTGCGTGCCGCCGCCAGGTCGGGCGCCCCTTTCAGTCCGATGGCGAACGAGTGGAGCTGCGGCCACCAGGCCCGGTCGCGGTCGTTCGATTCGACGCGCCGGTCGGCGTATTTCTTGGCGACGGCCGAGATGATCGACGAGTCGAGGCCGCCCGACAGCAGTACGCCGTAGGGTACGTCTGACATGAGCTGCCGCTTGACGGCCGATTCCAGCGCCTTGCGCAGCGTCGGTATGTCGGCACCGTTGTCCTTCACGGCGTCGTACTCGAACCAGTCGCGCTTGTACCAGCGCACCATTTTCCCCTCGCGGCTCGACCAGTAGTGCCCGGGCAGGAACGGCCGGATGGTGCTGCACACCCCTTCGAGGGCTTTCTGTTCCGATGCGACGTAAAATTGCTCGTCGCTGTCCCAGCCGATGTAGAGCGGGATGACGCCGACCGGGTCGCGGGCGATCAGGTATTCGTCCTTTTCGATGTCGTACAGCGCGAAGGCGAAGATGCCGCTGATTTTTTCCAGCAGCCCGACGCCCAGCTTGCGGTAGAGCGGCAGGATCACCTCGCAGTCCGAGCCTGTCCGAAAATCGTATTCTCCGGCCAGCTCGGCGCGGATCTCCTGATGGTTGTATATCTCGCCGTTCACGGCCAGCACCTGTTTCCCGTCGCAGCTGAACAGGGGTTGACCGCCCGACTGAGGGTCGACGATCGAAAGCCGCTCGTGCGAAAGGATCGCCCGCTCGCCGCAGTAGACACCCGACCAGTCGGGGCCCCGGTGCCGTATCTGCTTCGACATTTTCAGTACCTGCCCACGCAGCGCATCCGATTTCCGGCGGATGTCAAATAGTCCTACGAAACCACACATAGATTGATTGTTGTTGTATTACGTTACAAAACTGTTAATTGCCGGCCGCCTGTGTCCCGCTGCGGGAATCCCGCCGCGTCGCCGCCTCTCAAGTCCCCGCCGGGGCGGGGGCTCGAGGAAGGCCGGATTTACAAGGGTGCCGGAGGCGGCGGATACGACCCGCCGGAGCGCGAAACAATCTGAAAAATTGCAAGGCCTCCCGGGGGATCAGTTGTTCTCCGGGCGGAGCTTGCGCACCACGGCACCTGTCTGCCACATCTCGCTTTCGCGCATCTCGCGCAGCTCCTCGTTGAGTTTCTCGCGGTAGTCGGGTTTGCTGTTCAGGTCGATCGAGCGCTGCGCCTCGTTGCCGGCGGCCACTTCGCCGTAAAGCTCTTCGAAGACGGGTTTGGTGGCATCGCGGAAACGTTTCCACCAGTCCAACGCACCGCGTTGTGCCGTGGTCGAGCAGTTGGCGTACATCCAGTCCATGCCGTTCTCGGCCACCAACGGCATGAGCGACTGGGTCAGCTCCTCGACCGTTTCGTTGAAAGCCTCCGAAGGGGTGTGCCCGTGGGCGCGCAGCGTGTCGTACTGGGCCGCGAAAATACCCTGGATGGCACCCATCAGCGTGCCGCGCTCGCCCGTCAGGTCGGAGTAAACCTCCCGCTTGAAGTCGGTTTCGAACAGGTAGCCCGAACCTACGCCGATGCCCAGCGCCACCACGCGTTCGAATGCGCGCCCCGTGGCGTCCTGGAATACGGCGTAGCTCGAATTCAGGCCGCGGCCCTCGATGAACATGCGGCGCAGCGAAGTCCCCGAGCCTTTCGGGGCGACCAGGATCACGTCTACGTCGGCCGGCGGCACGATGCCCGTGCGCTCCTTGTAGGTGATGCCGAAGCCGTGCGAGAAGTAGAGCGCCTTGCCCGGCGCGAGGTGTTTCTCGATCGTCGGCCATGCGGCGATCTGCCCGGCGTCGGAGAGCAGGTACTGGATGATCGTTGCGCGCCGGGCGGCCTCTTCGATCCCGAAGAGCGTCTTGCCCGGTACCCAGCCGTCGGCGACGGCCTTGTCCCAGCTTTTCGAGCCTTCGCGCTGTCCGACGATGACGTTGAACCCGTTGTCCTTGAGGTTGAGCGACTGCCCCGGCCCCTGTACGCCGTAGCCGATTACGGCGATGGTTTCGTCCCTGAGGACTTCGCGTGCTTTTTCCAGGGGAAACTCTTCGCGGGTAACGACCTTCTCTTCTACTCCGCCGAAATTGATCTGTGCCATAGTTGTATGAGTTTTAAAAGTTAAAATGAATCCGTTCTTTGTCTGTTCCTCTCGAGTTCTTCGAGGTATTCGTTGAGCAGCTCGCGCCGCGATTTGATGATGGCCACCGTGCCGCTGCGCACGAACTGTTGCACGCCGAAGGGTTGCAGCAGGCGGAACAGTGCCTGCGTCTCGGCCTTATGGCCGGTTTTTTCGACGACGATGTAGTCGTCGTCGATCTCCAGGATGCGGACATTGTGCTCGCGTACGAGTTTCTCGACGTTGCGGCTGCGCGTGACTTTATAAAGGGCGATCTCCTGCTGCACGACTTCGTCCGAGGTGTAGACGAAGACCTTGCGCACGTCGATCTTCTTCTCGACCTGCCGCGCGAGCTTCTCGACCCGGTCGGGGCCGGTGCGGACGACGATCGTGAATTTATGGATGCCCGCGAGCGCCGACTCGGAAGTCGTCAGGCTTTCGATGTTGACATTGCGGCACGTGAAGACCGTCGTGATCTGGCTCAGCAGCCCGACCTTGTTCTCCGAAAATACGGTGATGATATACTCTTGTTCCATACCTCGTTCGGTTTATTCGAGCCGGATCGCCGACACGGGGGCGCCGGCCGGCACCATCGGGAATACGTTTTCTTCGCTTTCGACGCGCACCTCCAATAGGTAGGCGCCTTTGCAGGCTTTCATCTCGGCCACCGCCCCGGCCAGCTCCTCGCGCCGCTCCACGCAGCGGTAGGCGATGCCGTTGCCGCGGGCGATCAGCCCGAAGTCGGGGTTCGCCAGTTCGGTGAACGAGTAGCGGCGGTCGTAGAAGAGTTCCTGCCACTGCCGTACCATGCCCAGATAGGAGTTGTTGAGCAATACGATCTTTACGGCGACCTGCGACTGGAAGATCGTCCCCAGCTCCTGGATGGTCATCTGCAGCCCGCCGTCGCCCGCGAAGAGGCATACCTCGCGGTCGGGGGCGCCCAGTTTGGCGCCGATGGCGGCCGGAAGCCCGAAGCCCATCGTGCCCAGACCGCCCGAAGTTACCAGGCTGCGGCTGCGGCGGAACCCGAAATAGCGCGCCGCGAACATCTGCTGCTGCCCGACGTCGGTCACCAGCACCGCGTCGTTGTCGTAGGCATGCGCTACGGTGTCGACGACCTCGCCCATGCGGATGCGGCCGCCTTCCGGGCGGATCGCCTTGCGGACGACCGCCTCGTATTCGACTTTGTCGCAGGCGCGGAACCCTTCGATCCAGGCCTTGTGCGCGGCGGGGCGGATCCTTTGGGTGAGCAGCGGGAGCGTCTGTTTCACGTCGCCGATGACGGCCACGTCGGCGTGTACGATCTTGTCGATCTCGGCGGGGTCGATCTCCAGGTGGATTACCTTGGCATTCGCCCCGAAACATTTGGGGTTGCCCGTCACGCGGTCGTCGAAACGCATCCCCACGGCGATGAGCAGGTCGCACTCCTGGTTGCGGATGTTGGGGCCGTAGTTGCCGTGCATGCCCAGCATGCCGACATACTGCGGCGAGGAGGTCGGCACGGCCGACAGCCCCAGCAGGGTCGAGGCGACCGGTATGCCGCTCTTTGCGAGGAAGGCCTGCAATTCTTCTTCGGCGTTTCCGAGCATCACGCCCTGTCCCGCCATCAGCAGCGGCCGTTGTGCGGCATCGATCAGCCGTACCGCCTCGGCGATGCACTCCTCGGCGGGCGCGGGGGCGGGGACGTAGCGGCGGAGGGTCGTCTGCCGCTCGTAGCGGATCGGGGCCGTCCCGCACTGGTCGTCCTTGGTGATGTCCACCACCACAGGGCCCGGACGCCCCGAACGGGCGATATAGAACGCCTTGGCAATCGCCCCGGGAATGTCTTCGGTACGCTTGACCTGGCAGTTCCATTTGGTTACGGCCTGCGTGATGCCCACGAAGTTGGTTTCCTGGAAGGCGTCGGTGCCCAGCAATGACGAACCCACCTGTCCGGTCACCAGTACCAGTGGCGTGGAGTCCATCAGCGCGTCGGCCAGTCCGGTCACGGTGTTCGTCGCCCCCGGGCCCGAGGTGACCAGGCAAACCCCTACGCGGCCGCTGACGCGGGCGTAGCCCTGCGCGGCATGTACGGCGCCCTGTTCATGGCGGACAAGGATGTGGCGCAGCCGGGCGCGGTAGTCGAAATGCGCATCGTAATCGGGGATGATGGCTCCTCCGGGATACCCGAAAAGCGTGTCCACACCCTCGCGCAGGAACGATTCGAGCAGGGCCTGCGACCCTGTGATACAAGGGCCGGGCTGTTGTCCTTCGGTTCTGGTTGTCGTGTTCGTATTCATGGTGTTGTCCGGTTTTATTCTTCTTCGACGATGCGTACGGCCCCTTTGTCGGCCGAGCTGACCAGCTTGGCATAGGCCCTTAGCGACGCGGGTATGCGGCGGTCGCGTGCCGCGGGGCGGAAATGCTGCTGTGCGGCCATGCGCGCGGCGATTTCGTCGTCGCCGGCCATGAGGCGGATCGAGCGCCGCGGGATGTCGATCTCGATCTCGTCGCCCGTGCGGATGACGGCGATCTCCCCGCCCGAAGCCGCTTCGGGCGAGACGTGACCGATCGACAACCCCGACGTTCCGCCCGAGAAGCGGCCGTCGGTAATCAGCGCGCAGGCTTTGTCGAGGTGTCTGGATTTGAGGTACGACGTGGGGTAGAGCATCTCCTGCATCCCGGGGCCGCCCTTGGGGCCTTCATAGCGTATGACAACAACGTCGCCGGCCTGCACCTCGCCGCCGAGGATGCCGCCGATGGCCTGCTCCTGCGATTCGTAGACGCGGGCGCGCCCGCGGAAGACAAACAGCGACGCGTCGACGCCGGCCGTCTTGACGATGCAGCCCCGGCGGGCGATGTTGCCCGTCAGTACGGCCAGCCCGCCGTCGCGGAAATAGGCGTGTTCCAGATCGCGGATGCAGCCTGCCGTGCGGTCGGTGTCCGGTGTGTCGTAATAAGTCCGTTGTGTGCCCAGTTCCCGGCTGTAAAGGCCGGCCGGGGCGCTCAGGTAGCGCTGTTTGGCTTCGCTGCTCGCCGTTTCGCTCCGCAGGTCGAAGGCCGCGATGGCCTGGCCGAGCGTGCGCCCGTCGACCCTCCCGGCCGAGGTGTCGAGCAGTCCGCCGCGGGCGAGTTCGCCCAGGATCGAGAGGATGCCGCCCGCACGGTTGACATCCTGGATATGGTAATGCGAATTGGGGGCGACCTTGCACAGTACGGGCACCCGGCGCGAAAGGCGGTCGATATCCTGCATCGTGAAATCCACCCCGGCCTCGTGGGCCACGGCCAGCAGGTGCAGCACCGTATTGGTCGAGCCGCCCATGGCGATGTCGAGCGACATGGCATTCTCGAAGGCTGCCTTCGTGGCCACCGAGCGCGGGAGCACCGAGTCGTCGCCCTCGAAGTAATAGCGTTCGGCATTGCGGACGATCAGCGCTGCGGCCTCTTCGAACAGGCGGCGGCGGTTGACATGCGTGGCCACGACGGTGCCGTTGCCCGGGAGCGAGAGCCCGAGCGCTTCGGTCAGGCAGTTCATCGAGTTGGCGGTGAACATCCCCGAGCACGAACCGCAGCCGGGGCATGCGGCGCGTTCGACGCGAGCCACCTGTTCGTCGCTGCAATTTTCGTCGGCAGCCATTACCATGGCGTCGATCAGGTCGAGCGCCCGCTCGCCGAGATGCCCCGCCTCCATCGGCCCGCCCGATACGAAGACAGTCGGGATGTCGAGCCGCATGGCGGCCATCAGCATGCCCGGGGTGATCTTGTCGCAGTTCGAGATGCAGACCAGTGCGTCGACCTTGTGGGCGTTGGCCATATATTCGACGCTGTCGGCAATGTTCTCGCGCGAGGGCAGCGAATAAAGTATGCCGGCGTGCCCCATGGCGATGCCGTCGGCGATGGCGAGGGTGTTGAATTCCGCGGCGAAACAGCCGAGCGCTTCGATCCGCTGCTTGACGTATTGTCCGATCTCGTGCAGGTGCACGTGTCCCGGAACCAGCTGGGTGAACGAGTTGGCGATGCCGATGACCGGACGGCCGAACTGCTCTTCGCGCATGCCGTTGGCACGCCACAGGCTCCTGGCTCCGGCCATGCGCCGGCCCGTCGTCGTGACGGCACTTCTGAGTGGGTGTTTCATCTTCTTCTTGTTTTCTGCATATTGTGCCTTTGCCATCTGCCCGGATAATAAAAAACCTTTCTCCATCGGGAGAAAGGCCTTTTTATCATCTTTCGGATATACACATCACCTTTCTCCCGTTATCTTGCCAAAGACGACGAGCAGCAGATTAATGACGTTATTATTCGAATGGTTCTGGGCGTTCATGTCCGGAATTTCCGTATTTGTTCCGTTTCAAAGATAGGGATATAAAATCGTTTCGTCAAAATAATTTTGCAAAAAATTTAATAATGTGATAATCCGGAACCTATATCCCCTCTTGCGCTTTATGACGACCCGGATAGAAGCTTTTTATCTTACAGTTTGAAACCGTATTTTTTGGCCTTTTAACCCCTTTTAGCCCGATTCGGAGGAAAGCAGGCCTTCCGGGAACCCCTAATATCTTACGGTTTGTCGTCAATGCCGATGTTTTCTGCCTTTCCGGAATGCTCCTATATATATAAA
>ENA-ORIT01000442-ORIT01000442.1-human-gut-metagenome-genome-assembly--contig:-NODE-442-length-11070-cov-6.40154_pt1 | contig 11070 bp, 9 predicted proteins | sample MGYA00243032_ERZ508750 | MGnify/ENA primary metagenome ERZ508750 (study PRJEB26277, sample SAMN04329802) | human gut metagenome | biome: human-associated habitat | host: Homo sapiens | place: USA... | reverse complement strand
ACCTACGCACAGGAAAGAGTGATTCCTAAATGGTACTACGATGCCCAGGAGCTGATTGACGACGAAGAGGTGAACGCCGTGTACATTGCCACTCCTCCTTCTTCACATGCTACGTACGCCATCATGTCCATGAAGGCAGGTAAACCGGTCTACATAGAGAAACCGATGGCCGTTACCTACGAAGAGTGCTGCCGCATCAACCGCATTTCCCAAGAAACGGGTGTTCCATGTTTTGTCGCGTATTACCGCCGCTATCTGCCCTACTTCCTGAAGGTAAAGTCACTGGTAGAGGAGGGACATATTGGCAATGTCATCAACATTCAAATCCGCTTCGCCCAGCCTCCCCGCGACCTCGACCATAACAAGGAAAACCTGCCGTGGCGCGTGCAGCCGGACATTGCCGGCGGAGGATACTTCTATGACCTTGCGCCCCACCAGATAGACTTGCTGCAGGAAATCTTCGGATGTATCCTCGAAGCTAGCGGCTACAAGAGCAACCGTGGCAGACTATATCCTGCCGAAGACACCCTAAGCGCATGTTTCCAGTTTGACAGCGGACTAGTAGGCAGCGGCTCCTGGTGTTTCGTCGCCCACGAATCCGCCCGCGAAGACCGTATAGAAATCATTGGAGTCAAAGGCATGATTTGTTTCTCCGTATTCACCTATGACCCCATTGCGCTGCACACAGAAAGAGGGCGTGAGGAAATCATTGTCGAAAATCCCACCTACGTCCAGCAACCGCTTATACAGGCAGTAGTAGACCACCTGCTGGGCAAGTCAGTCTGCGGCTGTGACGGTGAAAGCGCCACTCTGACTAACTGGGTAATGGACAAAATACTGAACAAACTCTGATTAGCATTCATGGGGTAGACCTTACCCCTTGGCTAAATATTCACATTTTCGGCCGACAAGCTTGTACATATCGGCACTCTCGCCTACAATCTATTCCAGATCTCCCTCCACAAAAGGTTCATGCGGGTCGGGAGCATGCAAGGTCTCCCCTCCCCGCTCCACACCGGCAATCAGGCAGTGATATTTCTCGCGTATCCCTGCTTCTTTCAGGGTCTTGTTCAGGAAAGGGGACTGCCCGTCCACACAGAACTGGCGTAGAATCATCTCACTCTTCTCTATCACATCCGCATTCATGGCAGACACCTTATCCATCTCCTGGCCGAAGATGTTCAATTCCTCATCCGTGGCAATTACTTGTATCTTGTCCTGCGGGAAAAGGCGGACAGACGCTCCGGGAATATTAATCCGTTTCTTGCCCCGAAGGATAGAGACCACATGGATACCGTATTTCTTTCCAAAATTCAGCTCCGCCAATGTCCTGCCCACCCATGCCGACTCGCCGGGGATTTCAAAATCCGTCAGGTGCAGGTCGCGCGACAGCAGACGTCCCGCATACTCCGGTTTCTTCTCTCCCATATACTCGGCACGCATGTCGCGGTACCGCAGATTCTGGAAGAATGTCCTCTCTATCATGATGGACTGCTTCTTCAACTGGCGGGAGAGTATCATCAGGGTCACCAGCAGCACCGCCACTCCAAACACCAGACCGACGGACATCTTGAACAAACCGGCTATTACGAACATGACGAACGAAACGCCCAGCAGCAGACGCAGTACAATGGTGGCCACCAACGGTGCCCGGTTTCCACGGTTATCCTTCCATAAAGTCACGAACTCTTCCGAGTGGTTCTTTTTAATCATGATGGCACGCAGGAACGGAGCTATACACAGAATGATGATAAAGGCAGCCAACAGAGAGCCCCATACCCCGGGCAGACTGTCATGCACGAAAGGCACCAGAAAACGGAACGCCAAAGCTATCACCGCCACGCAAATGATGGAATACACCACCGTAATCCTGACCAGCGCAAATATCAGTTTCTTCCACAGACTCTCGTGGTTCATGGTCTGCGAACCTGAAGCATAGCGGGTCAAGAACTTTCTCCATTTTTCCGGCAAATGCGTATCCACAAGATTGGAAGCCGGTTCTGCCAAACGAATCATATAAGGAGTGAGGAAAGTGGTGATGACAGACACCGCCACCACAATAGGATACAAGAAATGGCTGGTGACATGCAGTGACACGCCCAGCGAAGCTATAATAAAGGCAAACTCACCGATTTGCGTCAGACTGAAACCGCATTGCATAGCCGTCTTCAGCGGTTGCCCTGCCAGCAGCACACCCAGCGTCCCGAAGAGGGATTGCCCGAGGATGACCGCCAGAGTAATCACGACTATGGGTCCCGCATACTCCACAATCATGGCCGGGTCTACCATCATGCCGACCGATACGAAGAAGATGGCGCCGAACAAGTCCTTGACCGGCTTCACCAGGCGCTCTATGCTCTCCGCCTCTACCGTCTCGGCAAGAATGGAGCCCATGATGAACGCGCCGAAAGCAGCCGAGAAACCCGTGTGCGCGGCCATCACCACCATACCGAAACAGAGTCCGAGAGAGACTATCAGCAAGGTTTCCTCGCTCATCAGCTTCCGGCACCGCTTCAGCAATCCGGGGATAAGGTATATCCCTACGACGAACCAAAGTATCAGGAAGAACAGCAGTTTGGCAATGCTCCCCAGCATCTCCGTACCCTCGAAGTTATGGCTGACTGCCATCGTGGAGAGCATCACCATCAATACGATGGCAAGAATATCCTCCAGGATAAGCACACGGAGCACCAGCCCCGTGAACCGTTTCATGCGCACCCCCTAATCATCAAACGCCTTATAGATAATGGTAGTGGACGACATGGCAATCATACCGCCCAGGAAGATACAGTCCATCCGTTGCCAGCCGAACCCGGTACCTACCGCCACTCCCAACAATATCATACAAAAGATGATGGTACACGCAGCAATAATCGCCGCGCCTCCCACCTTCACAATCTTCTTGAAGCTGAATTCCAATCCCAGTGCAAACAGCAGGAAGATAACGCCTATATCTGCCCAGGTCTGTATATTAGCCGTGTCCATCACCGACGGTGTATAGGCCATGTGAGGGCTGGCAAGGAATCCTGCAACTACATATCCTAACACCAGCGGTTGCTTCAATTTCTTAAAAAGCAGGGTCATAATCCCCGCACAAATCAATATCAGAGCTAAATCAGCTATCAAAGGGGCTAAATGTGACATAACACTACTTATCTATTAATCAGAGATATACAACTGCAAAACTCTGCAATACATCTGCAGTGGCTCTGCAATACATCTGCAGTGGCTCTGCAATACATCTGCAGTGGCTCTGCAAAAGCCTTGCAGCGTCACTGCAACTGCTTTGCAGCAACACTGCAAAAGGTATGCAGTAACTTTGCAGCAGTTGTCTGTACGATTCTACAACACTCCTTTCGAGCTTGGCAGTTCAAAGTGATAAATATCCCTTTTCACCGCCATCTTCAGCGCACGTGCCAGCGCCTTGAAGATGCCTTCTATCTTATGATGTTCGTTCTGCCCTTCGGCTTTTACATTAAGATTCATCCGGGCGGCATCACTCAAGGACTTGAAGAAGTGCAGGAACATTTCCGTAGGCATGTCGCCTATCTTCTCGCGCTTGAACCCGGCATCCCATACCAACCACGGGCGACCGCCGAAGTCGAGGCACACCTGGCAGAGACAATCGTCCATAGGAAGGGCATAGCCGTAGCGTTCGATGCCGCGCTTGCTTCCTAAGGCCTGATAAAGGCAGTCGCCCAGAGCAAGAGCGGTATCCTCGATGGTGTGGTGCTCGTCCACTTCGAGGTCGCCTTTCACACGGATGGTGAGGTCCATGCCGCCGTGCTTGCCTATCTGCTCCAGCATGTGGTCGAAGAAGCCCAGTCCGGTCGCGATGTCACAATGCCCGTCACCATCCAGATTCAAGGATACGTATATATCTGTCTCCTTGGTAGTGCGACGTACTTCCGCCGTACGCTCACCGGCAAAGAGGAATTCGGCAACCTTATCCCAATCCCTGGTAGCGAGGGCGCAGTAATCTTCAAGTCCGTCACAAGCGGCACCGCCACCTTCGGAAACGGGTTTCAATGACGCCGTGTCATCTTGCAGAAGAATGGCGCGGCAGCCCAGATTCTTTGCCAGTTCCACATCCGTAGGCCGGTCGCCAATGACGAAACTGTGGGACAAATCGTAGTCCGGGTTATCGAGGTATTTGGTAAGCATTCCGGTACGCGGCTTGCGAGTCGGTGCATTGTCGTCGGGCATGCTGCGGTCTATGCAGATGTCGTCGAAGGTGATGCCTTCGCCTTCCAATGTCTTCATCATCAGGTTGTGTGCCGGCCAAAAGGTCTCTTCCGGAAAGGAAGTTGTGCCGAGCCCATCCTGATTGGTCACCATTACAAAATCAAAATCCAGCTTGCTGCGGATGAAGCCAAGATTGCGCATCACTTTCGGATAGAACTCCAGCTTCTCCAGGGAGTCCAGCTGATAATCAATGGGCGGCTCAATGACTAAAGTCCCGTCACGGTCTATAAAAAGTAGTTTCTTCATTTTAAAGGATATTTTTTTGAGGGAATAAAGGGAGTTATCGGGAGTTAGAAGGAGTTAGAGGCCGATAGTTCTGCTTGCATAAGCATTACTTGTATAAAACAGCAGTATCGGCCTCTAACTCCCTTTTACTCCCTTTAACTCCTTCTACATATATTCCTTCAGCGCTTCAATTAATTTTTCATTCTCTCCTCTCGTTCCCACCGTCACTCGCAGGCAATTTCCGCAGAGTGACACGGAATTACGGTTGCGGACAATGATACCCTTGCCTACCAGATAATTGTAAATCTTCACGGCATCCGTCACACGAGCTAGGAAGAAATTGGCATGGGAAGGGAACATCTTCACCGTACATGGCAGTGCGGCGAACTCGGCTTCCAGATTCTCCCGTTCTTCTTTCAGAGTCTTTACCCAACGTTCTATTTCATATTAGCGGTGAAGCATTTCCACTGCCGGCTTCTGTGTCAGCAGGTTCACGTTATAGGGATATTTTATCTTACTGAGGATGCCGATAATATCCGGTGAGGCAAATGCCATACCCAGACGGATGGCAGCACATCCCCATGCTTTGGAAAAGGTTTGCAGTACAATGAGATTCGGATATTGATTCAAATTTTCAAGGAAGGAAGGTGCCTCGGAGAAGTCATTGTATGCCTCGTCCAGTATCACCAACCCATCAAACCGGCGAATCAGCGTTTCAATTTCGCTACGGAGCAGGTCATTGCCGGTAGGATTGTTGGGAGAGCAGATAAAAATCAGTTTGGTATGCTCATCCGCAGCAGCCAGAAGCTTGTCGGCAGAGAACTGGAAATCCTCATCGAGCAGCACTTTACGGTACTCCACATCATTAACGTCAGCACAGACTTGATACATGCCGTAGGTAGGGTCGATGGCCACTACATTGTCCACACGGGGTTCACAAAAAGCACGGAACACCAAATCGATAGCTTCATCACTGCCATTCCCTAAAAAGATGGAATCGGGACTCACCTTTTTAATTCTAGACAATTCTGTCTTTAGCTCCCGCTGCATGGGGTCGGGATAACGGTTGTGCGGCATGTTATAAGGATTCTCGTTTGCATCGAGAAAAACGGATGCCGCAGCACCATTATATTCATCACGTGCTGAAGAATAAGGCTTCAGACGCCAGATATTCGGACGGGTAAGTTCTTGTAATGTTTTCACCATGTTATTTATGATTTGACAATTTACGATTAAAATTACTTTAAGCCATCAGCTCTCAATTTTCAACTTTCCATTTCCATTTTCCAACTGCCCCAGTCTCACACTCACAGCATTCTTATGCGCATCCAGCTGTTCATTGGCAGCCATCAGCTCGATGGCAGGGCCGATGATATTTAATCCTTCCGGCTTTATCTCCTGAAAAGTTATCTTGCGGATAAAGCTGTCGAGGCTGACACCGCTGTATGCTTTAGCATAGCCGTTTGTCGGCAGGGTATGGTTTGTGCCCGAAGCATAATCTCCCGCACTCTCCGGAGTAAGAGAACCCAGGAATACGGAACCGGCATTCACGATACGTTCTGCCACGGAAAGATAATCCTCGGTTTCTATGATAAGATGTTCGGGAGCATACGCGTTGGTCAATTCAATGGCTTCTGCCATGCTGTCCACTACAATCAGTTTGCTATTGGCAAGAGACTTTTCGGCAATCTCTTTACGTGGCAGTAAGGCCAGTTGGCGTTCCACTTCCACCTTTACAGCTTGTTGCAATTCGACAGAGGTCGTAATTAATATAGCCTGACTGTCCACTCCGTGTTCTGCCTGGCTCAACAAGTCGGCGGCGACAAAAATCGGATTAGCTGTTTCGTCAGCCAAAACTTCTACTTCCGAAGGTCCTGCCGGCATATCTATCGCCACATCACGCAAGCTCACAAGCTGTTTGGCAGCCGTGACATACTGATTTCCCGGACCGAATATCTTGTAAACCTTAGGCACACTTTCCGTTCCGTATGCCATAGCGGCAATGGCTTGTATGCCGCCAGCTTTGAAAATCCGGTTGACACCTGCCACTTTTGCGGCAAACAGCACAGCGGGATGTACCTTTCCGTCACGTCCCGGAGGGGTGCAGAGAACAATCTCCTTGCATCCGGCAATCCTGGCGGGAACGGCCAGCATCAGTACCGTAGAAAACAGCGGAGCCGTTCCTCCGGGGATATACAATCCCACCTTTTCTATGGCAACCGCTTTCTGCCAGCAGGTCACCCCCGGCTGAGTCTGCACTTTCTTGCCCTCAAAGCGTTGTGCGGCGTGGAAAGTCTCGATGTTCTGCTTTGCCAGGCGAATAGCTGCTTTCAAGTCTTCACTCACCAGGTTTTCCGCTTCCTGCTGTTCCTCTTCCGACACTGCCAGCGAGGCCAACACCACTTTATCAAATTTTTCTTCATAATCCAGCACAGCACGGTCTCCCTCCTCCTTCACACGGTCAATAACACTCCGCACCGTATCAAACAGATTCTCCGTATTCATCACCGGACGTTTCAGAATCTCTTGCCACTGGGATTTATCGGGATTACTAATCAATATCATAATGACATGTTTTTAAAGATTTATGCATAAACCATGATATTATTGGAGGTGTGTCAAAACTCTCTGAAGACTTTCTATTAGGCGCTGATTACGCGGATTTCACGGATTCATTTTACCGATTCCGCGCTATTTCGCGTAATTCGTACCTAATGTCGTAACATAAAGAAAGCGTTTATATACTTTTGACACATCCTCGAGGCTTTAAATTATCATTTTCTCAATCGGCAGCACCAGAATGCCTTCTGCCCCCAGCGCTTTCAGCTTTCCGATAATCTCCCAGAAACACTTCTCGTCGAGCACCGTATGTACCGAGCACCAGCCTTCTTGTGCCAAAGGCATTACCGTGGGGCTCTTCATGCCCGGAAGTACAGAGACAATCTCATCCAGTTTCTCTTTCGTGGCATTCATCAGCACATATTTCTTATCTTCGGCTGTCTTCACGGCAACCATACGGAACAACAGCTCCCTCAATATCTCTTGCTTTTCCTCGCTCATGTTCTTGTTGCCAATCAGTAGCGCTTCGGACTTCATCACAACCTCCACTTCCTTCAAACGGTTGCTCACCAGCGTAGAACCGGAACTTACAATATCGAAAATAGCATCTGCCAGACCGATGCCCGGCGCCACTTCTACCGACCCCGTAATGACGTGTATCTCCGCATTCACCCCATTCTCTTTCAAAAAGCCGGAAAGGATACCCGGATAAGATGTCGCAATCTTCTTTCCGTGAAACCACTTCACCCCCGGATACTCAATATCCTTCGGCATGGCAAGAGACAGACGGCACTTGCTGAATCCCAGACGCTTGATTATCTCCGCATCCTCATTCTTCTCAACAAATTCATTCTCACCCACAAGGCCTATATCAGCCACTCCGGTAGCCACAGACTGCGGAATGTCGTCATCCCTCAAAAACAACACTTCAAGAGGAAAGTTTGACGACTGCACCAACAACGAACGCTTCATGGCACTCAACTTAATATCCGATTCTCCCAAAAATGACATGGTCTCGTCATAAAGACGACCTTTAGCTTGTACTGCAATTCTTAACATAAGGCTATTTACTATTTACTATTTACTATTTTGAATGAGATGACAGAAAACAAAACGAGGCTTACCACTATTCGGCAAGCCTCGTCATTTATGTCATTTGTTGTACATATACACTCATACGCCCACCGAGTTATTCGTCAGGATGATGATGGTGATGATGTGCAACGATATTCTTCATATTTTTTTGTTTTAATGCGACAAAAGTAAACTAAAAGTTTGAAACTCCAAAAGATTTATCACAAAAAGTTTATTTCTTCTTTCAAATTCATCTTGCTTCACCACAGATTACACAGATTTGCACAGATTGAAATAAAAATAATCTGTGCAAATCTGTGTAATCTGTGGTGAAGCAATCAAATCAACGGCAATATTTCCTCCTGCTCCACTTCGCAGCTATGGAAATGCATTTCCGTTTCCGCTTTCTCTTTCGGGAAGGTGAAGTAAGTGCAGGTAGCTTCCGTACAAAGTTCTCCCATGCTATTGTACAGACGCGCTTCTATGATGGCGATATTCCGCTTTTGCTCCCGGAGTGAAGCCCGCAGCACCACATGCGTGTCGTTGGTCGATATGGATTTGCGGAACCGGGTCTCCATTTTCGATGTCACTCCGCCAGTCTGCAGCTTGCGGAACACTACCCAACCGCAGATTTCATCCAGCAATACGGACTGGATGCCTCCATGCAACGTATTCAGCCATCCCTGATACTCCGGACGCGGCTTCCAAATGCTCACCACCTCGTCACCGTCCTCATAAAACTCCATTCTCACACCGGCTTCATTGTCGGGAGAGCAACCGAAACAGTTGTACCCCTCCATATCTTTCCACGGATTGATAATCTTCTTCATATCGTATTCTTCTTTATCTGATTCTGATTCATAAATTCTCTCAATAAAACGTTCAATATTAGTCATTCCGATTGAGAACTACAAATTATTGATGCCTTTTTCTAAAGAAAATTAGCGGGATGCTGTTTAAAAACGGTTATTTTATTTAGCTTTGTATAAATGGAAGTGAACAACAAGATGCAAAGAGGGGCCTTTTTCTGCTTATGGATATTATTTACGTTCTCATTGTTTGCACAAAACGAGGAGAACGGTTCTGCCACGTGCGACAGCGTCGTACATAAGAACACCTTCGGAAAAGTACTGAAGAGATTCCTTGATTTCAGCGACTTCGACACTACCTATATCAGTCCCAACCGATACAATTACGCCCTGATGCTCGACCATTTCACCAATTACGAATACTACTCTGTGGGCAATGACGACCAGCGGCTCCGTTTCTCGCCCAACCCTCACAACAAGATAGGCGCTTACTTCGGATGGCGTTGGATATTCCTGGGATGGGCTGTCGATACGGACTGGCTCTACGGAAAGAAAAGCAAGAAAAAGCGCGGTACGGAGTTTGATCTCAGTCTTTACAGTTCCAAACTGGGAGTCGACATTTTCTATCGCAGTACCGGAAATGACTATAAGATACACAAGGTATCCGGCTTTTCCGACGAGATTCCCTCCAATTATTCCGAAGACTTCAACGGATTGAAAGTAAAGATGAAGGGATTGAATCTGTATTACATTTTCAACAATCGGCGTTTCTCCTATCCAGCCGCCTTCAGCCAGTCCACCAACCAGCGCCGCAATGCAGGTTCTTTCATTGCCGGATTCTCCGTATCCACCCACAATCTAAACTTCGACTATACCAAGCTGCCCGAAATCATTCAGGAAACCATGAACCCGGGTATGAAGGTGAAACATATCAAATACACGAACATCAGCCTCAACGCCGGCTATGCCTACAATTGGGTGTTCGCCCGCAACTGCCTCGCATGCCTGTCGTTCAATCCGGCTGTCGCCTACAAGACATCACGCATAGAGAAGACAGAAGAGCGGGAAGCGGACGACTGGTACAAGAATTTCAATATCGACTTCATTCTGCGTGCAGGTGTGGTATACAACAACAGCAAATATTTCGTGGGTACTTCATTCGTAGGACGGACATACGACTACTACAAAAACAGTTTCTCCCTAAACAACGGGTTCGGCACCCTCCAAATATATGCCGGATTCAACTTTTATCTGAAAAAGGAGTACCGGAAGAACAAAAAGTAAAAAAAGGCTTTCAGCCCTCATCTCCCCTCAAAAGCTATAAACACACTCCACCCCTACTATATCCTTCCGCTTATCCTTCTCCCATTGCCTGCAATAGAAGATGTCCACCTCCCAGCGCTCGGACAAGGGCAACGTAATACCCCCACGATAGCGCATCCGCTTTACTCCGAAGTGCTCTGTCTTATTCAAACCATTATACATCTCGGCCGAAGCATACGGTTCCAGCTTGCACTTCGGAATGTCATAGGCAAACTTCGCACGCGAGCGCAAGCGGAACTCATCTCTATGCCCATCGAACGTATGCTGAAAGCGCTCACGCAAGGACAGTTTCACCCTTTGCACACGGGCAGACAGAGTGCCTTCCAAACGGTAGCGGTGCCGGAACTTCCAGCCATCTGCCCCCCGATTGCGGTAATGCGTCTCATACCCAGCTCCAAGCTTCAGAAAAGGCAACAGCTTATAGCTCCCCCCCACCTTCAGCCCCCACCGGTCTGTCTTTCCCAAATCATCCTTTGTACGCCACTCCAGTCCACCGGAAACAGTAAATGCCGGCTTCAACTTATATTCGAAACCGGCATTCGCCCAAGTGGCAAAATCCTTCTCCTGCGCCCGCAGGGAAAAAGACGAAACAACCCATAGAACTATCGGCAAAACAAGTACTTTCGTGCATGAAGATATATTACTTACCATACGCTTATTCTGTTAAAGTGTCAAAGGTAAGGATAAATTCTGTAACAATTCTGTAATACTACAAATCTTGTCTGCACATTTCCGATTTTTCAATGATACTTAAAAAACAGAGGCCGAGATACAAAAAACAGCTCAAAGTTGCCATATATGTATGGCATCATTTTTATTTGTAGCATGAATAAAC
>ENA-ORIT01000437-ORIT01000437.1-human-gut-metagenome-genome-assembly--contig:-NODE-437-length-11178-cov-6.92754_pt1 | contig 11178 bp, 8 predicted proteins | sample MGYA00243032_ERZ508750 | MGnify/ENA primary metagenome ERZ508750 (study PRJEB26277, sample SAMN04329802) | human gut metagenome | biome: human-associated habitat | host: Homo sapiens | place: USA... | reverse complement strand
GCAACGCCGTGGACAACGGCGACGGTACGGTTTCCTACTAGAAGAACTACGCCGTCACGGAGTAGATCTACACCTACTACCAGTCCTACAAATGGGTGCGCGACAACGGCCGTGAAAACACGTTCAGCACCGACTTCCTCAAGTTCAAGGAGCTGCGCATCGACTACCAGCTGCCGAAGCACCTGATGGCCAAGACCCGTTTCCTGCAGGGCGCGTCGATCGGGTTCTTCGCCACCAACCTCTTCTGCATCACCGACTGGCCGCAGTTCGACCCCGAGGCGGCAGGTCTGGTCAACGGTACGAACATTTACCCCGGTATCGAAACCGTCACCTTCCCGATGACGCGTACCTACGGTATCAACATCAAACTTCAGTTCTAAAACTGCGAACGCCATGAAATACGCAAAATATATCCTGATACTCGCGCTGCTCGCCGCATCGGGCGCATGTACGAACGATTTCGAGGATTACAACACCAATCCGAACAAACAATCGGAAGGGTCGGTAGCCCCCATCGCGCTGCTCGAACCGCTGATTTACAGCTCCACGAACAGCTATTCGTCCTACATGCTGAGCATCGCCAACGAGATTTCGCAGGTCACCGTGGCCAAGTCGACACCGCGCCGCGAACACTGCTACAACCTTGCCGACGGCAATTTCAAGGCCATCTGGAACCTCGGGTACAAATGGGCCGTCAATGCCATGCATATGTTCGACCTTGCCGTGGCGCAGAACCAGCCCAACTACCAGGCCATCGTCCTGACGCTGAAGGTCTATAACATGTCGATCCTCACCGACATGTTCGGTTCGATCGCCTACCGCGAGGCGCTCAAGGGCGGCGAGGGCATCAACACCCCGCATATCGACTCGCAGCAGGAGGTCTATACGGCCATGCTGGAGGAACTCGAGCTGGCCAACTCGCTCTACAACGCCAGCCTGGGGCTGGACGACCCCACCAAGGACGGCATCTACGGCGGCGACATCGCCAAGTGGCAGAAATTCACCAACACGCTGCGCCTGCGTCTGCTGATGCGCGTGAGCGGCCGTAACAACGCCTTCACCCCCACGGTCGGCGAGCAGATCAACCAGATCATCTCCAACCCGGGCAAATACCCCGTCTTCGAGTCGAACGACGACAACGCCACCGTGAAGTTCTCCGGCAGCGCGGAGTATTACAAGACCTATTTCAACTCCAGTTCGTTCCCCGACGACAAGAGCCTGTCGAGCGACCACCACATCGCCGCACAGCTGCTCGACCTGCTCTACGACGCTTCGGACGGCTTCGTCGACCCGCGCCTGCGCATCTGGATCAAGCCCCGCTACTTCCAGTATCCCAGTGCGACCGAGCCCGACGCGATCCGCGTAATGATCGGCGCCGTCTCGGGCTGCACGATCAACTACAACGGCATCACCTCCATCAGCGAACGCGAACCCTACCTGCATTACGAAACGCTGGTGGGCGACACGCGCCCCAACCACATGCTCGACTACGACGAGCTGCTCTTCATCAAGGCCGAAGCAGCGATGAACGGCTGGATATCGGGCTCCGCCAAGGAGTATTACGAAGCGGCGATCACCGCGTCGTGCCAGAAATGGGGCGAATACGGCATTTACGCTTCCTACCCCGAACTCAACGCGTCGAACAAGATCGAACTCAAGACCGTAGCCATCACGCAGAAGAACATCGCCGCACTGCTGGCGAGCGACCAGGTAAAATGGAACAATACCCAGCAGCGCCTCGCCGAGCAGAAATGGCTCTCGCTGTTCTGGGTCATCGGCTTCCAGATGTACCACGAAATGCGCCGCACGGGGTATCCCGAGTGCAAGACCGGCATGGGAACGATCGAGCTGAACGCCACGGGCGGAAAGTTCATCGCCCGCTATCCCTATCCGTCGATCGCGATCGCCAACAACCGTGCAAACTATACGGCCGCATTCGAGGCACAGGGCGGTACCATCAACGACAACACCATGGTCTTCCCGATATGGTGGAGCGGCCAGGCGTTCGGCATCGATGCCGGGCAGCCGTGTGATCACTCGTTCCTCAAGAATGTCATCGCCGAAGAGAACCTATAATCTAAAAACGAACGCACTATGAACGCGAAAAACATATTCCGCAACATGAGGGGCCTGGCCATGTCGGCGCTGCTCCTGATCCCGGCGGCCTTCGTCTCGTGCAGCGACGACGACACGGAGGGCGGCAGCCCCTACTTCCGGCTGGAGAATACCGTCGTATCGAGCAAGCTGGTGACCGCCTCCTCCGACCTGGGTTTCGACGCTGAGGCCATCAGCGGCGACGCCTCGCTCGAACTGATTCGTTTCGACATCCGTTCGAACTGCATCTGGAGTGTCGAATGCAACTCCACGGACGGAGACTGGATCAAATTCTACCCCAAGACAGGCCAGGGCGACGGCAAGGTACGCTTCTGCCTGGAGGACAACGATGCCAACACCCCGCGTTCGGCGACGGTCGTATTCCGCTATGCGGACGGCAGGCAGACCGAAACGACCCTCGTCGTCAACCAGAGCGCCAACAAACCTTACATCAGGTTCGTCGTCAACAACATCGAGACGAACGAGATCGTAGCGGGACGCTATGCCGCCCATTACGACATCAAGGTCGCGTCGAACGTGACGCCGTTCTACGAACCCGAAAAAGCCGAATGGGCAACCTTCACCGAGACGGGCAACGGGACTTTCACGCTCGACATCGAGGAGTATCCCGAGCAGCCGGCATCCCTGAGCCGTGATTTCAGCATCGCCTTCAAGGGCAGCGGCCAGTACAAGGACATCAGAGCCGACCTGAACATCCTGCAGGACATCACGCCGCAGATCGAGATTACGAGCGAGGACATCGGCGACGACCTTGCACTGCCCCCGTTTCCGGCCTACCAGCCCAATGCATTCACCTTCAAGGTGAAATCCAACTGGGACTGGACGATTTCGGTTGCCGAGAACGCATGGATCGAGGTCACGCCCTCGGCCGGCGAAGCGGACAAGGAGTATGTCATGACGGTGAAAGCGACCAGCAACCTCTCGCTCGACGAACGCTCCGCTTCGTTCTCGATCATCTCGGACGAGGTGCTCGGCACCAAAGCCGTCAAGGAGATCTTCGTGACACAGGAAAGCCTGGCGGAAGGCGGGCCGCTGGAAGGTCTGGACGCTCCGGTAAAGTGGTTCTTCAACGGTGCATCGGGCACGGACTACACGGTTCCGAAAGAGCAGTTCGAGCAGAACAACAAGCTCATGGCCTCGTCGGGCGTAGGTTATATCTCCTACTTCCACACCTTCAACTCCGACGGCAGCCTGCACCCCAACAGCACGCGCATGATCGGCGGCACGGGACAACCCTACGTCACGGGAGCATGGAAGGGCGACTACTGGTTATTCGAAGTTCCGGTCAAGAACTTCAAGTCGGGAACGAAGGTTCGTTTTACGGGTCTCACACGTATCTCCGGCACCGGACAGAAGTACTGGAGCCTGCAATATATGGACGGTACGAGCTGGAAACCGGCGACCGACACGCAGACCGCAACCGTCAACGGGGACCAGATCACCTACACGCATCTGGTAACGACGGCCAACATGCAGATCGACGTGACGATGACCTTCGCACGCGGCATTAGCGACGGCAGCGTCAAGATCCGGTTCTATTGCGAAGCCAATACCACGGGCGGCACGGAACCCAACGGCGGTACGATCCGCTGGGCAAGTTCCGCCGATAACGGGTACAATGACAGTCCGGTCATTCAGGTTGTCGAATAACACCGGGCAATCTCCACACGGTACAGGGAGGCCTTCTGGCCTCCCTGTCCTTTTATTCCGGCCCCGGGCGCCCATTGCCGAAGGCCGGGCCCATCAGGCCCAAAGCGCATCCCCATCCGTCCATGCCATGCGCGGCAACCCGGGGCATGTCAGGCAGCAGGAAGGGATGCACGGGCACGGAAACGGGCACACGAGTTCACCGCGCACAGCGTACGGCGCTGGACACACGCGGTTCACGGTACGAGGCTCACCGTCTCTCAGCACACGGCGCACAGCCTACAATTCACAGCGCACAGTTCATGATTTGCAGTTCACGGCTCACGGGCGCAAACGATAGCGATACGCACCACCGGAAAAGCCGCAAAAAAGGGAGCCGTGCGAGGGCTCCCTTAAATGTCTGCAGCAACGTTCGTCAGTTGCCGTGCCGCCGGGCGGGTGCGCTGGCGGGGGAAGCGTCGTCCATGTCGAGCTGCAACTTGACCAGGGTGATGGCTGTCGCAGCCGCTTCATCGCCCTTGTTGCCGTGGCGGCCGCCGCAGCGGTCGAGCGCCTGCTGCATGTCGTTGACGGTCAGCACACCGAATGCGATCGGCATGTTCCACTGGATCTGCAGCTGGGTGATACCCTGCGTCACGCCCTGGCAAATGAAATCGAAATGGCGCGTATCGCCCTGGATGACACACCCGAGCGCGATCACCGCGTCGACATCGGTATATTCGGCGAAAAACTGTGCGCCGAGCGCCAGTTCGAACGTCCCGGGGACATATTTGATCTGGATGTTCAGGTCGGGGCATCCGGCGGCACGCAACGTGCGCACGGCGCCTTCGAGAAGGGCTTCGGTGACCTCGCGGTTCCACTCGGCCACGACGATGCCGAACCGCATCTCGGCGGCCGAAGGCAGGGGTGAATCGAATTGGGAAAGGTTATGCTTCTTGGTCGCCATAGTCTCCGGTTATTTTATGCTGCCGAGAAGTTTCTCCGCGTCGCGTGCGTCCATCGACGCCGGGTACGAAGTCAGTATCTGCTCGTAGTATGCGGCCGCTTTCGCGCCGTTGCCCTGGGCCTGCTCGGCCAGGCCGGCTTTGCGGAGGTACATCGGAGCGGTGAGGTTGTTGTCGGCAGCCGCTACGGCTTTGTCGTAGAATTTCACAGCCTTGGCATAGTCCTTCTGCTCGACGGCGATGTCACCCTGCAACCCGTAGTTCTGGGCGTTGATCAATGCGCCCGGGATACCCTTTACGGGCGAATACCTGGCCAGGAATTTGGCGGCATTCTCCAGGTCGCCGGCCTTCAGGTAACAGATGCCGGCGTAGTGTTTGGCAAGATTGCCCGAAGGGGTCGAGCCGTACTTCTCGATCACCTCGAGGAATCCGGCGCCGTTGGCATCGCCTTCGAGTGCCAGCGCATAGTCCGCATTCTGATCCTCGAAACGGTACTGCGCCTCGGCGATCATTTCGGCGGCCTTCTCGGCACGCGGCGACACGATCAGTGCGCGGTAGCCGAAAACGAGGGCTGCGAGCACCAGCAATCCGAGGAAAACATACGACAACATACGGCCGTTCTTCTCGAAGAAAAACTCAGTTTTGTTCATTGCTTCGCCAAGGGTTTCCTGCTCGGCGACATGCTGTTTTGCCATAAAAATCTATCTTGTTTAGTTTATAATTCCGTACGTTAGGCAGCAAAGATACAAAACTATTCACAATGTACAATGCCGCATCCCGTTTTTTTGCAGCATCGGACAGATGCGGCACCGCATTGCCCGGATAAATCAGGCATCGCACACGGCCAGCACGAGCTTCACAGAATGCGGGCGGCGCCTTGGCAATCCCCAAATAAATTTGGCATTGCGCTCGGCTTGCACTATCTTTACAGAACACAGGCGGCGCCTTGGCAATCCCCAAATAAATTTGGCATTGCGCTCGGCTTGCACTATCTTTGAACCATGTATCTGAAGAAAATATCGCTGCTCAACTTCAAGAATATCGCACAGGAGGAACTCGCCCTGTGCCCCGGCATCAACTGTCTGGTGGGTGACAACGGGGCGGGCAAGACCAACATCATCGACGCGGTTTATTACCTTTCGATGTGCAAGTCGTCGCTGGCGATGACCGACGGGCAGAGCGTCCGCCACGGCGCGGATTTCTTCCTCGCCGAAGGACAGTACCTCACCGATGCGGGCAAGACGGAGAGCGTCGTATGCTCGTTCTCGCGCAAGGGCGGCAAGGTGCTCAAACGCAACGGGAAGGAATACGAACGGCTGTCGGATCACGTGGGGCTGATTCCGGCCGTGATCGTGTCGCCGGCCGACAGTGCGCTCATCAGCGACGCCGCGGACGAACGCCGCCGCTACCTCAACGGCTTCATCTCGCAGCTCGACCGCCCCTACCTGGCCGCCGTAATGCGTTACAACGGCGTGCTGGCCGAACGCAACCGCCTGCTCAAGAACATGCCCGACGAAACGATGCTCCGCATTTACGACATGCAACTCGTCGAGCAGGGCAACCGGATACACGCCCTGCGGCGGGAATTCACACAGCGGCTGCAACCCGTCGTCGCGGACTATTACCGCACCCTCTCGGGCGACCGCGAGCAGGTCGAACTGCACTACAAGTCGGAGCTGAACGACCGGCCGTTCGACGAACTGCTCCTCGCGGCACGGCAAAAAGACCTCGCCAACGAATTCACCACGGCAGGCATCCACCGCGACGACCTGGTGCTGAAAATCGGCGGCTACCCCCTGCGCAAATACGGGTCGCAGGGGCAGCAGAAATCGTTCCTGATAGCCCTCAAACTGGCGCAATACACCATCGTCGCCCGGGAAAAGGGCGAAAAACCGATCCTGCTGCTGGACGACCTCTTCGACAAGCTCGACGCCGGGCGCGTGGAGCAGTTGATCCGCCTCGTGTCCGAAGATTCGTTCGGGCAGATCATGATTACCGACTGCAACCCCACACGGCTGCGTACGATCCTCGACAAGGCGGGCGGCGAATATGCGCTTTTCACGGTCGGGAACGGGGCGGTGACGCAGGGGAATGCAACGGCAACGGCTGCCGCGGCTGACCCGGACAAAGGATCGGCCGGGAACCAGCCCGGGAATGCGGCAACGGACAAGGCCGCGGAACCGGAGGAGGATAAGACACAGGGACAAACCGGGTCTGCGGCCGCGGAACGGACGGAAGGGCAAACCGGGGAATTGCCGGCGGGAGAACCCGCGCGGCGGCCTTCGGAACCAGTCCCGGCACCGGAGCCTGCCGAAGAACCGGCAGCAGAACCCGACGGCAACGGGGCACGCCCCGGGGATGCAGCATCGGAAGGAGGACGGCCATGAGACGGACGAAGACCATGCTGATGGGCGACCTGCTGGAGGAGTTTTTCAAACGCCCCTATGTTGCGGCGAAAGTCGCCGAAGGAAAACTGCCCGACACCTGGCGCGAGATCGTGGGCGACCGCGCCGCGGAGGTTACGACCGAGCTGAAAATCGAAAACCACATCCTCTATGCCCGCATCCAGTCGAGTGTGCTCCGCTCGGAGCTTTTCTACCAGCGCGAGGCGCTCAAGGAGGAGATCAACCGCCGCTCGGGCGTGCGGCTGGTCAATGCCGTGATCATCCGGTAAAACACACCGCCGCCACCGCCCGGCAAACACAGGGCTGCCGCAAGACGGGCGGTCAAATACAGGGCTGCCGAAAACAGGGAGCCGGACGCCGCGGGCAAATCCCCGGCCAACGCCGGTGAATCTCCGGCCAAGCCCCCCGGCCACGACAGGCGAAGCCCCGAAAACAGCAGCCCCGGAAATCAGGACAAAAAAAAGGTGCAGGACAATCCTGCACCTTTTTCTTTTCGACTTCGGGGGAAGCCCGCAGCCTCGCTCCCGATTACTGGATGATCGCGGCACGGTTGGCGGCCTGAACCTTCTTGAACGGATCGGGCGAGTTGCCCTTGCCCTCGTAATTCAGCTGCTTGGGGTTGACGCCCTTCGATACGAGGAAGTCGAATACCCGCTTGGCACGGTGCTCGGCGACGCGCTTGTTTCCGGCCTTGGTTCCCGTCTGCTGGTCGGCATGGCCCACGATCTGGTAAACCATGTCCTGCGGGCCGTTCTTGATCTTCTCGGCCACCAGCTCGAGGCGGGTCTTCTCCTGCGGGGTCAGCCACGACATGCTGTAATCGAAGAGGATGATCGAAGTATCGGCGGCAACCTGCTCCTCGGCGGCAACGACGGTAGCGGCCGCGGCGGCAGTAGCTGCCGCAGCTGCGGCATCGGCCGTGGCGGCGAGCTCGGCCTGCGAGGCGGCAAGCTGCTGTGCCAGCTGGGCATTCTCGACCTCCATGGCGGCGGCAGCGGCCATGCTGGCGGCTACGGCGTCCTGGAAAGCCTGGATGTCCGCAACGGTATAGCCCGCAACACCGCGCTGCCAGCCGCGCTTGTTAAAGCGGTAGGTGAAACCTGCCGTAGCGCTGAAGCCGAACAGGTAGGAGCCGTCCATCGCAACGGGGCTGCCCCGCGAAGGCGCTATCAGCCCTTTGAGTTCGATATTGAAATCGAACGACGGCGAAATGCGGAACTTGTTGAGCCAGCCCAAAGTGAACGCGAACGACTGGTGCGTACCCGAACCGTTGTTCTCGTGGCTCTTGTCGGTGAAGTTCGAGGCCATATATCCGAAACCGGCGAACGGCACGGCATAGTAGGCTCGGTCTTCACGGTAACCCCCTGCCCAGTTGGAGAAGTTGAGCATGAAATCGGCATGCACGAACAAATAGGGCCATTTCGCCTTGCCCAGCACATCGTCGAAATTGGCGAACCGGCCGCCCTGCAGCTGGAGGCGCATACCGGTCACCGGATGGAACCATTTGGTAAGGCCGAAGTTGGCCTCGAAATTGATACGGTCGCCGAAACTCCCCTGGTTGGTACCGTTGGAAAGTGCCGTACCGGCACCGCCTCCAAGCGTAATTTCCCTGTTATCCCAGAACCCGTTGGACACAAAACCTGCAAAGCTCGGTTTTTTGGGCGTATCCTGCGCCCACACAGACGTAGCCAATGCCACGGCTGCCAACAATAGAATAAGTTTTTTCATGGTCAATAATATTTAATCCCAATAATAAAGTTTCTCTTTTCCCGAAACCGTTAATTGACAGGCCATAGCACAAAAACAGCGCCGAAACCGCACAAAAAAGGCTGGAAACGTATGTTTCCAGCCTTTTAAGCTCAGGATTAAATCCTTACGGAATCAACCGCACTTCGAATAACCGCACGACATGCACGTAAGACAGCCGTTCTGGTAGGCCATATTCTCCTGTCCGCAGCTCGGGCACTTGCCTTTCGACTTGGTGCCGTCGACGATATACTGCTTCAGGGCGCGGCAGACGCCCGTCTTCCACGTATTGATCGACTCGCTGTTCAGGTGGAGCGATTCGATCAGCGAGACGGTCTTCTCGATCGGCATGCCATGGCGCAGGACACCCGAGATCAGCTTGGCGTAGTTCCAGAACTCCTCGTCGAACAGACGCGAGATACCGCCGATGGTATTCGTATAGCCGTAACGGTCGGTATACTGGAAGTCGTAACGTTTGGTGCCGTCCTCTTCGCGTACCTTTATAATATAGCCCTTGTCGATCTTGCGGGGGATATACATGGCGTCCTCCTCGATCTTACCGGTGAAGACCTCGTAGGGGCGGCCGTCCTGCAGGCCCACGAAGGCGATCCAGTCCTCGGTGCCGTTCTTGAAACGCACGATGTCGGCCGGGATCGACTTGGGACGCTTGGGCACCTGTCCGGGATGCTCCTCGCACTTCTGCTTCTTTTTGGAGCCCTTTTCGAGCAGCACACCGTCGCGGCAGCCGTCGCGGTAGACCGTGACGCCCTTGCAGCCGCATTCCCAGGCCGTGCGGTAAACCTGCGCCACGAGCCCCTCCGAAACATTGTTCGGCAGGTTGACGGTCACCGAGATCGAGTGGTCGACCCATTTCTGGATCGCACCCTGCATCTTGACCTTGGCCACCCAGTCGATGTCGTTGGCCGTAGCCCCGTGGTAGGGCGAAGCGGCCACCCACTCCCCGAGCTCCTCGTCGGAGATCGTCGCGAGCTTCGACGTGTCGTATCCGTTCGCCTCGAGCCACTTCACGAAGTTGTGGTGGTAGACGTTGTATTCCTGGAACTTTTCGCCCGTTTCATCCTCATAGTCCACATGCGTGTCCTTGTCGGAGGGGTTGATCTTGCGGCGGCGTTTGTAGACCGTGCGGAACACCGGCTCGATGCCCGACGTGGTCTGCGACATGAGCGACGTGGTACCCGTGGGGGCGATGGTCAGCATGGCGATGTTGCGGCGGCCGACCTTCTCCATCTCGGCGTAGAGTTCCGGGTCGGCCTCGCGGATGCGGGCGATCATCGGATTGTCCTTCTCCTTGGCTGCGTCGTAGACCGGGAAGGCACCGCGCTCGGCGGCCATCTTTACCGAAGCCCGGTAAGCCTCGACAGCCAGCGTCTTCTGCACCTCGACGGCGAATGCGATCGCCTCCTCGGAACCGTATACCAGTCCCAGTGCGGCGAGCATGTCGCCTTCGGCCGTGATGCCGAGGCCCGTACGGCGGCCCTTCTGCGCCATGCCGAGGATCTTCTTCCACAGCTCCAGTTCCACGCGGCGCACGTCCTCGTCCTCGGGGTCGGCGGCGATCTTCTCGATGATCTGCTCGACTTTTTCCAGTTCGAGGTCGATGATGTCGTCCATCATGCGCATGGCCATGGCCACGTGCGACCGGAACTTGTCGAAATTGAACTTCGCATCCTTCTTGAACGGGTTGTCCACATAGCTCAGCAGATTGAGCGCCAGCAGGCGGCACGAATCGTAGGGGCAGAGCGGGATTTCACCGCAGGGGTTGGTCGAAACCGTCACGAAGCCCTCGTCGGCATAGCAGTCGGGCACGCTTTCGCGGATGATCGTATCCCAGAACAGTACGCCCGGCTCGGCCGACTTCCAGGCATTGTGGATGATCTTGTCCCAGAGCTTCCGGGCGTCGATATCCTGCTCGTATCGGGGGTTGTCCGAATTGATCGGGAATTGCTGGTGGTATTTCTTGCCGGCGATGGCGGCACGCATGAACTCGTCGTCGATCTTGATCGAAACGTTGGCGCCCGTGACCTTGCCCGTGTCGACCTTGGCGTCGATGAAACGCTCGGCATCGGGGTGCTTGATCGACAGCGAGAGCATCAGCGCACCGCGGCGGCCGTCCTGCGCCACCTCGCGCGTCGAGTTGGAATAGCGCTCCATGAAAGGCACGATACCCGTCGACGTGAGCGCCGAGTTGAGCACCGGGCTGCCCGTGGGACGGATGTGCGAGAGGTCGTGCCCCACGCCCCCGCGGCGCTTCATCAGTTGCACCTGCTCCTCGTCCATGCGGAAGATGCCGCCGTAGGAGT
>ENA-ORIT01000409-ORIT01000409.1-human-gut-metagenome-genome-assembly--contig:-NODE-409-length-11760-cov-5.92798_pt1 | contig 11760 bp, 7 predicted proteins | sample MGYA00243032_ERZ508750 | MGnify/ENA primary metagenome ERZ508750 (study PRJEB26277, sample SAMN04329802) | human gut metagenome | biome: human-associated habitat | host: Homo sapiens | place: USA... | reverse complement strand
AGGACGTCCTTGAGAAGCCTCGGACATTACTTCAGGTAATGCTTTCGCCCATGCCTCATCCGATTTCCGGTCTATTTCCTTTTGTTGTTCTTCTCCTCTGATTTTTACCGAATCAGGAATTACAGGATACTGTGCCGCCACAGGCAACACACATGCAGTCAATGCTGCCACTGCAAATAGTTTCTTTAGTTGATTCATTTGGTCGCTAAATTATTATTTTTTCTATAACTTCGTAACATAACACCCTGCTTTTAACATGATTCAAACACACATTGCGAGTATTTCTATATCAAAGACGGAACAGAAAGCCTGTTGTACTCTCTATCCGCACATAAAAAAAGAGCTTGACACCGTTTCACCGGGCAAGCTCCTTTTCCGCTTTTCAATAAACATTAATTTATATCTTTCCTCCACGTGCCTTGATACGTTCATACCAAGCCTTACGTTCTTTCACTAAATCATATCCCCGCTTAGAGAGGTAATTATTAATCCGGCCTTTGTATTTGCCGAAAGCAGCATGTTTCTTATTTGAATTTTCAGCATCCATGGCAAATTCACGGGCTTCAACAAGCCATGCCATAATCTGCGCTTTCTCTTCTTCTTTCAAGGTAGGAATCATGTCAACCGTAGCTTTATAAGTTACCATTACCACACCATAAGTCATGCCATCTTTCACTGCATCTATCTGCTTGGCATCCAAATAGAGCGAAAGATCGGCCGGGAAAGCGAAATGAGTACGGTAAAGCGCCGCATCCTTTTCAGCTTCGGCAGCTTTAACGGCTTCTTGTTTCGCATCGCCCGTCAGGGTTTCTTTTGCCAGCTTCACTTTGGCATCGCGCGTTTCGTATATGTCATTCAGTTTAAAATAACGGTTGGCTATGATAGTTGTCACTTCACGGGCGGCAACGGTATCTGTCAACTCCAGTTTATCTACAATCTTCTGCGAACGTTTCACAATAGATTCCACGTAAGCCGGATCGCGGCCTTCACGGTCCAAATCCACTGCTCCGGCGGTAATGACTACCGCCATGAGCAACAGAAACATTATACCTGACTTTTGTATCATATCCTGTCTTCTTTCCTCCGTTTATTACATCAACTTTCCTTTAGAAGCCAATGTATCATAATTGTTTCTCAAATCAGACCAGTCAATACAATTTCTAGTGCTGATACCATTAATATATTTCTCAATATTTGTATAGCCGTCACCGGTACAGTCCTTATTAGCATCCGAAGGATCATTAGGATTCAAGCCATTTGCCTTTTCCCATTCATCGGGCATACCGTCACCATCCGTATCCACATACGGAGTGCCTTTGTATTCCGGATATCCCCCCATCTGGCGGATATCGGTGATGATACCCTGTTTATAAGAATCTTTCGGCAAGCGGCGATATTTAAACTGTCCGTCTTCTCCCATTGATTTAGGAGCCAGCCCGGTCAAATCACCGTTAGCATACTTGGCCATCTTCTTATCATAATAAGGAACGCCTGTTCTCACTTCCTCTACAATACGTTCATCCACAATATCACGGCAAGGAATGTTGGCACCTGCATTTTTCAGTACAAAATCGTATGCATCATGTGCAGAAGTAATGCGGATGTACGGCATTTCAAAAGGACGGTTGCTACGCATATTCTCCGTATATCCATCTGTATTCGGCTGAGTTTCAATCTGGATACCACCTGCCCAGTTGTCCTCTGTAATGGCAGGATAGCCTTCCATAATATTACCATCAGCATAAACACGGCCATACACTTTATGATCCAATTTGCTTCGTCCCGCTTCGGGTTTCAGGATGCGATGCCCCACAGGAGTATCTTTCGGAGTGGCCGGTCCCGGTTTATAATAGTTGTTTATCATATTGAACATAGCGGTATAATCGCCACCGTCCGAAGAGCGATGTACCCAGTTGAACACCACATTGTTTACAAAATTGAAAACACCATTCCAACCGACGGAAGGATTACGTCCCGAATTACTTGCCCACAGGTTACGCATAAATGCACAATTCTCACCACCTAAAGTGCTGCCGAATGCATGATTGTAAGTATCCAGCGCTTTTGCCGAGATAGTATTCTGTATGGTAACATTTACGGTAGGCAGTTTCAGATCTTTTGATTCATATTGTCCTTCGCTGGGGTCGTACATATGGCGATAGAAAGAAATGTTCTCATCCAATCCCCAAGTACAAGAGCAATGGTCAATCATGATATTTCCAATCGGGTTGCCTCCGAAAGAATCGTCACGATGCCATACTTTTGTTTCGCCACGGCGGAAACGCATATGGCGGACCACTACATCATGCGTATTTACCCAAAAAGACTCTCCGGCAATACATACCCCGTCACCCGGAGCTGTCTGTCCTGCAATAGTGACATATGGAGCCCGGACGATAATGGGAGATTCCAATTTAATAATACCTGAAACATTGAAGACAATGATACGTGCTCCACCTGTCTCACAAGCCTCACGGAAAGAACCGGGACCACGGTCATTCAAATTAGTCACGGTAATCACCTTACCGCCACGACCGCCGAAACTGTACATACCTCCTCCTTCAGCACCGGGGAAAGCAGGAATTCGTGCCTGCGGCAAATCGTATGGACGGGAAGCCCACGAAATATACGGACGACCTTCTCTCGCTTCTTTCTGTACAACAGGCAATGCTTTTGCCCAGGCTTCGTCAGAGCGGCGACGTTCTTCACTCATCATTTTCTGGTAGGCTTGCTTCGCTTCCTCAGTCAACTGGGGATACTGGGCCATTGCCACTGGAGCAATAAAAGTAGCCATACACAGTCCTAAAAACATTTTTCTTTTCATACTTTATTCTTAAAAAATTATATCTGTGCTATAAGTAAGTTGGAATTTATATTCCGTTCTCTTTTTCTTAACAATTATCTTTTTCAAGACGCACTTTTCGGGGATATGTACTCAAAAATGCTTGTATCTGTCATAATAAACTAGCAGATATAAAACTATCGTATTAAATTATTTCCTAGCATCCAATGTGCCTTCTGATTCATAATAATCCAACCATCCTTTTGATTGTTCCAACCACGGATTCATATTCAATACATTAGAGGGCAGACCGGACAGGTAATAGTTTTCCTGCCATGAAATTACTGCTTCCTGACCATTCACATTATCTACCGGAGTTTCTCTATCCTGTAAAACAAAGTGCTGGCTCCAGAACTCTCCCAACCTATTCATTTCGGCTTGTAAGTCTGCCGCATTATCCACATCTACAGGCTCAAAATCAGCAATGACAGAAACAAGAGGATCTGCCTTTCCGTCATAATCCTTCACTTGTAAATATTTACCCACACGGGCAGTACCATTTAACGGCTCAATACCCAAGGTAGTACAGGTGGTATTGTTATCACTTGCATCATCATTATACAGCATCCAACGCCATAAATCCCAATAACGCTTACCCTCATAAGCTAATTCCACCTGACGCTCACGCAGACAAGCCTTAATAGCTTCATTCTTATCGGTAATCGTTCCCAAGCCATAATTATTGGATGCAGGAATACCTACACGGGCACGAATTTCACCAATTGTTTTCACTGAATTACTTATATCCCCCGTAGCTGCATAACATTCTGCAAGGTTCAACAACAATTCAGCATAACGATATTCGTATACATCAGTGCCATCCCATTGATATGTGTTTGCACTATTTTCAGCCGGATCGGACATTTTACGTACTATCGCCGGACTGCTGCCTTCATTTTCCGTGTAATAATGCAACTGAGAACCATCTTCTTTCGTTTCACTCCAACGATAATTCCAAACTACGGCATCTGCATCCTGATCATATCCCCATTTCGCTCCGGAGAAAGTAAACGTGTAATAGAAACGCGGATCACGATTCTTGAAGAATAAAGAACGGTCGTACCCGTTTATCGCCTCACCATCATCATTTACAGCTTTGGAACCATCCGCCATCGGGAAAATATCCAACATACCCATAGGAACATGATAACCGGAACCACTGCCACCCATTGTTTTCAAGCGGATTGTTTTCTGCCATCCACTATGTTCATCATTTTTAGAGGTAGAGCTAGCCAACAGTTTGACCATAATCACCTCCTTACATTCCTGATTATCAAATTTGTAGAACATTTCATTCCAGTCTTTGGCGGAATTGCCATACAAACCATAACCTTCGCTGCTCAAGAAAGCCTGTGCTTCTAGAGTAATATCCAACGCATCTTTCCAGCGTTTACTGCCTGTATTATTCCAATCTGCATTAAAGATAGGGCTTGCAAATACCAGCGCCACGCGGCTTCTGTATGCCAATGCAGCTTCCTTGGTCAACCGTCCATACTGGTCACTTCCCCATTCTTTACGAGTGGGAAGCAGATTCGCAGCCTCTTTTAAATCACTCAAGATCTGGTTGACACATGTTTCCACACTTTCACGATTATAATCTTTAGCTCCCTCACGGTCGGCCGCCATAAGCACTTTATTTACCACAGGAACAGCTCCGTATACACGTACCAAATCAAACAACTGCATGGCACGGAAGAAATAAGCCTGTCCTTTCGCTTTTTTTATGGCAGCTTCCGACAAGTCCTGACCATATTTATCAACTCCTTCCAGAATTTCATTGCAACTGCGGATACGGCTATATGGATCATTCTTTATATTCGTAGCCAGATTACTGCCAAAATAAGTTTCACAGTCCGTAGCTTTTTTCAAACTTCTGGAAGCGTCAAATTTCTTCTCGATACCCCATTTCTCCTCCGTATAAGTTGAATAGTCATTCCAGTTACCGGACAAGCCGTATGACTGTGGAGGGGTCATACCCGACTTATAAAAATAGTTATAATACACATTCTGAATATATAAGTCCAAATTAGATTCGATGCCGAAAGTCTTTTCCGGTGAATAACTGTCATACGGATTCATATCCTGCAAGAACTGGTCACTGCAACTGCTAAATGCCAATCCGGCTGCCAATAACACAGTATATAATATGCGCTTTTTCATATCAATGATTCTTTTTAATTTTAGAATGATACATTTACTCCCAACGACCACGTTCTCAATGTAGGATACAATGAAGTTGTTCCACAATACATATTACGATAATGATCGGGATACGGGTTATAGAAATCCCATAGATTATTACCTGTCAGACTTAATTTAGCCGACTGGATCTTTAAAGGTGACAACCATGCCTTAGGCAGCGTATAACCGATACTTAAGTTACGGATATAGCAACGGAACGTACTGATAGACCAAAAATCAGACGGTGCAATTACTGATCCTGATATTCTGTTGTCTAAACCTAAATTAGGATATTTCCCCGTCGTATTATTTCTTTCATCAAACATATCTTCCCAGAATGAGTCCGGTGTCCAAAGCATATCCCCACTGGATGTTGTGATTTTATTGACGTCAATCTGGCGATAACCACCCCATGAAGTGGCAATCATCATATTAAAGCTGATACCTTTCCATTCCGCCCCCAGTTTGGTGGTAAAACCATATGTCTTTCCACTCTTATTCAGTTTGGCATAATCCTGGGTCTTGGCAATACGTCCGTCGGGCCCCGACTGCGTACCATCCTCATTCAATACGCCACCCAAATCCTGATAAGCCAACATACCCGGTTTTAACTGACTGGCATCTTTTACGCCCAAATATTCCGGAGAAGAGCCTGCGGCTTCTGCATTGGCCGATAAATAGTTCCAATAATTCTCAATATCATCACTGTTCCGTAAAATACCATCTCCGGAACTTGTACCTCTCCATACTTTATACCCGTATGTAGGGAATATAGTAGAAGCACCCTCTCTTACAGAATTTTCCTGTATATAACTCGGAGCAGACTGGGGCCATTCTCTTACCCTGTTGCCATTAAATCCAAAATTCACTCCGATATTATATTTCACCTGATCTATTTTATCGCGCCAATTCAAAGAGAATTCACTACCAAAAGCATCAATACGCCCAAAGTTCACTTCTGTCAAAGCACCTCCTGCAAAAATAGGAGTACCTATGATACCACCGATATTCTGATTCAAGATGTCAGAGTTTATATCATAGTACACATCCACAGTCGCACTTAAACGGTTATTGAGGAAACGCAAATCAAAACCAAGATTAAATTTATCGGTATTATCCCAATGCGCATCAGGATTAGGAGTCGCTCCCGGCTTGATACCCGTTTGCAGGATACCACCGTTAGAACCGAATCCATATCCTCTACTAGGATCCAATGAATAGAGTTGCTTCCATCCCCATGCTTTGATATTATCTTTACCGGTACGTCCCCATGAGAAACGTACTTTCATGTATTCAAACCATGACGGCAGCAACTTCTTCATAAATTCTTCTTCCGAAGCTACCCACCCCACGGAAACACCCGGGAAGAAGCCCCAATAATTGGCCGGAGCAAATTTAGTGGAAGCATCGCTACGGAATAGGAATTGGAACAAATACTTATCGGCATAATTATAGCTTACACGACCTAAATAAGACAAAGAACCCTGTTTGTATTTATATGTAATAGAATTACCTGTATCCATCGCTCCCGCACTTGGCGAAGTACCCAAATAACCATCCGGGTCAGGGTTATTAAACAACATCCGCTTGGAATGCATATAAGCCTGCATTTTTTCCACTGCAGCCATGGCGGCAATGCTATGCTTGCCAAACTTTCCTTCATAATTCACATAGAAGTTCAATTGCTCGTTTTTAGCCATCTGGTCTGAATATACCACACGAGTGCTTCCCGTAAATTCTTTTAATTGATAATCGGAAACAGACGGATGATCGCTATAAAAACGATTTCCGGGTGTCAATGCATCGCTTGCTTTCAGATAAGCCAACGTAAATGGCATAAATGCCTGCTCACTATCACTGGCACTACGCTTCAACGCATAGCTTCCCTTGAATGAAAGACCTTTGATAAACGGAACGGCATAAGTGACGGAGAAGTTGGCATCATAACTGAAATTATCATTCGTGGAATAAGAACCGTCATTATTCTCCATAGCAAAATAATTCCATGTACTCATTTTATTGCCCGATGTTGCATTACCCGCACTCGAGTAACTATTCAACAAAGGAGATGTATAATAGGTATTACCATCATCCAATGTTATCTCCCATGGCAAATAATTCGGCATATGAGCAAGAACCAAATAATCACCGGATTCACCGGGCTTAGTTCCCCCATAACCGTTCAAATTGCTTAAACCTTTGGTAAAACTCGATGTGGTTTCCTGCTGGTTACCCGCAATGGTTGCAGAAAATTTCAAATCGGAAGTCAATTTGATATCCACACCTGCACGGAAGTTCCATCTATTATAATCCTGTTTTCCAAGATTCGCCCCCTGAGTATAGTAAGAAGCACCCGCAAAATAAGTAGCTTTCTCGCTACCGCCACTTACATTGACCGAATGGTTCATTGTAAAAGCGCCGGACCAGGCTTCATCCAGCCAATTGTAATTCAAGCCATCCATCTCGGCCAGTTCCGCTTCATTATAAATTTTATTCATCCAGTTTCCATCCGGATCCATACTTATCTTATTATTGGCCAAATTAAAGGAATTGGCAAAACGTCCATAAGCTGCTCCTTTTAAGGTTTTAGGATGTCCCACTGCATCATTAAATCCGAATTTACCTGAATAATTGATTTTGGGAGCTCCTGATATACCTCGTTTGGTCTTTACAATAATAGCACCTTGCGAAGCACGGGAACCGTAAATGGCAGCACTGGCATCACGAAGGACTGAAATACTTTCAATTTCAGAAGGATCAAGGGCATTGAAAGTTTCTAATGTCGGAAGACCGCTGTTGGCATCTATCTGAATCACATCATCGATTATGACCATCGGATTAGTACTACCACCATCTTTAGAATACGAGAAAGATTGACGAATAGACATAGTTGCCCCTTCACCCGGACGGCTGTCACCACCACTGATACTCAAACCAGGTATCTGTCCCGCTAGCGCAGCACCCAAATTCGACACCGGCAAATCTGAAATTTCCGAAGGAGTATAACCCCGATAGATCCTGTCACATCTTTTGCTATCTGAGTACCGTAACCGACTACAACCACTTCGTCCAGCATTTTGGAATCTTCCTTCAGCACCACTCTAAAGTCTTTTCCTTGTTTCGGAGCAATCGTTTGCGGCACATACCCCACAAATGAAATGACAACCTTCTTGCCCGAAGGGACTTGCAAAGCAAATCTTCCGTCAAAATCAGTAATGGTACCGTTTGTAGTTCCTTCCACCATCACACTGGCACCAATCACCGGTTCACCAGTTTCATCAACCACCTGTCCGGTGACAGTTTTAGTCTGTTGCACCGACTGGGATATAGGAAATCCTGTCTCAGCGGATACTCCCTGAACAGAAACTCCTGTCAGAAACAGACTGAGACAGACCACTTGTGTCAAGTTGCCAATCTTGTCCAGCTTCTGAAGAAATGCATTTTCTTTCTTCATAGAATCATTTTTAAAATTAAAATATTATCTTATTTTTCTTGTTGAAATATCTGTTTCAGATAAGCGACATTCGTCCCGAAGTTTTTCTTTACATTCCGGACTTCATCCTTATTCCGTGACCGTTCAATGACCAGCCATCCGCTCCACCCCATCTTATCAAGGGTATGCTTTACGGCATTCATATCCAGACGGGTATTATAAGGAAGAGTAACCCCGTCTGTATCCGTACAATGTATCTGACAAATCCGATCCTTTCCCAATTTTTTCAACTCTTTACAGAGGTCGCGTCCATTTTCCAACGCATTTTGAAAACTATAATAAATCTTTATACCTTTCGAATTAATTTCTTTCAACAGTTTTATATCCCCTCCGGCGTCCAAAGGAGTACGGATACCTATCACTACTCCATCTTTCACTGCCATTTCTCCCACTTCGTGCAAACGGCTTACCAACTCCTGACGTGCATCACCCGCTACTGTCCAGTCCTCTTTTATGCCGCCTAATGGAAGGAAAGCTACTTGGGCCCCCATCACCTTCATCGTATTCAAACAATCCTGCACTAAAGCTTTATAATTATGATGAGTCAAGAAAGATTGTCCAAAGAATCCGGACATCGCCACAGAAGGGACTTCAATATGCTGTTCCTGTGCTGTTTCTTTAAATAATTTACAGAAATGGGGCTGGTGGAACTTATTATCAAAAGTATCCCGTTTTCCCAAGCCTCCCATGTCCATTTCTATGCCATCACCTCCTAGTTCCTTCATCAATTGAAAAGAACCGATCTTCTGACGCTTTAGCATCATCCAGTCACACGCAGCTATTTTATAGCATTGTTTTCCCTCTGAATTCTGTGCTCCCAAAGGCAGTAACATAAACAGGAGCATGATTAAACTGATAATTTTTTTCACATTCATCGTAATCTAGTTATTGTTTAGAATTAAGACGAATCACAAAAAAGTATGTAATCACTAAATCTTAATAAAGTCCAAAAATAACTTAGCAAACAAATAAGACAATCCCGCAAACACGACGCTCGCCTACATCTGTTTACGGGATTCCTGCTTTATAAGGTCAAGAAATCAACCTTTACGCCATTCATTCATATATTCCCTCGGAGTCTGATCATATTTCTTACGAAAACATTTACTGAAATAACCGGAATCCTTGAAGCCCACGGCAAAAGCTATTTCTGAAATACTCATATCCGAGTTTTTAATCAACTCTATTGATTTATTCAGACGAATCTCTTTCACTAAATCCACCGGAGCAAACCCGGTCAGGCTCTTTAACTTCTTAAAGAAAGCCGAGCGGCTCAGCCCGATAGTCGATGCTATAGTATCTATATTAAAATCACTATTATCCAGATTCTCTTCTATAACCTGATGAATCTTTTCAATGAACTGCACATCTTTCTTCACCAGGAACTGTTCGTATGTATCCTGTTCCTCCTTATGTTCTTCGGGCTGCTGCCATACACGTTCACGGAACAATTTACGTTCATTCAGCAACTGTTCGATACGTGCTACCAGATAGTCTTTGCTGAAAGGTTTGATGATATAGGCATTCGCTCCCATGCTTATCGCTTTGGTCTTCGCTTCATCATTACCTTTCGCCGTCAGGATAATCACCGGAATATGACTGATCTGGAAATCTTTACGGATGCGTTGCAACATCTCTATTCCATCCATATTCGGCATCATCTGGTCGGTGACTACCATGTCGGGATGATAAAGATGTACTTTCTTCAGCCCCTCCACACCATCATTGGCCATATAAATATTGAATTTATCTTCCAATTGCAGCTTCAACATATTGCATAAATCCTTATTATCTTCTACAATCAGCACGGTAGGCAAAGACGAATCGACAGGCTGTTCTTTCTCCTCCTCGCTTTCCTTGCCGGCAGAGGCAGAAACAGATTCAGCCTCAGGAACACTCACCGTTTCCCCGCCCATATAGAAATCGACTTCCGACGGTTTGTAATGCTCCTTACCCAGTTGCAATTCAATGGTAAAGACCGCTCCCTTCCCTTCAGGACTCTCTGCATAGATTTCCCCATGATGCAGACTGATAATTTCCTTAGACAAAGCCAATCCGATGCCCGTTCCCTGATAATAAGCGCCACGTGCATTGTCAGCCTGCGAGAAACGCTCGAAGATTTCGGAAAGCTTGCTTTGGGGAATCCCCACACCGCTATCTTCCACCCGTACATAACAATGCCTGTCATCATCCGACACTCCCATCGTGACATAAATATTTCCCCCGGCAGGAGTGAACTTGAACGCATTGGAGATGATGTTGCGGATCACGATAGCCACTTTCTCCTTATCCGCCCATACCATGATATCCTCACCGGCCAGCTGGAACGTGAAGCTGACTTCATTTTCTTCGGCCATCACCCTGAATTCTTTCTCAAAAGAGTCTACCATCTCATTCAGGTTGAACAACGACACATGCAGACGCATCTTGCCGTTCTGTATTTTACGGAAATCCAATATCTGATTGACCAGTTGCAGCATCTGTTTGGTATTCTTTTCCATCAGATCCACATATTGCATTCCTTTCTGAGATAGTTTCTCCTTTTCTCTCAGTTCCTGAATAGGCCCTTGGATCAGAGTCAGCGGAGTACGCAACTCATGCGAGATATTGGTAAAGAACTTGATTTTCAATTCGGACAATTTTTGTTCGATATACACATCATTCTTCACCTTAATCATGAAAAGAGATAATTTTATAGCCACCAGCAATAAGGCTACGGCTATAATCATATAGATAACATACGCCCACCAACTGGCCCACCAAGGCGGCAGAATGACAACGGTCAACTCACGGAAAGACTCCAAACCGGGATTTGCCTCATCCAGTGTCTGTACTCTGAAAAGATACTTACCGGGAGGAACATTGGTATAGGAAGCTATACGGTTCTTCCCGTTATAGTGCCATTCTTTTTACTATCCTAGCAAAATATATTATTAAGACACACTGTTCTTTTTATTATAGTTAAACGCCGCAAACTCTAAAGTAAACATGGACTGGTTATGATTCAATGTAATCCTGTCTGTATAGGTAATGGACCGGTCAATAATGGGATGGTCCGTATAGCTGCGTATATCCCGGTTTGATATCTGACATCCTACAATAAATGTATTATAATCAAATCTTTGCGTTTCCAGCTTATCGGGAGAAAAGGTCAAGATACCCTCTTTACACCCCAGCCAAAGTTCTCCATCCAGCGTTTTCAGTGCGGTGTTTTCTTCCATCACAACCGGAGGAACGCCATCAT
>ENA-ORIT01000397-ORIT01000397.1-human-gut-metagenome-genome-assembly--contig:-NODE-397-length-11912-cov-6.10011_pt1 | contig 11912 bp, 17 predicted proteins | sample MGYA00243032_ERZ508750 | MGnify/ENA primary metagenome ERZ508750 (study PRJEB26277, sample SAMN04329802) | human gut metagenome | biome: human-associated habitat | host: Homo sapiens | place: USA... | reverse complement strand
ATCATGACGCGCCGCATCATGGGCAGCGCTTCGTTCTTCGAATTGCAGGACCACACGGGCCGCATCCAGGTCTACATCCGCCGCGACGACGTCTGCCCCGAAGGAGACCCCACGCTATACAACACGGTGTTCAAGAAACTGCTCGACATCGGCGATTTCATCGGCGTCGAGGGCTTCGCGTTCCACACTAACACGGGCGAACTGTCGGTGCACTGCCGCAAGTTCACGGTGCTCTCGAAGTCGATCCGCCCGCTGCCCGTCGTCAAGGCCAAGGACGGCCAGACGTTCGACGCCTTCACCGACCCCGAAGTCCGCTACCGCCAGCGCTACGTCGACCTAGTGGTGAACCCGCAGGTGCGCGACGTATTCGTCCGGCGCGCCAAGATCGTCGCCACGATGCGCCAGTTCTTCATCGAGCGCGGCTACGTCGAGGGGGAGACCCCGTTCCTGCAGCCGATTCCGGGCGGCGCCTCGGCCCGCCCGTTCATCACGCACCACAATGCGCTCGACATCGACCAGTACCTGCGCATCGCCAGTGAGCTGTATCTCAAGAAACTGATCGTCGGCGGATTCGACGGCGTATACGAGTTCGGCAAGAATTTCCGCAACGAGGGCATGGATCGCACGCACAACCCCGAATTCACCGTCATGGAGATTTACGTGGCCTACAAGGACTACCTCTGGATGATGGAGTTCACCGAGCAGATGCTCGAACGGGTGGCCGTGGCCGTGAACGGCACGACGGAGCTGACGCTCGACGGCAAGCAGATCTCGTTCAAGGCTCCGTTCCGCCGCCTGACGATGACCGACGCCATCCGCGAGAAAACGGGCTACGACATCACGGGGCAGAGCGAGGAGCAGCTCCGCGAAGCCTGCAAGCGCCTCGGCGTCGAAATCGACGACACGATGGGCAAGGGCAAGCTGATCGACGCCATCTTCGGGCAGTACTGCGAGGAGGAGTTGATCCAGCCCACGTTCGTGTGCGATTACCCGCGCGAAATGTAGCCGCTCTGCAAGCGTCACCGCGCGAACCCCGACCTCACGGAGCGTGTCGAACTGGTCGTGAACGGCAAGGAGCTGTGCAACGCCTACTCGGAGCTCAACGACCCGATCGACCAGCTGGAACGCTTCCAGGAGCAGCTACGGCTGAGCGAAAAGGGCGACGACGAGGCCATGTTCATCGACATGGATTTCGTACGCGCACTGGAATACGGCATGCCGTCGTGCTCGGGCATGGGCATAGGCATCGACCGCCTCACGATGTTCATGACCGACCAGGCTTCGATCCAGGACGTGCTCTTCTTCCCGCAGATGCGCCCCGAAAAAAAGGTCGTGAACGACCCCGTGGAGAAATACACCGCCGCCGGCATCCCCGAAGAGTGGGTGCCCGTCATCCAGAAAATGGGTTACATCACGGTCGAGGCACTGAAGAAACTCGCCCCGGGCAAGTTCTTCAACGACCTGTGCGGCTTCAACAAAAAGAACAAGCTCGGCCTGAAGGCCCCCTCGATCGAAGAGGTCAAAAGATGGTGCGAGGAATAACGTGACAATTCGGATTTTAACAATAAAAACCTAAGAAAATGAGAAAGAAAATTGTTGCCGGCAACTGGAAGATGAATACGCTTCCCGCCGAAGGTGTAGAACTGGCCAAAGACATCGTAGCCGGCCGCGGCGAGGTGTGCGCGTGCGTCAACTTCATCGTGTGCCCCCCCTTCACGCACCTTTCGCAGGTCGCCGAAGCACTCAAGGGTTCGGACATCGCCCTCGGGGCACAGGACTGTGCCACGGAGGCCAAAGGCGCCTATACGGGCGAGATCGCCGCTTCGATGATCGCGGCGCTGGGTTGCAAATACGTGATCCTCGGCCACTCGGAGCGCCGCCAGTACTACGGCGAAACCTCCGCTACGCTTAACAAGAAGATGGCGCAGGCTTACGCCAACGGCCTGACCCCGATCTACTGCGTAGGCGAGAACCTCGAAGAGCGCGAGGCCGGCAAACACTTCGACGTGGTGAAGGCCCAGATCGAGGAGGTGGTTTACAACCTCACCGAAGAGGAGTACAAGAACCTCGTGATCGCATACGAGCCCGTATGGGCTATCGGCACCGGCAAGACTGCTTCGGCCGAGCAGGCACAGGAAATCCACGCTTACATCCGCCAGGTGCTGGCAGCCAAATTCGGCGCGGCAGCACAGGATACCGCCATCCTCTACGGCGGTTCGTGCAAGCCCTCGAACGCACCGGAGCTCTTCGCCAAGGAAGACGTCGACGGCGGCCGGATCGGCGGCGCAGCACTCAAGGCCGAGGATTTCCGTGGCATCGGCAAAGGCTTCGCGAAATAAACCGACTCCGACACACAGAACGAATCCCCGGAACGTTGCATGTTCCGGGGATTTTTTCAAACTTTCCTTGAAAACCATTGGCCCGCACGAAGCCGGAAGAGGGACATGAAAGCGGAAAGTCCCGATAAGGGCACCATTGCCCAAGTCTATCTGCTCCGCCCGGTACTCCCGCACCTCCGGACACGGATACCCAAGGTCGAAAACATAATGATTCCGGGCGCCTACGGGATCGAAAAGCCCAGGTCCGACCGTCCGAATCTGCTGGCAACAGCCCTCCCCGGCAAACAAGCAACCGATACCCGGCCAAAAAGCAGGGCTGACGACAAGCCCCGGCATCCCGGACAAAAAAAGGGACGACCCACATCGGGGTCGTCCCTTTTTCTGACAGCAGACGCGAATTTACATCTTCTTGCCTACGTTGGTTTTCTTGGCAACCTTCGGGGCTGCAACCTTGGCAGACTTCGGAGCCGCGGGCTTCGCAGCCTTCGGAGCGGCAGCCTTTTTAGGTGCGGCCTTCTTGGCTTCGCCTTCCACGACCGTAGCCTCCTCGACCGCATCGGTCTTCTTGGCTGCGGGCTTGCGCGAACGGCGCGTCTTGGGCTTGGCTTCGGCAGCAGCTGCGGGAGCGATGCCCAGCGTGTAAGCGTCGTTGAAGTCAACGAACTCGATGATGCACATGTCGGCAGCATCGCCCAGACGGAAGCCGGTCTTCAGGATGCGGGTATAGCCGCCCGGACGCTCGGCGATCTTCGGAGCGATGGTGCGGAACAACTCGGTTACGGCCTCTTTCTGCTTGAGGTACGAGAAGACGATGCGGCGCGAGTGCGTCGAGTCATCCTTCGACTTGGTCACCAGCGGTTCGATGAACTGGCGAACGGCCTTGGCTTTGGCAACGGTAGTCTCGATACGCTTGTGCAGGATGAGCGACGAAGCCATATTCGACATCAACGCTTTACGGTGTCCTGCCTGGCGGCCAAGGTGGTTGAAATTCTTATTGTGTCTCATAATTAATCTTTGTCAAGTTTGTAGATTGATACGTCCATACCGAACTTCAGGTTGAGCGAGGTCAGCAGCTCGTCGAGCTCCGTGAGCGATTTCTTACCGAAGTTGCGGAACTTCAGTAGGTCATAGCGGTCGAGCATCACGATGGCTCCAACGGGGTCCACATCTTCGGCTTTCTGGCAGTTCAGGGCGCGGAAGCTCAGTTCCTGATCCGAAAGCTTGGTCTTCAGCAGCTGACGCATGTGGAGTACATCCTCATCGAACTCTTCGGTACCGTTGGTATCCTCCATGTTGACGGTGATCTTCTCGTCGGAGAAGAGCATGAAGTGCTGGATAAGGATCTTTGCAGCCTCTTTCAGAGCCTCTTTGGGGTGAATCGACCCGTCGGTAGTAATCTCCAGGTTCAACTTCTCGTAGTCGGTCTTCTGCTCGACACGGTAGTTGTCGATGGAATACTTTACGTTCTTGATCGGCGTGAAGATCGAGTCGATCGGGAGGGTGCCGAACTCGCACTCGGCGGGGGTATTCTCCTCTGCCGAAACGTAGCCGCGCCCCTTGCCGATCGTGAGGGTCATCTGCATCTTCGTGCCGGGCGCGAGGTGGCAGATCACCAGATCGGGGTTCAACACCTTGAAGAACGAAAGGTAATTTGAAATATATCCGGCAGTCAGCTCCGTCACACCCGCAACGTTAATGGAAACCTTCTCGGCATCCTGATTATCGACTGTGCGGATAAAACGAACCTGCTTCAGATTGAGGATGATGTTCAACATATCCTCCATCACACCGGGGATAGCGGCAAACTCGTGATCGACACCGGCTACCTTGACAGTCGTGATCGCGTAACCCTCGAGCGAGGAGAGCAGAATACGACGCAAAGCGTTACCGACAGTCATACCGAATCCGGGCTCCAGCGGTCGGAATTCGAATTTCCCGAACGACGAAGTGGATTCAAGCATAATAACCTTTTCAGGTTTCTGGAATGCTAATATTGCCATAATATATTCAGTTTGTTTGATTACTACTTCGAGTACAACTCGACGATGAGCTGCTCCTTGATGTTCTCGGGGATCTCCTCGCGCTCGGGCTTCTGCAGGAACTTGCCGCTCATCGAGGCATTGTCCCACTCAAGCCAAGCATAGCGGCTCTTCGAACCGCCGGCCAGAGATGCCGAGATCACTTCCAGGCTCTTCGACTTCTCGCGAACGGACACCACGTCACCCGCACGCAGCGAGTACGAGGGGATGTTCACGACGCTGCCATTCACGCAGATGTGGCAGTGCGAAACGAGCTGGCGGGCAGCTGCACGCGTCGGGGCGATACCCAAGCGGTAAACAACATTGTCCAGGCGGCATTCGAGCAGCTTCAGCAGGTTCTCGCCCGTGATACCGCCCATACGCGCAGCCTGGTCGTAGGTGCGTGCGAACTGCTTTTCGAGCAGGCCGTACGTATACTTTGCCTTCTGCTTCTCGCTCAACTGCGTGCCGTACTCCGACACCTTCTTGCGCTTGCGCGCCAGACCGTGCTGTCCGGGAGGAAAGTTGCGTTTCTCAAGCACCTTGTCCGCCCCGTAAATAGCTTCGCCGAACTTTCTGGCGATCTTCGATTTTGGTCCTATGTATTTTCCCATTGTTCTGACTTTTTTAAAACCTTAGAAATATTCCTTACCACGACACCGATTATACGCGGCGGCGGTTAGGAGCACGGCAACCGTTGTGCGGCAGCGGCGTAACGTCGATGATCTCCATCACCTCGATACCGGCGCCGTGGATGGTACGCACGGCCGACTCACGACCGGCACCCGGGCCCTTGACATACACTTTTACCTTGCGCAGGCCCATATCGTAAGCGACCTTTGCGCAGTCGGCCGAAGCGGTCTGTGCGGCATACGGAGTATTCTTCTTCGAACCACGGAAACCCATCTTACCGGCCGAAGACCAGCTGATGACGTCACCCACCTCGTTGGTGATGGTGATGATCACGTTGTTGAAAGTGGAGTGAACATAGGCATTGCCCAGGGCACCGACCTTAACAACCTTTTTCTTAACTGTTCCAGTTTTCTTTGCCATAATTCTCTAAAGATTACTTTGTTGCCTTTTTCTTGTTTGCGACAGTCTTCTTGCGGCCCTTGCGGGTGCGTGCGTTGTTCTTGGTCGACTGACCACGAACGGGAAGACCCAGGCGGTGACGGATGCCGCGGTAACAGCCGATATCCATCAGACGCTTGATGTTGAGCTGGACGGCCGAACGGCATTCGCCTTCGACTTTGATGCCCATGTCGGCAATCGTCGAACGGATTGCGCCGATCTGGTCGTCCGACCAGTCCTGAACTTTGAGGTCGTAGCTGATGCCAGCGACTTCGAGAATCTTGCGGGCCGTCGAACGACCGATACCGTAGATATAGGTCATGTTGATCTTTAATATTTTGTTTTTTGGTAAATCTACACCGACTATACGTGCCATATAAAATCTTTTTCTTTTTTACTAAACCGTTTAAACATTACCCTTGGCGCATTTTAAACTTGGGATTCTTCTTGCAAATGACGTAGAGTTTCCCCTTACGCTTCACAATCTTGCAATCCTCGCTTCTTTTCTTGATGGATGCTTTTACTTTCATGATTTTCAAGCAATCTAATGTTATTTGTACCGGAAAGATATACGCCCCTTCGTCAGGTCATAGGGCGTCATCTCCACTTTTACCTTATCTCCGGGAAGGATCTTGATGTAGTGCATACGCATCTTCCCCGAGATGTGGGCGGTGAGCACGTGGCCGTTGTCCAGCTCGACGCGGAACATCGCGTTGGACAAGGCTTCGATAATCGTACCGTCCCTTTCAATAGCAGCCTGTTTTGCCATAGAGTCTTACTTGTTTATTGCCTGTTCGATGATACTAAAGTCCGTCAGCACGTCGGGCCCGTCCTTACGAACCGCAACGGCGAACTCGTAGTGCGTCGCGGGTTTATGGTCGCGCGTGCGGACTGTCCAGCCATCCCTTTCAAAAACCACCGCTTTGGTACCCATATTTATCATGGGCTCGATACAGATGACCATTCCTTCCTTGAGGAGCGGCCCCCTGCCGCGTGCTCCGTAATTGGGGACACCGGGGTCTTCGTGCATTTTCCGACCCAACCCATGTCCTTCCAATTCCCGCACCACACCGTAGCCGAAACTTTCGGCGTACTCTTGCACGGCTGCCGACACGTCGCCTACGCGGTTGCCGGCCTTAGCCTGTGCCGTACCTTTATAAAGAGCCTCTTTGGTGACCTCCATCAGCTGCCTAACTTCCCCGGCAACCTCTCCAACGGCGAACGTATACGCCGAATCACCAACAAACCCCTTCATAAACGTACCGCAATCGACCGAAACGATGTCGCCCTCTCTGAGGACGCATTTCGAGGATGGGATACCGTGAACTACCTGTTCGTTTACCGATATACACAACGAAGCGGGAAATCCCTGATACCCGAGGAAGGCGGGAACTGCTCCGTGTGCGCGGATAAAATCCTCGGCAACCGAGTCCAAAAACTTGGTGGTGACACCCGGCCGGATGTGGCGACCCACTTCCGCCAGTGTCTTCGACACCAGGATGTTGTTCTCGCGGAGCAGCTCTATCTCCTCGTCTGTCTTTAAATAGATCATTCTCTTCGTTAAGAACTCTTCGGGAAAAACTCCTAATGACGACCCTGGATACGTCCGGTCTTCATCAGACCATCGTAATGACGCATCAGCAGGTAGCTCTCGATCTGCTTCAGAGTGTCGAGCACCACGCCGACCATGATCAGCAGCGACGTACCTCCGTAGAAGTAGGCGAACGCCTGCTGGATGCCCAGGAACTTCATCGCCAGCGCGGGCAGGATCGCCACGATGGCCAGGAAGAACGAGCCGGGGAGCGTGATACGCGTCATGATGGTGTCGATGTAGTTCACGGTCTGCTTACCCGGTTTCACACCCGGGATAAAGCCGCCGTTTCGCTTCATGTCATCGGCCATCATTTGGGGGTTGATGATAATCGCGGTGTAGAAGTAGGTGAACGCGATTACCAGCACTGCAAGCGTGAAGTTGTACCAGAAACCGGTCATCGAGCTGAAAGCAGCTGCGAAGGCCGTACCGGAGAACAGCGCCGGGATAAACATCAGAGCCTGCGCGAAGATGATGGGCATCACATTCGCAGCATTCATCTTCAGGGGGATGTACTGACGTACACCGCCGTACTGTTTGTTACCGACGATACGCTTTGCATACTGTACAGGTACCTTGCGGACTGCCTGTACCAGGGCGATCGTAGCCATGAAGACCAGGAACAGCAACACCAGCTCGAGGATAAGCATGATGGCGCTACCGCTGGCGGTCTGGAAACGCGCATTGACCTCGGCCAACAGGGCGTGGGGCAGACGGGCCACGATACCGATCATGATTATCAGCGAGATACCGTTGCCGATACCCTTGTCCGTGATCTTCTCGCCGAGCCACATGATGAACATGGTACCGGCGATGAGGATCGTCGTCGCATAGGCTACGAAGCCGAACGAGTTGCCGTAAACGAATGCAGAGGGCACCTGATGGTACAGGTTGGCGATGTACGCCGGGCCCTGGAGGATCAGCACGCCGATGGTAAGGAAGCGCGTCCACTGATTCATTTTGCGGCGGCCGCTTTCACCTTCCTTCTGCATCTTCTGGAAATACGGGATCATCATACCCATGAGCTGGATGATGATGGAGGCGGTGATGTACGGCATGACTCCGAGTGCAAAGATGGCCGCATTGCCGAATGCACCGCCGGAAAAGACGTTCAACAGACCCAGAAGTCCGTTGCCGTCGAGCTGGCTGGCAAGCGCCGACCCCTCGCCCAGGGCGTTGGGGTTGATACCCGGAATCACCACGAAACTACCCAAGCGGTAGACCAGCAGCAGCCCGATCGTGTAGATCACACGTTTGCGCAGCTCCTCGATCTTGTAGATATTCTTGAGCGTTTCAACCAATTTCTTGTTGGTCGCCAAAAGAGCGATTACCACTAAAAAGACGATACCAACAACGAGATACTGATTCATAATTTTCGGTTTCTAGGGTTCTTACAGTTTTTCGACGCTGCCGCCGGCTGCCACGATGGCCGCCTCGGCGCTCTTCGAGAATGCGTGAGCCTTTACGCTCAGCGCCTTGGTAACCGCACCGTTACCGAGGATTTTCACCTTGTCGTTCGACGAGATGAAACCTGCGGCCACGAGCGTGTCGACCGTGATCTCGGAGAGCGACTTCTTGGCTGTCAGCTCCTTGAGCGTCGAGAGGTTGATAGACTTGATTTTGACGCGCTTCAGGTTGGTGAAACCGAACTTGGGTAGACGACGCTGAAGAGGCATCTGACCGCCCTCGAAGCCCAGTTTACGCGAGTAACCCGAGCGCGACTGCGCACCCTTGTGGCCACGCGTGGCCGTGCCACCGTGACCCGAACCTGCACCGCGACCGATTCGCTTGTCGTGGTGCGTTGAACCCTTTGCAGGTTTGAGATTATTGAGTTCCATCGTAAAAATTACTTCTTAGCTGTTAAACTTATTCTGCGGCCTCGGCAGCTTCGGCTTTCTTGGCCTTGGGTGCTGCAGCCTTCTTTACGGCTACCTCCTCTACTTTGACGAGGTGCTTCACGCGCTCGATCATACCCTTGATGATCGCCGAGTCGTCGTGCTCGACGCTCGCGTTGATCTTCTTCAGCCCCAGCGCGTCGAGGTTCTTGCACTGACGCTCGGTAGCGCCGATGCGGCTTTTGACCTGGGTGATTTTCAATCTTGCCATTTGTCTCTACAAAATTAACCGTTAAACACCTTGTCCATCGAGATGCCGCGCAGACGGGCGATGCTGTGTGCATCACGCAGTTCGCACAGGGCGCCGATGGTTGCCTTCACCAGGTTGTGGGGGTTCGACGAACCCTTGCTCTTGGCAAGCACGTTCTTCACGCCCACCGACTCCAGCACGGCACGCATGGCGCCGCCGGCGATGATACCCGTACCGGGGGCGGCCGGGCGGATCATGACGAGCGAACCGCCGTAACGGAGCTCCTGCTTATGGGGAATCGTACCGTTGATAACGGGGATCTTCACCAGGTTCTTCTTTGCGTCCTCCACGCCCTTGGCGATGGCCGACTGAACCTCCGAAGCCTTGCCCAGGCCGTAGCCCACGACACCGTCCTCGTTACCTACGACGACAATGGCCGAGAAACTGAATGTGCGACCTCCCTTGGTTACCTTGGTAACACGCTGAATGCTTACGAGTCTGTCCTTAAGCTCGAGGTCGCTGGTGCGTACTTTCTTTATGTTGGTATTTGACATAATCGCTTAGAATTTAAGACCGCCTTCGCGTGCTGCTTCGGCCAGCTGTTTAACTCTTCCGTGATACAGGTAGCCGTTGCGGTCGAACGCTACGGTAGAAATGCCTTTGGCGGCAGCGCGCTCGGCGGCCAGTTTACCCACCAGGGCGGCCACGTCGCACTTGTTCTTGCCGGCGGCGGCTTCCGCCACCTCCTTGTCCAGCGAGGATGCCGTGGCCAGGGTCACACCTGCGAGGGCATCAATAAACTGCACGTAGATCTGCTTGTTGCTACGATATACAGTCATGCGAGGCTGTTCGGGCGTACCGCTCACGATCTTGCGGATACGCATCTTGATCCTCTCTCTTCTTTCTATCTTGTTCAGTGACATAACTCTAAACTATTTACTATTTAGCACCTGCTGATTTACCCGCCTTGCGACGCAGCTGTTCGCCGACGAACTTGATACCCTTGCCCTTGTACGGCTCCGGCTTGCGCAGCGAACGGATCTTGGCAGCGACCTGGCCGACGAGCTGCTTGTCCATGCTCTTCAGCGTTACGATCGGGTTGCCCTTCTTCTCCGTCACAGCCGTAGCGGTAACCTCCTTGGGAAGCATGAAATGCGTATCGTGCGAATAACCGAGGCTCATTTCGAGGATCTGGCCCTTGACTTCGGCCTTGAAACCGACGCCCACGAGCTCCTGTTTGATTTCATAACCCTTCGATACGCCGACGACCATGTTGTTGATCAGCGCACGGTACAGGCCGTGCAGCGAACGGTGGCGGGGCTGGTTGGTAGGACGCGATACGAGCACGGCGGGAGCCTCGTTGCCCGTGTGAACGTCCTTGTGCGTGCCGACCTCTACCTTGATGTCCGAGTCAACTTTCTGGCTCAGCGTCCCGAGTGGCCCTTTCACGCTTACCACATTGTCGGCCGAAACCTCTACGGTAACGCCGGCGGGCAGGTTTACAGGTAATTTACCAATTCATGACAATGTTCTTGCGATTAAAAATTTCCGTTAGTAGTTGTTGCACAGCTCCTCGCCGCCCACGTTTTCCTTGCGGGCCTTGGCGGCGGTCATGATGCCTTTCGAAGTCGACAGGATAGCGATGCCCAGGCCGTTCAGCACGCGGGGCATATCCCCCACCGAGACATATTGGCGAAGGCCGGGACGGCTCACGCGCTTCAGGTCTTTGATGGCGTTGCCCTTGGTGGCAGCGTCCCACTTGAGCGCGATTTTGATCGACGGGTGACCTTTCTCGTCGGTGTCGAATTTGTAAGCGAGGATGTAACCCTGCTCGTAAAGAATCTTAGTGATTTCCTGCTTAATTTTTGAGCCAGGAGCTTCAACCACCTTGTGGTTGGCTTTCACTGCGTTTCTAATTCTGGTCAGAAAGTCCGCAATAGGATCAGTCATAACGAATAGAAGTTAAAAATTAAAGTAATAAGTTAATTATTTGTTCTTCAGCACCTTGGAATCCACCCGGATTCACCGCCGCCTCGGATGTTTCATTGTTTTGCGCCTCATTCCCAGCGCCTTCGCGCCCTTCGCACGGGGGTTACGCCCGGGGTATAAAGCGCGCAAATATACGTATAATTTCTCAAAAAACCAAGCTAACGCCCTGTTTTCGGCGTTTTTAGGCCCCGGCCCCGGAATACGGACAATGTTAGCACGGATGCGTTGCTAACATAACCCGTACAAATCCCCGTTCGGCAATGCTGCCAATGACCCTTCGGAAGAGAGCCGCCGCAATCGGCGATACCCCTCCCCGGCCCTTCGGTCGAGAAATTTGTAACCAAATGCCTAACCCCTCGATTTCCGCCCCGCCGCCGAGAAGTTACCGCTTGCGGCGGCACTTTCCTCGACATTGCGACGTAACTACTCGGGTTCTGCACCCATATAAGCCCCGATTCCTTCGGAAAGAGGGAACGGCAGGCAGCCCGGCGGCCGCACCATCGTCCCGGCATTTCACCGCCCGGTACAGGAACTGCTCCTGTCCGGCCTTTTCCCACGGGCATACGCCCGCAGCATCCAGACTCGTTTCCGGGATTCTCCGCCGCCGCGCAGGTCGGCGCACCCGCACCTTCTGCGCCGGCCGCATTCCTGCGGCCACGGACTCGCCTCCCGGCAGAAAAACGGATTTTCGGATACCGGGATTCCCGGCATCCGAAAATATTACCAGCTTGCTTTCTACACGCCGGGAATCAGGCCCTTCGAAGCCAGCTCGCGGAACTGGATACGGCTGCTGCCTCGCAGGCGGAGGTAGCCTTTGGG
>ENA-ORIT01000396-ORIT01000396.1-human-gut-metagenome-genome-assembly--contig:-NODE-396-length-11945-cov-5.21018_pt1 | contig 11945 bp, 8 predicted proteins | sample MGYA00243032_ERZ508750 | MGnify/ENA primary metagenome ERZ508750 (study PRJEB26277, sample SAMN04329802) | human gut metagenome | biome: human-associated habitat | host: Homo sapiens | place: USA... | reverse complement strand
ACAGGGGGCGCTGTGTTAGGCGGGAAACGGCACTCCCCGGGCCGAGAAAACGCACAATATTATTTCGGGCGCATGCCCTGACACCGAAAATAATGATGTAAAAAATCAGAATAATACGAACGAACTCCTTTCTCGCTCCTACGCTCGCCAGGCTCCGGCCGGGCAGTTTCCGACTCCTTCCGAAAAGGAAATTCAAGGGAAACGGGATGCAAATACGCAGACAGCGGCCACGAACGGCCGCGAACGGATTCGAAAAACAGGACGAAGCCTCGGAAGCGTTCAAGGATATAATTATCAAATATAACATTATCAACGATATGACACGACACAAACTCAGCGGCGCCGGCGCAGCCATCCCCACCCCTTTCACACCCGACGGACGGGTGGATTATCCGGCTTTGGCCCGCACGATCGACTACAGCATCGACTGCGGTGTGGAGGTCATCGTCGCACTCGGCACGACGGCAGAAACCCCGACCCTCTACCTGCACGAACGGGCCGTGGTCGCCATGTTCATCAAAAACCACATCGCAGGGCGCGTGCCGCTGGTGATCGGCGTAGGCGGCAACTCGACCTCGGAAGTGCTCGACCAGTTGCGCGAATTCGACCTGCGGGGGGCGGATGCGATCCTGAGCGTCACACCCTACTACAACAAACCGTCGCAGGAGGGGTTGTACCAGCACTTCAAAACCGTATCGGAACATTCGCCCCTGCCGATCATTCTCTACAACGTTCCCGGCCGTACGGGGGTCAATATGACCGCAGCGACCACGATCCGCATTGCGGGCGACTTCCCGAATGTCATCGGCATCAAGGAGGCTTCGGGCAAGATCGACCAGATTCAGGAGATACTCGACTGGCGGAGCAGGGATTTTCTGGTGCTCTCGGGAGATGACGCCCTGACGCTCGACCTGATGAGCCGGGGCGCCGACGGCGTGATCTCGGTAGCGGTCAATGCCTTCCCGCGCAAGATGATGACTTGCATCGACCTGGCAAAGAAGGGCGACTTCGAAGGAGCACACAAGGCTTACGAATGTCTGGAGGAGGCCGTGACCGCCCTCTTCGCCGAAGGCAACCCGACGGGCGTGAAATGCGCCATGTCGGTACTGGGACTCATCGGCAACACGCTGCGGCTGCCCCTCGTTCCCGGAACCCCGCAGCTCGAAGCCCGCTTCAAAGAACTGATCGCCAAATACGATTTGAATTGATCGCACGTTTATATAACAATGCGGCACGAAACGGGTTCCGCACCGTATTCGCACACTGAACCGCCGCACACAAAAGGCTATGAGAAAATTGCTTGTCCTGCTGCTGTTTCTGCCTCTGATGGCAACGGCCAAAATACCTGTCGAAGAGGATATTATCCGGCAGACGCTGGATTCCGAATCCCCCTACTACTACCCGAACCTGATGCTGCGGTATCAGTCGGGCGACGACTCGATGACCGAGGAGGACTACCACTACCTCTACTACGGATATGCCTATCAGGACGCCTACAAGCCTTTGAATGCCAATTCGGACATGGACAAAGCCATACTGATCGCCCAAACGGTCGATTTCGAGAAGCCGACGCACGAAAGCCTCGAGAAACAGAGCGCAGCGGTGAACGATGCCGTGGGGCAGGATCCGCTCAGCCCCATACTGCTGAACCTGCTGGCATTCGCTTACGGAGCGCTCGGCGACTCGAAGAACGAACAGATCAACTACAACCGGATGAACTCCATCCTGGCGACGATCGAGGATTCCGGCAACGGCCTCAAGGAAGGGAGCGCCTGGCATATCCTGATGTTCGGACATGCTCTCGATCTGCTGGCCGCACACGACCGTCACTACGGCAAAGCACGCGTCGTCAGCCGCTCGGTGGAATACGTCCCCCTGCTCGAGCCGGTACGGACCGAAGAGGGGCGGATCAAGGGATATTACTTCGATTACAGCCGCATCTACCGGAACAAACCCGACGACTACGTATTCAAACGGCCCCGAACCTGGCAATTCAACAACCTGCGTCCGAGAGAATACAAATAACGAAAACCGCTCTTGAAGCCCCGGCATAATTCAACGGCCTAATTTATTATAAAAGTATAAGATGAAAACAACTCTTTTCTCCGAATCATCCTGCAAAGGCACCCTCCTCTCTACGCGGGGGGGGGAGTATTTCTAACCTTCACAAAACGGGCACGAAACACCCCGAACGAGATCCAAATGAAAAAATTACATCATATAGTGCTTGTCCTTGCACTCGCAGCGACCCTTTTCACGGGCTGCAACAAGGACGAAGGGGTCACTCCCCGCCCGCCGGTCCCCGAAACGGCGGACCAGACCATTATGTTCTATCTGACAGGAACCAACCTGGGGTCTTACTTCAGGAAAAATGTCGATGACGCGATGAACGCCATCGACCGGAACATACTCCACAACAGTCGCGTACTGGTTTTCATCCAGCCTCAAAGAGGCCTTTCGATGGTATTGGAACTCTACTATACGCCCCGCAACGACGATTACGTACCCGGAGCACAGTTCTCGTACGAACACTGCAAGGTCGATACCCTGCGCCGCTGGGCGGACGCCGACTTCAACTCGATGGACAGAGGTACGATCACCGAAGTTATCTCCTACATGGCCGAACAGGCTCCGGCACGTCGATACGGTCTGATCCTCGGCGGACACGGGCTGGGTTGGGTCCCGGACGGTACGTCGGTCAATGCCATCCGGTTCTCCGCATTCCAGGAGTTCTGGAGCCCGATGCCGATTGCCCTGCCGACCCGCTGGATGGGCGATTCCGGCAAGCGGGCTGAAATTCCGCAACTGGCAGCGGCCTGCGGCAACACGGGGCTGCATTTCGACTACCTTCTCTTCGACGCCTGCTTCATGTCTTCGATCGAGGCATTGTACGATCTTCGCGGTTGTGCCGATCGCATCATCGCTTCACCGTGTGAAGTGATGGCCGCCGGTTTCAACTACACCGATATTCTGCCGCACCTGCTCGCCGATGCAGGCACAAGTTACGACCTGCCGGGTGTCTGCAGCGAATACTATGACTATTACATGAACCGCGCGACCACGAAATCAGGCTGCATCGCCCTGACGGTCACCGGCGAACTGGAGCCGCTGGCGGCTATCGTCAAGGAGATCGAAACGAAGTATCCGGGGAAAACGTACGACCGGGCATCGCTGCAAACCTACGAAGGGCTCGACGAGCATGTATTCTACGACTTGCAGGGATACATCGAGGCGATCTGCGACGAAAAGGATCCGCTGCTCGATAAGTTCAGAGCACAAATGGGAAAGGCCTTCCCGACGGAAAGCCGGCTGCATACGCCTTCGTTCTACTCGGTATATGGATTGGGCGACGCTCCGAACGGGATGCATACGATCGAAGACGGAAAATATTCCGGCGTAACGACCAGCGCCCCGTGCGAACGATTCGCCCCGGAATGGGCACAGACCTCCTGGTACCGGGCGACCCACTGATCCGACGGATCAGAACGGAAATCCTCGATGGAACATCCGACAAGAAAGCCGAAATCTTTGGATTTCGGCTTTCTTTATACATCGCTTGGGCGTCACTCCTATTCATACTGCCCCGACTTGAGGCGCTGCACCTCCTCGCGGGTCAGGAAGCGCCACTGTCCCCGCTTGAGATTTTTCTTCGAAAGCCCGGCGTAGTAAACACGGTCAAGTTTCTTGACCGCATAACCCAGATGCTCGAAAATACGGCGCACGATGCGGTTGCGGCCCGAATGGATCTCGATCCCCACCTCCGTCTTGTCCTCCTTGACATAGGCGATCTCATCGGCATAGATCTCGCCGTCCTCCAGCGTAATGCCTTGAGCGATCTGCTCCATATCCGCTTTGGTGAGGGGCTTGTCCAACGACACCTGGTACATCTGCTTCTTCTGGAACGAAGGGTGCGTGAGTTGGCGGGTCAGATCGCCGTCGTTGGTGAAAAGCAACAGCCCGACACTATTCTTATCGAGGCGTCCCACAGGATAGATACGCTCCGTACAGGCGTCCTTCACCAACTCCATGACCGTCTTGTCGGCGTGGGGATCGTCGAGCGAAGTCACGTAACCCTTGGGCTTGTTGAGCACCAGATAGACCTTCTTCTCGCCCTCGACACGGCTGTCGTTGAATTTCACCTCGTCCGTAGGCTGGACTTTCGTTCCCAGCGTCGTCACGACCACCCCATTGACGGTCACCAGCCCCGCCTGGATGAAATCGTCCGCTTCGCGGCGCGAACAGATCCCCGACTGGGCGATGAAACGGTTCAGGCGTATCTCGCCCGTTGGTTTGTTGGGATTGTATCTGGGATAACTTCGGAACTTATCGTCCCGGCGGCCGAACGAGCGGTCGCCGCCCCGGAACCCACCGGATTTCCGATCGTCGGAACGGCGTTCACCGTAAGGCTTATCGAATGTCTTGTAACCGTCCTGTTTGCGGTCGTCGTACCGACGTTCGCCGTAAGGTTTGTCCGAACGGCTATAACCGCCGGATTTCCGATCGCCGAATGACCGGTCGCGCCCCTCCTTCTGCTCACCGTAAGGTTTGCCGAACTTCTTGAAACCGCCCGGTTTGTTATCCTCGTACGGGCGGGAAGCGTACCCGTCTTTCCGCTCCGAAAAACGAGGCTTGAACTCCCGATCTGCAGCATCGTTCCTACGTCGGTCGTCCGAACCGAACGACCGGTTCCCGAAACGACGGGAATCGTCACGGTGCGCACGGTCTTCCCGCACGGGACGGTTGGCGCTCGTAAAATTAGGGTTGTAAGATGCGCGCGGACGGCTGTCCGAAGAGTGCTCCGAATCGGCGGCATCACGCTGCAAACGCGGGCGACGCTCGATACGCTCCGCAGAGGAAATACGCGCCCGCTTATCGCGCCCGAAGCGGGCCAACGTCGTATCCGAGTCGTTTTTGAAATCTTTCATAATCGATTCTGTGAGTTTTGCGAATTTAATAAGTCGTATTCCCGGAAATCGCAATCGTCGATGGAACCCGCAAAACTCACGCTACGGCGTTTTACGACGCCAGGTCCCAAATCGGCAATTTCACTCGATTTCCCCTGCATAACAGGGAAAACCCCGGCATTCCGCACCGGCCGAAAATACCGGTGCAGGCAGCAAAGGTAATCGAATTTTCGGGATAACGGCACCGACAGCCGCTATTTTCCGGAAAAAGAGGATTATCCCTGCGGAAATCCGATCGAAATACCGTGCCAAAATATTTCCCCTTACCCGTAAAAGCCGTATATTTGCGCATCAAAACCCAGGACATGAACCGAGAAATCCTCCGATTAGCCGTTCCGAACATCATCTCCAACATCACGGTCCCCCTTATGGGTATCGTGAGTTCCGCCGTCGCAGGACACCTGGACAACTCCGCAGCGACGATCGGGGCACTCGCCATCGGCGTATCCATCTTCAACTTCATCTACTGGAACTGCAGCTTCGTGCGCATGGGTACCAGCGGACTCACGGCGCAGGCTTTCGGTGCAGGAAATTTCCACGAATGCACCAACATGCTCGTCCGGGGCATCCTGGTCGCAGCGATCCTCGGCCTGCTGGTTATTTGTTTCCAAAACCCTCTGGGGCGACTGGCACTATGGGCCATGAACGGCAACGAAATCGTACACGACTATTTCTACGCCCGCATCTGGGCGGTACCCGCCGGTATCATGCTCTTCGGATTCAACGGCTGGTACACAGGCATGCAGAATGCCGTGATCCCGATGTGTATCGCCGTCACGGTGAATATCGTACACGTTTCCACGAGCCTGTGGCTCGTATTCGGACACGGCATGGGCATCACGGGCATCGCCTATGGCTCGGTCGTGGCCCAAAATACGGGGGTCCTGCTGGCGGTCCTGCTGCTTATCCTGCGATACCGCAAAATTCTCACACGGTTTACGTGGCGTGAAGTGGTGGACTGGGAACCGGTGCGGAAATTTTTCCTCATCAACCGCGACATCATCGTCCGTACGCTCTGTATCGTAGCCGTATATACCTTCTTCACGGCGGCATCGGCCCGTATGGAGGACCCGATCCTGCTGACGGTCAATACGCTTCTGCTCCAGATATTCACCCTTTTCTCCTACATGAACGACGGCTTCGCCTATGCCGCCGAAGCCCTCACGGGACGCTTCATCGGAGCCCGGGACGAACAATCGCTGCGTCGCTGCCTGGGACGTTGTCTGGGCTGGGGCACACTGATCTCGGTGCTGTTCGTCGGCATATACCTCATCTGGTGGCGCGACCTGTTAGGCATTTTCATCAAGGCCGGAACTCCGGACGCAGCACAGGTCGTTTCGACGGCGGGTAATTACATCGTCTGGATCATCCTCATCCCGCTGGCCAGCGCCATGCCCTTCATCATGGACGGTATCATGGTGGGTGCGACCGAAACCAAAGTGATGCGCAATTCGATGCTGCTCTCGACCGTCGCCTATTTCGGTATCTTCTACTCGCTCTATCCCGTCATCGGAAACAACGCCCTTTGGCTGGCCTTCACGCTCTATATGTTCCTGCGCGGCACGCTGCAACTCCTGATGACCCGGCGCCTGCGGCTCATCTATCGAAAAGCTGCGGCATAAATTTCCCGACGTATCTTCGCCCTGCAAAGGACGGCCCTTCCTCTCCGCCGATCCAAATAACCGGGGTTCTTCGTCCGGCAGATCCCTTCCTCTTCAACTACTGCATACACCGTACTGCAATAAATTTTTCAACAGTAACGAAAAGATTATACGGAACTTTCCTCTTCGCACCGCTGCCGCCATTTCGGTACAGGGAACAAACGTGTCTGTAAACAAAGTGATCGGTTGAAAAACAAAAAGCCCGGAGCGTCTTGCTCCGGGCTTTATTTGGAAACCAACGTTCGAATTACATCTGTTTGTAAAGCTCGTTGTATTTCTCGTATTTCTCCATCATGCCGGGTTCGTCGCGCAGACGATAGCAAAGAGTCTTGAGCAGCTGTACGGGATCGGGATTTTGCGGCATAATCTCATGGGCAACTTCCAGATAGGGAACAGCCTGCGAATAGATCGAAAGAATCTCCTTCTGGTCGGCTTCATACTCGCCCGCATTGGTATATTCTTTCTCATTGGCCTCCTGATTCAGTGCATCGGCCTTCATAATGATGTAGTAACCCGTAAAGAACTGCGCTTCATAAGACTGAGGATTCAGTTCGATCGCCTTCTCCAGGGAGGCAATCGCCTCATCGTAATCCTCCAACGAAACGAAGATCTGGGCACGGCTGAACCACAGTTCGATGTTCTGGGGATCACCGGCAATCGCATCGTCGAGCATCGTAACCAGTTCCGACGAATCGCCCAATCCCTCTTCCATCGAATACAACATAATCAAACTCTTGAGAATATCCTGATTCTTCGGGAATTTAGTAATACCGGTCATCAGGGCGTCTTTGGCTTTCAGGACATTGGCACGGTCCGCCTCACGCTGGCCATAATAATTATGGAACAGGTAGTAATAGATCATACCGTTGTCATCCGTATATCCCATTTCAAGCGCCTTATTCAACAATTCCACGCCGCGAGCATATTCAGCAGCGTCCTTCTCGCCGGCAGCAGCGGCCAGATAGCCCGCATAGTAAAGGCGCGAAGCGTCGGGAGTACCGCAAGCCGGACTCATCTCCGCGCGGAAAGCGGTTTCGAAAGCCTCCGAACCGAGTTTGTATTCACCGATATTATTGCAAGCATCGCCCAATTGCGAACAGTAGTTGCTGATCGCCATAAGCTGCTCCTTGACTTTCGGACCCTGCTTGGAATCGAGTTCGTAAGCCTTGTTCAAAGCAGCGATCGCCTTATCGATAGCACCTTCCTTTACAGGTTCTATCTCCTTCCAGCCGATGACCTGTCCATTGGAAACATAAACGGTCAAATAATCGTAATTCTGTGCGGCCACCGACATCCCGTTGATCGTCACTTCGTCGATCGACTTCGGGCTGCCGAATGTCATATCCAGCTGCAGGCCGAGTTCTCCGACATAGAGGTCTTTGGTAGGAGCGAGTAGGGCCTCGACATAGCTCTTACCCAAATTGAGCCAGGTAGCGGCTTGCGCTCCCTTCTTCGCATCGGCACTCGCCGTTTCGTTCTTTTCGATCTTCTGCAACAAGGCCTCCTTGTTGATTTTCTGTGCCTGGGCAGCAGTTCCCAACAAGGCAACGGCGGCCAGGGCCAAAATAAGTTTTTTCATAATGAACGGGGTTTTTAATTTATAGGTATTATCTTCTATTGTTCTTTACTAACGTTCTCTTCGGACTCGGATTCCGGAGCGCCCGCCCCATCGAGGACCGCCGGCTCCTCCTCTTCGTTGGCGGGAACGGCAATTACCGAAGCGATGGCATCTCCCTCACGCAGGTTGATGATACGCACGCCCTGCGTAGCACGTCCCGCCACACGGATCTGATCTACCGCCGTACGGATCGTCAGCCCCGAACGGTTAATAATCATCAGGTCGTTCTCGTCGGTCACAGCCTGGATCGAAATCAGCTTGCCGGTTTTTTCCGTAATGTTGATCGTCTTCACACACTTGCCGCCGCGGTTGGTAATGCGGTATTCGTCCAGATCGGTACGCTTGCCGTAACCGTTCTCGCTGAGTACCAGCACGTCCTGCGAGCTATTGGGTTCGATGCAGATCATGCCGACCACCTCGTCGCCTTCGTCGAGCGAAATACCGCGCACACCGGCCCCGACACGTCCGATCGGACGCACCGTGTTCTCGTTGAAGCGGATCGCCTTGCCTTCCCGGGCCGCGATCATTACCTCGGCGCTGCCGCTGGTGAGTTTGGCCTCGATCAACTGGTCGCCCTCGCGGATCACGATGGCATTGACGCCGTTCTGACGGGGACGCGAGTACGCTTCCAGTTTGGTCTTCTTGATCGTGCCGTCTTTGGCTCAGATGATGATATAGTTGTTGTTCACGTATTCCGCATCGTCCAGACGCTTCACGTTGATATAGGCACGCACCTTGTCGTCCGGCTCGATCTGGATGACGTTCTGAATCGCCCGTCCTTTCGAGGAGCGCGTCCCTTCGGGAATCTCGTAAACCTTGAGCCAATAGCAACGGCCTTTCTCCGTGAAGAAGAGCATCGTATTGTGCATCGTGGCCATATAGATATGCTCGATGAAATCCTCGTCGCGCGTCGCGCTGCCCTTGGCGCCGACGCCGCCCCGGTTCTGGGTACGGTATTCGGCCAGCGGCGTACGTTTGATATAGCCCAGGTGCGAAATGGTGATGACCATCTCGTCGTCGGCGTAGAAATCCTCCGGGTTGAACTCTTCGGAAGCGTAAACGATCTCCGAGCGCCGTTCGTCGCCGTATTTGGCCTTCACCTCCAACAATTCGTCCTTAACGATCTTCAACTGCAATTCGCGGCTGCCCAGCACATCGTTGAAATAAGCGATCTGCGCCTCCAGCTCGTTGCGCTCGGCAACCAGCTTGTCGTGTTCGAGTCCCGTCAGAGCGCGTAGACGCATCTCGATAATGGCCGAAGCCTGTGCGTCGCTCAAGCTGAAGCGCTCCATCATGGCCTGCTTGGCCAAGTCGGGGTTCTTGGCTGCCCGGATGATGTGGATGATCTCGTCGATGTTGTCCTGCGCGATGAGCAGACCCAACACGATATGCAGCCTCTTCTCGGCCTTGGCCAAATCGAAGCGCGTGCGCCGCACGATCACGTCGTGGCGGTGCTCGACGAAATGCTGCACCAGATCCAGCAGATTGAGCATCATCGGACGACCGTTCACCAGCGCGATGTTGTTCACCGCGAACGAGGTTTGCAGCGGCGTATTCTTATACAGCGTATTGAGCACCACGCTCGCCACGGCATCGTGTTTCAGGATGACGATGATACGCATGCCGTTCCGGTCGGACTCGTCGTTGATATAGGAAATGCCCTCGATCTTCTTTTCGTTGATAAGGTCGGCGATCTTCTTGATCATCTCCGCCTTGTTGACCATATAGGGAATTTCGGTGATGACGATGCACTCGCGGCCGCTGGCCGTATGCTCGATCTCCGTGCGGGCACGCATGACCACACGGCCCCGGCCTGTCAGCAACGCTTCCCGAACCCCTTCGTAGCCGTAAATAATTCCTCCGGTCGGGAAATCGGGGCCCTTGACGTACTTGAGCAGTTCCTCACATGCTATCTCCGGATTGTCCACGAAAGCACAGCAGGCATCGATCACCTCGCCCAGATTGTGCGGCGCCATATTGGTCGCCATACCGACGGCGATACCGCTCGCGCCGTTCACCAGCAACAAGGGGATCTTCGTCGGAAGCACCGTAGGTTCGGGGATCGTATCGTCGAAGTTGAGCGTCCAATCGATCGTATCCTTGTCGATATCGGCCATCACCTCATCGGTGATCTTCTGCATGCGGGCCTCGGTATAACGCATCGCCGCAGGCGAATCGCCGTCCATCGAACCGAAGTTACCCTGACCGTCCACCAGCGGGTAGCGCATCGACCAATCCTGGGCCATACGCACCATCGCTTCATAGACCGAACTGTCGCCGTGCGGGTGGAACTTACCCAGCACGTCGCCGACGATACGGGCGGATTTACGCGTGGGTTTGTCGGAGTAGAGGTTCAGTTCCGCACTCATATCGTAAAGAATACGACGGTGTACGGGCTTCAAACCGTCCCGCACGTCCGGCAGCGCACGCGATACGATAACGGACATCGAATAGTCGATGTAAGCGGACTTCATCTGCTCTTCGATATTGATGGGAATGATTTTTCCCTCCAATCCGGCATTCTTTTCTTCTTCTGTCAGCATGTTATTCTTTGAGTTTCTCTCTTCGTTTTCTCTGCCCGGCATGGCCCGAACGCATCCCGCGCCGCCCTTCGCCGGTCGAAAACATCGAACTTTACCCCTTATTTTCTACATTCGGACTACTTCTTCGCCCGATCGAAAACAGCGGACTTACGTTCTTTGTTCTCTTCGCTCGGTCCGACGAGTCTATTCGTCGGTTCCCGCTTATCGAAAACATCCGAAAATACATTCTATAAACACACAAAAATAGCATTTATTCGTCGAATAAGCAACTTTGGACCCAATAAAATCACCCGTTTCCGCAAGTTTTTTCACCGCACACACCATTTTCAGCCCTTTTCAGCCGTTTTGACAACATCAAAAAAATCCCCCGGCAAAGTGTCGGGGAATTTCAAAGCCGTTCGGACAAATTTTATACATCACGCCCTATTTACGACCGCCAGCACGATCGGGAAAAATACACTACCGGAAATCGATCCACTCGTACCCGGCGTAATTCTCCGCATCGAAAGTGCGGGGCGACGCCTCGTGAACGGTGACGGAACGGATGTCGATCCGAACCCGGTCGCCGTCGATTTCGTAGATCACTGCCGTCGGCAGCGAACGGGCCGTGTCCACTTCGACGTCGATCTGCCCGACGGCCGACTGGATACGCAGCGGAGTAAGCCGGATTACGGCCGTGCTTCCCTTCTCGCTCAAAAGCGAGGCGGCATATTCGCCGTCGATGAAATCGAACGCCCGGGTGGGATTATTGAGCAGATTATGGGACGTGAGATCCACACGGTCGATAACCACCTCTTTACGATCGGGGTCGATTTCGTAACGGAACTCCGCATCGCCGTAAACCTCCTGCCCATTGACATGCATATAGTAGTTGTCGCCGCTCACCTCATAATAGCCCGGCACGACATCCCCGTCGGTATGCACCTCGAAGACTACGCTGTACCCCTCCAGCGCTCCGAGCGCAGCGGTCAGTTGCTTCAACACGGCCTGCGGCCGGTTATCGGCCTGGACAGAGAACACGGCAAACAGTGCCGCCAACAACAAAACAGATCGTTTCATAAGATATTTTTTCCGATTATACTCCGATAGACCGAACCGTCGTCCTTCCGTCGATTTTCGCCCGAATACATCGGCCGAATCTGCAAATGTACTCCGAAAC
>ENA-ORIT01000392-ORIT01000392.1-human-gut-metagenome-genome-assembly--contig:-NODE-392-length-12005-cov-7.14167_pt1 | contig 12005 bp, 10 predicted proteins | sample MGYA00243032_ERZ508750 | MGnify/ENA primary metagenome ERZ508750 (study PRJEB26277, sample SAMN04329802) | human gut metagenome | biome: human-associated habitat | host: Homo sapiens | place: USA... | reverse complement strand
ATTGGAGGCCATCAATGAATTACGGAACGCGGGGATGCCTTTGGTGTAAGCCATTCATTCAGCGGGCAGGCGCAGGTTGAGAGCGATTATCATGACTTCGCTGACAACTGTCTTTGCAATGGTTCCGTTGCTGTTTACCTCGGATATGGGGTCGGAGATGCAGAAGCCTTTGTCTATTGCCATGATTGGCTCTATGGTGGTGGGAACTTTGGTCAGCTTGTTTATCATTCCTTTAATATATTGGTTTATTTATAGAAAACATGACAAAAATGAAGTACATTAGCATATGGATGGTGGGGTGTATGCTGTTGTCTCTCGGAGCAAAGGCGCAGCAGGTGGTGAAGCTGGATTTGCAACGCACGATAGAGATTGCGAATGATAGTTCCTTGTCCGCTTTCAGATATCAGAATCTTTATTTGTCGGGATATTGGGAATATCGTACTTACAAGGCGAACCGTTTGCCGAGTCTTACGCTGGATCTGACTCCGGCTAAATATTATCGCTATATCACCCAGCGTTATGATTCGAATGAGGATATGGATGTGTATCGTGAACAACAGATGTTCAGCGCATCGGGTGGATTGAGTATCAAACAGAATCTGGACTGGACGGGCGGTACTTTCTATATTGATTCGGAACTGGACTTTATGCGTAATTTCGGTGACTCAAAGTCTACACAGTATTCCAGTATCCCTGTGCGTGTGGGATATCAACAGAGCCTGTTGGGATATAATGCTTTTCGTTGGGACCGGAAAATAGAGCCGTTGAAGTATGAAAAGGTGAAGAAGCAATTCATTTATAACACGGAAATGGTTTCAGAAGAAGCGGTGACTTATTTCTTTGCGTTAGCTATGGCACAGGCGGATTACCGCTTGGCGGAGGAGAATGTGGCGTCCAGTGATACCCTTTATAGCATCGGGCTCCAGCGTCATAAGATAGCAGCCATATCACGTGCCGATTTGCTGACATTGCAACTGGACAAAGTGAATGCGCATAATACGTTGCAGAATGCGCAGATTGCTTTGAAACGCGCTATGTTTTCATTGGCTTCCTTTCTGAATCTGGATAAGAATACCGTGATTGAATTGGATATACCGGGACGTCCCACAGGAAAGATGATTCCCGTAGATGATGCGTTGATGCGGGCCAAAGAGAATAATCCTACTTTCCTGGAACAACGGCAGAATGTGCTGGAAGCGGAACAGAATGTGGACAAGACAAAGAAAGAATCCCGTTTCAATGCTAGTTTTAATGCCAGTGTGGGTTTTAACCAGGTGGCGGATAAACTGGGAGATGCCTACAGACATCCTTTGCAACAGGACTTGGTTTCTGTCAGTGTTTCTATTCCTTTGATTGACTGGGGGGTGAGAAAGGGTAAATATAATATGGCGAGAAATAATCTGAATGTGGTGAGGATTGCCGCCCGTCAGGAAGAACTGAGTGTGGAGGAAGAGGTGATTATGACGGTGAATGATTTTAATATTCAGCAGAGTTTGATTGCGAGTGCGGAGGAGGCTTTGGATCTTGCCGTAATGGCATACGAGCAGACACGCCAACGTTTTATCATCGGAAAGGCGGATGTGAATAGTCTTACTCTTTCGTTGAACCGCCAGCAGGAGGCGCAGAAAAATTATATTTCGGCTTTGCAGAATTATTGGTTGAATTATTATAAGATACGTAAACTGACGCTGCACGATTTTGAGTCCGGTTTTTCCCTTGCGGACAAGTTTGATTTTAATACAGGAATTTATCGATGAGTAATCCGCGTAACCTCTCCTCGTTTACCTTGATAGTGACATTTGTCTGCCTGTCACTGATAGGGGTGGTATTAGTACCGCTGTTGCCGGTTAAGCTGGCGCCGTCGCGTACCTTGCCCGGGCTGACGGTTTCTTTCAGTATGCCCGGCAATTCGTCTCGGGTTATTGAGGCGGAGGTTACCAGTAAACTGGAGGCGATGATGGCCAGAGTAAAGGGTATCAGGAAGGTGAACTCTACTTCGGATAACGGCAGCGGCTCAATTTCTTTGGAACTGGACAAGCATGCGGATATTGACGTTACCCGCTTTGAAGTGTCTACCATCATCAGACAGACCTGGCCTCAGCTGCCCGAGGGGGTGAGTTATCCTCAAATCAGTACGCGACGTTCGGATGATAAGGCATCCAGACCTTTTATTACTTATACACTGAATGCGCCTGCCAATCCTATTTTGATTCAGCAGTATGCGGAAGAGAATATCAAGCCGGTATTGGGACAGTTGAAGGGGATTTATAAAGTGGAACTGAATGGAGCTACACCTATGGAGTGGCAGTTGGAGTATGACAGTGACCAGCTTTCGCGTTTGGGAATCACACTGCAGGCTGTGCAACGGGCCATTAACCGCCATTATGAAAAAGAGTTTCTGGGGATCTGTTCTATTGAAAAAGGTGCGGAGGGCAGAGAGTGGATCAGACTGGTACGTACATCTACTGAAAAAGAAATGGAATTTGAACCGGGAGCCATTCAACTGCAAGCCGAAGATGGAACGATGGTTACGCTGGATAAACTGATAAAGGTAAGGCATGTGGAAGAACGACCGCAAAGTTATTACCGGATAAACGGGCTGAATTCTGTCTACCTGTATATCACGGCCGAGGAAACTGCCAATCAATTAAATTTAAGTGGGGAAGTGAAGCACCTTATGGGTGAGTTGCAACAGAAGATGCCTCCGGGCTATGAGGTACATATCAGTTATGACGCTACGGAATATATTCAGAAAGAATTGGATAAGATTTATTTCCGTACCGGACTGACCGTATTGATTTTATTGCTGTTTGTAGCGTTGATAACACGAAATCTGCGTTATCTGTTCCTGATTGTGACCAGTCTGGCGGTTAATATATCTGTTGCCGTCATTCTTTATTATGCATTTGGTCTGGAAATGCAGCTTTATTCATTGGCGGGTATTACCATCTCATTGAATTTGGTGATAGATAATACGATAGTGATGACAGACCATATTCTGCATCGCCGCAATCTGAAGGCGTTTGTTTCTGTACTGGCGGCCACGCTGACTACTATCGGGGCATTGGTTATTATTTTCTTTCTGGATGAGAAGATACGTCTGAACTTGCAGGATTTTGCAGCGGTGGTCATTATCAATCTGGCAGTATCTTTGTTTGTTGCATTATTCTTTGTTCCGTCCATGATTGATAAAATAGGTTTGGAAAAGAAAAAGAGAAGAAAAAGAAGACGTTTTCTGCTCAGACCCACTTTTATGAAACGGTTGACTGTCTATTTTACCCGTTTCTATCAAGGGGTGATTTATTATTTATGCCGTTTCAGGGTGATAGCTTGCCTATTATTGCTGCTGGGGTTCGGTCTGCCTGTATTTATGCTGCCCGAGAAGATGGAAGGAGAAGGTAAATGGGTGGAATATTATAATAAGGTATTTGATAATCCTACCTTCAAGGATAAGGTAAAGCCGGTAATCAACAAGGCTTTAGGTGGCAGCCTCCGTCTTTTTGCGGAAAAAGTATACGAGGGAAGTTATTTCAATCGTGATGAAGGTGAAGTGGTGCTTTCCGTTTATGCTACGTTGCCTAATGGCAGTACATTGGAGCAGATGAATGTGCTGATTAAGAGGATGGAAACTTATCTGAGCGATTTCAAGGAAATCAGGCAGTTTCAGACGTATATCTATAATGCGCGTCAGGCTAATATCCAGATTTATTTTACAAAAGAAAATCAGCGGAGCGGATTCCCGTATACTTTGAAAGCTAATATAATCAGTAAGGCACTGACTTTGGGAGGTGGTAGCTGGAGTGTATATGGTTTGCAGGATCAGGGCTTCAGTAACGATGTGCGTGAGAGTGCGGGAAGTTTCCGTGTGAAACTGTATGGATATAATTATGACGAACTTTCTTATTGGACAGAACAGCTGAAAGAGAAGTTGTTATTACACCGTCGTATTAAAGAGGTTACGGTAAATTCGGAGTTCTCTTGGTGGAAAGATGATTATAGCGAGTTCTATCTGGATTTGGACAGGTTGAGGATGGCGAAAGAGCATATTACAGCCACGCAGCTGTTCGCCGCTTTGCGCCCTGTTTTCGGAAGGGATATTTATTGTGGTAACGTGTTGTTTGACAGTCAGACGGAGCAATTGAAACTTTCATCGGTTCAGGGACAACGATATGATGTATGGGGATTGGTCAATATACCCTTTTTTATTGATGGCCGTTCTTATAAACTGGCTGATTTCGCTACTGTCCGGAAGGGACAGTCACCTCAGAAAGTCGCTAAAGAAAACCAGCAATACCGGCTTTGTCTGCAATATGAATATATCGGTTCTTCCGAACAAGGAAAAAAACTGTTGAAGAAAGACTTGGAAGAATTTAATAAGATATTGCCTATGGGATATACAGCCGAAAATGAGCAGGATTACTGGTCATGGAATAAGAAAGATAACAAGCAATACGCATTGCTGTTGATTGTAATCGCCATTATTTTCTTTACGACGGCTATTTTGTTTAATTCCTTGAAACAGCCTTTGGCTATCATTTTTGTTATTCCGATATCCTATATCGGCGTATTCCTTACGTTTTATCTTTTCGGACTGAATTTTGATCAGGGGGGATTTGCTTCTTTTGTATTACTTTGCGGTATTACAGTAAATGCCAGTATTTATATTCTAAATGAATATAATGCGATAAGAAAAAGGTATCCTCTGTTATTACCGGTACGTGCCTTCACCAAGGCATGGAATTCGAAAATTCTGCCTATCTTTCTGACGGTCGTTTCTACTATTCTGGGATTTATTCCTTTTATGGTGGGAGATGGAAAAGAGGCTTTCTGGTTCCCTTTGGCAGCAGGTACTATAGGCGGGTTAGTTATGTCTATACTTGGAATATTTTTGTTTTTGCCTATATTCTCATTGAAGAAACAAAAAAGATAATAAAGGTTTTACTTTTCTTTTTCAATAGAAGTGTTTACTTTTGTTGTTACAAAAAAACGTTGAATAAATATTATCTAATACTCGCTAATCATGTTGACTCAAATTATTAACGGCAAGATTTTTACTCCGCAAGGTTGGCTGGACGAAGGCTCTGTACTGATACGGGATAATAAAATATTGGAAGTGACTAACTGTGACCTGGCACTGATCGGTGCAAAATTGATTGATGCTAAAGGGATGTATATTGTACCCGGATATGTGTGTATGCATGCTCATGGCGGTGGTGGTCACGATTTTAATGAATGTACGGAAGAGGCGTTTCGCGCAGCTGTAAAAGCGCATCAGAAGCATGGGGCGACCAGTATTTTCCCAACTTTGTCTTCTTCTCCTTTTTCAGAAATCCGTAAGGCGGTAACTGTGTGCGAAACCTTGATGAACGAGAAGGACAGTCCTGTGTTGGGGTTGCATGTAGAAGGTCCTTATCTGAATCCGAAAAGAGCAGGTGAGCAGTTTGCCGGGAAATTGAAGAATCCTGATAAAGAGGAATATACTTCTTTATTGGAAAGTACTGACTGCATCAAGCGTTGGGACGCTTCACCTGAACTTCCGGGCGCGTTGGAATTTGCCCGCTATTTGAAATCAAAAGGTATATTAGTGGCTGTGTCACATACAGAATCGGAATACGAGGGGATAAAAGCTGCGTTTGAAGCTGGGTTTACTCATACTGCCCATTTCTATAACGGTATGCCGGGATTCCATAAATGTCGTGAATATAAATACGAAGGGACAGTGGAAAGTGTTTATCTGACAGACGGAATGACCATTGAATTGATTGCCGACGGTATCCATTTACCTGCTACTATTCTTCGGTTGGCTTATAAGTTGAAGGGAGTGGAAAAAACTTGTTTGGTTACGGATGCTTTGGCATATGCCGCTGCTGATGGAATGGAAATAACAGATCCTAATGTGATTATAGAAGATGGTGTATGCAAAATGGCTGATCATTCTTCATTGGCAGGTAGCATAGCAACCATGGATGTATTGGTACGGACAATGGTAAAAGCTGGTATTCCGCTGGCCGATGCCGTGCGGATGGCTTCTGAAACTCCGGCACGGATTATGGGAGTGGATGACCGGAAGGGGGCATTGCAGAAAGATATGGATGCCGATGTGTTGATTTTGGATAGAGAACTGAATATCCGGGCGGCTTGGGCTATGGGCAGGCTGGTGGAGGATACGAATACTTTGTTTTAAAATAGAAGATAAAGGGAGAATTAGTATCCTTATTGTGTGGACAAGATGCCTTGACTGTTTCGGAAAACAATCAAGGTATCTTTTTTTCGGGTTTAACTCGTCATTATCAAGAGGATTTGCTACATTTGCAACTTGTTAAAATGAGAACCAAATAATAAAAAACGATATGAACGGAGATTTTAGAGAGGATTTGAAGAGAGCCTGTGAAGTGATGCAGAAGGGAGGAGTGATTCTTTATCCTACTGATACTATTTGGGGAATAGGTTGTGATGCAACTAATCCGGAGGCGGTGAAACGAGTTTATGATATAAAGAAGCGTGCTGACAGTAAGGCGATGCTTGTATTGGTGGACAGTACGGTAAAAGTAAATTTTTATGTTAGTGATGTACCTGCGGTAGCTTGGGATTTGATTGAGTTTACCACAAAACCATTGACTATTATTTATGATGGGGCACGTAATCTGGCTGAGAATTTGCTGGCTGAGGACGGCAGTGTAGGTATTCGTGTTACGGCTGAGGAATTCTCCAAACAACTTTGTTTCCGGTTTCGTAAAGCTATTGTGTCGACTTCTGCCAATATCAGCGGTCAGCCTTCACCTGCCAACTTCAGTGAAATCAGTGAAGAAGTAAAACAAGCTGTAGACTATATTGTGGAGTATAGACAAGATGAAGTGGGGCATCCCAAACCATCCAGCATTATCAAACTGGGTAAAGGGGGAGAAGTGAAGATTATTAGAGAGTAAAAAAAGGAATGGACGCAATTATAGACGAAAATAAGAAAAGTTGGTTACAGCGCTTTATCTTATGGCGCGAAAAGAAGATAAAAGAGAAACACTTTATTCTTATATTAAGTTTTCTTGCTGGTATTTTTACGGCATTGGCCGCATGGTTTCTGAAGTTTCTAGTAGAATGGATCAAGGAATTTCTGACTGAAAATTTTGATTCTACAGGAGTCAACTGGTTGTATTTGGTGTATCCGGTTTTTGGTATTTTTCTTACCGGATTGTTCATTCGTTATATTGTGAAAGATGACATCAGTCATGGGGTGACGAAAATATTATATGCCATATCCCGTCGCCAAAGCCGCATCAAGCGGCATAATACATGGTCGTCTGTGATAGCCAGTGCCATTACTATCGGTTTTGGTGGTTCCGTAGGTGCAGAGGCTCCGATTGTGCTGACCGGATCGGCTATCGGTTCTAATTTGGGAAGTGTATTCAAGATGGAGCATAAGACCCTGATGCTGTTGGTGGGGTGTGGTGCGGCAGGTGCTGTGGCCGGTATTTTTAAGGCTCCTATTGCAGGCTTGGTTTTTACTTTGGAAGTCTTGATGATTGATCTGACGATGGCATCATTGTTGCCTCTTCTTGTTTCCTGTGTCACGGCAGCTACTGTTTCTTATATTCTTACCGGTCCCGATGCCATGTTCAAGTTCCATATGGATGAACCGTTTCTGATGGAGCGCATTCCTTCGGCAATTCTGTTAGGCATTGCGTGCGGGTTGGTTTCTTTGTATTTTACGCGGGCTATGAATTCTGTGGAGAATATATTTCGTCGATATAGTAATCCGTATATCAAGCTGGCTATAGGCGGTGCAATGCTGAGCATATTGATTTTCTTGTTTCCTCCATTGTATGGTGAAGGATATGATACTATTAATTTATTGCTGAATGGCGTAACCAATCATGACTGGAATACAGTAATGAATAACTCTATCTTTTATGGGTTCGATAATTTGTTACTCGTTTATTTGGCCATGATTGTACTTTTCAAAGTCTTTGCTTCCAGTGCAACGAATGGCGGTGGTGGTTGCGGGGGAATTTTTGCTCCCAGTTTGTTCTTGGGGTGTATCACCGGGTTTATCTTCGCTCATTTCTGTAATGAACTGCATGTAGGTCCTTATATCCCGGAGAAAAATTTTGCCTTGTTGGGAATGGCGGGATTGATGTCGGGAGTAATGCATGCTCCGCTGACTGGTATTTTTCTGATTGCAGAACTGACTGGCGGGTATGATTTGTTCCTTCCGCTGATGATGGTATCTGTCAGCTCTTATCTTACCATTATGATATTCGAGCCGCATAGTATTTATTCTATGCGTTTGGCTAAGAAAGGTGAATTGATAACGCATCATAAAGACAAGGCCGTATTGACTCTGATGAATATTGACAGTGTGGTTGAAACTGATTTTGAGAAAGTGCGTCCTGATATGGATTTAGGTGAAATGGTTAAAGTCATTTCGCAGGCTAAACGCAATTTGTTTCCGGTAGTGGATGTCAATGGAGAACTTTTGGGCATTGTGGTATTGGATGATATCCGTAATATTATGTTCCGTCAGGAATTATACCATCGTTTCAAGGTGGAAAAATTTATGATTTCTCCTCCGGCACGGATCAATGTTACTGATTCAATGGAAGAAGTGATGAAGAAGTTTGATGATACAAAGGCCTGGAACCTGCCTGTGATTAATGAAGAGGGAAAATACAAAGGGTTTGTTTCCAAGTCCAAAATATTTAATTCGTACCGGCAGGTGTTGGTTGATTTCTCTGAAGATTAAATAATGTAAGTATATGGAAAAGAAAGATTTGCGGATCGTATATATGGGTACTCCCGATTTTGCGGTGGAGAGCCTGAAAAGATTGGTTGAAGGAGGCTATAATGTAGTAGGTGTGATAACTATGCCCGACAAACCGATGGGACGACATGGCAGTGTGCTGCAACCTAGTCCGGTGAAAGAATATGCTGTTTCTCAAGGTCTGAGGATACTTCAGCCGGAGAAATTGAAGGATGAGGCTTTTATAGAGGAACTCCGGTCTTTACAAGCCGATTTACAAATTGTAGTTGCTTTCCGTATGCTTCCCGAAATAGTATGGAATATGCCGCGTTTGGGCACATTTAACTTGCATGCATCTTTATTACCTCAATATAGAGGAGCTGCTCCTATAAATTGGGCGGTGATAAACGGAGATACGGAAACTGGTATTACGACTTTTTTCTTGAAACATGAGATAGATACCGGTGAGATTATCCAACAGGTGCGCGTTCCTATTGCTGATACGGATAATGTGGAAATAGTACATGATAAGCTGATGTATTTGGGGGGAGATTTGGTTTTGGAAACCGTGGATGCTATTTTGAATGGAAGTGTGAAACCTGTTCCTCAGGAAAGTTTGATCCGGCAGGAAACGGAGTTGCGTCCGGCACCGAAAATATTTAAAGAAACTTGCCGTATAGACTGGAATAAAGGTGTGAAGCAGATTTATGACTTTATTCGCGGGCTGTCTCCTTATCCGGCTGCATGGACCGAACTGTGTGTGGCTGATGGAACACGTCAGGTTTTAAAAATATATGAAACGGAGAAAGTTTTTGCTTCCCATGAGATGAATATAGGCGATATCCGTACGGATATGAAGACCTATTTTCAGGTGGCTGTAAAAGATGGTTTTATTAATGTGCTTACTTTGCAGCTGGCAGGAAAGAAACGTATGAATGTGCCTGATTTTTTGAGAGGCTACAGAACTTCGGATAATAATAAGGTAGAATAAATGATAAAGGCTGTATCGAAAGATTTTCGGATACAGCCTTTTCGTTACAATAAGACAAGGAGTTGTTAAGAATCATTTAATTTTTGTGTTGGATATACCTTTCTGTATGAACGGAAAGTTTGTAGATTTACTTTTATTATAACTTACTGTAACGGTTTCTTCGCCATTGTTAATGGTATTCATTTTTATTTTAAATCCTTGTAGCTTACCCTCTTTATATCCGGGAACATCCAATAAAGGGAAGGATACATAACCGGAACTCGGATATTCCTGTCTGTCACCTTCGGCATTGTGGCGTAATTCTACAGCCATATATCCGTTTGCGTCAGGAACAGTTCCTTCTGTGGCTACAAGGCTGATCCGATGTTTGATATTAGAGTTGAAACCTAATATTTGGAACATAAGGGTCAGGTGTGTCTTACCCATAATGGGAGTGATGAGGTTGATTCCATCATGTCCGTAAATATCTTCATCGTTTTCTTTTAGTGTATCCATTGGTTTGGTTAAGATCTTCTGCAAGTAATCTATAGAAATAAAAGGTCCTTTCTTACTTGCATCTCCGGTCGGATTGGCTGCATTTATATAGGTATAAAAAATACGTTGTCCCGGATTATTTGTTTCAAAACGTGTTAATTTATCGGGATTCACTACGTATGCGATTCCATCATTATCGCTTTCTATCACTGCTTCACCGGGTACTTCACTGGGAGTTACTACGGTTGCTAAAGCGGCGTTAAAAGGCATTTCTGCTTGTATGTCGTAGATGTCATCATCATAGTCATTCAGGCAAGACTGAGTAAATGGAATCAGCATTACCATAATTATTACAAGAACTGTCGCTTTATATTTTCTCATATTTTCTGTTTCTAGAATTGTTTCTATCGCTTAAATGCGAAGATAGTAAGTTTACTGCTTGTAAAAATGTTAAATCTGCTTAAGCAAAAATTTTATTCTTCCGGATGCAGTATTTTTGCAGTCTTATCATTTATCCAATAAAGAAGTGTCACAAACAATGAATGAAACAGAATTGGTGGAACGTTGCGGCAAGGGCGATAACCTTGCACGCAAGCAATTGTATGAGCGTTATGCCGGGCAATTGATGGCCATTTGTGTTCGTTATACAGGTGATAGGGAAGTGGCACAGGATGTCTTACATGATGGATTTTTGAATATATTTCGTTCATTCAGTCAATTTACTTATAAAGGAGAGGGGTCATTGAAAGCATGGCTGACACGTATTATGGTAAATGAAGCACTGGGCTATCTTCGCAAGAAAGCTTCTACAAATCAGGAAGTGATAGTCGAAGAGTTGCCCGATGTGATAGATGGAGATGAGGATGATTTTGAGCAAATACCCCAATCTGTTTTAATGCAATTCATTAAAGAGCTTCCGGATGGATATAGAACGGTCTTTAATTTATATGTATTAGAAGAAAAGGGACATAAGGAGATTGCTGAAATGCTAGGAATTACAGAACATACGTCATCATCTCAATTATACAGAGCCAAAACCTTATTGATGAAAAAAATAAATGATTATAGAAAGAGGATATAGGAATGAAAGAAAAAGATAAATGGATAAAAAATTTCCGCATCCGGATGGAGGGCTATTCGGAACCGGCTCCTGCTGATCTTTGGGAACAGTTGGAAAAGGAACTGGATACGGTTCCGAAAGTAATTCCGATGTGGCGCCGCTGGCAGGCTGTAGCAGCTGTTGCCTTGTTAGTGGTTGTGTCTTCATTGACCGTATGGTTTTGGCAGTCACCTTCTGCAAACTATTTGGAGAAACAGTCGGCAGAGTTGAATGTAATGCACGAACCCGATGAGTTGGTGCCGGGATCAATCACTCCTGAGCAACCTATGGCCTTGGTAGTTCCTGCTGCCCGCTCTGGGAAAAAACAACATGTAAAAGTTGGTGGGGTTGCTAAGGCAGAGGCATTGGCTGCCGAACAGGAGGTTTTGCTAAATAAAGAGGTGGAAGAGATACAAATAGAGGAAAATTATATTGAAGAGCAGAAAGAGGAATCTGTTATAGTGGAACAAAAACAGCAGAAACAGGCCGGCAGATCTTCCTATTCGGCTGCCAAAACGAATTACGCTTACGTGGCTCCTCATAGAAAGAAGGACAGAAACTGGTCGGTAGGACTTTCTACCGGTAATGGAACCTTTTCATCCTCGACTAGTATGGATGGATATTTGCCTTTGCCTAATGGCACAAGGAATGCAACAATGAATAGCGCTTATGGAGTGGAAACAAGGGCTGAAATTGATTAGCTGGTT
>ENA-ORIT01000390-ORIT01000390.1-human-gut-metagenome-genome-assembly--contig:-NODE-390-length-12038-cov-4.60361_pt1 | contig 12038 bp, 8 predicted proteins | sample MGYA00243032_ERZ508750 | MGnify/ENA primary metagenome ERZ508750 (study PRJEB26277, sample SAMN04329802) | human gut metagenome | biome: human-associated habitat | host: Homo sapiens | place: USA... | reverse complement strand
ATAACGGCATGGATCCGGAGGCTGCAGAGAAGGGTGGCTTTGTCGATACTTATCCGAATACGCGCGAGTTCACTTTCGGCCTTGAGTTTAAGTTCTAATTTTCAGTGTTCATTATAAAAAAATAAATACAAGGCTTAGACAATGAAAAAGATATTAAATTCGATTCTGGCATTCGTTACCCCCTTTTCTGTGACGTCGTGCGACTTGGATATTGACCCCGAAACGGCGATCCGGCCCGAGGATGCGTACACCATGGAATATTGCGAGGGTGTGAGAGGTTACGTTTATGTGGACCTGAAAGCGCTCCTTTCCGGTGGTTTCTACTCGACACCGGACCTTTATGTGGATGTTCTGAATGTTTGCATCGGTAGCGGTAATCAGGGTATCTATTCTTTCAACTGGCGTTTGTATCCCACTGATCAGGATGTAACGTCGTTCTGGTCCAGTTATTATACGACGATGATGCATATCAACTATGCGATCCGTCATATGGATGCAGCTTATGAATATCTTACTCCCGACGAGCAAAAGAAAGTGGATGTTTACAAAGGCGAGATGTATTTCTTCCGCGCCTATGTAATGCACCGTGCCGCGCTGCTTTTCTGTGAGGACTATGATCCGGACAAGGCCGCTGATCAGTTGGGTCTTCCCTATCCGAAAGAGTGGGAGCCGGAAGCGAAACTGGCTCGCGGTACGTTGGCAAAGTTGTATGAGAACGTAGAGGCAGACCTCGTAGAAGCTGAAAAAACCGTGACTGCTCAGGGTACTCCGACGGATCAGATTTACCTGACCAAAGATGCCATTACCGCATTCCGCGCCGAGCTGGCACTGCATCTCCACCAGTACACGGAGGCCAGCCAGTATGCCCAGTCTCTTTATGGAACTTATCCTTTGGTGACAACGGCTGAAGGTCTCGAAAGAATGTGGCGCGAGGATACTTCTACCGAGAATATTCTGCAACTGGAGGTACTTCGTACGACCATGACGACTGTGAACTCGTTCGGTAGCTATCTGAACAGCAGCTGGGAGCCGAATTCGGGGGTATACTTCTATGCTCCTACCTATATTCCGGAGCAGCATATTGTCAAGTTGTTCAAAGATGCCGATTTCCGTACGGATATTTTCCTTGTTAAGAATGCCAATGTTACGATCAGTGGAAATAAGGGGGTCGGAGTTCTTATTGGTAAGTTCCGCGGTAACAAGAATTTCCAGACCAATACGACTACGTTGGTTTATCGCAACAGACCTAAGATGTTCCGTATCTCCCAAATGTATCTGGTCGCTGCCGAGGCGCAGTATCGTTTGGACCCTGCTAAAGGTTTGGATCCGCTGAACCAGTTGCGTACGGCCCGTGGTCTGACAGCCCTTACGGCGGATGATGTGAAGGATGATGTTACGTTGCTTGACGGCACGAAGATATCTGGACTTTTCAATGCTATTCAGGAAGAGCGCGGCCGCGAGATGCTTGCCGAGGGTACGCGTCTTTTCGACCTGAAGCGCTGGGGACAAGGTTTCAAACGTGATATCAATGCCAAACTTGCTCCTTTGGTTGACCAGGTGTCTTATTTGCAGACTATGAAACAGACTGCTGGTAGCCCGAAGTTCGTATGGCCGATTCCGAATAGCGAGATGACGCAGAACCCGAATTTCGGTAGCCAGAACCAGGGATATTTGTAATAGATATCTTTGATCTGACAAGATATGTGAAGGATCGACCCGTTACGGGTCGATCCTTTTTATTTTGCGATCATATTGAATGAATGGGTTGGTATGGATTCTCCTTTTTCGTTGAGAGGTTCAGCTTCTCTTTTCTGACGCGGTTTGGAAATGGATTCGGGATTCCGGATATACTGTCGCAGGAGGATTTTCGGACCTTGCAGTCTGATGCAAATAATCCGGAATAATGCAATATGCTTGTTTTTTCTTGGTGATAAGTGGGCTCTTTATCGGTCGGGATATTTTTGTCAATGTGGTGCGTGTCCCGGGGTGTTCGGGAAAGCGGTGATATTTATGTGTTCGTTCGTAGCACACTTCCGGATTTTGTTGCCGGGCACGAGCGATGCCGGTGGCGTTGTCTTTTCTCTCTTTTGGGTATAGGGAAAAGGGAGGGGAGGATCCGCAAAACAGTGTGTCGGAGGCGGGATTCAGGCTTTTCCCTTGCTTCGGGTAAGGCCCTGCGGCAGGGCGAGCGATAGCCGTGAGAAGCTGACGACGGAACCGGCCAGGGCAAACCCTCCGGCAAGCAACAGGGCGATATGGCAGCCGTTTTCCGGGTCGATATGGAACAGCAGGGCTACCAGAGCCGCTCCGGTCGTCTGTCCCGTGAGCCGGGCTGTTGCCAGCATACCGCTGGCGCTTCCGCTTCGCTCGGGCGGTGCGGAGGCGATCAGGATGCTGTTGTTGGGAGATTGGAACAGGCCGAATCCGAGGCCGCAGAGCAGGAGTCGCCAGACGATGTCGGCGACGTGGGGTTGCTCGGGCAGAAAAGCCAGCAGAACCACGCCCGCCGCCATGATAAGCAGTCCTACGCCGCCCATGGCTCCTGCGTGGATCCGTTCGACCAGCAAGCCGGCGATCGGAGCCACGACCATAATGATAGCGGGCCAGGCAGTGAGGATCAGGCCCGTATGTACTTCTGTATATCCGAATGTCTTTTGCAGGTAGAAGGGAAGCGCGACCATAGCGAGCAGCTGGGCGATGAACGAGCAGATCGAGGTGATGACCGAAACGGAGAAGATCGGGATGCGCAGCAGGTCGAAGGGGAGGATCGGATAGGGTTTGTGGAGCTGGCTGCGCACGAACAGTGTGCCGATGAGGACCAGCAGGATGACGCTTATTCCGATATAGCTGGGTTTGAGGCCGTGCGAGTAACCTTCGATCGAAGCGATCAGCAATCCGAAGGTGAGGGCGTTCATCAACCCGTCCCGCCAGTCGAAGTGGCGGCCCCGGATGCGTACCGGGTTTTTAGGCAGGAATCGGTAGCTCAACAAACACGCGATGAGTCCGATCGGGATGTTGATAGCGAAAAGCCAGGGCCAGGTGGCGATGGAGAGAATGCCCGAAGCCAACGTAGGGCCGGCCACCGAGGAAACGGCTACGACCGTAGCGTTCACGCCCATTCCGCGTCCCAAGTGTCGGCGGGGGTATATCAGGCGGATCAGTGTGGTATTGACGCTTGTGATGGCTGCCGCCCCGAATCCCTGGCAGACGCGGGCCGTGACCAGCGTGGCGAGAGAGTCGGACAACGTGCAGCCCAGTGAGGCGACGATGAAGATACCCAGTCCCCCGATGTAGATTTTACGGTAGCCGATCACGTCGCCCAATGCTGAAAACGAGAGCAGGGAAACCACGATGGCTAACTGATAGGCATTGACGATCCAGATCGAATTGGCCGACGAGATGCCCAGCATACGGGCCATGGTCGGCAGAGCGACGTTGGCGATGGCTCCGTCTATGACCGAGAGCGATACGCCGAAAGCTACGGCGAGGATGGCCCAGAATCGGGTCGGCATGGGAAGGCCGTCCCACTCCCTGTTGCCGGCCAGACGGGGTGCTGCACCCTGTATCGGAATTTGTTGCAGACCTGCTTTCATCGTAAAAGAATCCTCTTGCAAAGGTGCGGAAAAAGCCGCGTGCAAGGTAAATTTATCGGCATTTTGTCGGGCGAAGTACCTAAAGCGGAGGCAAAGGTACGAATAAATACGGTCGGATGGACCGTCCGTCGGCATTTTCGGGTGTCTGGAAGCAGCCGGATATTTGTGGGAGAAAACGACCGGTTCGACGTTTTGCGGGGCAGGATGTGCCGGTCAGAGGATTTTCTGGAATGCGATGCGAGGATCTCAGGCGTAATGTATTGCTCCGCAGCGGACGAAGCCGAATTTGGCCAGCAGGCGGAGCATGCAACGGTTGTCGAAGTTGGTGTCTATCCGGAAGCTGCCTGTGCCGCGCTCCCGGGCCAATGTCATGGTGCGGCGCATGAATTCGGTCGCTATGCCCTGTCCTTTGACCTCCTGTGCGACGGCCAGACGGTGCAGGACGACGTATGGGGCTTGGTCGAGCCACGTGCCGTCGATTTCGGCATAGGCCGGTTCGCCGTCGAAGACGACAGCCCCGTAAGCGACGACGAGTCCTGTGTGAGTACATAGTACGTGGCCGTATCCGCGGTCGATGTCGTCCGTTATATGTGCCGCCGCCGGGTAGCCGTTCTGCCATTGGCGACTTCCCCGCAGGCGCATCTGCGCCTGGGCCTGGCGGATGATCGTGCAGATACGCTCCAGATCGTCGGGAAGTGCCGGGCGGAAGAGCAGACTGTCTGTCTGAAGGACGGTTGTCGTTGCGTTCATCGTCTTGCGAAAAATTTTTAGGAAGGGACGGGTAGTTCGGTCGTGCAGGGTGCGGGACGAAAAAGCGTTGGATTTATTCCGCCGTAACGAACATCCGGCCGAAGTCGAAGACGATGCGGTCGAACTTTTCGAAAAGGTCCATTCCGAGCGAACCGAAATAGGGTTGTTCGGATGCGGGGCCGAAGTCAGCTGTGACGGTCACCTTTTTCAGGGTGCGCGAGCCGTAGCCGATCGTGAAGGTTATATTCTTCAGGTCGTAACCCGTACCTCGCAAAATTCCGCCGAAACCTCCTGCGGCCGTTTCCCGCTTTTTCCCGCTGCGGTCGATCTCTTCGCGGTGCAGGGTGTAGTAGTTCGGCGAAAGTCCCGTGCGGGAGTTGCCCGTGTCGAAGACCATCGGGACGGTGTCTTTTCCGGCGACGAGCGTGTTGAGAATATATTGTCCCGAGGAGGTGTCGTGCATCAGGTTTCGCCCGCTTGCAGGGGTCGGTTCCGGAGTGGCGGGCTGGAGAAAGAAACCCTCTTTGGGGCGAAGCTCGATCTGGCCGGCCAGACGCATGAAGTCGGTGCCGAGGACGGCTTCGATATGGCCGATTTGGTCCGAAGCCTCGTCGTTGTCGAAGACCATGAAGTAGGGGTGGCGGATCGTGACCGGTCCGATCTGCATGGAGTCGGTCGTGGCGAATTTCACGAATCCGTTGCCGCCGATACCGCTCACGGAAATCGAATCGCAGATGATTTCGAGGTCGTGGCGCTTGGCGAATTCCGCCGAAACGAAGCTGGCGCCGCTGCAACCCGTGTCGAAGATGAAGCGCTCGGTGCGGCCGCCGATCGTTATGTCGGTATAGAAGTTATGGACCTTTTTGTCCGTGCCGTCCAGCGGGCTTTTGACCGTTTCGCTTCCGACGGTCAGCGGCAGCCGGATTTCGCCGTCGGGTTTCGTGAGCGACGTGCGCGGATGTCGGGCCATGGTTTGGAACCACCGTTGGGTCGCCAGGGTCGAAGCCCTCTCTTCCTCGCTCTGTCCGGCAGCGAACTGGGTGAGCAGGTCGGCCGCCTGTTCGTAGGCGCCCAGCTCCTGCAGGTTGCCGATAAGCATGGAGAGGAGCCAGCCGAGCATCGAGCCTTCGGGATCGGCGAAGAGTTCCTGTTGGTAGTCGTTGAGCAGCGTCCCGATGGCATTGCAGCTCTCCGGCAGCCGGTTGAAATGACTGCCCAGAGAGGCTTCGCAGAGCAGCCGGACGAAGGGCGACAGTTCGTCGCGGATCTCCGGGTAGCATGCTTCGAGCCGGAACCACTCCTGGGCGTTGATCAGAGCGGCGGCCTGTTCGTCGGCTGTCGGTACGGCAGGCTGTTCCTCTGCCGACAGGGGCAGGGTGAAAACGAGGAAGAGGGCGAGCAGCAGTTTTTTCATAGCGTCTTAATGGTTGGTATCGGTTTTTCCGGTCAGCGTCCGCAGGTCGTTGCCCGAAGGGTTTTGGAAAACGCGCAGGTCGAATTCGGGGATGACGGCCAGCACGTGATCGAATACGTCGGCCTGAATGCCTTCGTACGGGACCCAGTCCACCGTGTCGGTGAAGAAGTAAAGCTCCATCGGGAGGCCTTGTTCGGTGGGCTGCAGTTGCCGGACGAGTACCATCATGTTTTGATTGACCCGTTCGTTCTGCCTGAGATAGAGGTTCAGGTAGTTTCGGAAGACTCCGATGTTGGTTTGGTGCAGTCCGTTGATTTTGTCTTCACCGGAGGGGATGTCGTGTTGCCGGTTATACTCCTCGACCCGCTGCTGGGTCCGGGCGATGTAATCTTTCAGCAGGTCGATGCGCTTGTATCGCTCCAGCATTTCGGGTGTGCAGAAACGGATGCTGGTCATGTCGATATTGATCGAGCGCTTGACGCGGCGCCCTCCCGAGGAACGCATTCCTTCCCAGTTTTGGAACGAGTCGCTCACCAGCAGGTAGGGCGGGAGGGTGACGATCGTGTTGTCCCAGTTGCGGACTTTGACCGTGTTGAGCGTGACCTCCTCCACCGTGCCGTCGGCGCCGTACTTGGGCATGCTGATCCAGTCGCCGACTTTGAGCATGTTGTTGGCCGACAGTTGGATGCCCGATACGAAACCCAGGATGCTGTCGCGGAAGACCAGCATGAAGATCGCGGCCGAAGCGCCCAGACCGGTGAGGAACATCGCCGGAGAGCGGTCGAGAAGAATCGAGAAGACGAGGATGACGGCGACCAGGAAGGCGATGACCTGTCCGGTCTGCATCAAGCCCTTCAGCGGCTTGCCTTTCCACTCCTCCCGGCGGCCCATCAGTTGAAATATGGCTTCCAGCAGGGAATTGACGAAGCGCAGGACGGCGATGACGATCGCTATCTGTACCAGCCGCGTGATCAGGACGACGAGGCCGTTTTGATCGGGAAAGGCGATGGGCAGCATCACCACCACCAGGATCGGGGTGACGATGTGGCACAGCCGCCGCAGGACTTTGTCGTCGAAGATGATGTCGTCCCACGTGACTTTGGTCTGCTTGACGACGCGTCGCACGACCTGCAACAACAGCAGGCGGATCAGGAAGTCCAGCCCTACGCCGATGGCGACGATGATGGCCAGGATGACCCATTGGTCGATGCCGCGGGCGCTGTCCGCAGAGATTCCGATGTAAACGAGCAGTTGGTCGATCCAACTCCGGATGGTTTGTTGCAGCATAAATTCTTCGGTTCCGTTTTTCCAAGACAGGGAAAGGTGAGAGCAATCGTGCGGGACTTGCACGCGAAGATTGTCGAACCGCTTCCGATCTTTTGCAAAGATAGTGAAAGCCGAGAAGAAAACGGGAGCTTACTCTCAGTTTTCCGAGGCGTATCCTATCTTCTGCAAAGATAATGGAAGACAAGCGGTAGGCCAAACTTAATTTTCAGTTTTCTCATCCTTGCATGGCAGAGTTCACGAGCGTCCTCGGCGCATGCTTCGAGCGTCGGTTCGTGCAAATTTGATTCAGCCCTCGGTTTTCACTATATTTGTATTTCGAAATACGATGAAAATGAAACCCTTGTTTATTTGCTATCCCCGTTGCAGCACTTGTCAGAAAGCCCTTAAATGGTTGCAGGAGCGCGGGATCGAAGTCGAAGTGCGCGATATCGTGCAGCAGAATCCCTCCGAAGCGGAGCTCGAAGAGTGGATCGATCGCAGCGGTCTTGCGGTCAATAGATTTTTCAATACCAGCGGTCTGCGTTATAAGGCGCTCAACTTGAAAGAAAAGGTCCGCACGGCTCCGCGCGAAGAGCTGATCCGCGTGCTTTCGACCGACGGTATGTTGGTGAAACGGCCTTTGCTGATCGCTTCCGACAAGATTTTGGTCGGATTCCGCGAGCCGGAGTGGGCCGCAGCCTTGTCGGAAAAAAGATAGGCGTTTCCGGCTGTACCGAAATAGGAAGCGGACGGAAATTTTCCGTCCGCAGGGGCTATTTTTTCATTTTGTCGGGTTGTCGCTCCCGTTTGATTCTCTTTTTGCGGCGGACCGACCAGCCGAAGTAGCCCAGCATACGGCCCAGTGCGAAGTATTCGCCGTGCGAATAGACGATGGGCGGGCTTTCTGCAACTCCAGTTTACCCGTTTCGGGGTCGATGTAGCGGCTGACGGCCTGGATATTCACCACTTCGGCCAGAAACAGGTCGTGCGATCCCAGCGGTAGGATCTGTCGTACGCGGCATTCGATCGACAGGGGAGCTTCGGCTACGACGGGAGCCTTGACGACGGTCGCCGGAGCCGGAGTAAGTCCTGTTTCCCGAAATTTGTCGTGGTCGCGGCCGGAACGTACGCCGCACCAGTCCGTAGCGCGTGCCAGCTCTTCGGTGGTGAGGTTGATGACGAATTCACCCGTGCGGCGGATGATGTCGTAGGAGTGCCGCTCCGGGCGGACCGAGATGTAGCACATCGGGGGATTGGTGCAGACTGTACCCGTCCAGGCGACGGTCAGCAGGTTATATTCGTCGGGGGTGGCGCCGCAACTGACCAGTACGGCCGGCAGCGGGTAGATCAGCGTTCCCGGTTTCCAGTTTTCTTTCATTGTTTTCGGAGGAATCTTGCGTGATGTCCCCTGCAAAAGTAATCATTATTTCAGAATGCTGCCGGACTGTTTTCCGACTTTGTTCCGCCGATGAACGAACGGTACCGTGCGACGGCGGCATCCAGTGCTTTGGGGACGGCATCTACCCATAAGGTCGTTTGTATGGTGACGTTCCCTCGTCCTGCGGTTCGTTTCCAATTGCCGACGATCTGTCCGTCGCAAAGGATAACCGGTTGGAAAATTCCGTGGGAGTTGAAGGCTTTGGAGGTGTGCTCTTTTGCAAGGACGTCCGAACGGTCCTTGTAGCCGATCAGGTATTGGTCGTAGGCGGGCAGCAGATGCGTCGTGTCGCACGGAGCGGCTGCCGCAGCGTTGCGGAATATGAAAAATTCCCTGTCGCCGAAATGTTCGGTCGTGAGTTCTTCGGCGATGCTCGCCACGGCGCGGCGGGCTTCGGTCGCGGTGAGTCCCGACCACCAGGTGAAATCGGCGAGCGTGGCGGGGGAGTGGCTGCGGAAATAGATTCGGGCCAGCCGAGCCAATGCCTCTTCACGGGAAGGTTCTTCGCCGTGCGGAGCCCGTTCGTCGAGAAGGGCGTAGGTCGTAGTGCCTTTCTTGTCGGCGCCGCTGCAGACGATGCCGTCCGTTTCGGCCCGCATCAGCAGATGCCGCAGCGCATATTGCGAGAGCGGAATGCCCCGCTGATTCAGCGCTTCTCCGATTTCCTCTTTCGTCCGGTGTTTATTCCCTTCCAGCGTCTTTTGCAGCAGGTTCATGTAGCGGTGAATCGATTTGGAGTCGAGAGCGGCGTCTGTGCCCCGGGCGTAGGAGTCGTTGGCGGCACGGATGCGGTCGGCAGTGAGCGAGAGCATCCAGCGCAGGTCTTTCGAAGAAACGAAATGCCACGTCGGACGCAACAGGTGCGTGCGCAGGATGGCGCCCCTGGTCAGGGCGGCTTCGATCTGTGTGGCATCGGTCGATGCGGTGCGGCAGCCGACGGCCCATTTGGCCATGCGGTAGTCTTGGGCTTGTACGGCTCCCATCCACTCCACGACCTGTTGCGGAGCGTCGAAAGGCGGCTGAAGGAGCAGTTGGTTGCGCAGCCGCAGTTCAGTAAGCGTTGTCATGGCGGTTTCGTGTTATTCCCGGACAGCGGAAGAGATCGGGGACGGATTCTGTGATTAAAGGATATTTATCCGGATTTTGGTGAACAAAGGTACTAAATTACATCCATAACGGATAGGAGAGTGTCCTGTTTCTGCTTGTCGGGGTGAAAAAATAGATTGAATTGGATAATTTTTTGTTCTTTTTGTCGTTATTGTAATTTCAAAACGGGAACAGAATTTGTCTTTTCCGGAGTAATTATTTAATTTAATTTCCGAAAGGAGAAGTTTGTTTTTAGGATATTTCTTTCGGAAAAGGTTATATTAAAATTCTGTCGTATTAAAAATCTTTATTTTTTAGTATTGTGTTGCCTGTTGGGGTTTGTGACAGGTTGTAGCGATGACGATACTGCGACTGCATTGTTGCAGATCACCCCTTCGACCGATCTGGTTTTCGAGGCTGTCGGCGGTACTAAGACAATTGAGGTTAAGACCGACCAGACGACATGGTCGGTGGAATCGAATCAGACATGGTGTAAAGTCGAAAAGTCGGACGGCACTCATTTCACGGTGACGGCCGAGGAGAATACGGCTTCGGAACCGATGCCCCAGGCGTCGGTGACGGTGACGGCCGGTACGGCCCAGGTGGTATTGAAGGTCGATCATAAAGGGACGGCTACCCCCCCCCTGGCAGGAACTACATTTGAAATTACGCTCGGTGAGCCGACTCCGACCGGAGTGAATATGAAAGTGGTGCCTTCGGACAACGATGCGGTTTACTATTACGACGTTCTTTCTAAGCAGATCCTCGATCAGCATCATTCGGGCGATCTGGCCGTGTATATGAAAAACGCGATGGCCGAAGCGGTCAAGAATTACGGATCGGTCGAAGAGGCACTCAAAAAGCTGGGATCTCAAGGCGAATCGAACTATGCATTCGAGGGGTTGGATCCGAATACCGATTACCTGGCTTTTGCGGCAGGGCTGGATGCAGCGGGCGAAGTGAATACCAAAATCGAGAGTAAGACTTTCAAAACCAAGGAGCTGGCTGCGGGAGCTACTTTTGAGGTGAAGTTCACCTGTTATTATAACGGAGCGGACTTTACGATTACTCCGTCCGATCTCGAGTTTCCGTATTATTCGGCCATCCGTCCGGCGTTCCGCTACCAGGGGCTCGACGACGATGCTTTGCTTGAGACGATTATAGCGGAGGACAGCTTCATGCTCGATTTTATGGCTGCCCCCGGCGTATATGAATACGAGAACGAAGGAGTTTATCTGCCCGATACCGAATATTGGGTGCTGATCTTCGGTTGGGCAGCCGGTGCTCCGACCACTTCGATTCAGAAATTCCCGTTCCGCACGAGCAAACCCAATATCGATCCGGCGGCGTGCCAGTTCACGGTGACCCATTCTGACCTTACTTCGCGCGGAATGAATATATCGATCGAGCCTTCGGACGATACGGTACCTTATATGTTCGATCTGATCTCCGAGGCCGATTACGAGCAGTACAAGGCCGATATGAAGGCTTACGTGACCGAGTACGTGGGGCAGGACATCGACAATCTCGATAACAACCGGGTGTGCGGCCAGTCGGGTTACAGCTATACGAAGGTGCTCGAACCGAGAACGAAATATTATGTATGGGTGGCCAGCATCGACGAGTTCGGCAAGCCTCAAGCGGATGTTTATATCTCCGATCCTATTACGACGCTGCCTAAAGCCGTGAGCAATGCGACGGTAACGGCGACTATCGACAAATACTTCAACGGCGACGACCTCTATGCACTCGATAACGAGAAGTACGCGGATTGCCGGGGTGAGGCCTATTTCATGGTGTCTTTTGCGGCCGAGATTGCGAATGAGTGGTTCGGAACGATGGTCGCTGAGGATCCGAACGATCCGACCAGTGCGATTTCCGACGACGAGGTTATCGAAACGTTATTGGTCGGCGGTACGTGGTGTCCTACCGGCAAGCTCTACCTGTGCAAATGGGATACGGAGCATACGATTCTGGCCGTAGGTGTCGCTGCGGACGAGAATCCGGGCGTATTGTTGCGCCAGAGCCATACCTTCACCAAGGCGGGCGCGGCTCCCGTTTCCGAGTTCGTGGCACCTGAATCCCAGGGCGTGCGTACCGGGACAATGAAAATCGCTCCGCATGTGGCTTCAGTCAGGAATTACAAGTAACAAATGATAAACCGGATGAAATAGTTCCGGTTGGGGTTAATAAAAGTTAAATGGTGGGAAAAGCGGGCACGTGATGTCTCCGCTTTTTCTTATTGATATTAGAAATCCGCCGGTTTTTCAATCGCTATCCGATCGCCTGTCGCCGGATGGCGGAATTCGATCCGTTCGGCGTGCAGGAACAGCCGATCGGCGGTTGTCCCGTACAGTCGGTCGCCCAGGATCGGAGCGTCGAGTCCTGCTGGATGGGCTGCATGGACGCGGAATTGGTGCGTGCGGCCGGTCAGCGGATAGAAGGCGCTGCGGGTGCGGCCGTTTCGGAATTCCAGCACGTCGTATTCCGT
>ENA-ORIT01000387-ORIT01000387.1-human-gut-metagenome-genome-assembly--contig:-NODE-387-length-12119-cov-5.51243_pt1 | contig 12119 bp, 10 predicted proteins | sample MGYA00243032_ERZ508750 | MGnify/ENA primary metagenome ERZ508750 (study PRJEB26277, sample SAMN04329802) | human gut metagenome | biome: human-associated habitat | host: Homo sapiens | place: USA... | reverse complement strand
ATCACGGAGATTTTCGCGGGCATCCCGGCGCTCTATGTCGCCGACGGGCATCACCGCCCAGCCGCCGCGGCGCGCGTGGGACAGGAGTGCCAGGCAAAGAACCCCGGCCATACGGGCAACGAGGAGTATTGCTATTTCCTCGCCGTGACTTTCCCCGCGGGGCAGCTTCGGATCATCGACTACAACCGTGTCGTGAAAGACCTGAACGGTCTGACGCCGGAGCAGTTGCTCGAAAAGCTCGCCGAAAGTTTCACGGTCGAGGACAAGGGCACGGAGGAGTACCGTCCGACGGGGCTGCATAATTTCTCGATGTATCTCGGCGGGCACTGGTACAGCCTGACGGCCAAGCCCGGGACATACGACGACAACGACCCGATCGGTGTGCTGGACGTGACGGTGCTGTCGAACCTCGTGCTGGATAAAATACTGGACATCAAAGACCTGTGCTCGTCGAAGCGGAGCGACTTCGTGGGCGGAATTCGCGGCCTGGGCGAGCTCATACGCCGTGTCGATAGCGGCGAGATGAAGGCGGCGTTCGCCCTCTACCCCGTTTCGATGCAACAGCTCATCAACATCGCCGACACGGGCAACATCATGCCCCCGAAGACGACGTGGTTCGAGCCGAAACTCCGCTCGGGCGTGGTGATCCACTCGTTCGAAGAGTAACCGCCCCGCGACGCTCGGGGGCCGATAAGTCATTCAACCCTCGGGAACCGCCTGTCCGGCGTGTTTTCGAACAAGCTGAAAAGGCTGCCTGAACCATTCGGGCAGCCTTTTCGTTTTGCGGATCGGCGGAAAATCGTTATCTTGCATGGTGATCCCTTAAAAACCCTTTGCGATGAAATGGTTTGTCAAATGCCTGCGCCATTATGCCGATTTCCGGGGGCGGGCGTCGATGCCCGAGTTCTGGTATTTCGTGCTGGGACTCTTTCTCGTGCTCTTCCTTTTGCTGGCCGTTATCCTGGGTGTTAGCTCATTCTGTACGGTCGGCGCCACAAGCAGGCGTTACGTCGTTTGCCTTGTCGGACTGCCGTTTGTGATGCCCTACCTGGCCGTTATGGTGCGCCGCCTGCACGATTGCGGGCGCAGCGGATGGTGGGCGGGCGGATATCTGGCCGTCAGCATCGCCGGCCGGGTCGTCAGCCACTCTCCCCCACACCCCGCGCGGCGGCATGGCGCACGGATGCCGACCTGGCCCTTGCCATTTTGCAGGGGGTGTATCTTATTTTCTTGTTTTACTGGTGGTGCCGGCCCGGGGTGCCGGGCGGGAAGCGATACGGCCCCGATCCGAAGGCGGAATAAAATGGCGGAAATATTTTGTACGCAGTGCGTTCGGGCAGGTTATTCCGGGCGTACTGCTTTCATTTATCCGTTTTTCATGATAAGATTTGTTGCATTCGTTTAGAATTTCCGGTATTTTTTCATATATTTGTAAGGAACTTAACAATACTACGGCTTATGGCTAAAATAAAAGGAACAATCGTTGTCGACAAGGAACGGTGCAAAGGGTGCGGGGTCTGTGTGGCTTCGTGTCCGTGCGACGTGCTGGAATTGTCGGCAGAGGTGAACAGCAAGGGCTATCCCATATCCCGGATGGTAAATCCCGATGCCTGCACGGGGTGTGCTTCGTGTGCGGTGATTTGCCCCGATAGCGTCATCACGGTTTATCGTCAAAAATTCGAGTAGCTATGGCAGAGAAAGAGGTAAAACTGATGAAAGGCAACGAAGTGATAGCCCATGCGGCGATTCGCTACGGTTGCGACGGATATTTCGGGTACCCGATCACTCCCCAGTCGGAAGTGATGGAGACACTGATGGAACTCAAGCCGTGGGAGACCACGGGCATGGTCGTGCTGCAGGCCGAATCGGAGATCTCGTCGATCAACATGGTCTACGGCGGCGCATCGACCGGCAAACGGGTGATGACCTCGTCGTCGAGCCCCGGCATCAGCCTGATGTCCGAGGGGCTGAGCTACCTGGCGGGGGCGGAACTGCCCTGCCTGGTGATCAACTGCCAGCGCGGCGGCCCGGGGCTGGGTACGATCCAGCCTTCGCAGGGCGACTATTTCCAGGCCTGCAAAGGCGGCGGCCACGGCGATTTCCACATGATCGTACTGGCGCCCAATTCGGTGCAGGAGATGCACGACCATGTGGCCGAGGCGTTCGACCTCGCGTTCAAATACCGCAACCCGGCGATGATCCTCGCCGACGGGGCGATCGGGCAGATGATGGAGAAAGTGGTGCTCGCGCCGCAGCGCCCCCGCAAGACCGACGAAGAGATCGCTGCCGAGTGCCGCTCGTGGGCTACCTACGGCAAGCCTGCCGACCGCAAGCGCAATATCGTGACGTCGTTGGAGTTGCAGTCCGAGAAGATGGAGATCATCAACAAGCGCCTGCAGGAGAAATACAAGGCGCTCGAAGAGAACGAGGTGCGTTATGAGGAGATCGGCTGCGACGATGCGGATTACGTGATCGTGGCGTTCGGTTCGTCGGCCCGTATCTGCTCGGCCACGGTCGAGATGGCGCGCGCCGAAGGGCTGAAGGTCGGCCTGCTGCGGCCGATCACGCTCTATCCTTTCCCCAAGAAGCCGCTTGCCGAACTGGCCGCGCGCGGTGTCAAAGGCTTCCTTTCCGCCGAGCTCAATGCCGGCCAGATGGTCGAGGACGTGCGGCTGGCCGTGAACGGCGTAGCTCCCGTCGAGCATTTCGGCCGTCAGGGCGGTATGATGTTCGCGCCCGACGAAGTGCTCGCGGCGCTCAAGGAAAAACTGATTAAAAAGTAAAGGCTATGGCAGAGGTTGAAATCAAAAACGAAAACCTGGTTTACGCGAAACCGAAGCTCATTACCGACAACGTCATGCACTACTGCCCCGGCTGCAGTCATGGTACGGTACATAAACTGATCGCCGAGGTCATCGAGGAGATGGGCTTCGCGGAAAAGACCGTAGGCGTTTCGCCCGTGGGCTGCTCCGTATTCGCATACAATTATATCGACATCGACTGGATCGAGGCCGCCCACGGACGCGCCCTGGCCGTAGCTACGGCCGTGAAGAGGCTCTATCCCGGCAACCTGGTCTTCACCTACCAGGGCGACGGCGACCTGTCGGCCATCGGCACGGCGGAGTCGATCCATGCGGCCGCACGCGGCGAGAACGTCGTGGCGATCTATATCAACAACGCCATTTACGGCATGACGGGCGGCCAGATGGCCCCGACTACCCTGCTGGGTATGAAGACCGCGACGACGCCCTACGGCCGTGACCCGCGCCTGAACGGCTACCCCTACAAGATCGCCGAGATGATGGCGCACCTCGACGGTGCCACCTTCATCACGCGCCAGAGCGTGCATACGCCCGCCAACGTGCGCAAGTGCAAGCGTGCGATCCGCAAGGCGTTCGAAAATTCGATGGCCGGCAAGGGCTTTTCGCTCGTGGAGGTCGTTTCGACCTGCAACAGCGGCTGGAAACTCTCGCCCGTGGCCTCGAACGAGTGGCTCGAACAGAACATGCTGCCCTACTATCCGCTGGGCGATATCAAGGACGTAAAATAAGGGATGCTATGAAAGAGACTTTAATTATTGCAGGGTTCGGGGGCCAGGGCGTCCTCTCGATGGGTAAGATACTGGCCTACTCGGGCGTAATGCAGGACTTCGAAGTCACGTGGATGCCCTCGTACGGCCCCGAGATGCGCGGCGGTACGGCCAACGTGACGGTAATCCTTTCGGACAGGAAGATTTCTTCGCCGATCGCCCACGAGTTCGATACGGCCATCATCCTGAACCAGCAGTCGATGGAGAAATTCGAGCCGATGGTCAGGCCCGGCGGCATCCTGATCTACGATACGAACGGTATCACGCGCCATCCCGTGCGCGAGGACATCGAGGTCTACGCGATCGACGCCACGGCCGAATGCGCCCGGATGGGACAGGCCAAGCTGTTCAATACGATGATTCTGGGCGGGTACCTCAAGGTGCGCCCCGTCGTTGAGATGGAGAACGTGATGGTCGGCCTCAAGAAGTCGCTGCCCGAACGTGCGTGGAAGATGCTTCCCGCCAACGAGGAGGCGATCCGCCACGGCGGCGAGATCATCCGCAAGGTACGCTGACGGATCCGGGTTCCGATGGGTTCCCGAAGGAAAGAGCGGCAGGCCATGTGCCTGCCGCTCATGTATTTGACAAGGAGCCTTCCGGTTTTCGCGCCCCGTTCCGCCCGCCGTGTGGGCCCTGGATTCGTTGCTTAACCTTGTTCCTTGTGCCCCGTCCCCTTCGCCTGTCCGCCGTGTTTTTCCCGTCACCCGCTTTCCAACCCCGTTGGCTGAGCCTGCCCCCGTATTCCGGCTTTCGGCCTCCATCGGTGCGATGTCCTTTCCGGACGCCGCGATCGTCCGGGAAAGCCGGGCCCTACCCAAAAGCGCCGTTTGTGTATACGCTTCCGTATTCCCGCGTAAACCAGAGGGTTTCGGATTAGGAATATTCCTGTGAAAACCGTAATTTAGTAGAAAGCTCCCCGGTTCGCGTCACTCGGCACCGACTTTGCGGGCCCCGGCATAAAACTAATATTTCGGATTATGGAAAAGAACGAACAGCAACTGCCGCGCCTGGGTGAACCCGTCCCGGCATTCGAAGCGATGACAACACAGGGAAAGGTCAGCTTTCCCGCCGATTACAAGGGCAAATGGGTGATCCTGTTCAGCCACCCCGCCGACTTTACGCCGATCTGCACCTCCGAGGTGCTCACGTTCGGTGCCCGTACGGCCGAATTCAGGGCTTTGAACTGCGAACTGATCGGATTGTCGGTCGACAGCCGCAACAGCCATATCGCATGGCTGCGTACGATCCGTGAGAAGATCGAATACCGGGGCATGAAGGATATCAAGGTCGAATTCCCGATCATCGACGACGTGTCGATGAAGGTGGCGAACCTTTACGGCATGATCCAGCCCGGTGAAAGCCAGACGGCAGCCGTGCGTGCCGTATTCTTCGTCGATCCCGAGGGCAAACTGCGCGCGATGATCTACTATCCGCTGGCTCTGGGACGCAATTTCGAGGAGATAAAGCGTGTCCTGGTGGGTTTGCAGTCCATCGACGCATTCGGGGTCGCCATGCCGGCCGACTGGCGTCCGGGCGACGAGGTGATCGTCCCGATGCAGGGCGAGGATATGGACGACCAGCCCGTAGGGGTAAAATGCTACGACTGGTGCTTCTGCACCCGTCCTCTTCCGAAGGAAGAGATCGAGAAAAAACTCGGCAAAGGCATAGCTATCAAGGGATAGTCCGGTTCCGGCCGGCAATGTAAAAGGGGGGGAGGCTTTACAAAGCCCCCCCCCTTTCGTTGAATACGCCGCGCCTCCCGGATCGGAAGCCCAACAGCCGGTTATGCTCCGGGTGCCTGTCGTGTGCCTGCTGACGGCGGTTCCGCGGCCGTGGCTTTCGCTTCGGCGATCCTTCGGCGGTAGAAGGCCCGCAGGTCATCCCATTTGTAGTACGGCGGCCTTGCGGAGGCGAGCGGAAAGTACATTTCATGTTCGTTGTGGAGTATCCTGACCAGGATGTCCGCCGTCCCCTCTTTCCGGTAAAAGATCATCTGGATGTTGGCCGCCATCGGTGAAATACGGTAATCGCGCCATGCGTCCGCGATCAGATCCGGATCGGAAACCTCGGCCGTGCAGCCGTCGAAAGCCATCAGGCAGGTCAGAGGCATGAGGTTGCCGTCGTGCCCGAAGCGCAGGTCGGCCGAGGGCACGCCCCGCACGAGCGCACTGTCGGCGCGGGCGATGATCTCTTCGAGCAGCGCCGTCGCATAGCGCAGGGCATATCCCCGGTTGAACGCCCCTGGGCCGCGCTGGTGGTAGAAACGGTAGTTGACGCACTCCCAGACGGCATACAGTTCTTCGGGGGTGAACAGGTCGCGGAACGTGATTCCGCTGCGGGTGTCCTGTTCGTTTACGGCCAGGGCCCAGAGCTGTTGCATCAGCTCCCGCGGGTCGATGTCCGCCGGAGCTTTCCCGCCTGCGAATAACCTGGCCATCAGGCGCTCCGGATGCATCCGGCTTTTACGGAACCTCTCTTCGGCCTGTATCCAGCTCTCGCTTTTCAACAGGTTCAGGTACTCCGGGGCGAGCCCGGGGTTTGCCGCCGTGCTGAAAAAGTTCAGGTATCGGGTCGTGCGGTTGTTGGCCGTCCGCGTGATTTCCAGTTCCGGATTCATTCTTCGCAGCCGGTCGCAGAATGCCGCCATGCTCAGCACGCAGCGTACCACGACGGTCGATTGTGCGTCGACACGTGCGTTGCCCCGGAAGACCTCCGGGTAGGATTCGAACATCCGTTCCGCAATCCCGTAATGCTGTTCGGCCCCCAGCGGCGTGAGGTCGCCAGCCCTGCCCTCCCCGTCCGAGCAGGCCCGTTCCACGCGGCGTAAGACATCCTGCCCGAACTCCGACAAAGCGCCCTCGCGGGCGGCCTTGCCGAAAGTTTCCAACACCTCCGTATATTCCGACGCCCTGAGCAGCCAGCGTGAGCCGTGGCGGCCGTAGTGGCTGATGTAGAAAGGTTCGTAACCTTCGGGCGCGGGAGTCCGGGCCGGATTGTCGTACGTGTAGGCATAGTATACCCCGCCGGCTTTGTCGGGGTTGGCATAAATCTCCTGGCGGGCGTTCTGTCCGGACAGGGGCCCTGCACAGGCCGCCAGAACGAGGCCGAGCAGCAGTTTCGTAAACCGCATGATCCGCACCGTCATCGGAGGTAGGCTCCGGTTCGTTTCAATTCGCTGCGCAGCTTCGCCACGTCGGCCTGCGACGGTTTCACTCCGTCCCGCAGGGCGATGCGTGCGGCGCGTCCGGCGGCTTCGCCGAGGGCCATGCAGGTCGACATCACGCGTGTCGAGGCCATCGCTTCGTGGGTGAACGAGGCGCAGCGGCCTGCGACGAGCAGGTTTTCGACCTTTTCGGGCACAAGCACCCGGTACGGGATGTCGTAGCAGTCGCCGCAGTATTCCAGCGTGCAGTCCCCGCCTTTGGGATGGTGCAGGTCGACGGGATAGCTGGCTACGGCAACGGCGTCGTCGAAGTGTCGGCAGGCCAGGATATCCTCGGCCGTGAGGACGTATTTCCCGACCGTGACGCGGCTCTCGCGGATACCCATGAACGGTGCCACCCGATCCATCCACGCGTTTTCGAACCCCGGGACGAACTGCCGCAGGTATTTCCGGATTCGGTAAACCTGCTTCCTGGCTTCGATCTCCCCACGAGTGTAACTCCCGGGATCGGTCGGGTCTACGCCGTTCACACGCGACATGTTGACCCATATTTCGTCCTCGGACATGCCCGTGATAAGGATCGTACGGGCCACCGGGAGGTCGATCCCCGCCTCGCGTGCCTTGGCGATCTGGTTGCGAAGCCCCACGGTGATGAACTTCTCGTTGCGGAACGACTCCGCAGGCATGATGTCCATGTCGTAGATGTCCGGGTGCTCTGCGATCGCGTCGCGCAGGCGTTGCGTGGCGACACCGCGCATCGAGAACATCAGCGTCGGGGGCTGCATGCCGCCCTCGGCATCGCCTTTGCGGCACTCGACGCCGGCACGGAAGGCCACGTCGGCGTCGCCCGTGCAGTCGATCACGGTGCGGGCGAGGATTGCCTCGCGCCCGGCCTTGCTTTCGATGACCACCCCCTTTACTTCGTTGCCCTCCCTGATGACGTCGGTGCAGAAAACATACATCAGTACCTCGACGCCGGCCTCCTCCATCAACTGCTGTGCGAGGGTCTTGCTCTCCTCCGGGTCGATGATCGTCAGGCTTACGTGGAGCTTGCAGGGTCGGTGTCCGCTCGCAGCGCCCCGCTCCTGCAGCCGGTCGATAAACCGCTGCGGGAGCCCCTCGATGATCTGGTTGCCCTTCTGCCCCAGGAATCCCAGGATCGGGAGCCCGATCGTGAGGTTTCCGCCCAGGTAGCCGCGGCTTTCGACCAGCATTACCTTCAGTCCCTCGCCCGCTGCGGCCTGTGCGGCCATGAGCCCCGCCGGGCCCCCGCCGACGATGAGTATGTCCGCCGATGCGCGTACGGGGATGTCGCGGGCGGGTTCGCGGACGGTCGTAATTTTCTTTTCCATGGTTTCGGTTTTTATTTTTGTACAGCTTGTTTTTCCTGCGGGATTTCGGGGCGTGTCATTTTCCAGAGTATCACGACGGCGATCCAGTGCAGGACGCCCATTACGAGGAAAAGCGACGGCCCCATGGTGCTCAGCAGCTGCCCGACGTAGTAGTTGAAGATCGCCCCGCCCACGGCCCCGAAGCCTGCCGTGATGCCGACTACGCTGGCCACGTTGCGTACGGGGAATGCCTCGGCGATCACCACGCAGATCGTGTAAAGCCAGCTCAGGCACATGATGGCGATCAGGCTGAACGAGGCGATGATGGCCGCGACGTTCCAGTACGGCGGCAGGGCGTTGAAATAGGGCGTGAAGATGCACAGGGGCGCCGCGACGGCCACCAGCGTCATCATGCGCTTGCGCGCGCGCAGCGGATCCATGCCCCTTCGTACCATTTTGTCCGACCATGCCGAGGTCAATACGCCGCCCACGGCGCCGAACAGGAACGGGATCCAGCCGACCCACCCCACCTGTATGAGCGTCAGTCCCGAATCCTCCTGCAGGTAACCGGGCAGCCAGAAGAGACAGAAATACCAGACCGGGTCGCTGACGAAACGGATGAGCAGCACGCCCCACAGCGTGCGCGTCTTCCAGAGCCCGCCCCACGTGAAGGCTTTGCCGTGGTGCCGGTTGGCGGCGCTTTCGCTGAGCGTGACGTCGAGTATCTCTTTGGGCGGGTCGGCGTAGACGGCCATCCAAACGATGGCGATCAGGATGCCGATGGCCCCGGCCAGGACGAAGACGTCGTTCCACGGAAAGATCGTCGAGAGCCATGCGATGACGATCGGGGCCACGACCGTGCCGATCGAACCGCCCGCCGTACAGAGGCTGTTGGCCGTGGCGCGCTGGCGTTTTTCGAACCAGACGGTCACGGCGACGATCTGCCCGGCGAAGATCGTGGGCTCGGCCAGCCCCAGCAGCCCGCGGAAAAATGCGAACTGTTCCATATTGGTCGAAAGGCCGCCTCCGATGCAGGCCGCCGACCATGCCAGGATGCCCAGAAACATCACCTTTTTCGGGCCGAACCGGTCGACCAGGATGCCCGATATGGGATACATGACGGCGTAGCATATCAGGAAGATGTTGACGATGAAGGCATAGCCGTCGTCGTTCATGTCGAAGGCCGCTTTGATCGTCGGCTTGAGGATCGAAAGCAGCTGGCGGTCGAGGTAATTGCAGATGATGGCGATGAAGATCGTCACCACGATCATCCATTTCCGTTTTTCCGGGTTGTTCAGCAGGTTCATGCGTGTCGTCGGTTGTATGTGTTTGCGTGTCGGTTAGCGTTGCGGGAGCCCTCCCTGGGCTTTGTAGCGTTCGTATCGCTGCATGAGCAGCGGGTGCCGCTCATCACGGGGCGTATAGCGCCGTGCAGGGAAGTTGCAGAGCGCCCGCTGCGCCTCCTCCACCGAGCCGTAGCAGCCCGCGATGACCGTGGCGTAGACCACCGAACCCATGGCGCAGGCCTGTTTGCAGTCGATGACCGAGATTTCCCGGCCGGTTACGTCGGCCAGCAGCTGCATGACGAAGGGCGATTTCTGCGATATGCCGCCGATCCCCGTGAGGCGCTCGATCGCCACGCCGTTCGCTGCTAGGTGGTCGAGGATCGCCTTCGTGGCGAACGCCGTCGCTTCGGCCAATGCGTAGTATATTTCGGGCGCCGTCGTCGAGAGCCGCAGCCCCGTGAGCGTCCCGGTCAGCTCCGGTGCGGGGTACGGGTTGCGGCGGCCGTTGAGCCAGTCCGTCGCCAGCGGCATGTCCGCCCGGAGCTCCAGCCGCTCAGCCTCTTCGGTGAGCCTGCCCATGATTTTGTCGCGGCACTCTTCGGCCAGCTGCTGCCGGGCCTGCGCGTCGGGCGCCCCAGGCTGCACGAGCAACTCTTCCAGGGGCCAGCACAGCAGGTTCCTGAACCACGCATAGACATCCCCGAAGGCGGATAACCCGGCTTCGAACCCGACCATGCCGGGTACGATCGAGCTGTCCACTTGTCCGAATATCCCTTCGACGAGGCGTCCGCCCATCTCATCCGAAGGCATCAGCGCCATGTGGCAGGCCGAGGTGCCGAGGTTGAGTACGACCGTGCCGCAGCGGATTCCGGCGCCTACGGCTCCCGCATGGGCGTCGATGTTGCCCACCCCTACTACAACCCCCTCGGGAAGTCCGAGCGCCTGCGCCCACGCGGGCGTGATCGTCCCGGCAGCGTGGTCGCACGTGCGGTTCGTCTTGCTGATGTTGCGCACGATGGGTAGCAATGCGGGGTCGAGTGCTTCGAAAAACGTCTCCGGAGGGAATCCTCCCCAGGCCTCGGCCCACATCTGTTTCGACCCTGCGGCGCAATGGCTTGCGCGTATCGCGGAGGGATCGTCCGCTCCGGTGAGCACGGCGGGTATCCAGTCGCAGAGCTCGACCATGGCATATGCGTCGCGGCGGAGCCGCCGGCTGCCGCGCAGCAGGTGCAGGCATTTGGCCCAGAAGCATTCGGCCGAGTAGTGGTTGCCCGAATGGCGGGCATAATTGATCTCGCTGCTGGCGCACAGGGCGGTGATTTCTTCCGATTCCCGCTGCGCCGTGTGGTCTTTCCACAGGACGAACATCGCGTCCGGATCGTCGGCGTATTCGGGGCGCAGCGCCAGCGGCGTGCACGTGCGGTCTACCAGGCACGGCGTGCTGGCCGTCGTGTCGACCGAAACCGCCCTGATATGCGGCGCCGCGTCGGGCCGTGCGGCCACCACTTCGCCTATCACGTGGCGCAGGCCGTCGAGGTAATCTTGCGGATGCTGGCGGAAGCGTGCCTCCGCCGGGGAGCAGTATTCCTGCCTGCCCCAGCGCGGGTAGCTGAATACCGAGTCGGCGATTGTTTCGCCTGTCGCGGCATCCGCCAGAAGGGCACGCACGGAATCCGTGCCGTAGTCGATGCCTATGACGTATGTTTCCTTCATGGTTTGTTAGGTGTGGATCGTGTTTTTTTGCGGTTGGTTCCGGCTCCATTCCGGCGGGCCGGTAATGCAAAGGTAAAATTATTTTATTCTTTTTATGTTTATTTTATGCTTTATTATTTCTTTTTTTTGTATTATTGTGTGTTTTGTAGTTTCTATTTGTTTTTATTATGCTTCCATGTGCATTTCTAAACACCTGTTGGAGGCGTTGCAATTTAAGGAGGATCGGTATGAAACGTATTCTGATCGTGTGTGCCGCGCTGTTGCTGTGCGGTGTGGCCGCCGCCCGGGAGCGCGGCGTACACCGCGTGGCGTCGTGCAATATCCGGGTGGCCCTGCCGCAGGATGAGGAGGGCGGAAACGGCTGGTCTGCGCGTAAATATGTTTGCGAGCGGGTGATGAAGCGCTGCAAAGCGGATATCTATTGCCTGCAGGAGGTGACCGTCGGCCAGTACGAGGACATGTGCCGGATGTTCCCGGGGTATTTCGTCTTCGGCTACCCGGGCCCCGAGACGGATGCCCTGCCCGACCGGGAGTACCACGGTATCGCCAAGAACCTCGTGATGTTCTCGAAGAGGCGCTACGAGATGACGGGCGCCGGGGTTTACTGGCTGGCGGACACCCCGTGCGTGGGCGGCTCCTCGTCGTGGGGCACGGCCCGTCCGCGCCATGTCAATTGGGTACGGCTCAGGGATCGCCGTTCGGGGCGCGAGTTCCGGGTGTTGTCCCTGCACCTCGACCATATTTCGCACGAGGCGCGGCTTGCGCAGGTGCGGGCCGTGGAGGAGGAAACGTCGCAGTATCCTGCCGGTGTGCCGCAGGTGCTGGCCGGGGATTTCAATTCCAGGCCTTCGAACCCCGTTGCCGGGGTGCTTGCCGGTGCCGGCTGGGTCGATGCGTTCGTCGAGGCCAACGGCGAAGATGCGGAGCAGATGTCGTTCCACCGGTTCGAGGGCGATGCCTATAAGCCGAAGAAGGGGACGCCCGGGCGTATCGACTACATTTTCCTGAAAGGCACGGGTATCCGGGTCGTCTCCTCC
>ENA-ORIT01000378-ORIT01000378.1-human-gut-metagenome-genome-assembly--contig:-NODE-378-length-12254-cov-6.97918_pt1 | contig 12254 bp, 6 predicted proteins | sample MGYA00243032_ERZ508750 | MGnify/ENA primary metagenome ERZ508750 (study PRJEB26277, sample SAMN04329802) | human gut metagenome | biome: human-associated habitat | host: Homo sapiens | place: USA... | reverse complement strand
GTACACTACGCCCTAAAGAAGCTGGGTAAATACCTGACCTGGTTGGGGGGGGGTACCCCGCACCGACACACCCCGCACGGCTTCGTGCGGGGTGTGTCGTCATAATAGGCAAAGAGCGCCCGGAGCGGGGACACGATCCGCACCGGCAGGAAACCTTGTACACCGCCGGATAAAAACGCCCGGGAGGCGAACTTACCCGGCAGCCCCGGAGCGGGCTTCCGGGCATCTCCCGGGCGGCGGATATTTCATGCGCGCATCGTCGAGCACCAACACCCAGTCGTTCCCCTCGCCGCAGGTCGGGGGCGTGAAGGTCACCGTCGCACCGGCATCCCGGCGGCGGAATTCCCCGATCCGCAGCGGGCGCCCGCTGCGGACATCGTACCACCAGGCCACGATCCGCTTCCCGGAAACCCGTCCCAGGTCGACGGCAAACGGCCGTCCGCTCTCGGAATAGACCATGGCATAGGTGCCGAGGCTGTCGCGGGTAGCCGTACAACGCCCGTGCCCCCAGCCAGCATCCCCGGCGATAACGCCCTGATCGGGAATACGGCGGAAAAACGGACGGCTCTCGATAAGTTCCCGCCCATAGCACACCTGGTAAGCCCCGGGCAGCGAGAGAGATTCCCGCCAGCTCCGCACGGGCCCCGTGACAGGCGCATACCGGCCGGGTTCCCACATCTGCCATACGGCATGACAGCCGTAGGTATGTCCGCAGGCCCCGGAAAAGACCTCGTGGTAGAACGCCCGCCGCACATGCAGGGCTTCGGAAGTGCCGTATTTTTCCCGGTCGAAGTCGATCGGATGTTCCTCGTAGATCGGCTCCCCGTCCAGCACGGGTTTGACGGGCTGCCGGGCATAATCGCGGGCGATGCGCTCCCAAAGGTCGAAATCGTAGGCATGGCCGTTCTGCTGCATGTTGAACGCGAGCCACGGCTCGTCGTGCAGCCAGTCGCCCGAAGAGGATTTCCCCCACGGATGGTAGGTAATCAGGCAGGCCGAATAATCCTCGCGGCCGGCGACACCGCAGGCAATGCCGCGGGCGAAGGCCCGCAGTATGGGTTCACGCCCTTCGGGAGGACGGTCGCCGCCCAGTATCCAGATGATATTCCGCCGGATGCGGTAACGCTCCCCCAGATAGCGCCCGAAAGCCTCGGCACGCCCCTCCGTCGTGAAGATCTCGGGCCCGGGGCCCCATTTGAGGCAGAACTTGTCGCCCCATGCGGGCAGCAGGCCGATGACCAGCCCCAGCGAGTCGGCCATGGCGACCACTTCGTCCACATACGCGAAATAACGCTCGTTGGGCCGGGTGAACCCCGCATCGGCAAACGGCAGGTCGCCGTAGGCATTGGGGACACGCAGCCCGTCACGTTCCGCGAGGCAGACGGCCTGTATGACCGTGAACCCTTTCCGGGCGCGGTCTTCGAGATAGAGGCGCGCCTCTTCGCGCGTCGTACGGTGGAACAACTCCCACGCCGTGTCGCCCAGATAGAAGAACGGCCTGCCGTCGGCATATTGCAGGTAACGCCCGCCGGGATGCACGACGATGCGCCCTCGGGAGAAAGGCCGGGCGCCAAGGGGCGCAGGCGCAAGAAAGAGCGCAAAAAACAGGAACGCAAATAATTTCCTCATAAAAAACGATTTCAGGCGACAGCCGGGAACAAAACGGCAGTCGGGGCCGCCGGAGGCGACCCCGTGCCGGTGTGGCGGCAAAGCCGGGTTACAGCCCCTCCTTCGAGAGCAGCTCCGACGTGTCGATACGCACCTGCGTCGTTGTGAGCTTGTCGTTGAGCGCATAACGCGTCGGGTCGGATATGGTGACCGGCAGGGAAAAATCCTTGTCGGCATTCGCCTTCAGATAGGCGATGTCGACCGTGAGGAAAAAAGTCGCATCGCGTTTCCCGTCGGGGCAGCTCACCGAGGAAGGCAGCGTGTATGCCCGGCCCGGCAGCAACACAGTCCCGTCCAAGGGAGTGCTGCCCACGGAGACGCTGACCGTGTAGGCCTGCAACTCGGCCAGCCCGGCGCGGTAGATGCCCAGGAAAATGTGTACCTTCCCCGCCTGCGTGTCGATGCGGTAATTCTTGTTGGACTGCTGCGCCGTCCCGCCGTTGGGCACGGCATAAGGAGTGTAACCGGCCTGCGGCATATAGATCACCGCACTGCCCCAAGGCCTCTCGCTGTCGGCCTTCTGGCATGAGGCTGCCCCGCATGCGAGGAGCAGCACAGAAAAGAATGTAACGATCGTTCTCATAGTTCGATATTTTTCGGTCTACCAACCCGGATTCTGGTCGAGTACCCCGCCCGATTTTACGATTTCGGCCTGCGGGATCGGATAAAGGTTCATTTTCGGGGCCTCGAAGGTGCGTTTGGCCACTTCGAACGGCGTGTAGGCAAAGCCGTCGCCGCTGCGGGTCACCTTCACGCCGCGCAGGGGCCGGTTGAGCACCGTCCCGGCATCGTCCCAGCGCCGGAGATCCCAGTAGCGATGGTCTTCGAAGGCCAACTCGATGCGGCGTTCGTGTTTGATGGCCGTGCGCATGGCGGCCGCATCGCCCGGGTCGACATCGACCGGGGGCATCCCCACCCCGGAACGGGCACGCACGGCATCCACGGCGTCGCGCGCACTCATCCCGTAGCCGTGGGCGTCGTCGGGGCCGTAGGCTTCGTTCATCGCCTCGGCAAAATTAAGCAATATTTCGGCATAGCGGAAAACGATCCAGCTGCGAAGCCGTTTGTCGTCATTGGTGAGGTTCAGGTTCTCGTTCAGGAACTTGCGCAGGTAATACCCCGTGGGCGAAGCGTTCTGCCGGGCGGGGTCGTCGGCGCCGCCCGCATAGATTTCGAGCGTGCGCCCGTTCCACGTATCGCCGTTGCGCAGGACGGTGGCGTAGAAGCGCGGGTCGAGGCCGGCATAGGCATCGTCCGTATCCTCCCCCGTGGATTCATAGGCTTCCACGAGGTTCTGCGAAGGGCAGATACCCGTACCGCCGCCCTGCGTGCCGATGGGGTAATTCTTGCGTTCGAACTCGTTGGTCGCCCCTATACGCACCGCCCAGATGGTCTCGGGGCTGGTCGTGGAGGTTTCGGCGACGAACAGCCCGCCGTAATCGGGATGCAGGGAATAAATGCCCATGTTGATCACTTCGAAGGCCGCAGCGGCAGCGGCAGCCCACTTGGACTTTTCGCCCGAGGGATTGAACTGCGGGCTGGCGGCATAGAGCAACACCCTCGACTTGAGGGCCAGCGCCGCGCCGCGGGTGATCCGGCCCGACTTCTCCTCGAGGTTCTCGGCCCGCCAGTCGACGACCAGTTCGTTGCGCACCCCCTCGATCTCGCGCAGGATGAGGCCGACCACCTCGTCGAACGTGCCGCGCGGAAGATTGGCCTCCTTCTGGTCGGCATATACGCGGTCGATGAGGGGCACCCCGCCGTAACGCTTGGCAAGCTCGAAATAATAATAGGCTTTCAGCACATGCGCCTCGGCGCGCAGCCGCTGCACGTCGACGATGTCGCGGCGGTAGCTGTCCAGGCCGTTCGAGGTGAGCGTGTCGCGGTGCATACCGAGGATATACCTGTAATCCACCGACTTATCGAGGTAGTCGTGCGCCGCATAGATGCCGTTGTAATAGCTCGTATAGCAATCGTCGGGGTTGTAATAGGCGCTCCAGCTGCCTTCGTTGAACCGCTGCGTGGAACTGAACGTGGTCACGTATTGCGCCTCGTCGGAAACGGCTGCGAAGAGGTTGCCGTCGATCGCCGTGAACCCGTAGGGGATGTGTTCGTAAACGCGGTAGCCCCAGTCGAACATCTGGTAACGGCGCGTGGCCATCATCTCGTCCGTCAGGTTCAGGTCTTCCTTGGTGTCGAGCGCATCGCACCCCGCCAGGGACAGCGAACAAAGGAGGGCGCCCGCGAAAAGGATTCTCATATTTTTTCGTATCATGGCAGTCGTGTTTAGAAGGTTACGGTCAGTCCGAGGTTGTAGGATTTCAGCGCCGGGTGGCCGGAAAGGATTTCGGGGTCGATGTCGTAGTCGCGCATCAGCTTGCTGACGGTCAGCAGGTTGACACCGCTCAGGTAGATGCGGATCTTCGAGATGCCGGCCTTGCTCAGCGACGGCTGCGCGAAAGTGTATCCCAGTTCCACGTTGCGCAGCTTGAGGAAGTCGCCGCTGCGCTTCCAGAGTGTCGAATTGCGGTAGTTGTTGCTGTTGTCCTGCAACGAAAGGCGCGGATAGGTGGCCGTAGCCCGCGTGTCGATGCCCTGTTCGGGATAGTAGGCCCAGCGGCCTTCGGCAATCCCGTAGACGTCGCCGTGGTCGCGGAAGGCAATGTTCTGCAAGGGCGCATCGAGCAGGTTCACGGCACGGCCGGCCGCCCCCTGGAAGAGGGCGAAGAGGTCGAACCCCTTGTAGGATGCCGCCAGCGAGAACGAGTACTGCAACTTGGGCAGGTACGAGTCGCCGATGGCCGTCTGGTCGTTCTCGTCGATGACCGTATCGCCGTTCAGGTTCTTATACTTGATGTCGCCGGGCTGCACGGCACCGAACGTAGGCTTGGGAAGCCCCTCCCTGAGTTCGCCGCCGACGTCGAAATCGTCCCAGTCGTAGAACCCGTCGGCCACATATCCGAACAGGGCGGCGAGCCGCCGTCCCGTGCGTGCCGCGGTCGGCACGGTCACGACCTCGGCCATATAGTCGACCTTGTTGCTGTTATACGAGGCCATGCCCGTGAGCGCGTAATTGAAATCGCCTATGCGGTCGGCCCAGGAAAGCTGGACTTCGAAGCCCTTGTTGGTCATCCTGCCGATGTTGCGGTAAGGCGGATTGTCCACGCCCGAGGCACCGGGGATCATCCAGTCCTGGGTCACGATGCCCGATCTTTTTTCGAGGAACAGGTCGACGTTCAGGGACAACCTGTTCCACAGGCGCAGGTCGATGCCGGCGTCGTACTTCAGGCTCTTTTCGGCAAAAATACCGGGGTTCGGGAGGTAGGACAGCGCCGTTCCCCCGTGCCACGTGTGCTCGGAGTTTCCCGTATTGAGGCCGCCGCGGCCGGTATAGTAGCCCTCCCAGAGGTAACGCATCTCGCCCATCGGATCCCAGCCGTTCTTACCGACCGAAGCCCTGAGCTTGAGCAGATCGACCGTGCGGCTGTCCCGCAGGAAACGCTCGCGGGAAACGATCCAGCCAAGGCCGAGCGAGGGATAGAACCCCCAGCGGTTGCCGGGCCTGTAATTGTCCGAACCGTCGGCGGCGTAGGAGAAGGTCGCCACATAGCGGTCGTCATAGGCATAGTTGTCCGCCCCGTTGACGGTCATGTGACGGTATTCGACCATCTTGCCGGCAGCGCCGTTCTGCGAAAAGTCGGTCTTGTAGATATTGTAGAGTATCCCGGCCGAGGCGGAGACCACATGCCGCCCGAACGTGCCGTCGTAGCCGACCGCGGCATTGTAGTGCTGCCACGTCCACTGGTTCTGACCGCTGTCCTCGCCACGGGTATAGGGGGTGTCGTTATCGGTGGTCTGCTGCACCCCGTCGAGCCAGCGCGAATAGTTGCGCGTGTTGCTCGCACCGTCGCGCGTCCAGCTGCTCAGCGACATCGCCTCCGAAAGGTAGAGCCCCTCCACGAGGAAGTCGAGCCGCTCCTTGAGCTGGAAATTGGCCTGCAGGGTACGGTCGTGCGTGGAATTGCGCCCCAGCGCCTTGATCGAGGCCAGGGGGTTGAAATTGTAGATCGGGGTACCCGTCCACGTCCCGTCGGGGTTGCGCACGGGATAAGCCGAGCTGGGGGATTTGGCAAGGTCGTTCCACAGGTCGCCCGCGGCGCGGTTGGGGTAACGGCGGTCTTCGATCCGGCCCCCGACATCGACCTTGGCCTCCAGGAAACCGAAGAGGTTCATATCGAGGTTCGTGCGGATATTGTAGCGGTCGATGCCTGCGTTGGCCAGCGTGTCGTTGGTAGGCGTGTCGTAGATTCCCCGCTGCCCCATGTAGCCGAACAGCACGAAATAGCGGACGGTCTTGTCGCCGCCCGAGACCGACACGTCGGCATCGGTATAGGGCGTGGCCTTCTTGGTGACCTCGCGGTACCAGTCCACGTCGGGCAGTCGGGCGACCTGGTCGGCCGTGTAATAGGGTGTCCAGACGTTGCCGTTGTCGTTGCTCAGCGCCTCGTTGTAAAGCCGGGTATAGTCGCCCGTACGCAACGGTTTCTGGAGGGTCATAGGCTGCTGCACGCCGCCCCGGACATTGACCGTGACGCGCGGGCGGCCGATACGGCCGCGTTTGGTCGTGACCCAAATCACGCCGTTGGCGCCCCTCATGCCGAAGGGAGCCAGCGCCGCGGCGTCCTTCAGCACCTCGATCCGGTCGATCTCGGCAGGCGAGAGGAACTGGAAATAGGCCATATTGGTCTGGAAGCCGTCGACATAGACCGGCAGCGACGAGTTGTTGTAGGTCGCCACGCCGCGGATACCGCGCGCAGCCGCATCGTAGCCGGGTTCCCCGTTGGTCTGCGACACGACCAGCCCCGGGATACGTCCGTAAAGCATGTTGTTGATATTGGCCGAGGGGATGGACACCTCGTCACCCGTCACGGAAGAGACGGACGAAGTGACCAGCACCGCCTTCGTGCGGGCCGATGTCCCGGGGATCACATATTCCAGGGCCGCACTGTCGGGCTGTTCCGCAGCCGCGGTATCCCGGGCGGAAACCGGGCCGGCACCACCGACGGCCAGAACCGCGAGTGCCGCGCCTGAGAGGAACACACTTTTCATATGGTTGGGATTCATGTAATTCTGATTTTTTCGGTAAACGATTGTGTATGGGCGGATCAATATCCGGGGTTCTGCACCAGATAGCCCTTATTCACCTCGCTGAGCGTAAAGGGCGAAAGGGACATGCGCTCGTGCCACGTGTATTCGGGGACATAGGAGGGCTTGCGCGTGTAATTGGCGAACTCCTCGGGTTTGCGGGGGTTCCACGACACGCCGGCGGCCTGCGAGAACTCGAACTTGTACTTGGCCCCGCCGACCATCGACGCCCCCTGCTTCCAGTGGCGGGCGTGGGGATACCACTGGTTCTCCACGTAGAATTCCACGGCCCATTCGCGGTGGATGCTCCGCCGCAGCCCCACCCGGTCGGTCTGCGTTTCGTCGGGGATGCCTCCGCGCCTGCGGATGTCGTTCAGGTAGCGCAGCGCCATGGTCGGGTTGCCCTCCTCGTTGTAGGCCTCGGCGATATTGAGGTAAAACTCCGCCATGCGGTAGATCGGGAATTCGAACCATTCGCGCGAACCGGCTTCGTACCAAAATTTGATGTTCTTGGCACAGCCGTCCTGCCACTTGTATTCGAGCTGCCAGTTCTGGTACAGATCCCAACGGCTGTTGCCGGTATTGTTCTTGGGGTTGACGCCGTAGAAATAGAGCGACGCCTGCGCACGGGGTTCCAACTCTTCGGCCTTGTCGCGGTATTCGCCGGCCGGGCGCCAGTCGTCCACGCCCGCCCACGTCTGATCCGTACCATCGGCCTTGCGGTACTGGCAGAGCTGACCGTAGCCGGTGCCGCGGTACTGCCCCAGGTCGTGGCCGGTGTGGGTCGGCATGAAGGTGTAGTTCTTGTAGATACCGTTGTCGTCGGCCTCGCGCTGCTGCTTGTAGGCCAGCAGCACCTCGCGGTTCGACGGCGTGCCGACGGCCGTGCCGTAATCCTTGATGGGGTCGCCCGTGTCGATCAGCTCGAAGCCGTTGGCCTTGCCCCAGTCGATCACCTCCTGATTGGCCAGGCGCGCCGTTTCCCAGCGCTTGGCATCGTAGCCCCCGAGCCAGATCATCTCATTGTTCGCGGGGTCGGCCATCTGCATGTAAGGGGCGTCGGCATTGAAGAGGGGACGGGCGGCATACATCAGCGCCTCGGCCTTGACGGCCAGCGCCACACCCTTGTTCACGCGCCCCAGCCAGTCGGCCGGCCAGCGCACACCTTCGAGTGTCGCGGCGGCCGCGTCGCACAGCCCGACGATGAAGTCAAGGGTTTGCTGCACGGTGGAGCGGGGGCGCACGTCGACCGTGGTGAGCGTCGATTCGACCAGCGGCACACCGCCGTAGCGTTTGAGCATCTCCACGTAGCGGAAAGCCACCAGCACCTGCATTTCGGCCTTGACGATGGCTTTGTCGCGGTCGGACATGTCGGCGACCTTGTCGATGTTCTCGTACACGAGCCACGCCTTGCGGATGTAGGCGTAGTTGTTGGGGAAATAGTCGTCGGTATAACCGGCGCCGTTATTCTCGTTGTTGGCCAGCATGCCCGCCACGACCTGCTTATCCATGTATCCCCATGTCAGGCGGCAAAGGTCTTCGCCGCCCATGATGGCTTCGGTCGTCTCGTAGGGCATGATCGGGGAGTTGTTCCACACCAGTACGGGCAATCCCGAAGAGAGGATCGTGGCGTAGGCCTCGGCGATCGCCCCCTCGGCGTTCTTGGCCGTGCTGAAGACCTCGTCCTGATCCATGCCCGTCACTTCGGGCTTCTCGATGAACCAGTCCTGGCAGGACGTAAGGCCGGCCGCCAGCAACAGGCCGAGAAGCGTATAAATGGTCTTTTTCATAAGGCTGCGACTTAAAATTGGATGTTGAAACCGAAGTTATACACGCGCGTGAGCGGATAGATGATGCCTTCGGACGTACTGCCGTCCTGCACCAGCTCGGGGTCGATGCCGTCGACCAGGTCTTTGCCGCCCCAGGTACAGAGGTTGTTGGCATTGACGAATACGCGGATCGAGCCGATATGCGCCTTGCGCATCCAGCGGGCGTTCCGGAACGTATAGGCCACCTCGACGTTCTTGAGCTTGATATGGTCGGTCGAACGGAACCAGAAGGAGTTGTTCTGGTTGTTCTGGCTGTTGGCCATGTTCACGGACATGCGCGGGAAGGTGATCTGCTTGCCGGCGGCATGGCGTTCGGGCGTCCAGCGGCCGTTCATATAGCTCAGCGGCGTACCGTTTCCCTGGGCGAAGGGCGTGATGAGGTAGCCGTTCATGTTGAACGTCCCCTGCGCCGAACCGGTAAGGAGCGCGGATATTTCGAACCCCTTGTAGCCGAAGCTCAGGTTGCTGCTGAACGCGAAGCGCGGGACGTTCGAGAAGCCCGTCGGGGTGATGTCCTTGGCGTCGATGATGCCGTCGCCGTTGACGTCGACGATACGCAGGTCGCCGCCCTGGACACGGTTGCCGTCGATGGCGTTGTAGGGGTGGTTGGCCACCTCTTCGGGCGTATTGTAGAAGCCTTCGTTGTAATAGGCCTTGTACTGTCCGTAGGCGAACCCCGTTTCGTTCATCCAGGCGTACATGTAGGAGGGTTCGGCCTTGTAGTCGATCTTGTTGACGGCATAGGAGACCTGTCCGCCCACTTCATACCAGAAATCCGTTCCGACGTTGTCGCGCCACGAGACCTGGATCTCGTAACCCCGGTTGCTCATGCGCCCCACGTTCACGGGCGGCAGGGCGCTGCCGCTCAGGCCGATGATGCCCGGCGTGACCCCCAGTTTGGTGAGGATGTTGTTGCGCTTCTCCTCGAACAGGTCGACCGTGACCGAAAGCCGGTCGCGGAACATGCGCACCTCGGCGGCGATGTTGTACGACTCCTTCTTCTCCCACGTGACGTCGGGGTTGCCTGTCGACTGTTCGTATTTGCCGGGGAAGGCCGGGTTATTGACCGAACCGTTCGACGAGCCGAAGAAATACCCGTCGAGCGGAGTGCCGTTCCAGGGGCCGTAGCTGTGGCTGCCCCAGGTGCCGGGCAGGAAAAGGAAGCGGTCGCCGCCGATCTCGCTGTTGCCGGTCTGCCCGTACGAGGCGCGAAACTTGAGCCACGTGAGGATGTCGTTCTTCGGGAAGTAGGGTTCGTTCGACACGACCCAGCCTACCGAAACGGCCGGGAAAAACCCGAACCGCTTGCCGGGCGCGAAGTTCTCGGAACCGTTGTATCCCATGTTGAATTCGGCCAGGTAACGCTGGTCGTAACCGTAGGTGACACGCCCCACCACACCGTAATAGCCGCGGGGGACGTTGTACTTCAGCCCAGGCGAGGTGTAGCGTTCGCCGGTGACGAGCGCCATGGCCGTGACGGCGTGCTTGCCGAAATCGCGGCTGAAGTCGATGCCGGCCTCGACATAGACCTTGCGGTTTTTGCCCCAGCCGCTCTCCTCGTAGGATTTGGCATTGTGTTCGCCGCCGTAATAGAGCAGCTCGGCCGGATCGGCGGGGTTGCGCGTGATCGAATAGACGGGCAGGTTGGGGGTGACGCGCAGCGTCTTGGTAAAATAATGGTCATACGACAACGCCCCGCGTACGGAAAGCCCTTCGACGAGGTAATCCATCCGGTGGCGGATGCGGATCGAGGTATTCAGGCTGCTCTGGTTGATGCGCGCCTGTGCCTTTTCGAGCATGTAGGCGATCGGGGATTTGCCCCATGCGCCCTTGTTGCTGTCCATGATCGTACCGCCGGCATAATCGGTGATGATGCGGCCGTCGGAGACGCCCGGCGCCGAGAAGGGCGGGGCTTCGTAGATATTGAGCATCAGGTCGCGGTAACGGCCCCACATGTCCACGCTGCTGTTGCGGTCGGTGATGATCTTCGTCTCGCGCACCTGCCCCGAGAGCGAAACATTGATCTCGGTGAGCGGGATGATGTTGAAATCGAAGTTGGTGCGGAAATTATATTTGTGGCTGCCCGAGTTAGAGGCCGCATCGCTGAACCCGAAGTCGTTGGTGAGGCTCTTCTGGTTGGAATACCCCACCGAGGTGAAGAAGGCCACCTTTTCGGTACCGCCGGAGATATTGACGCTGTACTGCTGCTGGGGCGACACCCCGGCGTCGAAAATCCGCTTCATGTAGTCCGTACTGCCGTAGTAGATGGCGGGGCTGTCGAGCAGCGCCTGTTTCTGTTCGGGCGAAAGGTGTCCCATCGCCTCGACCTCGGAGGGCGTATAGTCGCGGTTATGCCGGAATTTCCACAGTTCGTCCTGCGAAAAGACCTTGATGTCGTCGGGCTTGCCGTCGTTGGCGAACGCCTCGTTGCGCAGCACGGCATAGTCGTAGGAATTGACCAGGCTGGGCAGGGTCGTCGGGGAGGTGAAGCCGACATTGGCCGTGAACGAGATTTTCAGGTTGCCTTCGCGGCCGCGCTTGGTCGTCACAATGATGACGCCGTTGGCACCGCGCACGCCGTACACGGCGGTCGCCGAAGCGTCCTTGAGCACGTTGACGTTCTCCACATCGTTCGGGTCGAGCATGTTGAAGGCCGTCATGTCGCGCACGATGCCGTCGATGACGATCAGCGGATTCTGGTCGCCGGCATACGTCCCCACGCCGCGCACGCGGATCGTGGACTCCTCGAAGCCGGCCTCTCCGGTCTTCTGGACGGCGGCCATACCGGCGATACGCCCTACGAGGGCATTGGAAATATTGGTCACGGGGGAGCGCATCAGCTCCTTGCCCGACAGCTGCCCGATGGCGCCGGTGACGGTCTCCTTCTTCTGGGTGCCGAAGCCGACCACCACCACATCGTCGATGCTCTGGACATTCTCCTCGAGCACGATGCGGATATCGGTCTGGGTTCCTACGGGCACCTCCCGGGTGGTATAGCCGATAAATGAAACTGTCAACGTCGCATCCTTGGCCGCCATGACCGTGAAACGCCCGTCGAGGTCGGTCACGGAGCCAGTCTGGGTTCCCCTGACGACCACTCCGGCCCCGACGACCGGCATGCCCTGCTGGTCGACGACCGTCCCGGAGACCCTGGCAGGGGAGACGTCCTGCGCACCGGCGCCGAAAGCGACCGGCAGGACGAGCAGCAGAGCCAGCCCGATCTTCGCGAATCTGCGCAGGAGCCCCGGCACATTCAAATAATGGTTCATTTTCATAGGTATTTAGGTTGTAGTTGGTTGATTGCGTCCCGCGGGGAGAATCGCCGCCGCGGGACAGGCCCGCACTGAGGTTCACCGAGAGGGCCGGATCACAAAATCGAAAAGGTCGGAGCGTCTTTTTCTTTCATAGGCTGATAGGTTTGGTTATGCTTCAGGATTTTCGTTACAACAAATTTAGGAAGACGGAACAGGGATATAAAGAACGGATTTATCATTTATTTGTCCGTTTTCATCATCCACCCTCCTGCGCTTCAATATTCGATCCGGACGACCACCGAGCGCGTGAAGTCCGGAAGCGATACGTCGGCACGGCGGGCCGCACGCCCACACTCGT